>Ga0209147_101234_pt1 | contig 10173 bp, 9 predicted proteins | sample AraplaCol_mLB_r2_FD_184278 | JGI IMG/M metagenome (GOLD analysis project Ga0209147, IMG submission 184278) | Arabidopsis root microbial communities from North Carolina, USA - plate scrape CL_Col_mLB_r2 (SPAdes) (version 2) | ecosystem: Host-associated > Plants > Roots > Endosphere | place: USA... | reverse complement strand
ATTTTAATTCCAATAACAAGGAAATTATACCATTTATTAATGTTTTAGTCTATTTTTTCTGAAAATTAAATAAATAAAATTCTTGTATTCCCTCAATATTCAGATAAACATAATAACTTTTTTACGTTTCATCTTCAAAGTCAATAATGACTCCTGTTAGAACCGCTACATTACCAATCGATTGGATCCCGTGACCAATAAAATCCACCTTAAATTCTTCCTACTTTAATTTATGTAATGATATAATAACACTAAATTTTCAACACGTGCTTAATAGATTGGGGACTTATAATGGATAAACCTCTCACTGCATTACAAACTATTATTATACATATGAATACAACTGAGCATTGGCATGATTTTATTTGTTACTGTCAGCATCGCGAAGCGGGACTTCGAAAATTAGCTTTTAAACATTTAGAGACATTTATTACAAATGCAAAGAAATGGGAATCAAAAGATCAAGAAGAGTTTGCCATTTCGCTGTTTACTATTTTAGATGTATTAAACGAAAAAGATGAGGTCTTAACTTTCTCACTAAATAGTTTTCTAATTGACATTCTATATAGATGGACAGAAAACAACCCATTTGATTCAAGACCTTTTAGATGGATAGGAATTTATATGGACTCTAGCAATAAAGAAGACGATTTAGAAAAATCCCTTCGAAAAGCGATTGAATTAGGTGGTGATACCGAACAAGAAGCCATGATATACCTAGTTTCTAATTACATCAATACTTTAGAATTTGGTACACATGAATTCCCTTCAGGTTATTGCGGAGATTTAAGTGAATGTATAGAAAAACTTCCCTATATGCTTCAATTAATTGATAGAATTCAGAATAAGAACATAAAGGAGCAAAACATTGGGCAAATACAAGAACAACTACACCTTATTCTAGATTGGTTAAAACATACACAAATTCCAGTAGATGCCGTTCGTGTACGGGAAAAAGAACAAACTAAGAAATTAGAAAAGGTCATTGTATATTATTTACACAACAGCTCAAGTCGTTAATTCATCGTGTACAGAGATAATAAAGTTGTTTAAAAAACGCCAGTCATGTTATTCAACAATCGGGCTATATAACGGAATAAATCCTTGTAAAAATTAAAAATATTTGAAATAATCGTCATTAAGTTGAAGTAGAGCGATTGCAGAAAAAGGTGATACGACTTTTTCTTACTTAATAATTGCATGATAGTTAAAAAATTCAACTAATTATATTCCGAAAGGGTGTGTGTAGTATCTTATCAACTAATGTTTTTACTTATAAATCTAAGGATGGAAAAACAATAATAATTAGAGAAGCTAAAGAACGGGATGCAGAAAGAATACTAGATTCTGCTTCAAAAGCTTTAATAAACGCTCCATACATGCTAAGTACGGTTGAGGATGTAAAAAAGGTGCGTATCGATGCTATTCAAAAAACGTTAAAAGCTTATCATGAAAATCCAAATTATGTACAGTTTATTGCTGAAGTTGATGGTAAGTTAGTCGGTGCAATAGATTTTAAGAACGGAAACAAAGAAAAAATTAGTCATCAAGGGGCTTTTGCGATGACCATACTACCCGAATATCGAAATTATGGTATTGGAAGAGCTCTTCTAGAAACGTTAATCAATTGGGCTAAAAATAACAGTAAGATTGAAAAAGTTTGTCTTGAGGTAATGGAAGATAATCTAGGTGCAATCCAGTTATATAAGAATCTAGGCTTCTTTGAAGAGGGTAGAAAAGCAAAGGGTGTAAAATTGGATGGTAGCTATCAAGATTTAATATTAATGGCTTTATTCGTTTAAAATTGAACATTAATTTCAATATAAAAAGAGGGTCTTCATAGTCATCTCCCTGTTAAGTAGACAGTAATAGAAACCCTCTTTTTATATTTATCCCACATTAGCTTGCAGTAAAACTCCCCACTGATTATAGTTTCACTTTATTTTAATCCTTTAATTAAAGGTGACGCTTCCCCACTATGGAAAATCCATAGGTCATGAAGTGATCTCGTACATCCAACATATAGTAACTTTGCATCATGTTTTGTGTCTTTGTAATGTTCTTCATCCACATCAATTAAAAGCACCGCATCAAATTCTAAACCTTTCGCTAAATAGACAGGTACTACTGATATACCACCTTCATATTTACTTTGGTTTGCTTCAATTACGTTTACCGTTAATCCTGCATTTGTTAATTCCACATATATATCACGGCATTCATCTTCTGTTCTTCCGATTACCGCAATTGTTTTCACATCTGCATTTTGCAAATGTTTTACCGTCTTCACAATTTCAGTAAATTGATTTTCCGCATGAATTACTTTCACATCTTCTCCACTGCGGAAGACTGGTGTTGCGAGTCCTACTGGGATTTCTGCATTTTTAATTATTTCATTTGCAAATTCAATAATTTCTTTTGTAGAACGATAACTTCTTGTCAATTCATAATAACCGGTTTCTTGGAATACTTCCTTAAAAGCATTCCAATCTTCAATTCCTTGGTAATCATAAATCGCTTGCGATAAATCACCTAATATAGTGAAAGAATTACCTAATGTAATTTCTTTTAATACATAAACTTGGAAAGGCGAAAAATCTTGCGCTTCATCAATAACAACGTGATGAAACTTCTGCCCGATTTCAATCCCTGTTATACGATGATGTATGTATATTAAAGCTGGTAAATCTTCTACATACACTTCTTTTTTACGACAACTCTTTTCTGTTTCTTTAACAAGTTCTTCAGGTAATACCTCGAGTATTTCTTTACTTTTTACTATTGAACTATACAGTGAAAGAGCACTCATTTTCGGCCAAAACTTCATATATGCGTTCAGTCTCTTAGTCGCTTCTTTTTTAAGTAATTTTTTCTCGTTTGTTTCCCCGAATTTTTTAAGTTCAATTTCAATCCAGCGCTTCATTCGTCCTACTAATCGTTCTCTTCTTTTCTGTAAAGGATAATGTTTATATTCAACTTGCATCCATTTTTTAATATCTTCTACTGGAATAATCGCTCTATCCCACGCCTCAAAATCTTTTGTCGGAACTAACTCATTTTCAAATTGGATCATTCTCTCTTCAATAAACGTCTTAAATTCCAACGTACCCTTTAATTTACCTAGCATTATCTTCTTTTCATCACGATTAATTGAAAATGCTTCTTTCAATTTTTCTTCTGTCTGCTTTAGTTTCACTGAATCATCTAACGTACGTAATGCCCAATCCAGAAACGTTGTTTGACTAATATTCCCTACACCTAATTCAGGAAGTACACTCGAAATGTAGTCTAAAAACAGACTATTCGGCGCAAATACGATCATTCTTTCTGCTTCTAGTTGTTCACGATATTCATAAATTAAAAAAGCAAGGCGATGTAAAGCAATTGTTGTCTTTCCGCTCCCTGCAACCCCTTGAATAAGTAATGGTAAATTTCTTTCCGCTCGAATAATATCATTTTGTTCCGATTGAATCGTTGAAACAATATCCTTTAGCTTATTATCTTTATTCTCACCTAATCGATATAGAAGAAAATCATCGGCATGCGATACATCTTCATTTCCTTTTACATATGTATCAACAACACGTTCAAGTTCTCTTTTTCGAATGGAAATGTTTCGTTTTAAATACACATCACCTTCTACTAAGCCATCTGGTGATTGATAAAATGCTAATTCTTCTCCACCGGTAAATGAATAAAACATACTTGCGACAGGCGCCCGCCAATCAATAATGATTGGCTTCATCGTGTCCATATCCGAAACCCCTACTTTTCCGATATAAATCGGCATAACTTCTTCTTTTCCATCTTCCTGAAAATCTAACCTTCCAAAGTACGGCTCTTGCACACCAATACGTAAGTTTTGTCTATTAGACTCCCTCATACTTTCAAGAATTTGCTCTTTAAAATCTTCTCCATAATAAACCGGGGTTTTTTCAAGCTTATCCAATTGCTCATCCATCGTATGTAAAGTATCCTTCATTTTTTGTAACTCATCTTCAAATATGTTGCTCATTTCGACGATTCCCTCCTGTCCGTTCTAATTTTTCAGTCGAAGTATCATTGTATTAAAAACCCAATCATAAAGTCAATAGTTTTCGTTTAAATTTTCCGAAAAAACTTACTTTTCATCTTTCTAATTTAAAAAGAATATGCAACATCAAAATCACACAAATACACATATAGTATAGTGATGCATACAAAAGATACTACTTTCTATTTGTCTCCTATTTAATTTATCTATTAACAAATATTGTAAAAATTAAAGACTTTAATCAATGGGCGTTTTACTGCCCACAAATAGTAGGATAAATAAAAGTAAAGGAGGCTCTTCGAATGAATATTTTTAACATTTTGAATCCATCTCAAGATTAAATATGCTTTTATCTGGCTGTATCCTTATGGTTTGTTGGTCAATTATGTATGTTGAAATATATAGACTTACAAAATCCGTCTGGCCATGTGTTATCATGCATGCGATCGAGGATGCTGTTTCTACTGTTTTAGTTACAATAACAGGGATTATTACTCTTACAAACAGTAGTGATTTTTGGTTAAATCCTACTAGCGGGGTCGCTGCTACTGTTTTATTTCTCGGAATTGGAATCGTACTAAGAACTATAAGAATAGAAAGAGAACGACAATTATTCACACAATAAAAAGCAGATAATGAATTCGTCATTATCTGCTTTCCAATTTTTAAAACTACCTTATTATATTTTTTGATACATAAGCCAGTCACCAGAGTCTATCACTTTCTTTAACATCTTTTTATTCTGAGCGATATACACATATGCCTCAATTTCCCTATCAGCAACATATACTGTTTGCGTGATTCGATCATATAAATCAGTCTCCGCATTACCTGTATATTCTTCTAGTTCATCTAACTTACACAATATCTCATCATTTACTACATAAACTTCTCCATACACCTGTTCTTCAATCGAATAAGTCATGGCCGGATATCCTTCATTCGTATCAAATAATTTTCCATATGTCCAAGCTCTGTCTGCGATGCATGTTGCACCTTGCATATAATGAGCATTCGTTTGTCCTCTTCTTAATGTGCCATAAACGAACACATGATACATAAATTCTTATCCCCTTTATATGTCTCTACTTTCTTATTTGTAAATAAGCACGAATCATAAAGTAACTCACTTCATTCGGAAGCTGTTCTTTAATAGATTTCAGCCCACCCTCTGCATTTTGAACGGCAGTTTCAATAAGAGATTCATACTCTGCTGGAACAAAGCTTTGCCAATCTACTTCCATTCCATCCTCATAGCAGCGAATTAAATGGTTTTCAATTGTTTGTCTTGATAAGTTACGTTCTTTTGCAATCTCATTCAAATCAATACCTTGTTTATACATTTCATATGTTTCTAAATGAGAATTTGCGGATGCTTTTCCTGACTTTTTACGCTCTGAAACTACTTCTGTCTTAATCGTTTCAGCATAATTTGGATTTTCCTCAATAAAATGCTGAACTGCTTGTAAGAAGTGCGAGCCATATTTCACAAGTTTGTGTTCTCCGATACCTTTTACCGTCAACAATTCAGAATCATTTTGCGGCATTTTCACACACATATCTTTTAATGTTTGGTCAGAGAAAATAACGAACGGAGGTACACCTTCTCCTTGTGCAATTTCTTTACGTACTTCACGAAGCACTTCAAATAAAGGATGGTCTTGAACAATTTGTCTTGTCTCTACTCGTTCTTTTCGTAAAACATTCTCTTTACCAAGTAATACTTCTTTCCCTTTTTCAGTTACTTTTAACGTCGGATAAGTGCCATGTTCAACTGCAATTAACTCGTCTGAAATTAAAAACTCAATAAACTCACTGACCTCTTTTACACTACGGTTCGATAAAAGCCCATACGTTGGTAAAGTATGAAAATTAAATTCAATAACTTTCTTATTCTTCGACCCAGTTAATACTTGCGCTATCATTTGCTTTCCAAAGCGTTGGTTCGTTCTAATCATGCATGATAAAACCATTTGTGATTCTCTTGTCACATCGATGCTCTCGCGATTGTCTGTACAATTACCACAGCGTCCACAATCTTCTTTCGGTTCTTCTCCAAAGTATTGCAAAATGAATGATTGTAAACATTGTTCTGTATGACAGTAATCGGTCATATTTTGCAATTTTTCAAGTTCATTTGAAAAACGTGATTCTTCAGTTGATTGATCAATTAAAAAACGCTGTACTTGTACATCTTGAGAAGAATATAACAATATACATGTACTATCTAATCCGTCACGACCAGCACGTCCTGCTTCTTGATAGTAACTTTCCATATTTTTTGGAAGCTGATAATGAATTACGTAACGAATATTCGATTTATCAATACCCATCCCGAATGCAGATGTTGCTACCATTACACTTACTTCATCTCGTAAAAAGAGTTCTTGTTGCTCATTTCGATCACTATCACTCATACCAGCATGATATTTTGATACAGAAACACCTGCCTTCATCAAATCTTCATATAACTGATCGACTACTTTTCTAGTAGCTGCATATATAATCCCGGATTCCTTTTGATTTTGACGAATATAATCCGCCAAATATGCATTTCGATCTTGCCCTTTAATGACAGAAAACGATAAGTTCTCACGCTCAAACGTTGTCATAATTGTATTTTCTTGATTAATTTCAAGTGTGTTACAAATATCATCACGTACTTGCGGTGTTGCTGTTGCTGTTAATGCTAATACGAGCGGCTTTTCTGGAAGATAATCTAATATGCGATGTATATGTAAATAACTTGGACGGAAATCATGTCCCCACTGTGAAATACAGTGTGCTTCATCAATCGCAATCATAGGGATTTTCATATCAATAAGTTGATCAACAAACTCCATCGAATCAAGACGCTCAGGCGCCACATAAAGTAACTTGTAATGTCCTTGTTTCGCTAATTGAATTCGCTGATTTGCTTCTGCAATAGATATAGAACTATTAATATATGTAGCTGAAATGCCATTCTGTACCAATGTATCTACTTGATCCTTCATAAGTGATATTAGAGGCGATATAACCAACGTCGTTCCTTCAAATACTAATGCCGGAATTTGATAACAAATCGACTTACCGCCACCCGTTGGCATAATACAAACCGTATCTTTCCCATCTAGTACATTTTTAATTGTTTCATCTTGTCCTCTTCGAAACGAAGAATAACCAAAGTAGGACGCTAAAAGTTCTTGTGCTTTAGTAAACAAAAAAGAGTCACCCGCTTTTCTTTATCTTTCATCTACTTCTATTATATCAATCACTTATGCGACTTGAAAGGGATGATTAGATGCTTATTGTTTTTTCATTATTCTATGTTTCTTCACTTATTTAATATGAATTAGCATCATTATTTTATATGTTTTACAACATTTATAACGTAAATCCAGTACACAAGAAGAAAGAGTTTCAATTTAAATGTTCATTTTATTTCCCTTTCTTGAATACTACTAATCGTATACATATAAATTCAGGAGGTTACTATATGAAACATCGTAATATGAGTTCCATCAAGGCAAAAACGAAAACACAAAAACTCCAATTCTCTAATAATGATGCGTGGAAATATGAATCATACTATAAGTACCAGCCATTATTCTCTTATAAAAAGCTTTTTAATTTTCTTTCTCAACTTTTTAGACGTTAATATATGTGCAAAAAATATATCATTCACAGAATTTTTCTCAATATTAAATGTATAGACTTACTACAATTCAGTTGTTACCATATATAATAATCTGTTGGATAAACCCCTTAAGTTGACCTGCTTATATTAGCAGGTCTTTTTCATGATTACATACTTCTGTGTACCTCGACTTCCAAGTCTTTTCTCCATTTTATAACCATATTTAGATCCCAACAATTAATGATAATCATAAATTGTTGGGATTTAAATTGTTCACATATAATTATGCAATTCTTCTTTCTCAATACACAAAACACATTTTACTTGTTACTATAAAAGTACTCCAGATGAGTTTTTTGCTCATCGACATTATCTAGTTATTGGGGCCTGCCGCGGGAAGCAGGTCCCTTTGACTGTATGAAGGTCCCAATTTCATTTGGACACATTTACCAGGTTTTTTCAAAAGAATTTTATGATAACATTACGTAGTCGAGTCCGACATCTCGGCAATACCCTTTTGAGGGTCTGCAACTTCCCTTACAGACCCTCTTTTACTTTATATTCAATTTATTCATATATACCACAACACCATTCATTGAATTTCTCCATTTCAAATTCCCTAAAAATAATCTAGGACACGTAACTAAAAATAAATCTTCATCATACTTTGAGTTATACATGTTCAAAGGAGTGTTACTATTTATGTATTCTTATTGGCAATCGTATTACTCCCCCTACCATAACCCTTATGTAAACTATGATTTATCCGTACGGAACTACCGAATTAGTAAAAATGAGAATTTTTTAAAAGGGTATATGCGTTCTTTATGGGAACAACACGTCGCTTGGACGAGATTGGCTATTATAAGTATAGTATTTAATTTACCAGATGTTAATGTTACTGTTGGACGACTTCTACAAAACGCAACACATATGGGACTATCACTTGAACCATTTTACGGTGAGGATGCAGTGAAAAAATATAGTGCATTAATTAAAGATCACTTAGTAATTGCAGCGGATCTTGTTAAAGCCGCAAAAGCTGGTAATCAAAATGCAGCGGCCGCTATAGAGAAAAAATGGTACGCTAATGGTGACGCAATTATTGAATTCCTTAACAGAATCAACCCATATATAGATAAAGAAGAATTTAGAAAAATGTTTTATGAACATTTAGCACTAACGAAAGCAGAAGCACTTGCCTTCCTAAATAAAGATTATGAAGCAGGAGTAAAACTTTACGATAAAATTGAAAAAGAAGCATTAGAAATGGCTGACATGATAACAAACGCAATCGTAAAACAATTCCCGCAAGTATTTCAATAAAGTGAAACTTTAATCAGTGAGGGGTTTGTTCATCCCCCACTGATTATCAGCTCTCACCAATCGGCTTATTTAGTTTTCTCTCCATGATATTTCACCTCTCCTCTTTACATTTAGCTTATATCGATATATTTTATTAATATCCGTTTTTTATAGGAGGAAATAGTTTGATTAACGCGATTGGTCTCGTTTTTATACTTACAAATAAACACGAGAAAAAAAAGAAAGTTTACTTAAATGAAAAATTTGCACTAATAGATATTATTGATTCTAAAGAAGTATTTGATGATGAAGGGAATCCTTTAGTAGAACTAACATGTAAATACAGTATATATTTAGATGAAAAATATTACTGTAAATCTCTCGATGATTATACCGGACAAGTCTTTCCTTTCTTAAGTGCAAAAATAGGAAAAGGTCTTCTAAGAAACTTAAACTACTACTTTTCTTACGTTGATGCCTATGATAAGAAACCACCAGTTAAAGAAATAAGACCACTTATGAAACAAGTAACTAACAGATAGCCAAAAATACCAAAAAAAGAAAGCATCTAACCCTGGATGTTTTCTTTTTTATTAAAAACTCATTAACTTTCATCCTCTTCTAAAAGTATGTATCCAAGCATATTTTAAATTAAAAACATTGGAGGATTAGAGTGAATGAAATACTCAGAAACAATTATAAGCAAACGACTTCGAATACTTAAAATGACGGGTATGTTTTTCATGCTAGTGTTAATAGCATGGATTGGCTATACAAAATTACTTTATGAAAACGGCTTTCTTCAAGAAAAAAAGAATTCAGTAGAAGTAATGAACACTAGCATTACAGGAGAAATAGAGCAGCTTTTTCATATAAACTTGCAAGGTTATCGAAAAACAAGCCTTGATGCTGTTATAGAAGCCAGTAAAACCGATCCAAGTGAACTATCCTTAATTGAACTAGTCAACAAATCCTGCTCGCGAGATTGCATAGGTGAACCAGTTACATATGTAAACTCAAACAATGGATATATCTTTTATAAGGAATCTAATGGAACTAATGTAGCTATAACGGTTAAAAAGAAAGACACATGGGTAATTGTAAAGAAATCTGTTCAAGATGGAATATAATCACCCAAAAAAAGAGTACGCATCGTACTCTTTTTTATTATTAATACCCTTCCTCTTCATGCCTACAATGGCATTTCGCTTTTGTT
>Ga0209147_101232_pt1 | contig 10185 bp, 9 predicted proteins | sample AraplaCol_mLB_r2_FD_184278 | JGI IMG/M metagenome (GOLD analysis project Ga0209147, IMG submission 184278) | Arabidopsis root microbial communities from North Carolina, USA - plate scrape CL_Col_mLB_r2 (SPAdes) (version 2) | ecosystem: Host-associated > Plants > Roots > Endosphere | place: USA... | reverse complement strand
GGCTGCGCAACGCGCTGTTCGCGGATCTTCTCGTCACCACCGGCCTGCGCCTCGAAGAGGCGTCGGGCTTGCTCACCGTCGAGCTCGCGGCGATCGACCGCGAGGACGGTGACGTCCAACAACTTTGGTTGCCCCTTCCGCCGCCGCTCACCAAGGGCGACCGCGGACGCAGCGTTCTGGTCCCACGCCGGCTGCTTCGTCAGATCGCCGCCTATGTCGCGGTCGAGCGCGCCGCGGGCGTGGCCAAGTTCGCCGCGCGCGACGGTGCGGCCAGCTTCGACCGACCGATCCCTGTCACCCGCGCCGGTCTCGACCGCATGCGCGATATCTGCACCCCGGAGGAACGATGCCGCCTGATCCTGTGCGACGAGGATGGAACGCCCCGCGAGCCGGCGGCGCTATGGCTGACCGAGGTCGGCCAGCCTGTCCGCCCCAACTCGTGGGAGGTGATCTTCACCCGCGCCTGCAAGCGGTGCGCACAGAACGGCTTCCCGCTGTCGATCAGCCCGCACCAGCTTCGCCACGCCTTCGCAGTCCATATGCTCGCCTTGCTGATCCAGCAGCGGCTGCGCGAAGCGGCATTGCCGGTGGGGCCGGTGGAGAGCTATCGGCTGATCCTGGGCGACCCGCTGCAACAGGTGCAACGCCTGCTTGGCCACGCCAGCCTCACCACCACCTATATCTACCTCGACCATATCGCGACCCGCGCCGATACGGTGGACGCGGCCGTCGAGGAGCTGCTGGCGTTACTGCCGGGGCCGCAAGGCGTATGAGCGGGCGTCCCCGCAAGGGCCGGCCTGTCGCCTTTGCGCCGATCACGCCGGAGCGATCGCAGCCCGATCCTGTGCTCGGCCTCAAGTTCACCATCGAGGCGCGGCATGGCGGAACGGTCCTAGTCGATATGACCGGGCTCGATCCTCGCCCACTCGCCATCGCTTTCGCCGGTGCGCTGCGTCGATCGGCGGCGCTCGGCGGCCCCATCGGTGCGGCCAGCGTCATCAAGCAGTATGTTCAGGTCTATCGCCACTTCTTCGCCTGGCTTGGCGATGATGCGCCGGAGGTGACCGGCGTCAACGACCTGCGCGCAGTCCATATCGATGGCTTTGCGTCCGCGCTCGAACGGCGTGGGATGGGCGCGATCCACCGGCACATAACGGTCGGCAAGGTCATCAACACGCTGCGTGCGATCGAGGCAGACCGGCCCGATCGGATCGCGCCCGACCTGCATGAGCGGCTGCGCTACACGCTGGCCACTTCGGCGGGCCGCTCGACCCCGCGCGATGCCTATAGCCCCTTCGTCGCCCGCGCGCTGCGCGACGCCGCGAGGGCCGATATCGAAGCGATGCTTCGCCGCCTCGGCGCCGACGACCGCACTGATGAGGGCGACCCTGTCGTCGCCAGGGCGCGCGCCGATGTCGAAGCGATCATCGCGCGGCAGGGCTTTATCGTCGCAGACCAGCCCGCGCTGAAGCGCCTCTATTTCATGCGCATGCGGCGCGGATTGCCGATCAGCACGCTCATCGACGACCTGCATGGCCGCCATCATCTGCTCGCGCGCGATCTGCCGGCGCTGCTCGTGCTGCTCACGCTCGATACCGGCCTCGAGCCGGAGTGCCTGAAGACGCTGACCGTGGATTGTCTCACCAACCCGCATGCCGGCACGGTGGAGCTGCGCTATCTGAAGCGCCGCGCCCGCGGTGCCGAGCACAAGAGCATGCGGGTCCGCGATGGTGGTAGCGGCACACCCGGCGGCCTCATGCGTCGCCTGATCGACGTCACCGCCGTCGCACGCGAGCATCTGACCGACGATTGCCTCTGGCTCTATCACAACGTTGGCGGCCTTCGCGCCGGCATCGTCGATCCCAAGTTCCAACTCGCCGCCTGGGCTCGTCGCCATGGTATCGCCGGCGATGATGGGAAGCCGCTCCATCTGCTGCTTTCCCGGCTGCGCAAGACCCACAAGGCGTTATGGTACACCAAGACCGAGGGGCATATGGCCCGCTTCGCGGTCGGTCACACCCGCGAGGTTGCGGCGCGCCACTATGCCGATCTGCCGTCGCTCCGGCCGTTGCACGAGGCGGCCGTCGCCGATGCCTTCCGCGCAGCGGTCGCTGCGGCGATGCCGACCGTGCTTCCACCCACCGCCGAGCAGGCGCTGCGCGAAGCGCCCGAACAGGTCGCGTCGCTGATGTCGGCTGATACGGTGGGTCCGGTGCTCGACGGCGAACAGGATGTCTGGCTCGCCGCCTGCGCGGGCTTCCATAGCAGTCCTTTCGCCGAGCCCGGTTCGCCCTGCGCGCAGCCCTTCTGGGGCTGCCTCGATTGTCCCAACGCCGTCATCACCGCGCGCAAGCTCCCCGCGATCCTCGCCTTTCTCGCGTTCGTCGAAGAGCAGCGATGCAGCCTGCCGGCGAGCGACTGGGCCGCCAAGTTCGGCCGCGTCCACACCCGGATCACGGTCCAGGTCCTGCCGGTCTTCTCCGATGCCGTTATCGCCGAAGCGCGCCGGCAGATGGGGAGCGAACGGCTCTATCTGCCGCCGGAGGCACGCGCATGACCACGCCCGTCCATGCCCTCGTGCCCGCGTTCGACGATCGCCCTGTGCTGGCGAGCGCGCCGCTCAAGGCGGGCCATGCCCGCGAGGAGCTGTCGCACGTCGGCGACCCGACCTGGGATCTCGGTCCCGCCGTCTTCCGCGAGAACGCTCGGCGCTGCCACGTCACCGTGCATTTCGACGTGCTCGAACATGCCGATGTGCAGGCGGCAATGCGCGCCTATCTCTACGCCCGCCTCAACGTCGGTCTTCCCGGCTACCACCCGAAGCTGCCGCCCGCCAGCATCCGACAGGCATTCAACCGGGCTCGCCGGTTCTTCGCCTTCGCGCGCGAGCGGCTTGGGCGGCTCGACCTGGGCCGCATCGATCAGGCGCTGATCGACGCTTATGCGCGCCACCTGCGGGATGATTCAGCGCGGCGCCCCGTCATCGTCGGCCAGCTCTTGCAGGTGGTCACCGATCTCTACCATCTCCGGGATCACCTGCCTGGAGGCGGTCTCGGGTTCGAGCCGTGGGCCGGGCAAGCGGCTGCGCGCGTCGCCGGATATCGGCATGTGCGCGAGAACCGCACCCCACGCATGCCGGAGGAGATTGTCACGCCGCTGCTCGCCTGGTCGCTGCGCTATGTCACGACCTTCGCGACCGATATTCTGGCGGCTCGGGTCGCGCTCGATCGGCTCGAGGCAGTCCGCGCTCGGCTGCTCGCCGCCGAACGCGGACTGCCTGATGCAGAGCGCCGCCTGCGGCAGCGCGCGCGCCTCGAGCGCTATCTCGCGCGCCGAGCCCGGCAAGGACGCGGCGTGCCCATCTGGACGACGGCACACAACGGCGCCACGCGCATCGATCCCCTCACCGGGGATGCAACCCCGCCGATCAACGCCCATCTCCTCCATTTGCATGCCGGCATCGATGCCGTCGCCGAGCCGGCCATGCATCTCATGCTCACTACCGGCGCACCGGATGTCATTCGCGAAGCGGTTGCATCGCTTGGTACCGAGGTCGGCGGCATGGACACGCCGATCTCGATCGCTCCCGAGAGCGGTCGGCCATGGCGTGCCCGCTTCGACGTGAAGACCCTAGCGATCGAGGAGCGGATGCTGCAGGCCGCCGCCTATATCGTATGCGCCTATCTGACCGGCATGCGCGACTGCGAGGTCCAGGCGATGCGGCGCGGCTGCCTCTCGATCGCGCGCAGCGAAGACGGCCTGATCGAGCGGCAACGCGTCCGATCGACCCTCTACAAGCGCCGATCGAGCGCCGGTGAGTCGGCGAGCTGGGTGACGATCGAACCGGTGGCCGAGGCGATCACGGTGCTCGAACGGCTGTCGGAACACGCGGCACGGAAGACTGGAAGCGACACGCTCTGGCCGGTGCTTCGTCCCCGCGCTGTCACCAAGACGCATCTGTCGAGCGAGGTGGTCCGCCAGCTCAACGCCTTCCGCGACCACCTCAACACCGTCTTCGGCAGCCCCGATGCGCCGGTCATCCCACCCGGCCCCGATGGCAAGCCGTGGCGCATCACGACGCGGCAGTTCCGGCGCACCATCGCGTGGCACATCGCCAACCGTCCGTTCGGCACCATCGCCGGCATGATCCAGTACAAGCATGCCTCGGTCGCCGCTTTCGAGGGCTATGCCGGGACCAGTGGATCGGGGTTTCGCGCAGAGGTCGAGGCGCAGCGCCGGCTCGGTCAGATTGACGATCTGCTGGACTATTTCGACCGGCGGCAGGGCGGCGCATCACTCGGCGGACCGGCGGGACCACGCATCGCGCGGACCCTCGACGATGCCGCCGTTAAGCTCGGGCCACTGCCCGCCATGATCGCCGATCGGGCCCGCCTGCGCGTCATGCTCGCCAGCGTCGCGCGCACCTTCCATGTCGGCCCGCTCGCGGATTGCTTCTTCGATCCCGCGACCGCGCTCTGCCTCAAGCGCGTGACGACCCCCGATCCCGCGCAGCCGCTTACCGCCCTGTGCGAACCGACCCGCTGCCCCAACGCCTGCATCACCGCCCGCCACAGACCGGCCTGGGAACGTGCGGCGGCCGATGCCCGGGCGCACTTACGCGAACGGCGCATCTCCGACCTCCAGCGTCAGGCGCTCCAGCGCGAGCTTGATCGCCTGACCGCGGTGATTGCCGGGATCGACCCTCCCGCGCCGTAGACCACCCCGGCTGTTGGCGGAGTCCTGCGCCGGTCGGCGCGCCCGCGCAACGGCTTCGCCGTCCTTCGCTTCGCTGCGGCCCTGACGGGTGCGCGAGCCCCCCTGTGCCCGGCGCGAACGGGCCTCCGCCGCCGGGGATGGTCCCCGGCGCGAGAACGGAGAACATATCATGTCAGCCTCACCACGCTCAGACGTCTACGCTCGCGTCACGCAAGCGATCGTCGACGCCATCGAAGCCGGCACCGGCACCTGGCGCATGCCGTGGCATCATTTTGGCGCCGACGTCACCCGCCCGACCAACGTCGCCAGCGGCAAGCCCTATCGCGGCATAAATACGATCTCGCTCTGGGCGGCCGCCTATGGCAGCGGCTACGCGAGCGGGGTCTGGGGCACCTATCGCCAGTGGCAGGCGCTCGGCGCGCAGGTCCGCAAGGGCGAGCACGCCAGCCTCGGCGTCCTCTGGAAGGAGTTTCGCGCGAAGGGTGACGACGCCGGCGGCGATGACGACCATCGACGGCTTTTCGCCAAGGCGTTCAGCCTGTTCAACGCCGATCAGGTCGATGGCTACGCGCCCGAACCGGCGCCGGACCTGCCTGAGAGCGAACGCCTCGCCGCCGCCGAAGCCTTCATCGCCGCGCTCGGCATCGATACTGTCTACGGCTCGGCCAGCGCCTATTATCATATCGCCGAAGACCGCATTCACATGCCGGATTTCAGCGCCTTCCACGATGCCCACGGCTTCTACGCCACCCACATTCACGAAGCGGCTCATGCCAGTGGCGCAGCCCATCGGCTTGACCGGGATTTCAGCGCCAAGTGGACCAGGCACGCGCTCGCCATGGAGGAAGCGACCGCCGAACTGACCGCATCGTTCCTGCTCGCCGATCTTGGGATCGCGCACGAACCGCGACCCGATCATGCGGCCTACATCGCCTCCTGGCTGCAACTGCTCAAGGACGAGCCTCGGGCGATCTTCACCGCGGCGAGCAAGGCGCAGGCGGCAGCCGACTGGATGCACGCCCGACAGCCGTAATGCTCACGCGACCCGCACTTCGGCGCCAAGTGTGTCGAGCAGCGGACAGCCCGGATCCCGACCGGCATCGCAGGCGCGCACCGAGTCGGCCAGAACCCGTTCCATCCGCTTGAGGTCCGCGATCCGCGCGCGTACGTCCTTCAGGTGCGACGCCGCGAGCTCGCGCACCTCGGCGCAGGAGGCCTGACCGCCAACCGCGAGTCCGAGCAAGGCGCGTACCTCGTCCAGGGTAAAGCCCAGCTCCCTCGCGCGGCGCACGAAGCCCAGGCGAGCCACGTCCTCCCGGCCATAGCTGCGGTAGCGGCCCCGCCGCGGCGGAGCGGGCAGCAGCCCGATCCGCTCGTAATAGCGGATCGTCTCGATGTTGCATCCGGTGCGGCGTGAGAGTTCGCCGATCTGGATCGCGCCGGTTGCGGCCATCCCCAAAATACCTCTTGAGTCTGTAGTCGCTACAGATGTTAGGACAGCTCAATGCCCGCCACAAGGAGTCGCCCGTGACCCAGACGCCAAGCCCGCCTAAGGGGATCGGCACCGCCACGCTCACGCTGGCGGGGATCGCTGCGGCGTTCGGCGTCGCCGCCTGCTGTGCGCTGCCGATCCTCTTCGCATCCGCCGGGATCGGCGCAGCTTGGCTCGGCGGCGTGGCCATTGTCGCCGCGCCGTATCGCACGCCGCTTCTCCTCATTGGCGCATTGTGCCTGCTTGCCGGCGCGGCGCTGCTGTTGCGCCAGCAAGTTACGGCGGCGCGCTGTGGGCCGGGCGGCATATGCACGCCGCGCTGGATGCGTGTTCTCACGCTCATCGGATTGCTGCTCGGTGCGGCCCTGCTCTGGGCAGGCTATCGCTATGTCTGATGCCACCCCCGAGCTGCGCTCGACGCTGACCTGTCCCCACTGCGGTCATCGGGCGACGGAGACCATGCCGACCAATGCCTGCCAGTATTTCTACGACTGCCGGGGTTGCGGCGCGGTCCTCAAGCCCAAGCCGGGCGATTGCTGCGTCTATTGCTCCTACGGCGACGTGCCCTGTCCGCCGATCCAGGAGAGCGGCGGCAAGGCGTGCTGCGGCTGAGGAGGGCGGGCGATGGCGCGCGCATCATCCGCTGAAGCCGCCTTTGGATCGACGGTTACATTTCCCGGCGGTGCCGTTGTCCCGGACTGGAGCGCAGTCACAACACCCAGCGCCCGCGCAGCCCTGACGGCACTGTTCGCGGCGTTCATCGGTTCGAAGTGGCGCGGGATGGACGGCGTCGAGGAGCGGGTCCGGCGCGCCGTGCTTCAAGCCTATGCTGCCGATGGTCGCTCGCCGGTGCCGGCACAGATCGCCGCCGCATCGGGACTCCCCTCCGGCGAGGTCGGCTCGGCCCTGCAGCGGCTCGCCGGGCGCGATCTCGTGGTCCTCGACGGCGCGGGCCGGGTGACCGGCGCCTATCCGTTCACCGACGGCCCCAGCGAACATCAAGTCGAAGTCAGCGGAGTGACCATGAGCGCCATGTGCGCCATCGACGCGTTGGGGATCGGCGCCATGCTGGAGCGGGACTGCATGATCCGCTCGGCCTGCCGCCAGTGCCGGCGCACGCTCGCCATCCATACCCCCAGCCGCGGCCGCGAGCTGGAAGAGGTTGAGCCGGGCGCGATCGTCGTCTGGTCCGGCCGTCGCTATGCCAGTGGCTGCGCGGCATCGTCGCTCTGCACCTTGCAGGCCTTCTTCTGCGATGACGATCATCTGGCGGCCTGGTGCGCGAGCGGTCCGGTCGGAGCCGATGACGGCATTCGTCTGTGCCTGGCCGAAGCGCTCGAGGTTGGGCGCGCGATTTTTGCGCCGATGCGGATGGAGATGCGACCATGGCTTCCTACGACCTGATCGTCATCGGCAGTGGCACGGCAGCGCAGGTCGCGGTCGGCCGGGTCCGTGCCGCTGGATGGTCCGTCGCCGTCATCGATCACCGTCCGTTCGGCGGCACCTGTGCGCTGCGTGGCTGCGATCCCAAGAGGATGCTGGTCAGCGGCGAGGAAGCGATCGACGCGGCAAGGCGCATGGCCAGACATGGCGTCGACGGCACGCTGGCGATCGACTGGCCCGACCTGATGGCGTTCAAGCGGACCTTCACCGATCCGATCCCCGCCAAGCAGGCGCACCGCTACGCCGAGCTCGGTGTCGACGCATTACACGGTGTTGCTCGCTTTGCCGGCCCAGACACGATCGTGGTGGAAGGCCGGACATTGCGGGCCCGCCATATCCTGATCGCCAGCGGCGCGCGTCCAGTCCCGCTCGGCATTCCGGGCGAAGATCTGGTGAGCACAAGCGATGCGTTCCTGGAGCTTCAGGCCCTGCCGCGCCGGATCGTGCTGATCGGCGGCGGCTATGTCGCTGCGGAGTTCTCGCATCTGGCGGCCCGAGCGGGCGCAGAGGTCACCATCCTACAGCGGGCCGAGCGGCTCCTGCCGCACTTCGATCCCGACCTGGTGGGCTGGCTGACGCCCCGGTTCGAGGCGCTCGGCATCCGCGTCGAGACCGGTGCCACCGTTACCCGGGTCGAGCGCAGCGGGAGCGGTCTGCTGGTCCACGCCGAGCGCCAGGGCGAGCCTGATCTCAGCGTCGCCGCCGATCTCGTCGTTCATGCCGCCGGGCGCGGTCCTGACCTCAAGGCGCTCGACCTGTCCGCCGGCGAGGTGGCGGTGCAGGACGGGCGCCTGCAGCTCGACGCGCATCTGCGGAGCATTTCCAACCCGCGGGTCTATGCCGCCGGCGACGCTGCCGGAGTCGGGCCGCGGCTGACGCCGGTGTCCAGCCACGATGCCAAGGTAGTTGCCGCCAACCTCCTGGATGGCCCGACGCACCAGCCGGACTATCGCGGCGTGCCGAGCGTGGCCTTCACTCTGCCGCCGATCGCCGCCGTCGGACTGTCAGAGGAGGCGGCGCGCCGCGGCGGCGTCGCGCTCCGGGTCAACGCAGCCTCGACGCCAGACTGGTTCACCGCCCGCCGCCTCGCCGAGCCGGTCTACGGCCATAAGCTGCTGATCGACGAGGACACGGACCTCATCCTCGGCGCGCATCTCGTGGGGCCGAACGCCGACGAGGTAATCAACGTTTTCGGTCTGGCAATCCGCCACGGCCTCACCGCGGCCGATCTTCGCTCCACCATGTTCGCCTATCCGACCGGCGCCTCCGACGTCGGCTACATGCTGACTTAACGCACGAGCGCCACTGCCATGGCGGCCGATCCCTCGCGCGATCGGCCGCTTCGCGATGCATGTCGATGCGGGCTGTCGCCCGCCATTAAGCGGACGCCGCTTGCGCGGCGGCTCCGATTTTTTGGCCTCTCCCTCGATGCGGGAGTGGTCGGCGCTCCCTGCTAGGCCCGCCGCGGCGCGCTGCAAGCCTCGGCTTCGCCGGGCTGCTCCATTTCATTTCGCCCCTGCGGGTGCAGCCCGCCGCTTCAGCAGGCCTCTCCGGTCGCTCTCGCCGCCCACCCCCGCCTCGGGGGAGGCCATGGGGCTTTTGGGCAGTGCTGGAGGCAACCGATGGTTTTCACCTTCCAACCGCCATTTTGGGCTGGACTGTCAGGATATATCGCGGAGCTTGGGGCCGCGTTCGTTAGCGCGACGATCGGCATCAAGCTCCACGACCGCGAGGACCACGCCGCCTATCTAGCGAACTGGTTGCAAGCGCTGCGCAATGACAAGCGGTGCATCTTCACGGCGGCGCGGCTTGCGCAGGACGCGGCCGATTGGCTGCTCACCTGTATGGCCGTCGAGACGGCGACCGATCTTGAGGAAGCGGCGTGACCCAGCCCGACGACACCGGCCCCGAAGGGGGCCGGGCAGTCGCGAGCCGGTTGGTCTATGACCCCCGCGTCGCGACCGTGGACGAGGCGACGTTCAACGAGTTGATCGCGCTGATGCGCGACGGCGCGCCGCGCAAGCCCCCGACCGCCGAGACGCTGTGGCGGCGCGCCTATCACAAGGCGATGTTCGCCCGCCGGTTGGTCGGCGTTCAACCCGATTTATTCGGAGCGAAGCCGATCACCCACATGCACCGCGTAAAGCCCGGCCCCGCCTCGACCTGGACTCCGGAACCTGTCGAGGAAAAGCTGGCCCGGGCTGCACGCGATCCCCAAGCGACGTTCGGCGTCGGCCGACCGGCATTGTCCTCCGAAGAGAGAGCCGCCGTTATCGACGGCGCGGCGAACTGGCTGCGGATCGCGCAGCGCGTCCGCATCGTCGGATCGTTCGCCTCCTATGATGGTCGCTCCGAACGGCGCATCGGCCGCAAGGGTGTTATCTGGCGCTTGTGCAGCCCGGTCTTTGCGGATCACACCTATGTTTATCTCGACCCGATCGGCGCCGAGCGCGTCGAGAAGATCGCGATCGCGATGGTGGAGCTGCGCGACGTCGAGCCGATCGAGAACGCGCTGTTGGTCTCCGTCCCCTTTG
>Ga0209147_101230_pt1 | contig 10211 bp, 13 predicted proteins | sample AraplaCol_mLB_r2_FD_184278 | JGI IMG/M metagenome (GOLD analysis project Ga0209147, IMG submission 184278) | Arabidopsis root microbial communities from North Carolina, USA - plate scrape CL_Col_mLB_r2 (SPAdes) (version 2) | ecosystem: Host-associated > Plants > Roots > Endosphere | place: USA... | reverse complement strand
GGGCTCTTAGATAGCGCCTTATTGTTTCAACAGGCACATTAATCTTTTCACTAGCTTGTGAAACCGTAAACCATTCATTATCAGTCATGAAATTCACCCCCATTTTTAGGTCGGTCATGCACACATGAGTTATTAAGTTATTGCTTTATATTCGTTGATATATAAACATTCTCCTTCAAATCGGTCATGACCGACAACAGCCTTAAGTCATGCGTTCATAGGAAATTCTTTGGCTACCGTTTATTCAGGAAGGGGGTTCTGAAATAGAACCGGGGTAGAGAGTAAACCGTAAAATTTGGGGTTCACTTGCCGCTGTTACTGTTAAATCAGATAAAAAAATAGATTCCGAACTAGAGAATCTACTTTTTTACAAATATTATAAAAAGGTATGTATTTTGGATAAACAATCGTTCACAATTTCTTCAGGAGCTTGTCCTTTCACTCGAAAATTACGGACCTGCCAATCTAAACTTTTTACTTGATCCGTTAATATAACCCCTTGAAAAGCTAAATCATCTGGGAGCCTCACTTCGTATCCCCATCCTCTGATGGTACTGGTTATAGGACATACAGCTGCAAATCCTGTAGCTTCGTTAAATGCTTTTGGCGATAAAACAAGACCAGGGCGGTTTCCCGCCTGTTCATGTCCGGCTTGTGGATTAAAATTTACATAAACAAGATCTCCACGATCTGGTGCTGCCATTACAATAATTCATTCCCCTCTATCCCAAAATCGATTTCTACATGACGATTTTCCGGCTTACATTGTGCTAAAAGATCCTCTAAAGAATAGTTCTTTTGTGGTTTTTTTGGAACCAACGTGATGATCCCTTCATTTTCAATCACTTGTATTTCCATTTCCGAACCTCGGTGAATTGCCACTCGATCTGCAATATCCTTCGGAATTCTTACAGCAAGACTGTTTCCCCATTTTTGAATGGTTGTAGCCACTGTCATTTTTTCCACCTCTTTACTTTGATCGATATCCTTTTTTTCCATTATAACACGCTCCGTCCCTTTCGTATATACGTAGTATATACAGAAACTGTGAAAAAGATACCCCAAATAAGCAATATTGGCGTTCGTCAAGCCATGGATACTATCGAAAATAGAAGTAAACCAAAGGAAAAGGGAGTTTATAGGTTATGATTATTTAAGAGATTTTGCGTTATTTCCCAACGTGAAAACCCCCGAATTTGACCCATTTTGGCCAAATTCGGGGGTTTGTTGTTTAGTGTGCTTCCTCTATTGGATGTTATGTTAACTACATATTACATCATATGTAAATTCTACGTAATTCTATTAAAATATACTTTTTTTTCATTTTATTTGCAATTTATCCCATATTTTGATATTGTTAGACACGAAATAAAATTAAAACAATTATAAATAGGGGGAAAATTCATGTTTTTGAAAAAAGGTATGGTTTTATCATTAACAGCAATTATGGCTATCAGTGGATTTAGTAGTACATTTGCTTCTGCGGACTCTATTGATTCCACAGACTCAACTACTATTACTGGATATGAAAAAGTTTTTTCCGAAGAAAATAATTCTTCACAAAATGTAAATAATGAAAGTGATTTATCAGCTGATTTTTCTAAGATCTATGAAAATGTAAAAAAAGATTTAAATCTTGAAGAAGAATTAACAGATGAACAGAAAGCTAACATACAAGATCTTGTTTCATCTCAAATAGAAGATTTTCAAAAAAGACATAAAGAAATTGAAAACGAGAATTCAACCATAAATAAACTACTAATATCACCTTTAGGTATTGTGCAAACGGATTCAAAAATAGTTAAATATTATCAAGAAAATTTAGTAGAAGCTGGCAACGTAAACAAGTCATTTACTCATTTCTTAGACACCCAAGGAAGAGTAGCTGCAGAATCTTATAGACTATTTGCATTTTATGAATTAGTGAAATCTGGTGGACCATGGGATTTAAAAAGACCTTTAGGAGCAAAAACTAAATATCAGTTTAAAGGTACACAAAAAACAGGAGAATATATTGGAAATCACCATTACGGTTACATGGGAAGAGCTATTGGATTTAGTACAACAGTATTAAAAAGTGCAGCAGGAATGTATCAAATTTATAGCGGAACTTCTAAATGGTCATACATCTCTTCATACTTTGATGATCCAGCCGATCAAACAGCAATTACAAATGGAGCCACAGATTATAATAATGGATATACTTTTGATTATATAATCGCCTAATATTTTTAAATAATATAAAATAGATTTAAAAATATAAGGGGAAAAACTAGTGAAACCATTTCAAAAGGTACTTTTATTCATTCTACTTCCTATTGTAATAGTGTTTATTATTCTATTTTTTATTTTAAATTCTATGTTCTTTAACATTAATCTCGATAAACTTAACGGAACTGGAAAAATCCAAGAGGTTTATACATCACCTAATGGAAAATATAAAGCAGAACTCTTTATTATTAATAAAGGTGGAGCAACCGTTAATTATCAAGAAAGAGTATCTATTACATCTTTAAAAGACAAACATCGGGAATTTAACGATAAAACAATATATTGGGTGTATCCTTATGAAGAAAATCCAATAATAAAATGGAAGAATAGTGATACAATCGTTATTAATGATAAAACAATAGATATTCATAATAAAAAAACATATTACAATTGGAAAAAGGATGAAGATTTTAATTAAACTCTTTGTTAGAAGGATATATCTCCTTATAGACAATTATCAGTTGCCTTCATGGCAACCTTTTTTTTTGCCTTTATGGCAATTAACGATAAATAAATTTAAAGTTGCAAAGCAAAAAGCGAATTGCTATTAAATATAGAGTGAGATAGAGAACTTACTAGTTTTAGAGTCAAAACAAGACGAGCTTATATAAAGCTCGTCTTGTTTACATTTTTATTAACTTAGTAAAAAGTCTTCTGAATATATGTTCCAACTGGGTCATAAGCATAACCGGTTCCTAAACATTGCATATCAGTATTTACAGAATACCAAACTTTATGGTAAGTAGTATAAAGCTTAAATTGACATGTCTGACCTGATTTTATAGTTGTAGTACTTGACCAAGATACTGTATGTTCTACACCAATACTAAATCCAACTTTTGCTTCTATTGCAGAAATACCTGCTCCAAAACTTCCATCATAAGTAGATGATTTCTTTGTAGATTCACTGATTTTGAAACTATCTGGTCCATCAATAGTAAACATTTTATATAAATCTGTTGATGAATTATACCATCCAAAACCATCGTCTACAGTTGTTATTTTATATCCGCTTGCTGCTGCTGCCTTAGGTGATATAATAGTGTTATTAGGAGATGCTGTTGAAGATAATTCTGGTGAATTAATAGATTGATATTCAAATTCAATTCTTTTTGGAACTTTTTCCATACCTTGTTCGGCTGCAATTTTCTCGAGTTCTTTTTTATCTGTAATTATTACTGGACTATCGCTACTTCTTAGTTTAGCTTGAATTGTAGGGTCAATAGGCATTCTACTAGTTTTAGTGTCTATTGCATCTTGAGTTTCGGCTGCAGATACTGGAGAATAGTTGAAAAAAAACGCAAATCCTAAGACCATCAATAAGACAGTAGTAATCAAACCTTTTTTCATTTTCATCTCTCCCTAGAAATATTTGTCATAATAATCTTATCTTTTATTGTAAGAAAATTACAACAATTTTTTTCAAAAAAATAGATAATAGGTATAAATATTCATACAATTGTTAAATTAAGGAAGGATGAAGATTATGAAATCACCTCTTTTTTTAGTAGGTTTTACATTTCTCTTTATAGGTTCGATGTTATTAGGGCTTATTCATTATTGGTTAGCTAAATACATACCTACAATGCAAGAACAGTGGATTAGTACACTGAAAAACTTATCTTTAGCATTAAATGACATTGGTGCTACAATCCCTTATTTTCTAAGTCTTTTTTTAATCGTCGTAGGTATTTGTATGTTATTTTTATATGTGATTTTTTCATTAAGGGGTACAAGCAACAAAACGCCCATACGTTAAAAAAATCGACGATAGGTTAGGCTATTTTCTTATGCTCCCCCAGTTAGAAATCAAAAATATATTAAGCTGAATCAACCCTCTTCCGAGGGTCTTTTTTATATTATAAACAAGGTTTTGGTTGCCTTTATGGCAACCTTATTGCCTTTATGGCAAAAAACGTAAAATAAATAAATTTATGATTGCAAAACAAAGAGCGAATTGCTATTTAATATAGAGTGAGAAGAGATAACTTAAAAAAAAGAGAATAAAACCTTGATATTACTAGATTTGTTAATAGTTTCGTAGTAATGATTTTTCATTACTTTAGTAATGAAAAATCATTACTACGAAAACAAATAAAAAAGAGCCTTTTTGGCTCAATTAAAACAGTTTTACAGGTAATTTTTTTAATTCAGTAGGTGTTTTTCTAAACATTGCTTTTAATGTACCGTTAACATTATCTCTATCACCAGAAAACATAACATGAGGATTTACAAACAAGGCATATGCCCTAACATTGTTATCTTCAAGGCCACTTTCGGATCTAGCCAAAATTCCTTTATCGATTAATCCTTTAATAATAGGATTTACATTTTGTTTTTTCTTGCCTAATATTTGAGCTAAATCTGTTTGTGTTAATGGCATTGGATTTACTTTCCGACAATCATCAACTATACAGTTAGAGGAAAACTCAACATTAGGAATGACATCCATTAAAAAATTTTTTTCAGCTGTTGTTAAATATTTTAATTCTCGTAAATATAAAATATTCTCTTGAATCAACTGTACAAACCTCGCTCTATTTTTTACTTTTCTTTCTGGAACCAGAATCATTCCTCTAGAATTTGCTTTAGTTTGTAATTCAGCAGCTTGTTGAAATTCTTCTTCAGTAAGAATCTTTTCATTTTGAATTTCTCTTAATCTTGTTTTTTTACCTGCTTCATTCATTAAATCATAAATGTTATCTTTTTTTCCCACTACTTTTTCTCTCCCTTATGTAGCAGGAATTAGTCTCTTTATGATAGAATATAAATATCCTAATAAGTAAATAAAGGGACTAATCCCTTTCTGATTCGAGAAACCCTCCCAGTCGCCAAACTTGAGGGTTTTTCTATTTTCTATAATTCGACAATATCAATATTTTTCCTCTTTTTCTACTCATTTCTCTCTATTTTTACTTTCAATGATTCTAAAAGTTTATCATCCACTCTTTTCGGTTTATATCCCATGCGATCAATTAAAATACCTTCTATAACCTTCATACGAGCCGTATAATGCCTGTATTCACTTTCAGCAAAGGCTAAAGTATCAGAATCAATTTCAAAGCCTTCTGGAGCCTTCTGGACCGTTCTCATGAGTTTATAACATGTTGAACGTTCTTCTCTGACTAATCGAAGCAAAATTAATAGATCATATGTATGAAGAAGAGACAAATCCTTAAAGGGCCATTTGCATTGATCTAAATAAATGTAATCTCTTAGTTTTGGTCGTTTCTTTTTTAAAGGAGCTCCACAAAATGAACATTCCTCAATAAATGTATCATTTTCTGTCTCACAATAAGAACAAATCATTCCTGTAATTCCTTGCTATTCAAGTAATTGATAACGAATGCCCAGAGTTCATCTGATACATCTAATTGATAATCAGCAAGGACATCTTTATAAGCCCGCAAACCCTCTTTTAAGCTTTCCTCCGATATGAAAGAACGTTTCGTAGCATGATTAAATTCATTCACTCTTTCAATCACAAATTCGCCGTTTTCTTTATAAATCTGTAGCTTTTTCATGATTTACACCCTTTCCTTGTAACGGTCTAATGCAACCTTGCGAAAGAAAGCCGACATTGATTTTAGATCCTCTACTTGAATATCCGTCTCGATCTTGTCCCAAATATCTTGTGGAAGCGTGATAGAAACTTTTTTTGTCACCCCTAAACTTGGTCTGCCGGCCGTTTCTTTTTTCGCAGAATTGGAGTGTTTTAAATGCTCCGGCAACAAATCGTATTTGTAAGGCGGTATGTACAGTTGCTCTAACATTTCATTCATTTTTTCTAAATCTAGATTTTCTTTTGAAGCCAGTGCAACAAATTCATCTTCTAATTGTCTCATGCTCACATCTAAATCTTTTTCGCTACTCCAACGGGCATCATACATTTTTCGGTGAAAATCCAATAATTCTAGCATTGTGATTCCTCTCTTTACCTTTTAAGTTACCTATATTATAACTAATAAAGTAACCTAAAACAACAAAATACCTTATTCCATCCTACAATATTTTTTAGTATGCCAAAATCGAATATTCCTTAGTTAACCTAAAGGTAAAAGGTTGCCATTAAGGCAACCCCATTTTTGTCTCTAGGTTACTAACAGAAACCCTTTCCTAATGAACCGGCTCCTTTTCTGGTGCTCTTTCTAACACTTTGATTACCCTTCTATATTGCCTTTGTGTTTCCTCAAATTCCTCTCGAAATACCTTCATCACTAACGCAGCTTTTGGACCTTTCCTAGTACGAACTAAAACAATGTCTCCTTTTTGAATAGGCTCATTTCTTAAAGGCTTAGGTATATGCCAACAATACGTTTTATTGGTTTGCAACTTTATAACTCCGTCCTTGTTGCTCCGAATATGAAAGGCAGCTATCGTATTATTATTTTCCATCATCATCTCTCACTTTCTTTTATTTAATTGTCTCCTTTAGTTAGGAGGAAACTGGCATTCTTTCATGTGTTTTATGTTCCCATTCTTCTAGCTGCCTCTCTAGTTGATCCTTTGTCATGCTTAAAATTTTTTCTTTATTTTTGACCACATAAGGTTTTATCCCTATAGCTAACTTTTCAGCTTCTTCTTGTCCCTGAATATCAAAATACTTTTCAAAAATTGCTCCGACCTCAATTAATCTTTTCGTTCGTGCTTTTCTCTCTTTTTCCTTTAATCGACCCTCTAATTGCTGTTTTCGAGCCTTTATTTTGTCCATTTGTTCTTCCAGTTCTCTCAATCTCTCTTCGTCCGATTTTCGTGTCATTCTAAAACCCTCCTGCATTTCCATAATTTTCTTTTATTATAGCTAAATTTCTGATAGAATACTAGACAGAAGCAGGGAATCGCCACAATGTGGTGCGGCACTGATTCCCGAAGACCAAAGGGCAAGGGCGCACTTATACATCATTCCGATGTGTGCGGTTGCTTCGCAACGAAAATCTTTGTCCTTCCTGAACGGAAGAACAAAAAACATATTCGCCTATTGGCGAAGCCAAAACGAAAAGAGAACAATCTTACGATTCTTCCCTTTTCGTTTCGATCAAAATGGATTCGCGTAGCGATAAATTAGGAGGTGGGAATCATGGCTATCTATCATTTTTCAGCGCAAGTTATTTCAAGAGGAAAAGGACAATCTGCTGTTGCAGCAGCAGCTTATCGTTCTGGTGAACGATTAATGGATGAACGCACCGGAGAAGAAAAATATTATCGTCGTGAAGTAATGCCGGAATCCATGATTCTTGCTCCTTCTCATTCTCCTGAATGGGTATATGATCGTGAGAAACTTTGGAATGAAGTGGAATCTGCCGAAAAGCGAAAAGATGCTCAATTAGCACGTGAAATGAATATTGCCTTACCTAGAGAATTGACGAATGACCGCCAAAAAGAATTAATCCAAAACTATGTTCAAATGGAATTTGTCAATAAAGGCATGATCGCAGACATTGCTATCCATAGGGATGATAAAGAAAACCCACATGCTCATGTCATGCTTACCACAAGAGAAATTACAGCTGAAGGTTTTGGACCTAAAAATCGTGACTGGAACGATAGAGGATTATTGGAACAATGGAGGGAAGAATGGGCGAACCATGCCAATAAAGCTTTAGAAAAGGAAGGGATTCAAGACCGGATTTCCCACCTTTCCCATGAAGCACGAGAATTGGAACAGCTGCCATCGATTCATCTTGGCCACGTTGCAGCTGAAATGGAGAAAAAGGGTATAGAAACGGATCGAGGAAATATCAATCGTGAGCGCCAGGAATATAATCGCCTTGTCGTGGATCTACAAAAGTACCGAGAAGAAAAACAAGCCATTGAACAAGAAAAAGCTCGTCAGCAGGCACAAAAACAAAATGCTGAACGATTTAATACTCCTGCAGAACGTGTAGATTTACAAAACGCTTCAAAGATTCTAAAAGCTGAACCTTCTTTATCCAACATTAAAAAGCGTTATGAACAGCTTGATAAATGGGATGAACGATTTAATAAAAATGACAGTTATATCCGTTGGAAAGATGAAAAAATTAGAGAAGCAGCAGAACATTATAATTGGATTCACTCTTTTGAAAAGAGGATGGAAAAAGCGCAGCAACAATTAGACAACATTAATTGGATGAAGCCATTAAAAATAAAAGAAAATCGATCAATTAAAGAACGATCCGAAAGAGAAATTTCTCATGCACAAGAGCAAATCCAATTTCATCATGAAAAACTGGATTATCATCGTGAAAAACTTGGTTTCAGTACTGAAGAAGAATTTAACCAGGTCAAAAATCAACACGAAGCAGATCGTCCAGGACTCCTGGAGAAAAACAGAAATACTCGTCAATATATCCGTTCTGAACGTGATGTGCTTCAAAAGGCAGAAAATGCCCGTAAAAATGCGTTTGTACGTCGAACTGCATCTCTATATCCTGAACGTCCTGAAATGCGTTATATGAGTTTTAAAACGGCCGAAAGCATTGTAAGAATTAATCACAAGTATGGAAAAGAAAAAACTGTACCGATTGAGAGCATTGAAAAAACTTTAAATTGCCGAAAACAAGAAATTCAAAGACTTCAAGGGGAAATTTCTCGTGTTGAACAAACCAAAACACGCTTGCAGCGAGCAGTGAACCACCTGGAGAATTATGAAAAACACCATGCTGTTGTAGAAAAATATGAAAATAATCCTTTTCTAAAAGGAAAAATGCTCGTTTCTAAAACCACGAAACAAGAATACGAAAAGGCCGTTTCCAATCGTGATCACTATCACGAATTGATGAAAAGAGAAGGTATTTCTGAAAGAACAGATTATGAAAAACAAACCAATATGTCATCTAAAATGGAAACACGAATTCCTGAATTTAATAATCAAATTCAATCATTCCAAAAAGGGCTCAGCATATTAGATGCAGTTTTAAAAGGAATAGAACAAGCTGCTTGGGAAATGCAGAGAGAACAAAAACGTCAGCAACAGCAACAACGAGCAAGAGGGAAAGGTAAACCAAGATCACGTTCTCAAGAAATCGAACAGGAAATGTAATTCCCTCCTTATAAACAAAATTGGTTGCCTTAATGGCAACCTTATAACCTTTAGGTTTTTCTTAGTTGTAGGAGTTCATTAATTTTTTCGTTTTATGGTTGATAATAAATGTAGCGACATTACCGACAATTGCAAGTCCGCTTAAAATAAGGCTAAGAGTTAACATTTTTTGATTCACTCCAATCCTGCTTTATTGTTTATAAAATACCTCATATTTACAGTATACAGCAATTCAAAATTTTATTATTCAGAAGTAGTTCTGAAATAGGACTTACCCCCGTTCTATTTTAGAACCCCCGCATATAGTAGTTTAGTTTATAAACTAAACTACTATATGTAGTAAACTAGATTCTGAACTACTTTTCAATTTCTAAATATCTTTTTCCACCAGGACTTTTTTTCTTCCTGCGCAGCTGCAATCTGTCTTCTTACTTCCATACTTTCTTTCATAGCTTCAATCAATCGCTTATCTCTTTTCTCCAACCTATGATCAATATATTCTTGCTGCTTTTTCATTTGTTCAAGCAAGGCATCATTAAAATCTTTTTGAGCCTTTAAAGCCTGTTTTATATCCTTTAATTCATCTACTATATGAACGGTCATTACTTCATCATGGTCATTTTTTATGGTTAATGTTAAAGGAATTCCCCTTTTTGACAGAGTTTCTTCTACTTCTTCTACATTCTGTCCTTCTGCATATAAACCCCTTATTTGCTCTATTACGGTCATGGATTCATCATGAATAAAGTACTTTTTATGTACCTTTTTTACTTTTAAATGGACACTATGGGCTCTTATATAGCGCCTTATTGTTTCAACAGGCACATTAATCTTTTCACTAGCTTGTGAAACCGTAAACCATTCATTATCAGTCATGAAATTCACCCCCATTTTTAGGTCGGTCATGCACACATGAGTT
>Ga0209147_101228_pt1 | contig 10225 bp, 10 predicted proteins | sample AraplaCol_mLB_r2_FD_184278 | JGI IMG/M metagenome (GOLD analysis project Ga0209147, IMG submission 184278) | Arabidopsis root microbial communities from North Carolina, USA - plate scrape CL_Col_mLB_r2 (SPAdes) (version 2) | ecosystem: Host-associated > Plants > Roots > Endosphere | place: USA... | reverse complement strand
AGGCCGAGGGCTTCCTTGGCAAAGAGGGAAATGGCGCGATGGCCGCCATGGGCCGGGTTGAAGGAGCCGCCGAGCAGGCCGATCTTTTTCATGGGTCTGCCATGCCAGCGCGAAGGCTGGGCGGCAATGGGCCGCGGTTGAAGCGGGGTGTGGGCGATAGGAAAAGCGCGCTTAACTTCGCACATTTCCCGCTAATTGCGACATTTACGAAGCGAAGTAGGACATTATCTTACGTGAAAGGCACCCGCCTCGGGGCCACAATCCTGCTATCATGGAAGGTGGGAATAGGACAGCGTGGTGCCACTCAATGCCCCGGCGCGCGTTTCCATTGGCGCCGATAGGGAATGCGGTCCAACTTCTCCATCAGATCGGCAAAGGGACCGTCGGCGACGGATGGCGCCTTGCGAGACGGTGCGATCTTCTCCGTCCTGTCTTCGTGCCGCCGCAATGGGCGACGGAATAATATAGCCTTCCACATAACACTCTCCGGCCCGCGACTGCGATGCGCTGCGTCGCTTCTGCATAAGATACGCGGGGCGGAGAGGCTTGTTCCTGCTTTATTTATTCGGCCGCCGGCAGCGCCTTGGCCTCATCGGCCTGCGCGTCGCGGGCGAGGACGTCGAGCGGCTCCATCGCCTCGATCTCCTTGCCGCCGGTTTCGATGTCGAGGTCGCGGAATTTGCGGCCGGTGGACAGGACGCGGCTTTCGAAGCTGCCGATGAAGCTGTTATAATTGGAAACGGCGCTGTTGAGACCGGAACCGAGGCGCTTCAAATGGGTCGCGGCGACGGACAGGCGTTCATATAGTTCCTTGCCCAATTGGCCGACCTGCTGCGCATGTTCCTGCATCTTGGCCTGACGCCAATGGCCCGCCAGCGTGCGGGCGAGGGGGAGGAAAGTGGCGGGGCCGCAGATGATGACGCGATTTTTGGCCGCGCGCTCCCACAGGTCCATGTCCGCTTCCAAAGCGGCGGTGACGAAATTGTCGCCCGGCACATACATGATGACGAAGTCGGGCGCCTTGTCGAACTGCTCCCAATAGGCCTTGCGCCCCAGCGCGTCGGCATGGGTGCGCATGGCGCGGGCATGGTCGAGCATATGCGCGTCGCGCAGCGCGGGGTCGACCTGATCCACGGCGTTCAGATAGGCAACGAGCGAGCATTTGACGTCCACCACCATCTGCTGGTCGCCCGGCAGGTTGATGACGAAATCGGGCCGCATCCGGGTTTCAGAGCCATTGGCCTCCACGGCGACCGACACTTCCTCCTTGAAATCCACGAAGGGAGAGAGGCCGGCGGTTTCGATCAGATTCTTGAACTGCTGCTCGCCCCAGCGGCCGCGGGTCTTGGGCGCGGCGCGCAGGGCGTTGACCAGCTTGGCGGTTTCCTCACGCACCTGACCCTGGCCCAGATGGACCTGCTGCACCGCTTCGCGCAGTTCGGCATAGCTGCCGACGCGATCCTTCTCGACGCGGGCAAGGCCCTCCTCATAGCGTTTGAGGGTGGTTTCCACCGGGTTGAGCAGCGTCTTCAATTGCGCTTCGCTCTTCTCGTTTGCCTGGGCGAAGCGCTGGTCGGCGCGGGTGAGGAACTGGGTTTGGGCCTGATCCAGCAGCTTGCCGCCAATCTCGCTGAACTGGGCGGAAAGCTGTTCCTTGGCGTCCCTGAGCGCGGCGATCTGCTGCTCGAAGGCCTGGGTGCGGGCCTGGGTGTCGGATTTGAGCGCGGCCAGTTCGCGCAGCGCCGCCTCGCGGTCGGCCTGAATGGAGTCGATGCGCTGGGCGGCGGCGGCTTGCAGCGCTTCATGCTTTTGCGTGGCGGCGATCTGGATCGCGTCCAGCCGCTGGTCGGCGGCCTGCTGGGCGGTTTCGAGCCGGGCGATCTGGGTGGTGGCCTGATGGACGCGCTCCTGTTCGACCGCCAGTTCGGCGATCGCGCCGTTACGCTGGCTGGTGGCGAGGTCCAGCTTGCCGGCGAGGTCCGCCTTTTCGGCGGCCAGCGGGGCAAGCGCCTTGCCCCGGAGCAGCCAGCCGACGGCGAGGCCGATCAGCAGGGCGATGACGATCAGAAGGGCGGCCAGGCTGTCCATTGTATATCCTTGTCTGGAACGAAACGGGAACCTAGCGGGCGCTGGCGAAGGCCGCAAGAGAGACGGCGCGTTGGACAGTCAAATCGCGGCCTTTGCGTCAGCCCAGCGTGGCGCGGAAGGCGGCCAGTCGTTCGATCGCCCGATCCAGCGTCGCGTCCGTCTTGGCAAAGCAGAGGCGGACGAGATGGGTGGCCGGATCGGTCGGGTAGAAGGCGGAAAGGGGGATGGCCGCAACCCCGGCTTCGTCGATGAGCCGCTCGCAGAAGCTGACGTCGTCCAATGCGATGCCGGATGCCGGCAGATCGATGGAAAGGAACCAGGTCGCGCCGCTGGACAGGACGGCATAGCCGGCCTTTTCGAGGCCAGCCGCCAGCCGGTCGCGCGAGGCCTGATAGGTGGCGCGCTGGTCCACCAGCCAGTCGTCGGGCCAGCCAAGCCCCTCCGCCACCGCCCATTGCAGGTTGGGCGGGGTGGTGAAGGTCAGATATTGATGCGCGCGGGCGAGCAGGGTGGCGAGCGCGGGCGCGGCGCACATCCAGCCGACCTTCCAGCCGGTGACCGAGAAGATCTTCCCCGCCGAGCCGATCTTGACCGTGCGGTCGCGCATGCCGGGAAAGCCGATCAGCGGGCGATGGGGCTGGCCGTCATAGACGGTTTCCTCCCACACCTCGTCGCAGATGGCGGTCAGGTCGTGGGCGACGCACAGGTCGGCGAGCAGCGCCAGTTCTGTCGGCCGCATGACGACGCCGGTCGGATTGACCGGGTTGTTGATCAGCAGGATGCGGGTGCGCGGCGTGATGGCCGCCTCCAGTGCGGCACGGGTGATATGCCATTCGGGCGCCGTCAGCGTGACGATTTTCGGGATGCCGCCTGCGCGCTCCACCAATGGGACATAGGCGTCGTAGAGCGGGGCGAGCATCAGCACCTCGTCACCCGGCCGGACCAGTGCGAGCAGGCTGGCGGACAGGGCCTCGGTCGCGCCGGAGGTGACGATGATGTCCTGCGGGCTGAGGTTGAGCCCCTGATGGCGGGCATAATGACCGGCGAGCGCGGTGCGCAGTTCGATAAGGCCCGGCATGGGCGGATATTGGCTGGATTGATTCAGCAGCGCGGCGGCGGCGGCTTGCAACACGTCGCGCGGGCCGGGGCCTTCGGGGAAACCCTGTCCCAGATTGATCGCGCCCGTTTCCCGCGCGCGGGCGGACATTTTTTCGAAAATGGTGGTCGGCATGTCCCGGTAGACGGGATGGCCAATGGAATGCGCGTCGGTCATGCGTCGGGATGTTCCCGATGGAGGGAGGCGGGTCAAGCGATGATCCCTCATGATAAGGCATGACGGAGGGACCAATGGGCGGATAAGGGCGTTGATCCGATAGGAAGAGGTTTGTGATGATCGGTCGCCTATTCTTGAAGCACCCCCGCGACGTGGGAGAAAGCTATCCCCAGCATATGGGCGTGGCGATGCGCTTCGGCTTTCTGATGGTGCGGTCGGGGCTGGCCTGCATGATCCATGGCATAGTGCCGGCGCTGTTCACGCGGACCGGGAGCGGCATGGTCAAGCGCCTCTATGGCGAGATGCGCGAGCGGCAGCCGGATCTGGAAGAGCAGAAGCCCGCCTATCTCAGCCCGCAATGGCGCCCGGAATATGAGATTTGAGGGGCAAGAAAAAAGCCGCCCTGTGGGGCGGCTTTTTTCTTGGGGTTGCGACCGCTTGCGCGGCCGCATAAACCGGATGACCGTTGTCCGGACGGCGATTTGATCCGATACCCGCGGTCGCTTACGCGACCGAATAAAGCCGGCGAATGTCCCCCGGACATTCGCTATTTCGGCTTTATTCCCACTCGATTATTCGGGCCTAACCCATCTATTTGATTTAGAACCATAAAAAATATTTTCGCGGAAAAACTACCGTCAGGGAATCTGGCAAAAAGCTACGCTTCGGAAATTTCAGGATAAATCGGCCACCGTTCGCGACATGCATTCTTCGCGATGTATCGTCTTCTATCGGACAGACTATGAGGCTGTCTGACCCGATTCATGCATCTCGGGGCGTCGATAAAAATACCGTCGAACGACCGAAATGCAACGCGCTTCATCGCGCGAAGAGCTCTGCAATCCGTACTCCGATCCGACGCCAACACCGGCCTCTCATCCGAGCGCCTGAGGGCCAGAGCTAGGATCCGCCCAGCGTGGCAGTTGCGCCAAGTCGATCAATTCTGCGCGTACCACACCATCGAGCGCTTCGGGGAAAAGCCGAACGACAGCCTTCCACACGGGGTGATCGATCGTGACTTGGTCATGCGTCTCCCGTGCATTGCGGACGATTTTCTGAAGCGATGTGCGTTCGCCAAGGGCAGCCGCGCGGGTTACGCCCAGAAACTGCAGGATCATATCTGCATAGGGCGCAAAGGCTGCTGAGCCGACCTTGCTATTCAGCATTGCCAGGAGAGCGCCGTCCCCGGAATGGCGGGTGATATAAACGACGTCGGAGTCCTGAGCGGCGCTATGCGCGATCGAACAGAGTATCGCGAACAGGCTGGCGAGATGCGCCTGGCCCTTATCCGCATGGGTAGCCCAATACGCATCTCTCCAAGCCGATAGGTCCGGAACGTGCGCGCGGACCGAGGCCCATGCGGGGGCAAAGCTCTCGCTATAAAACGGCGAGGCAGGCTTATCGCGTTGCGCCTGCTGGAACGCCTTCCACCAGCGATTGCGAACCTCACGGCAGTAGGTCGCCAGCCGTTCGCTGCGTCGATCTTCGACGAAAGCTGACCTACCCGAACTGGTCTGTAGATCGTCAAGACCGACGAGCCTCGGCTTTAGGTAGCTGCCCTTGCCATCTTCGAGAAGGCATTTGATGACGAGCGTACCGCTCGCGACGGATGCGGCCTGCGCGTCGTCATCGAAGATGAAGGCATTCCCGCGCTGCATCGTGATGACGTCATGGAATCCTTGAGGCAACGGCTCGTCGAGGCGCCGAAAAATCCAGATCAGCCGCACGCCCTCGCGCTCATAGTGCAAATGCCGGGCTGCGATCTCGGGTGCGAACGGCTTGGAAAGCTGCACTTCGAGCGCAAAGCGACCCAAGTCGCCCATATCGAGGAAAATGTCTGGAAAGCGGCCACGAGTGTGGATGGCAGGACGCAGGTAGGTATCGATCGCTGACGCTTTGCATCGTGGATCAGCCTTCGCCACCGCTTCGATAACCTGACAGAGCTGGCGATGAAGCGCCGATTCCTGGTTGCCTTGATATTGCGCGGCACGCGCGTCGTCCGGCGTGAGGGTGCCGCCATCGTACCAAGGGCAAGTCGGCGGACTATCGGGAAAATGGGCGTAAAACGGAACATGATCCCCATCCACCGCCTGCGCACGGATGAACACGCCGCCTTCGCAAAGTCGACACCGCGCCAATGCCGTATTCGGAGCCTCCTGACGCCGAATGTTGATCTGGGTACGCAGGTGCTCCCAGCTTTCGCGGGGCATCGCCATAAGGGTCTCGATCGGCACCGCGCCGCGCGGTAGCTCGAAATCGGCGATCCGGATGGTTCGCTGCAGGTCAGTCCCGCGACGCACGGCGCGGCGGCTCCCCAGCCTCGCCGTGGCGACGCATTGGTTTAACCGTGATCATAGCGGTTGATCCGCGCCAAACTCAAAAGCCCCTGCGGATCAACCAGCAGGATCTTCATCACACCTTGCTCGGCCGCTCGCTGTTTTGCCTTATGCATCAATTCGAGGGCGGGGAGCTCGAAGCCGCTGAGCCTGCGTGGCTTCGCCATCTGGGCTGTGACCGGACCAACCAGGTTCATTTCAAGTTCGGCGACGATCGATTGCCCAGCGCCTGTAGGACGGTCCACGTAGACCGCGAAATAGGGTTCGCCGGGCGCGATTGCCTGCTCATTCAAAAGAATCTCGGCCAACAACGTCCTCCCTCGATAGCGGAACCTTTATAGAACATCTTGCTCGACGAACAACATATGGGAATAGCTGACTCAACATTTTGCCAACCTGGAGTATCGACGAGGCTATGTCCGTTCAACGCCTGCGCACCATCGTGAATCTGTCGGTTCCGACCCTCTTCCGCCAGATAGCGGGCGGTCGGGTGCAGTGTGAAAGCGAAGCGACCTTGCAACTCCACCTTGGCAGGATCATCGCCACTGCTGCCGATCTCGAAATCACCAGCGAGCGCGAGACCTTCTCGGTTGAGCTGGAAAAGCCTCTACGCGGCGCCGGCGGCAAGCGCGGCCGCATCGATGTGTGGTTCCGGCTCACTGACGATGACGGTCGACAGTGGCGATGCGCGATCGAGCTCAAGTTCTTCAAGCGGAAGAACCATCGAGAACCCAACAATCGCTACGAGGTCTTCAAAGACATTGCGCGCCTTGAAAGTTGTGGTGACGTCGCGGATGTCGGCTTCATGATCGTCGCGACCGACCACCTGCACTACGTCAGCAACGAGGTGTATTCCCTTGCGACCAGCGATTTCGACTTTCGCAATGGGGCGACATACCAGGCTGGAAAGACTCTGACTTACAACACTGGCGGAGACTTCGGTCCGCCCATCACGTTAGCGCGCGACTACCAGTTCCAGTGGGCGGATGGGACGACTTCGCTACACTATCTCTTGCTCGAAGTGACACCAACGCCATGATCGCTCGCGCATGGCTGTCGATAAACGCATGAGTAAGAACCGATATGGCTGACGATATTCCTTCCGCAATCCTGACCGAGATCAAGCGCGTCGCCCGCGAGGAATGGCCGGGGGATCGGGAGATGCAGCAGTATACAATCGACGCGGAGACCACCGCTTACCGAGGGCTGGACGACCTAGATTACGGGGAGGCTGCGGACCACAAGCCGGCGATCCTCACGGAGGCGAAGGAATACCACACCACCTGGGAAGAGATTTACGGCTTTGTCTCGGAGGAGGTCGAGGCCTTCAAAGCCCTAGCCGCCCTCGCGCCCGATGACGTCCCGACCGACTTCATTGCCGAACACAAACGCAAGGCCGCCGCCGAGCATGACTGGTTCGCCATGCAGCTTGAGACGGTGGAACAGGCGATCGAGGGCTATCGCTACGTTCAGCGCACCCGCGCCAAGGTCGGTCCCATTCGCGACATCCTGGTGCGGATGGAGGCGATCATCGGTTCGGAGTGCTACAATGCCAACATCCAGAACTACAGCGCCTGGGGCGTCTGGGAGGGCGAAGGACGGTCGTTCCGATACCCTGTCACATACATCCGCGACGGCAAGGAGGAGAAGCGCAAGGCGCGCGTCGATGATCTCGAGCCCGAAGCGCTGATCACCGGCCACTACAAATTCGGCGCCAACGAGCTGAGCATTCACCGCGCCCTGGTTCGTATCGTCGATATGCTGAAGGCCGATTATGGCCTGACGATTCCCGCGCCCGAGGATCCCGCATGATTGCGGCGCGCCGTGTGCTGAGCCCACCAGCGTTCGTCCTCTGCGCCTTTGCCTTCTCGGTAATGGCGACGCCCGCCCGGGCGGACCCCTGCGAAGGTCGCCTGCCATCTCAGCCGGGGCAGCAGTTTTCGGGAACGGTCCGCTATGTCGGTGACGGCGACGGACTGTGCGTCGGCAATTCCAACGATCCAAACACCTGGATCGAAGTGCGCTTGGCGGACTTTGACGCGCCCGAACTCCACGCCCCTGATGGCCGCCTGTCCAAATCGCTCCTCGAGCAGGTTGCGTTCGGTCAGAATGTAGCTTGCGAGGCGCGGCGCGGGCGGCGCGGGCGGCGTGGCCGCGTGATCGTTTTCGACCGGGTGATCGCCGTCTGCCGCGTCCATGGACGCTCGATCGGCGACCTACTCCGCGCGCGGCACGCGCCCGAAGGCGGCAACTGATCGTCGAACCTCAATCCAGAAGGGTCTAGGTCCAGGAGGGGAATGCCTTCCCCTGCGGTCGAGCCGACACGTCTCGCCCGACCCCTTCTGCGGGGAGCGCCCCGCAACGCCCCCGCGGTAACAACCAATCCTGACGGCGGAATCCATTCGCAGCGACGTGCGTTGTCTCTGACCGTTAGCATGAGACTCACGCGATGAAACCCACGCTTCAGGCACATCTGCTCGAACGGGCCGCGAGCTTCCTCGTCATGGCCGATCACGTCGCCGAACCTGAAGCCCGGCTTTGCGGAGAACCGCTTTTACAGAATGTCGGCTATGCACTCGAACTCGGGCTCAAAGCGCTCCTTGTTGAGCGGGGATGGGACGACGATAGCTGCCGCATCGAGGTGCGGCATGACATCGCCAAAGCCCTCGGCGAAGCAGCGAAGGTCGGATTTGTACCAGCGCATCCCGACCTTGCCGCCCTGATCGCCACTATCAGCCCCTACTATAAGCGGCACGGACTGTCCGAATTGGTGGCCACCGGCGGCTTGGCGATGTCGCCCGATCAGGCCTTGGCCGTGACGCGGAGCCTGCTTGATCAGGTCCGCGTGTCGGTCAGTAGGTAGCTGACGGATCCGCAGGCGCACATTAGAGGGAGAGGGCTGCGGCTGTCGCCGTGACGGGTTTTGACGGTCGAGAGAGGTTCTCTGGCCGGCCCGTCGCGGAGATACGCGATGACACGCCCAGCTTCCAAAGGCCATGCCCGAACCCAGCGCTCGAACATCTACGACGAGATCACGACCAAGATTATTGCCGAGCTGGAGGCAGGCCGCCTCCCCTGGGTCCAGCCCTGGGGCTCGAGCACGGTATCGGCGCCACTTGCCATGCCGCGGAACGCCGCGACCGATCGTGGCTATTCCGGCATCAACGTCCTGATCCTCTGGGGCGCGGTCGTCCAACATGGCTTCGCCACGCAAGGCTGGCTCACCTTCCGCCAGGCTTTGGGGCTGGGCGGCAATGTCCGCAAAGGCGAACACGGCACCACCGTCGTCTATGCCGATCGCTTCATCCCCGATGACGAGCGTCGCCGGGCACAGGACAATGGTGACGATCCAGCCGCCATTCCTTTCCTCAAGCGCTTTACCGTGTTCAATGTCGCCCAATGTGAGGGCTTGCCCGACAGGCTATCGGCGCCGCCCTCACCCATTCCCGAAGGTCTGATCGTGCCAGAAGTGGAGGCGCTCATTCGTGCCAGCGGCGTCGACCTGCGCCTGGGCGGAGACAAGGCCTTCTATGCACCGGGTCCTGATTTCATCCAGATCCCCAGGCCCGAGGCCTATTTCGAGCCGATCAACTGGCATCGCACGGCCCTGCATGAGCTGGGGCATTGGTCGGGCCATCCCGGACGCCTCGCGCGCGACCTGAGCGGTGGCTTCGGGTCGAAGGCCTATTCGCGCGAGGAGCTCGTCGCCGAAATGACGTCGGCCTTCTGCTGCGCGAGCCTCGGCATCGCGCCAACCGTGCGCCATGCCGATTACATCGGCGCCTGGCTCGACGTCCTGCGCGAGGACAATCGCGCCATCGTGCGCGCCGCGAGCGCGGCCTCCAAAGCGGCGGACTACCTCCTGGCCTTCGCGCCCAGTGCGACGGCACGGGAGGAGGATCGGGAAGCGGCGTGACCTCGCCCGCTGCGCGCCAGCTCGGCCGGAGTCCAGGAGAGTAAGAGGGTCGAGACGGAGTTCGTGACGGGTCAGGGTCGAGAGAGAGGCTCCCGGCCGCCCGTCACGGAGAATATCCCATGACCCAAGCTTCCCAGAAGATCGTCCTGTCCCCCTCGCGGGACATCCCCTTCAACAAGCTCTTGCTGAGCCAGTCCAATGTGCGCCGGATCAAGTCCGGCGTGTCGATCGAAGATCTTGCCGAGGACATTGCACGACGGACCTTGCTCCAAAGCCTCAACGTCCGCGCGGTCGTCGATGCCGAAGGCAATGAAACCGGCATGTTCGAAGTGCCGGCCGGAGGTCGGCGCTATCGTGCGCTCGAACGGCTCGTGAAACAAAAGCGCCTGTCGCGGACAGCACCCGTGCCCTGTGTCATCCGAGAGAGCGCGAACATCTCGGCCGAGGAGGATTCGCTCGCCGAAAACAGTCAACGTGAGCCGCTGTTAGGTCATGTGTCCAGATTGTCCTTCGATAGAAAGAATAAGAGAATGGTGTGCTTGTTCCAGGCCGCCCGCAGCGCTTACCCGAAGAGCTGGCGGAGGGCGGCCTGGAACAAGCACTTGCGCGGCG
>Ga0209147_101213_pt1 | contig 10317 bp, 10 predicted proteins | sample AraplaCol_mLB_r2_FD_184278 | JGI IMG/M metagenome (GOLD analysis project Ga0209147, IMG submission 184278) | Arabidopsis root microbial communities from North Carolina, USA - plate scrape CL_Col_mLB_r2 (SPAdes) (version 2) | ecosystem: Host-associated > Plants > Roots > Endosphere | place: USA... | reverse complement strand
AATAAGTCTGTTACTTGTAAGCCATTTGCTACCTTCATTATATTTGCCTCTATTTCATAACCACCGAGAAATGCAAATTTTTCTTGAATTATTCCGTACCTCTCCATTAGCTTTTTCAAAGAAGATTGTTCCTGCTCCTCCGCCATATTTTTTTCTAGAGCATGCATTTCTTTTTCTAATTCCTTTTCTACTTTAAAAGCGGAACTCAATACATCATATACAGTCATGGCCTCATCAAACTTCGGAATTTGTGCGACATGACCAATACGTGTACCTTTCTTCATATGAATGGCTCCTGCATCCAAACTCTCCATTCCCGTTAGAAGCCCAAAGATTGTTGTCTTCCCACTACCGTTACGACCAACTAACCCAACACGTTCACCATTCTTTATTTCAAGCGATATATTTTCAAATATGATGTTTCCACCAAAAGATTTCGTTACATTATTTACACTACAAATAGTCATTTTCCGTACTCCTTTCAATATAAAAAACCATGAGAAAGAAACATTCCCCATGGTTTTCGGCATAGAAAAAGGAAGCCAAATAGCTCCCTTTTCACACGTTTATTAAAAATGGGTGAAGAGATTTCTATCGTTCAATAGTCACTATGCAATTGTTAAAAAAGGGCATACGTATCCCGTTAACAACTACATCATGAAAAATCGCACGACAAAAATAGATAAAATCTAAAAATTTGGCACGCGCAGCTAAAGAACGTTTCATCTCATTCACCCCTTTCGTACGGAATTTAATACTTACTTCTTTATTATACTTTCCAATTTCATGTTTGAATAGTCATTTTTCTGAAAATAATGAAGATAGACTAAACATTTCAATAAGTGACATCAAATCTTACAAAACTGTTATGTTCACGTAATGGAAAGCGATAGTACGAAAAGATGCCTCCCTATACAATAAAGATGTAAAACAAGAGAGACAAACACAAGGAGGAAACAAACATGATGAAAGAAATCGTAAAAGCAATCTTTGAGGTATTAGTGAACGGACAAGCAGTTGTAAAAGAACTAAATGAACTATAAAAAGGAGTGAAGAAATATGATGAACATGGTGAAAATGATTTTACACGCTTTAGTCGATGCAAAAGCAGTTAGCCAAGAATTAAACCAACAATAAAAAGGGGTATATGAATATGAAGAAAGCCATTATTATAATTGCAAGCACAGCAATCACTTTATACACAATAAAAAATAGAAAAAAGAAAAATAATGAAAATGTTCTATATTATCCATACACACTATTAGAGAAAAAATAAAAGACAAGGTACCCTATCGTAATGAGGATATCTTGTCTTTTATTTTTTCCATATTGTCTTTAGAGGATTTCCTTCTCCTTTTCCCGAATGTATTAAGCGGGATTTTTACACATATTTTAAAGGGGCATATATACAAATGGATACACAACAACTATATTTTTTAAACGATATCGGTAAACAAAAACCAGAAAGTATTCGGAATAGAAGCGCTGCATGTCCATTTTGCGATAAAGAACATTTAACGGATATTTTAGCAACTGATGGTTCTATTATTTGGTTAAAAAATAAATTTCCTACATTACAAGATACATTTCAAACGGTGCTGATTGAAACGGATAATTGCGAAGATCATATCGCAACATATACAGAAGAACATATGCGAAAATTAATGCAATTTTCTATTCAACATTGGTTACACTTACAGAAGAGCGAAGAATTTGCATCTGTAATTTTATACAAAAATCACGGTCCATTTTCAGGTGGAAGTTTGCATCATGCACACATGCAAATTATCGGAATGAAATATGTAAATTATCTTGAAAATATTGAAGAAGAAAATTTCCAAGGAGTAATTGTTCAAAAAAATGAACGCATTGAGCTTAATATTTCAGAGCATCCCATTATTGGCTTCACTGAATTCAATATAATCATTGATAATATTTCATATATAGATGAAATGGCAAATTACATTCAGCAAACTGTACGTTACATACTGATAGATTTCCATAAAGGATGCAGTAGTTATAACTTATTCTTCTATTACTTAAATGGAAAAATCATTTGTAAAGTTGTACCTAGATTTGTCGTTTCACCATTGTATGTAGGATATAAAATACCGCAAGTTTCTACAAAACTAGAAGAGGTGAAAATACAACTCACGCAGTATTTCACGAAAGAAAAGGATGAAATTATTCATAAAAAAACAGAGTAGGTATAGAAAACCTACTCTTTTACCCCGCATTAACGAGCAGTAAAACTTCCACCTCAAAATCCGGAAAACGCTAGAATTTAGGCGGAAGATTTACTGCTCGTAAAAGCCCGATTGGTGAAGACTAATAATCAGCGGGGGATGAACAGACTCCCCCACTGATTAAAGTTTCACTTTATTACACCTTTATTTCGATAGTACACATCTTCTAGTCCGATGTTATACTTCATGTTATTATCCGTCCACTCTGGCCCTAAATTCCCTGGCCATCCAGATGTATTCGCTATATATTTCAGTAATGCAAAATCAGTCAAACCTTTTTGCACCCCACGCTTATATCCTTTCATTAAATGCGGCATTGCAATTTGCGCATTTGTACGTGGATCTTTCAGCTCATCATCAGTTAAATGTTCTGGTGCAAGCCCGCCGCCGCGGTGTAGTTGAAACAATCCAAATGAAGTTCCATTATCTCCAACACTTCTTGGATTTAATCGACTTTCATGCTCGGCAATTGCAAGAGGTATCCATTCCGGAAGATTTACTTTCTTCGCTTCCTCTATAATGATTTGTTTCATCTGTTTTGCTTCTTCTGAATCAACATAGCTTGTTCCATTCACTAGCTTATCCATTCCTTCAGACTTTCCTTGGAAATATAAATATACTCCAAGAACAACTAAAAATCCTACAAAGAATTTCTTCACTACCTCTACCTCTTTCTCCGCTGAAATTTGTCCCCTTTCAGCCTTCCCTTTACAATTACCTACATTCTATTACTCTTTTATCATAGCAAATAACTATACGTATTATCATCATGCTTTAGACCGATTTTGTGAAAAAACAGCTGGTAAATACGTGCAAAAATGTAACTTTCATAGACTATAACGCATTTTTTGTATATAATTGTAAACTGAACTCTATATATAGAATAGGAGCGTACAAAATGAAAAAATGCCTAACACTCTTGTTCAGCATTTTACTACTCATCCCTACCTACACCTCTGCACAAACATCATCAAAACCAAAAGTACTTGTTTTGTATAGTACACAAGACGATAAAGTTTCAAATAATGTCCAAATCCTTAATACTCAATTAGGACATTTTACAAATGATATAACCGTAAAAAACTTAAAAGAAGCAACTTCAATTAATAACGTATCCTCCTATACACATATTGTTTATATCGGTGAAACAAAAGAAGCGTTTTCTGATGAAACGAAACAATTTCTAGAAAACTTCTCCGGCCCTTTATTAGTATTAGGACAAAATGTTGAACAATTATCTAAGCGTTTTTCTTTCATTACATTGAAGAGTGACGATATACGAGTTAATAAAATTGAATATCCAGAAAAGAAGCTAAAAAATACCTTAGAAGAGGAACGATTAATTCAATCATTTGATACGAATGGAACTGTGCTTGCTAACGCTTTAAGCTCAAATAACACTAACCCACTAATCGTTCAGCATGAAATATCTTATTATGTTGCAACACCTAACCTCTTTGACTGGATGTCTCATTACGTCGGTGAAATGTTATTTTCTTATTTCAGCCAAAAACCAACGAAAAATAAAGTTGAAGCTTATTTACGTCTTGAGGATGTTCACCCAGCAGCAGATATAAATCAATTGAAAGAAATTGCTGAATTACTAAAAGAGAAAAAGATGCCTTACATGATTACTGTTATTCCGGTATATAAAGATCCAGATACAGGAAAGATAATACATTTAAAAGATAAACCAGAACTAGTTGATCTTTTACGCTCTATGCAAGATGATGGTGCAGCAATTATTATGCATGGTTATACTCACCAATTTTATGACAGTGAAACAGGTGAGGGCTTTGAATTTTGGGATGTCAAAACAGATCAACCAATTCGCCAACCGAAGCATGAAAAACCGAAGACAAAAGATGACTTTCCAAATATAGAGGCATATAACCAATATGTAAAAAAAGGGGAAGAATTCGAGGAAAAATATACGAAAGATCATATTGAAAAAGGAATTCAAGAACTTGTAGATGCTAAACTATATCCTGTTGCCTTTGAAGCACCTCATTACACGATGTCTCAAAAAGGATATGAAATATTATCAAGGTACTTTTCAACTTATGTAGGACAACTACAGTTAAATGATACAACTTGGAAATCCATGCACTCACCATATTATACAAGTACTCCGTCATTTTTACATGGAATGAAACTATTGCCTGAAACAGTCGGATTTATTGAAGAAGATACGCCACAAACTATTGCTAAAATGAAAGAACGTGCTCTATCTGTTTCTAAATTATCCGATGGAATTATTGGTGCATTCTATCATCCTTACTTAGGTGTGAAACCATTAAAAGAAGTATTAAAGGATCTAGAAAGTATTCCAAATATAGAGTGGATTGATTTACAAAAGGAAAAGAATGAAGTAAAAATGAAAGATATTCATATTACGACGAATAAAGACGGCATTCACGTTGAAAAACCAACCAGTGCGAATGACATAATTGATTATATAAAGCAATATGGCTTCTTCCTTATACTGGGGTTCGTTATCATTGTCTTTCTTTTATTATTAAAACGTGCGAAGAAATTAGAATCCTAATACAAAACCACCAAGCATTCTGCTTGGTGGTTTTTTTAACTTAAACCAAAACGTGGCATGTTATTAATAACCCATTGATTATTTTCATAAATAAATTCAACTTCTACTTTTTCCGTTACATTATCATAGTCATTATACGTTTCTACCTGCGCTTTTATTTTCCCATCCTTTAACTCGGCAGAAATAATTTTTGTAAATTTAGTTGCTGCTTTTGACCCTGGATCTCCAATAGCATAGTGCATTTTTCCATTTAACTCTTTAATATATTTACTCTTCATATACTGTGCTATAAATGATTTTGAGAAGTACGTAGATAGCGTAGTCTCTAAATTATCTTTCTTATTATAAATAGGGTTCACTAATTCCCCGTATGAAAAATCCCCTACTCGTTTTGGGTTTCCTGTTAGTGCAGCCATTTGAACATTAGTCAGTTCCTTCTGTGCATTCCATACTTTCTGTAACATAACGTTATCTGCTAGCTTCTTATCTTTTACTTCATTTGATTTCTTTGTATCCAAATTCATGATAGTTCCATTATCCGTATAGAGATACATATCTCCTGCTACAAAATATAAATAGGATTTAGTTGGTTCAACCGCTTTATTATAAATTACCTTTTCATTTCCACCATTTATTTTCTTCTTATATACTCCATCCTTTTTTAAATAATAAAAAGTATCCCCTTTCACATTCATCTGCAAGGCATCCTTTACCAATAACTTTTCATTATTTTGTTGAACGTCTATTTCATATATGCCATGCTCAGCTTCATTTGTTTCAAAAGGTAACGAAAAGTCGACAACAGCATATAATTTTTCATTATTATACGTAGCACTAGATATTGTTGCATAATTTTCTTTTGACCAAGTTTTATTATCTTTTGTCATTTGTGTTCCACGATTTTTATTCCAATGTAGAATACTATCATCTATCGTTCGAGACCAACCAGAATTTTTAAATGCCGCTTCTTCTTCCTGTCCCGTCTTCAAATTGATTTTTGCGATCCCTACAATATCAAAACCACCATGCTCAGAATATTTTTTCGGATAAAATAAAGTTTGATCTTTTATATAAACATAATTTGTATCCGCTTTTAACGTATCTAACTTTTTATTTGATATATCATACTTCATTAAAGAAGATAATCCCGCATTCTTCTCTTCATCCGTATGAATAAAATATAAAGCTTTGTTTTTTATATTTATGTAAGAAGCATTTACACCTTCCACTACACGTTCCGAAGTCTGAAATTGATCTTTCGTACGATAAATGCCTCCTGTATTTTTATCACCATTTACCGCATAGTAAACCCATCCATTACTCTCTGCCATCTTCCCTTTATTAGAACTGTTTCCAACCGAATTCCCGTTTTTCTCAGTTTCTTTCATCTGTTTTTCAACTACTGGATCAATTTGTTCTTCTTTACTTTCTTGCGTTGCGTTGGAATTTATAGCCTTCTTTTCTGCTTCACAACCAAACGCTGCAACTGAAAGTGCACCGATCATCATTGTAATAGCTATTTTTTTATGTGCTTTCCCCATTTTCTCCCCTACTTCCTTCATCAAATTAAACATATCATAAATTATAGAAAAAATTAGAAAAAATATCCATAATAAAAAGAATAAGAGTACCTCTCCTATCCTTTCAAATAAAGCGAAACCTTAATCAGTCAGGGTCTTAATCCCCGGCAAATAGCGGGGTAAAATCGAATGGTATTTTCATATATTGTTTCTGCAACCTGATCAACAGATATGTTTTTTATAACACTAATTTCCTTTAATACATCTCGAATCATTCTCGGGTGCGTCATAACATCGTCTTGAAATTCCCACGGTCCATCTGTTTCTACCATCATATATTCAAGCGGATAATACGAAACAATTTTTCTAATCTTCTCCTTATGTAAAACATCCGGTGTAATCGAAATATAATAACCATTCTTCATCATCCGTTTCATTGTTTCATCACTTCCTTTAAACCAATGGAAATGTGCACGTGAAACTTTATATTTCTCTAGCAAATCACATACAGTGTCAGCATCTTCATAAACTGCGTGTAATATAATCGGCAAATTATACTTACTAGCTAGTTCTATAAATTTTTTCAATACAGCTATGTATGGATCTACAGCAATGCTTTCATCTTCTTTCCTCAAATAATAGGGCAAACCTACTTCACCAATCGCAACAATTTCCTCTGCGTTCTGTTCAATAAGTTTATAAATCTGTTCACACTCTTCTTTATGAATCTGTTGCTCTGGATGAAACCCTATCGCTGGATATATAAAGGGATACTTCTTCGCTAAAGATAACGTTTCCTTACAAGATTGATAATTCATAGATACAGCAATAAGCCCCTTTATTTCATTACTATTTTCCACCTCTTTCAGTAATCTGTTCTTCTCTTCATCCTTATATTGATCAACATGTATATGACTATCAATCCATTTCATCTTTATGCCCCCATAAAAAAAACAAGAAAGGACTTCCTTTCTTGTTTTAGCATCTATATTATTTAACAATTAAGTTTGTTATGATATCAAATAATCCAATACACACTACGGCAACAGTAAAGTAGCTACAGAAATCTTTAATTGGTAACTTCACTACTTCTTCTTTACGCATCCCATTTTTCTCCCTTCTTACTAGATCCCTAATTATTTTTCTATCTGTATCTATTATGCAAAAAATATGACAAATTTACTATCGAATTAACTTACGTAAACCTTACAATGTTGTAAGGTTTAAAAAAGGATCCTCATCTTTATTCAGATGAGGATTATTAAAAATTAGTTGGTTTTTCATTCTTCATTACAAACAGAAAGTAATACATTAAGACTTTCTAGTTACACTATATGAAAATTACTATCTTTTAACTATCGAATTACATTACAGAAGACTTACATGTTTGTAAGTTATGTGTAATGTAATTCGATAGTTTCCCTTACTTATATTTCGTACAATAAAGTTAGAAAGTAAGCCAAATAAGAAGAACAATCACATAACCAAATTGCATTGCTAGTAGCTACTCTTCTTATACCTTTCACCCATGCTACTACAATGTACCCCCTTCCCCTTTATATAATAAAAAAGCCTTAGTCTATATGGACTAAGGCTTTTTTGCTAACCCTAAAATACCCTTACCCAGTATTTTTATTTTCGACAAAAAACAGCTGGGGGTATATTCCACTATCTCATCGTTAAAAGTTTACTCTTCGCATTTATAGGAATATTTGCAACCTCAATCTCTTCAATCGATTCACCGTAACGTCCTTTTGCAAAAACCTTTAATGCTTCATCTCTCTTTAACATATGCTTAACCGTTTTCTTTATTTTCTGCTCTCTACCACGTTCATCGAATGCAATAAATTCATATTCATACCACTCATCACCAATATGCTGACCAATTGTATTCACAACCGTATAGTATTCTTTCGTCTTATAAAATGGATTATATTTATCGATAACCGGTCCAAGTTTCGTAGGCAGTAACATTACTACTATCACTATCATCGCTATTATAGTAGTGATCATTTTTTTCTTCATAATAAACATTCCTCCTCTGCAGGATATATATACATCCATTTTAAAAAGGGGGAATAAAATCTACTATTGAATCTCATTACATTACACTTACATTTTTGTAAGAATTAAAAAAGGTGAACGAATTTACTCGTTCACCTTTTAGCTTGCTTTAAAGCCACCGCCAAGTACATCACGTACATCATGTATAACAACGAAAGCATCTTCATCTACCCGGCTAATAACTTGTTTTAACTTAACAAGCTCTTGTTTATTAATAACAACATATAAAACTTCTTTATTTTTACCAGTATATCCGCCGCGCCCTTCTAATACAGTAACACCGCGTGTCATATTTTTCGTAATAGCTTCACGAATTAAGTCTGGTTGATTCGAAATAATCGTAACAGCCGTTTTTGTGTCCATTCCTTCTACAATGAAATCAATCACCTTCGCTCCAATGAACACAGCTACAAGTGTATACATTGCCTTTTCTTGCCCTATTATAAATACAGAACCAGCAATTACAACAATATCAATAATTAGTACGCCTTTACCTACGCTCCAACCTAAATATTGATTTGCTAACCGAGCTAAGATTGCTGACCCTCCCGATGTACCTCCGGCTTTGAACATACAGCCTAATCCAATACCCACAAATAAACCAGCAAATAAAGCTGCTAATAATGTATCACTATTTACATGATACTCAATATGTTCTGTAACGTATAAAAACAAAGATGTTTCTACAATCCCTAAAATTGTATAAATCATTGTTTTCTTATCAAAAAATTTATAACCAATAGCTAGTAAAATTGCATTTATAGCAAAATTCACAATCCCTGGTGACCAATCAAATAAGTAGTACGTAACAACCGTTAAACCAATAATTCCACCTTCCGATAAACGGTTTGGAATTGCAAAGTAATTAATACCAATTGCGAATAATAATGAACCAATTGTAATTAGTGTTATTTCCTTTATACGTTGATTAACCATAGTTCATACCCTCCCCCCATTTGACATTGTATCACTATCTCCTAGAGGTTTAGAAGTGGTTTTTATTCCGCATTTTCCCTCTTAAAAATTGAAATATTATGTTTAAACAGAGGGTTGATTAATTATTCATATTTGCTCTAACTGCACGGACAAATTGCTCCACATTCCCTTTCTGAATATACTTAGCGCGAATGGTTTCATGATTACAAGTAAACTCAAAGTACGGATGAAAATCTATGCTATCTATATGCACATATGAGTACTCTTTAAATGTTGAAGGATAGTAAGGAAATTTCCCGTAAAACAGGAGGCGTCTAGTAGTGGCAACAAAAATTCCATGTTGATAACATAACATGAAATTATCCTTCTCAAAGATCCCTACCACAAAAACCAAAATCTTTTCATCATCATCTACATACTTTTTCATACTCGATAAAAGTTCATTCATGCATATTCCTCCAAATTCTATTCACTGCTTTAACACTTGAAAAGAATCCATGGATATTACAGACCGGTTTAACTCCTTTATAAAGTATGAAACGCGTTTCCTGTCAAAGATATTTCAAAAAAATAATCCGTTATGCGATTATACACATAACGGATTAAAATTAAACCGTAGAGCGTTCCACAAGTTCGTATGGAATTTCCAGCTTTTCTTGTTTAGAACTCTCGTCATTCACTTTTCTATGCAACATTTCAAAAGCAGTTTTCCCTATCTCCTTTAAATTTTGATCAATAGTTGTCAATTGTAACACTTGCGAGATAGGTTGATTATCAAAGCCAATAATCGCTAAATCCTCAGGAACTTGAATCCCTAATTTTTCAACCTCTGTCATAACCCCAATCGCAACTTCATCACCTGCTACTATTAATGCTCCAGGAAGATCCTGCATCTCTTTTAACTTATGAGCCACTTTTACACCATCTTCTAGTGTAAAACATTCTGTAAAAATCCATTCTTCATTAACCTCTTCGTCTATAGATTGTAATTGCTGTTTATAAA
>Ga0209147_101207_pt1 | contig 10356 bp, 8 predicted proteins | sample AraplaCol_mLB_r2_FD_184278 | JGI IMG/M metagenome (GOLD analysis project Ga0209147, IMG submission 184278) | Arabidopsis root microbial communities from North Carolina, USA - plate scrape CL_Col_mLB_r2 (SPAdes) (version 2) | ecosystem: Host-associated > Plants > Roots > Endosphere | place: USA... | reverse complement strand
CGCCGGTCCCGACCAGCGCGGCGGAGGCGGAGATGGCGGCGACGCCGGCCAGCGCACCGGACAGGATGCCGGTGGCGCGGGTCCGTGCGCCCAGCAGCTTGTCGAGCAGGCCCCAGCCGAGCGCGGCGGTGCAGGCGGCGAAGAGGTGATTGAGGATGGCGGTCGCAGCATCATCCGTCGCGCCCAGGGCCCAGCCGCCGACCGCACCGGACAGGCCGATCCACAAGAGCGCGCCGCCCGCCATGGCGAGCAGCGGCGTATGGCCAGGGTCCGACGGCTCGCGCCGTGCGCCGGCGATGATGGCGAGGGCGAGGGCCGAGAAGCCCGCCGTGCCATGCAGCACCAGCCCGCCGGCAAAATCCATGACGCCCAGATCCGCGAGCCAGCCGCCGCCCCACACCGCATGGGCGATCGGCGCATAGACGAGCAACAGCCAGAGCGGGGTGAAGGCGATCCACCAGCCGATCCGCACCCGTTCCGCCACGGCGCCGACCAACAGGCAGGCAGCCAGCAGCGCGAGGGCAAGCTGGAACAGGACGAAGGCGGATTCGGGCACGGTCAACCCGTCCCGCAATTCGCCGAGGTTTGCGAGCAGCAGGTTCGAGCCGCCACCCAGCCATGGGCTGCCCGGCGCATAAGCGACGCTATAGCCGGCGATCGCGAAGGTCAGCGTGGCGACGGCGGCAACGGCAGCACCCTGCGCCGACACCGACAGCGCGTTGCGCACATTCACCTGCCCCGCATGGCGCAGCATCAACCCCGGCAGCGCGGCGAGCAGCAACAGCAGCGCACACAGGATCATCCAGCCGGTATCGCCGCTATCGGCAACGGCCACCTGCGCCCATGCGGACTGGGGCAGCGCGAGTGCGGCCAGAAGGGGCAGGGCGAAGGAAAGGCGCATAGTCGGGAATCCGGCTGTCAAGAGTGGGGCCTGTCTAACCATAGGCTGGTAAAGTTTTCGATAAGCACGTGTTCGCTGAAACAAAGGTCATAGGAACGCGACAGGTCGAAGTTCACACCGTCGTCGGGCCAATAAGGGGCAATTGCGACGGGGGTGCGACGGGCACGCACTGCTTGGGCGACACAGTTGCGCCATCTGCGCGACGAAAGGGTGACGGGTGCGCTCCACCGAGACGCCATCGACGCTACAGTTGCGCGACCGGTGCGCGCCACCCTGGCACCAAGGGCGCGACAGGGCCGCCACAGACGGGCGACGGGTTGGCGACAGGCCAATGACCTTCCCATGTCGGTTTGCCTCACGGCTGTTGTGGCGGCGCGGCGCGGGCGGGCTGGGCGAAGGGATCCGCCATCAGATGGGCATGGACGGCCAGCGCCCGGTCCCACGCCTGATCGAACGGGGTGCCGGCCAGCTTGCGCCGGAGCCGATGCGCGCTGGACCGCGACATGCCCGCCGCGCGCGCGGCGATGGACACATGGCCGCTGTCCAGCAGGACGGAGAGGAAGAGGCGCTGTCGGGCGGGCGTCCAGTGCGCGCGATCGATGACGCGATCAGTGACGGGCGCGCGATCGCGCGCGGCGGGGGAGGTTTGCTGTTCCATCTGCAAGGATAGATCAGAGAAAGCGGGAATAGGAAAGCGTGGGGGAGGGAAGGGAGCGGCCGACGATTACTGTATTTTCTTGATCTGCTGGCGTGCCTGTCTTGCTTCGGTGCAAAACTCATTGGCATCCCGGCACCGCCGTTCGAGCGTTTCGATGGAATCTTTCCATTGCTGAATGACATAGGGGTCATTGGCGATCGAGGAAGAGAAGATATTACGCCCTGTTTGCTGCGAGGGTGCCCTGTTCGACGGCGCAAGCGGACGCTCATGTTCCGGCCCTTGTTGGGGGCGCTGCGGGACCAGCGTGCCCAACCAGAAACAGAAGGCAGCCCCAGCCACTAAGGCGCATCCGATCAGAGTTCGCCGTGCAGTGCTCACACCATTCTCCGTTGCTCGGCTTCATCCTATCGTGCGCCGCTCTCTCACTTATCGCCGTCGCGCCGCCGGAAAGGGAGCTTAATCAAGCGACTGACTGGTCTGGTTGCAACCATTTGCGGGCGCTCCTGCTCCCCTCTCCCGCCTTCGCGGGAGAGGCAACGGAGACTTGGCAGCTTGCTGCCTAGTCGATGTCGGTGAGGGCCTTGCTTCTTCCTGGACAAGCATTTCTTGCCAGCAAGAAGAAAGACCCTCACCCAACCCTCTCCCGTGAAAACGGGAGAGGGCCAAGACAAGCAGGCCGTCCGCTTTCCACCCTTAATCGCCCCATGCTCGCTTATGGCCCGCTCCGCCTCGCCCTAATAATTCTCGCCCCCGCACGTCACGCGGCCGGTGCCGCGATTGTCCACGGTGCAGGCGGCCTTGCCGGCTACGCTGATGTTGCCCGATCCCGATGTCACGACCTTGGCCGTGACGTCGGCGGTCAGGGCGATGGTGCCGGGGCCTTCGTTGCGGATGCTGGCCTGGCGTGCGCGCAGCGGTTCGGCGGCGATCGCGCCGGGGCCGGTGACATGGACATTGGCGATGCCGGTACGGCCCGCCAGCGTCGTTCGGCCGCTGCCCGCCAGCAATATGTCGATCCGGTCGAGTTGCACGTCGCTGATGCTGATATCGCCATTGCCGCCCAGCGAAACCTGCCCCTGCAAGCCCTTCATCCGATTGACGGCGACCGAGCCGCCGCCAGTCAGGATGATCCGATCGACCATCGGCGTCGACAGGCGCAGGGTCGCCGCGCCGCTGCTCTTTTCGCCGGCGCGCGGGCGCTCCATCGACACGATCAGCAGGCGGCCGGACACATCGACCTTCAGCCGGTCGAGCGCGCCCTGATCGCCCTCCGCCCGCGCCGACGCGCCCGGCCCGGTGGTCAGAACCACGGTGACGGGCGCATCCACGCGGATGCCGTCGAAACTGGTGATGGTGAAGCCACGCGTCGCCGCACTGGCCGGCGCGGCGAACAGCAGTGCCGCCGCGCTGGTTGCTGCCGCGACGGGCAACAGCCGCGCCGCACTTGCCAACGCGACGGGCAGCAGCCGCGCCGCGCTTTCCAACGCGACGGGCAGCAGCCGCGCCGCGCTTTCCAACGCGACGGGCAGCAGCCGCGCCGCGCTTTCCAACGCGACGGGCAGCAGCCGCGCCGCGATGATCAGGGCGCGCAGCGTGCCTCGCCCGGTCCCATTCCGCTCTTCGTGCATTGCGCCTTGCCCTTCACCGTCACGTCGCCCGGACCCATGATGCTGATAGCGACCTTCCCGTCGGAGGCAAAGTCGATGTCGCCCGCGCCCAATATGTCGACCTTCGCCGTGCCGACCTTCAGCGCTTCGGCGTCGATATTGCCTGCGCCGGTGATGGAGAATTTCGCCTGGTCCGCTGTGCCGGCGATCTTCATGGAGCCTGCGCCGGTAATGTCGGTGGTCAGCGACTTGAGCGTCACCGCGCCGATGCGGAAATCGCCCGCGCCGGTCAGCGACAGGGTTAGGCTGTCGCCCTGCGCCTTGTCCAGATCGAAATCGCCTGCGCCGGTCAGGTCGGCGGACTTGATCATGGGCATGGTGACATGGACGGTCGCGCCCTTATCCCCATCCTTGCGGCCCCAGCTCCAGTCGCCCTTGGACTTGCGGCCGATGATGAGCGTGCCGCCTTTCGTGCGGATGTCGAGATCGGCCACCGCCTTGGCATCGCCGTCGGCGCTGATCTTGAAATGCTCGCCGATGGTGACGACGACATTGTCCGGGCCGGTCGCCTCGATCGCGTCGAACTGGCTGAGTTTCGCCCAGTCCTGCGTGCTTTGCGCGACCTTTTCGGCGGAGGGGGTTTCGTCGGTGCGCGAGCAGGCGGCGGTTGACAGAGCCATGCCCGCGACCATGAGGGCGAAAAGGGGAAGGGGGCGGGACATCGCTATCTCCTGTTTGTGTATTGCGGGGATAATACACATGCGCGGTGGCGGTTCCAAGCCCCCTTGTTCGTCAGACAGGGTCTGGCATGTTAGCCCCTTGATAATAAGCGGAGTCCGCCTCTATGCGCCTGTCCCTCATCGCTCTTCCCCTGCTGTCCCTGATCGCGAGCACGGCCCATGCGCAGGTCGATGACGGCGCGCGCTGGTGGGCGCATGTCGAGGCGCTGGCCAATGACGGCATGGAAGGGCGCGGGACCGGTACGCCGGGCTATGACCGGGCGGCCGATTATGTGATCGGCCAGTTCAAGGCGCTGGGGCTGAAGCCCGCCGGGGTGGATGGCTACAAGCAGCCGGTCGCCTTCGTCGAGCAGCGCATCCAGTCGGACCGCAGCAGCGCCGCGCTGGTGGGGCCGCAGGGGGAGACGGCGCTGGCGGTGCCGGGCGACCTCATCTTTTCAGGGAGCGGCGGGCCGGTGCCCGAAAGCATCGACGCGCCGATGGTCTTTGCCGGCTATGGCCTGCATCTGCCGGAAGCGGGCCATGATGATTTTGCCGGGCTGGACCTGAAGGGCAAGATCGTCGTGGTGCTGTCCGGCGGGCCGGCGAATATTTCGGGTGCGCTGAAATCCCATGCCCGGTCGGAACGGTCGCAATGGCTGGCCGAGCAGGGGGCGGTCGGCCTCATCGCGTTGGTGACGCCGGGGCAGGTGGAAATCCCCTGGGTGCGCCGGGTCGCGCTGGCCGGGGCGCCGGCGCTCTATTTTGCCGACGATGCCATGCGGGAAACGAAGCTGCCCTTTCTGAGCGCGCAGTTCGATCCGGCCAAGTCGGCGCAGTTCTTCGCGGGCACGGGCAAGGATTTCGCGGCCATCGCGGCGGCGGCCGATGCATCCGCCCCGGTCGCCAGCTTCCCGCTGGCGCTGCGTTTGAAGGCGCAGGTGGCGGCCACGCGGCGCGACCTGACTTCGCCCAATCTGGTGGCGGTCATGCCGGGCAGCGATCCCAGGCTGAAGGCCGAGCATGTCGTGCTGTCGGCGCATCTGGACGGCTATGGCATCGGCACGCCGATCAAGGGCGACGCCATCTATAATGGCGCGTTCGACAATGCGTCGGGCGTGGCCAGCCTGCTGGAAATCGCGCGCGCATTGAAGGCGAGCAAGGTGAAGCCCAAGCGCTCCATCCTGTTCACCATCGTCACGGCGGAGGAGAAGGGGCTGCTGGGCGCGCGCTATTTTGCGGGGCGGCCGACCGTGCCGGCCAAGAGCATCGTGGCGGACCTGAATTTCGACATGGCGCTGCCCATCTTTCCCCTGACCAGCGTGACGCCGGTGGGCTATGACCAGAGCAGCCTGGGCAAGGACGCCGAAGTGGTGAGCGCGCAGATGAACCTGCCGATCACGCCCGATCCCTTCCCGGATCGCAACGTTTTCATCCGGTCCGACCAATATGCCTTCATTCGGCAGGGCATCCCGGCGCTCTTCTTCAAATATGGGTTCAAGGCGGGGACACCCGAAGCGACCACGGAAAAGGCGTGGCGGGCCAATATCTATCATTCGCCGTTCGACGATCTGAACCAGCCGGTGCTGCCGGCGGAGACGGCGAAGCTGAACGCCTATGTGACCGCAGTCACGCTGCGCGTCGCCAATGCGGCGGTGCGGCCGGCGTGGAACGACGACAGTTTCTTCAAGCGGTTTGCGAAATAACGGCGTCAGGCCGCTGGCGCGCTTTCATAGAGTTCCAGCGGCAGCCCGTCCGGGTCGGCGAAGAAGGTGAAGCGCTGGCCGGTATATTCGTCGATACGGATGGGTTCGCAGGCAACGTCTGCCGCCGCCAGTCGTGCGACCTCCGCGTCCAGATCGTCGACCAGAAAGGCGAGGTGGCGCAGGCCAAGCGCTTCGGGGCGGCTGGGCCGGGGCGGGGGCGCGGGGAAGGAAAAGAGTTCGATCTGCGCATTGCCCGCGTCCAGATCGCATTTCCACGATTCCCGTTCCGCGCGCCACACTTCGCGGATCACCGGCAGGCCCAATATGTCGCGATAGAAGGCCCGCGAACGGTCATAGTCGGAACAGATGAGGGCGATATGATGGATGGCGCGCATCGGCGGTCCATAGGAGATGCGCGGCGGCGATGAAAGCTGGCTTGTCGCATGATCCGGTTAGATTGAATCGGGCCATGCCGTAAGAGTCTTTTGTTTTCCGCATTTTGCGAGCCGTCAGCTGTGCCAGCTGACTTCAAAATGCTCTAGCCGTGGGCGGCGCGCCTTTGCACCGGGGCGGCGAACAGCCATTCTTCCGCCTCTGCCACGGACGCGAAGATGTCGGCCTCGTCCCGGACGCTCAGGATGCGGCGGGTCTGCATGCGGGTCAGATTGTCGTGCCGCACGACCGCCAGACGGCGCGAGCGGAAGGGAGATTCCAGCATCACGCGCATGAAGGTCGCCACCACTTCCTGCGACTGGATGACGCAGCCTTCGGTGTTGACCAGCAGATAATATTCGTCGGACCCCAGCCCCATGGCGATGACGGCGGCCTCTTTCTCGTCGCTGAAACGCCGAACGTCCGCCGGTTCGAGAAAGCCGGTCATCTGCGCGATGACGAGGCTGCGGCTTGGGTCCGAAGTGATGCTGATCATGGGGGCTTTCCTGTCCGTCGCTGATCCAGCCCTGCGATATCGGGGTTAATGAAAGCTAATATTCCTGGCCTGGTTAGACCAATGTCTAAACGATCGGTAAAATCTTCCCCCGCTTTGGACGCAAGGCGCCTGGGACAAACTGCCCGGCTTGATCGCCCCGGACCCCCGGCCTACATCCGCTGGCATGACATACGCACCCTATCCGGCGCTGCGCCTGCGCCGCACCCGTGCATCGGCCTGGAGCCGGGCGATGCATGCCGAAAACCGCCTGTCGCCCAGCGATTTCATCTGGCCGCTGTTCGTGACCGAAGGGACCGGCGTGGAAGAACCGATCGGCGCGCTGCCCGGCGTGTCGCGCTGGTCGGTGGACCTGATGGTCGAGCGGGCAAAGGACGCGCGCGATGCCGGCATTCCCTGCCTTGCTCTCTTCCCCAATACCCAGGTGGACCGACGCAGCGACGACGGGACCGAAGCGCTCAATCCCGATAATCTGATGTGCCGGGCGATCCGCGCGATCAAGGATGCGGTGCCCGATATCGGCATCCTGACCGACGTGGCGCTGGACCCCTATACCGCCCATGGGCAGGACGGGCTGCTGGACGATACCGGCTATGTCCTCAATGATGCGACCATCGACATATTGGTCGGCCAGTCGCTCAACCAGGCGGCGGCGGGCGCGGACATCATCGCCCCCAGCGACATGATGGACGGCCGGGTCGGCGCGATCCGCGCCGCGCTGGAACAGGGCGGCCATGCCAATGTGCAGATCATGGCCTATGCCGCCAAATATGCCAGCGCCTTCTACGGCCCGTTCCGCGATGCGGTGGGATCGCGCGGGCTGTTGAAGGGCGACAAGAAAAATTACCAGATGGATCCCGCCAATGGCGAGGAAGCGCTGCGCGAAGTGGCGCTGGACCTGGCCGAGGGCGCCGACAGCGTGATGGTGAAGCCGGGCCTGCCCTATCTGGATATCGTCGCGCGCGTGCGCGACCGCTTCGCCGTGCCGGTCTTCGCCTATCAGGTGTCGGGCGAATATGCGATGATCGAACATGCGGTCGCCGCCGGCGCAGCCGATCGCGACACGATGGTGCTGGAAACGCTGATGGCGTTCAAGCGCGCCGGTTGTTCGGGCGTGCTGACCTATCATGCGCTGCATGCAGCGCGGCTGTTGGGCGGGTAATCCACCGACATCGTTCGTCTTCTGCCACAATCCTGCTTGTGTCCTGCCCGCCTGCTGCCCCATGACAGGGGCCGGGCGGCAGGAGGACTGGAATTTGATAGGCACGCGTACCCGCTTCGTCGTCACGATCTGTGCGGGGTCGTTCCTGCTGTTTCTGGTCCAGCCGATGATCGCCCGCATGGCGCTGCCGCGTCTGGGCGGGGCGCCGTCGGTGTGGAATTCCGCCATGCTGGTCTATCAGGCGTTGTTGCTGGCGGGCTATGCCTATGCGCATCTGCTGGGCCGTGTTCCGGCGCGGCGGCAGGCGCTGATCCACCTCGGCCTGTTCCTGATTTCCGCCATTTTCCTGCCGATCGGCCTGATGGGGTGGCAACCGTCCGCCGACATCGAGCCGGCCCTTTGGGTGCTGTGGCTGCTGGGCGCGTCGATCGGTCCGCTCTTCTTCGTGGTCGCGGCGCAGGCGCCTTTGCTGCAACGCTGGTATGCACTGTCGGAAGGACGCGATCCCTATCCGCTCTATGCCGCATCGAACCTGGGCAGTTTTGCCGGGCTGATCGCCTATCCGTTGCTGGTGGAGCCGCTGCTGGCGCTGAAGGCGCAAAGCATCCTCTGGTCGCTCGGCTATGGGGCGCTCTTCTTCCTGGTCTATATGAGCGCCCGGCGATTGCCGGCGGACAGCCCCGGCGAAGTGGCGGTGGAGGCGAGCGACGCGCCGCCGCCGGGCACCCGGCGCATGCTGCACTGGCTGGCGCTGTCGGCCGTGCCATCGGGCCTGATGCTGGCGACCAGCCTCTACCTCACCACCGATATCGTCGCCATGCCGTTGCTGTGGATCGTGCCGCTGGGCCTCTATCTGCTCAGCTTCTCGCTGGCCTTTGCGGCGGGGCGGGGCGGCGCGGACTTCTGCGTGTCGATTGCGCCGCTGATCCTGCTGATCGGTGCCTGCATCGCCTTTACCGGCGGCGTCCATTTTCCCGTCTTCATTGCGCTGGGCATCGTTGCCGTGCTGTTCGTGGCATCGACCGCGCTCCATGCCCGGCTCTACGAATTGCGGCCGGCGCCTGCGCATCTGACCCGTTTCTATCTGCTGATGTCGGTAGGCGGCATGCTGGGCGGGTTGTTCTGTGCACTGATCGCGCCGCTGATCTTCGACTGGACCTATGAATATCCCATCCTGCTGGCGGCGGCCGCGCTGTTGCTGCCGGATCGGGAGGCGGCCTTGCGTCTGCCGCGCCTGATCTGGGAAAATCCGCAGCGGCGTGTCTGGCTGGCGACGATCATCCTGCTGATCGGCCTCATATTGTCTCTGGTCGGCGGCGGGCTGGTACCCGGACTCGATACGCAGATTTTCAAGACCATCAGCTTCGTCACCATCATCGGCTTGTCGATAGTGGCGCTGGGGCATCGTTGGCTGACGGCGGGGATGCTCGTCTATCTGATGCTGTGCCTGAGCGGGTGGGAGAAATTGTCCCAATCGGCCAGCGGCATGCTGACCCGCAGCTATTTCGGGGTCTATGGCGTGGCGAACAGGGATCGCGGCGCCGGAGCGGGCGAGCGCATCCTGTTCCACGGCACGACGCTGCACGGTATCCAGAACCGGGCGAAGGACAGGGAACTGGACCCCACCAGCTATTATGCGCCGGATTCGGGCGTGGGGCTGGCGATGCGCAATGCGCCGGCGCTGTTCGGACCGCGCGCGCGGATCGATGTGGTCGGCCTGGGTGCGGGGACGCTGGCCTGTTATATTCGCCCCGGCCAGACATGGCATTTTTACGAGATCGACCCGGCGATGGTGGCGATCGCCCGCGATCCGGCCGACTTCACCTTCCTGTCGCGATGCCAGCCCAGAGCGAACATCATCATCGGCGACGCGCGCATGACACTGGCGCGGCAGCCTGTGGGCGGGGCGGACCTGCTGGTGATCGATGCCTTTTCGTCCGATTCCATCCCGATGCACCTGCTGACGCGGGAGGCGCTGAACATTTACGGGCGGCGGCTGGCACGCGATGGCGTCCTGCTGATCCATATTTCCAACCGCTATCTCGACCTGCGGCCAGTGGTCGCGGGCGATGCGGCGGCGGCAGGATGGCATGCGCGGCTGCGCCATTATCTGCCCGACAAGCGGGACGCGGATCGCAACTACGCAGCGTCGATCTGGGTCGCCCTGTCGCGCGATCCGGCCCAACTGGACCGGCTGGTCGCCTTGTCCGGCCGCGAACAATGGCAATATCTGAAGCCCCGACCGGGATTTTCGGCCTGGACCGACGACCATGCCAGCATATTACCGGTGCTGAAGGTCAGACCATGAGAGGAGAGCCATAATGGCCGCCAGCGATTATCCGGACGTCAGCATCATCCCCTTCAACGGCAAAGTCCCACGCATCCACCCCAGCGCCTTCATCGCGCCGGGATGCCGGATTGTCGGCGACGTCGAGATCGGCGAGGATGCCAGCATCTGGTATAATTGCGTAATCCGGGGCGACGTGAACCGGGTGCGGATCGGCGCGCGGACCAATGTGCAGGACGGTAGCGTCATCCATTGCGACAGCCCCGGCGACCGGGCGGACGGGCGACCGGCAGATGGCTGGCCCGCGATCATCGGCGACGATGTGCTGATCGGCCATATGGCGATGATCCATGGCTGCGTGCTGGAGGAC
>Ga0209147_101206_pt1 | contig 10367 bp, 6 predicted proteins | sample AraplaCol_mLB_r2_FD_184278 | JGI IMG/M metagenome (GOLD analysis project Ga0209147, IMG submission 184278) | Arabidopsis root microbial communities from North Carolina, USA - plate scrape CL_Col_mLB_r2 (SPAdes) (version 2) | ecosystem: Host-associated > Plants > Roots > Endosphere | place: USA... | reverse complement strand
GACGCCGTCCTTCACCGCGAACTGGATGTTCATCAGTCCGCGTACCGACAGGGCGTGGGCCAGCACTTCGGTCTGGCGCTCGATTTCCGCGATGATCTCGTCGGACAGGCTGTAGGGCGGCAGCGAACAGGCGCTGTCGCCGGAATGGACGCCCGCTTCCTCGATATGCTGCAACACGCCGGCCACGACCACATCGTCGCCATCGCATAGCGCATCGACGTCAACCTCGATCGCGTCGCGCAGATACTGGTCGATCAGTACTGGCGAGTCGCCGGACACCTTGACCGCCGTGGTGATATATTCCTCCAGCTGCGCCTGACCGTCGACAATCTCCATCGCCCGGCCGCCCAGCACATAGCTGGGCCGCATCAGAACGGGATAGCCGATGCGATTGGCGACCGCGATCGCCTCCTCGCGGCTGCGCGCGATGCCGTTGGCGGGCTGGCGCAGCTTCAGCTTGTCGATCAGCGCGGCGAACCGCTCGCGATCTTCGGCCAGGTCGATGGCGTCCGGGCTGGTGCCCAGGATCGGTATGCCCGCATCCTCCAGCGCCTGCGCCAGCTTGAGCGGCGTCTGCCCGCCAAACTGGACCAGCACGCCCGCCAGCGTCCCGTTCGACATTTCGACGGCCAGGATTTCCAGCACGTCTTCGGCCGTCAGCGGCTCGAAATAAAGCCGGTCGGACGTGTCATAGTCGGTCGACACGGTTTCCGGGTTGCAGTTGACCATGATCGTCTCATAGCCGACCTCGCTCAACGCGAAGCAGGCATGGACGCAGCAATAGTCGAACTCGATCCCCTGCCCGATGCGGTTCGGCCCGCCGCCCAGGATCACGACCTTCTTGCGATCGGTCGGCGCGGCTTCATTCTCCGCCTCGCCGAACAGCGGCGCTTCATAGGTCGAATACATGTAGGGCGTCTTCGCCTCGAACTCGGCGGCGCAGGTGTCGATGCGCTTGAAGACCGGACGCACGCCCAGCTTGTGGCGCAGCTTGCGCACCTCGTCCTCAGTGACGCCGCCGGTCATCGCCTTGACCGCTTCGTGGATCAGGCCCGACCCGCGCGCGATGCCGCGCTCCATGCCGCGCAGATTGGCCGACTTGAGCGCCAGATAGGCGAGCCGCTTGTCGGAAAAGCCCATGGATTTCAGGCGGCGCATGCCATCGGCATCCTGCGGCAGGCCATTGGCCAGCACTTCGCCTTCCGCATCGACGATTTCCTTGATCCGCTCCAGGAACCAGGGATCGAACTTGGCGATATTATGGATTTCCTGAACGGAAAGCCCCTCACGCAGCGCTTGCGCCGCGACCAGCAGCCGGTCGGGCGTCGCCTGCGCCAGCGCGGCGACGATATCGTCCTTGGGCGCGCCGACCAGATGATCGACATTGTTGAAGCCGGAGAGGCCCGTTTCCAGACCGCGCAGCGCCTTCTGCATCGATTCATGGATGTTGCGGCCGATCGCCATGACTTCGCCGACGGACTTCATCGCGGTGCCCAGCAGCGGCTCGGCGCCCTTGAACTTTTCGAAGGCGAAGCGCGGAATCTTCGTCACGACATAGTCGATGGTCGGCTCGAACGATGCCGGGATCGCCCCGGTGATGTCGTTCGTGATCTCGTCCAGCGTATAGCCCACGGCCAGCTTCGCCGCGACCTTGGCGATCGGGAAGCCGGTGGCCTTCGACGCCAGCGCCGACGAGCGCGACACGCGCGGGTTCATCTCGATCACGATCAGGCGGCCGTCCTTCGGATTGACCGAGAACTGCACGTTGGAACCGCCTGTTTCCACGCCGATTTCACGCAGCACCGCGATGCTCGCGTTGCGCATGATCTGATATTCCTTGTCGGTCAGCGTCAGCGCCGGCGCGACGGTGATGGAGTCGCCCGTATGGACGCCCATCGGATCGACATTTTCGATCGAACAGATGATGATGCAATTGTCGTTGCGGTCCCGCACGACTTCCATCTCATATTCTTTCCAGCCAATCAGCGATTCCTCGATCAGCACCTCGGTCGTCGGCGACGCGTCCAGGCCACCGCGCACGATGTTGACGAACTCTTCGCGATTATAGGCGATGCCGCCGCCGGTGCCGCCCATGGTGAAGCTGGGACGGATGATCGAGGGAAGGCCGGTAAACTCCAGCGCCTCCAGCGCCTCTTCCATCGTGTGCGCGATGCGCGAGCGGGCCGATTCCAGACCGATCTTGTCCATGGCGTCGCGGAACTTGATCCGGTCTTCCGCCTTGTCGATCGCCTCGGCATCCGCGCCGATCATCTGCACGCCATACTTTTCCAGCGTGCCGTCGTTGAACAGTGCCAGCGCCGTGTTCAGCGCCGTCTGCCCGCCCATGGTCGGCAGCACCGCGTCCGGCCGCTCCTTCTCGATGATCTTCGCCACGATTTCGGGCGTAATCGGCTCGACATAGGTCGCGTCGGCAAATTCCGGGTCGGTCATGATCGTGGCCGGGTTGGAATTGACCAGGATGATGCGATAGCCCTCTTCTTTCAGCGCCTTCACCGCCTGCGTGCCCGAATAATCGAACTCGCACGCCTGGCCGATGATGATCGGACCAGCGCCGATGATGAGGATGGAGGAGATGTCGGTGCGTTTGGGCATTATTTTTGGCTCTCGCGATGCAGGCGGACGAAGGGAGGTTTGACGAAAGACAGTACGCAATTGAACGCCCTGTCAGTCAAACCCTTGGCCGGAAAACGAAGCTGTGCGGTTTCGTCGACATCCAGCCAACCGATGTTTGAACGCATTTCCCACTTCGTCAGGCGGCAATGGGAGGCGATAAAAGTAAGATGGTGACCAACATCCTTGGCCTGTCGCGCGGGATCGACGTCACCGGCCTTTGCCCAGGACGGACCTTGTCCGGTCGGCCGGCGATATTCGAGTGTCAACCATTGCGTAGAAGCCCGAAACTGTTCGACAGCCCAAGCACCTATACAAACCAATGCAGATAGGGCGGCGCCTGCGGCCATCGGTCGGAGATAGGCGTGCCTCAATGCACGCCCCCCGCCTGCGCCTCGCATCCCCAGCCGTCATATTCGACGCCGCAGAGGATTTCGATCTGGAGGCATTTCTTGGTCAGCGCGCGGATCGACGCTTCATCGACCGGCTGCACGCATTCCAGGAACAGGAACAAGTCGCCGTCCTCATCCTCTTCCCGGTCCAGTTCGACGAAGCCGAACTGGCTGGCGATGATCAGGACGCGCTCGAAATCCTTCTCGCTGCCCCGGAAGCTGACATCCACGGGCCGCGCGATGCGCGCCACGTCGCCATTGCGCTTCAGGTTGGCGAGGACGTCCTTGTCCGCCTCCCACTCGGCGGCAAGACGCGCTTCGTCGACGGGGGGCAGGTTCTGGCTCATGCCGCGACCGGCTTTTTCAGGCCGTCCACGAACCGCTTGAACAGATAGAAGCTGTCCTGCGGCCCCGGCGATGCTTCGGGGTGGTACTGCACCGAAAAGGCGTTCTTGTCGGTCAGCTCGATGCCGCAATTGCTGCCGTCGAACAGCGACACATGGGTCGATCGCGCATTGGCCGGCAGCGTATCGACATCGACCGCAAAGCCATGGTTCATCGAGGTGATCTCAACGAGGCCGTCCGACAGCCGCTTGACCGGATGGTTCGCGCCGCGATGCCCCTGATGCATCTTGATCGTCTTGGCGCCCACCGCCAGACCCAGCAGCTGATGGCCAAGGCAAATGCCGAAGATCGGCACATTGTCCGTCAGCAGCGCCGCGATCACCGGCACGGCATAGGCGCCGGTCGCGGCCGGATCGCCCGGACCGTTGGACAGGAACACGCCATCGGGGCTGAGCGCCGTCACCTCTTCATAAGATGCGGTGGCGGGCAGCACTGTCACGCGCGCGCCGGCCTGCACCAGATTGCGGAAGATATTGTTCTTCGCGCCATAATCGATCGCGACGACATGGGGGCGTTCATCGCCCGCCTCATTCAGGCCATAGCCATGGCCCAACTTCCAGACGCCGTCCTTCCACAGGCGGCTTTCCTTGCCCGTGACTTCGATGGCGAGGTCCATGCCCTCCAGCCCCGGCCAGGAAGCGGCCTTCGCGCTCAGCGCTTCGATATCGAAATTGCCGTCGGGATCATGGGCGATCACGACATTGGGCGCACCCTTGATACGGATCAGGCGGGTCAGCGCGCGGGTATCCACGCCGGCCAGACCGATGCGCCCCTGCTCTTTCATCCACTGGTCGAACGGTTCGACATTGCGGAAATTGCTGGGCGCGGTGACGTCCTGCCGCACGATGCAGCCCAGCGCATGGGGAAGCAAAGCCTCCACATCGTCCAGGTTGGTGCCGACATTGCCGATATGGGGGAAGGTGAAATTGACGATCTGCCCGGCATAGGACGGATCGGTCATGATCTCCTGATAGCCGGTGATGGAGGTGTTGAAGCACAGCTCGCCCACAGCCTCGCCCACCGCACCGAAGCCGCGGCCGAACACGGCGCTGCCATCGGCAAAAACCACGACCCCTGTCGCTCCTTTAGGCACAGTAAGGGTTTTGGCGTCTGCCATGGTCTGCGGTCCTTTATGCTTTTGCGGGAACCCGTCTGGTGCGGGTTAAACGGCCGGTCACCTATGCCCGTGCGACGTTCAGGTCAACGTCTGTTAAAAATCTCTTTTGCCGCTATATCTTCTCCTTTCCCGAAAGAAACAGGATTCGTTCGCCATGATTCGCGACACCATCAAGAGCGCCCAGATTGAATCGATGAAGGCGGGCGACAAGGAACGCCTGGCCGCCGTGCGCCTGATCCTGGCGAAGCTCAAGGATCGCGACATCGAATTGCGCACCGCGTCAAACGTGCCGGACGACGACGCCCTGGTGGTCGAAGTGCTCCAGAAGATGGTGAAGCAGCGCCGCGAATCGATCGACATGTTCAAGACCGGCGGCCGCGACGAACTGGCCGCCAAGGAACAGGCCGAGCTGGACGTGATCGAAAGCTTCCTCCCCGCCCAGCTGAGCGAAGAAGAAACCAAGGCCGCGATCGAAGGCATCAAGGCCGAAGTCGGCGCGGAAAGCGTGAAGGACATGGGCAAGGTGATGGCCGTGCTGAAGGAACGCCACGGCAGCGTCATCGACATGAGCAAGGCAAGCGGCCTGGTGAAGGCGGCGCTTGTGTGAGTGAAGACGGGGGAACGCCATTCACTCCCCCCCTCCCGCCTGCGGGAGGGGGCCGGGGGGTGGGCTCACCCTATCGACTTGCGCGCCCGACCGATGGCGCACGCAATCTGCGCAACAACGCCACGCAAGCTGAGCGACTGCTCTGGAGCCGATTGAAAGGCGCCCAACTCGAAGGCCTGAAATTCAGCCGCCAGATGCCTATAGCCGGCTTCATCTGTGATTTTGTGTGCCGCTCCCGCAAGCTGGTCGTCGAACTGGACGGCAGCCAGCATGCCGATGCAGCAGATTATGACGCCATGCGGACCAGAAAGATCGAAGCGCAGGGCTACCGGCTGATCCGCTTCTGGAATAATGATCTCATTGAGAATCTAGAGGCCGTGTTGGAAACTATCGTCAGGGCAGCTTTGGGTGGCCCGGTTGAGCCCGCCCCCCTGCCCCCCTGCCGCACGCGGGAGGGGGAAGAAGGCGCATGACCCTCACCCCGCAATGGCTGGACGAGCTGCGCGCGCGCACGTCGCTGTCGACCCTCATCGGCAAGACCGTGAAGGTCACCAAGGCCGGCCGCGAATATAAGGCCTGCTGCCCCTTCCATAATGAAAAGACGCCCAGCTTCACGATCAACGACGAGAAGGGCTTCTACCATTGTTTCGGCTGCGGCGCGCATGGCGATGCGATCCGCTGGATGACCGACCAGCGCGGCCTGCCGTTCATGGAGGCCGTGAAGGAACTGGCCGCCGCCGCCAGCATGGATGTGCCCGCCGCCGATCCGCGCGCCGCCAAGCGCGCCGAAGCCGCCAAAGGCCTGCACGACGCGATGGCCGCGGCGCAGGCCTTCTTCGAGGAGCAACTGGGCGGCATCGATGGCGGCGAAGCACGCGCCTATCTGCAAAAGCGCGGCATGACCGACGCCACGCGCCGCGCCTTCGGCTTCGGCTTCTCGCCGGACGGACGCGGGCGCCTCAAGACCGCGCTCAAGGAATTCGGCGAACCGATGCTGGTCGAGGCCGGCCTGCTGATCGACCCCGAAGCGCTGGAACAGGGCAAGGGCGCCGGGAAAAAGCGCGAAAGCTACGACCGCTTCCGTGGCCGCCTCATGTTCCCCATTCGCGACATTCGCGGCCGGGTCATCGCGTTCGGCGGCCGCATATTGGGTGCGGGCGAGCCCAAATATCTGAACTCGCCCGACACCCCGCTCTTCGACAAGGGCCGCACCCTCTACAATATCGACCGCGCCTCTCCCGCCAGCCGCAATACCGGCCGCGTCATCGTGGTGGAGGGCTATATGGACGTCATCGCGCTGGCCCAGGCCGGCTTTGGCGAAGCCGTCGCCCCGCTCGGCACGGCGCTGACCGAACATCAGATCGAACGGCTGTGGAAGATGGTCGAAGTCCCCATCCTCTGCTTCGACGGCGATTCGGCCGGGCAGAAAGCCGCGATTCGCGCCGCCACCCGTGCCCTGCCCTTGCTGCGCCCCGGCCATAGCCTGTGCTTTGCCACCCTGCCGCCGGGGCAAGACCCCGACGACCTGATTCGCGCCAGCGGCGCGCAGGCGATGGAGGCGGTGCTGAACGCGGCCGAACCGCTGATCGAACGGCTGTGGAGCCATGAACTTTCCGCCATGCCGCTCGAAACGCCCGAGCAGAAGGCGGCGCTCAAACAGCGGCTTCGCGCCATAACGGATGCGATTGCCCATCCTGATGTGCGCGCTCATTATGCCCATGAATTTCGCGAGCGTTATGACGCCCGCTTCTTCGCCCGCCGCGACGCCGCACCCGCGCAGCAGCGCTTTCAGGGCGGCGGTGGCGGCAATGCCGCCCGCTGGCAACGGGACAAGCGCGGCAATTGGAAGGCGCCTATTCCTCCCGCCGGCACCGAAGTCCGGGCGATCGGCGCCAGCGGCATGGAACAACGCCTGCTGCGTGCCGTCCTTGCCGCCTTGCTACGCCATCCGGCCCAGATCGCCCCCCATCGGGAGATGCTTTCGGCCCTGCAAATCGGCGATCCGATGCTGGCCCAGATGCTCGCTGCGATGATCAGCCTGTCCTTCCGCAAAGAAACAGTTGAAACACAGGCCCTCCTTACCATATTGGGGCAAGGTGAGTTGTATAATATGGCCAAGGGGATGCTCCGGGCCGACGCTTTCACACTCACTCCCGACAGGATGGCAACCGACCCTGATCGCCTATCGCGCGATCTGGAGGAAGCCATTCGAGTGATGGCGCAGGGACCGGAGCTGGAAACGGCACTGGTGGAAGCCACGAAACGGTTCGAGAGCGAATTCAGCGAAGCCAATTTCGCTGAGCAGCAGCGTATTCGCATGCTGAAGGCCGATCACGACCGTCGCGTTGCGGAACTTGCGCAGTCCGAAGACATTGTTTGATTTAGGTTAGCCCTCTTATCAGGGCGACGAAGTAAGGCGATTACATGGCGACCAAGGCGAACAGCAAAAATGGCGGGGCAAGCGATGCGGAGGAAGGCGGCGATGCGCCCCTGCTCGATCTCAACGAAGCCTCCGTCAAGAAGCTGATCGCCCGCGCGAAGAAGCGCGGCTACATCACCTATGACGAGCTGAACGACGCCCTGCCGCAGGACCAGATGTCCTCCGAGCAGATCGAGGATATCATGGCCGCCCTCAACGAGATGGGCGTCAATATCGTCGAGAATGAGGAAGCCAGCGAAGACGGCGACGAGCAGCGCGAGCGTGAGGATGCCGAGGACGCCGAGGATGAATCGAGCGACGATGACGGCCCCAAGCTCGTCACCGAAAAGAAGAAGGAAACGGTCGATCGCACCGACGATCCCGTTCGCATGTACCTGCGCGAAATGGGCGCGGTGGAACTGCTCAGCCGTGAAGGCGAAATCGCCATCGCCAAGCGGATCGAGGCCGGTCGCGACACGATGATCCTGGGTCTGTGCGAAAGCCCGACCACCTTCAACGCCATCATCGAATGGTCGACCGCGCTTAACAACGGCGAAATGCAGCTGCGCGAGATCCTGGATCTCGACGCCATGCTCTCCAAGGATCCTGCTCCCGAAAGCATGGAAGAGGGCGCCGAAGACGACGACGGCGAAATCAGCGAAAAGACCGCCGGCCCCAGCTTCAAGGAAGAAGAAGAGCCGGAGGAGGAATCCGCCGACGCCGACGAGGATGAGGACGGCGCACCCCGTGCCCGCCGCGCCGAGGAAGAAGAGGAAGAGGACAACACCCTCTCCCTCGCCCAGATGGAAGAGACGCTCAAGCCGATGGCGCTTGAGAAGTTCGCCACCATCACCGAAATTTTCCGCGCCTTCTCCGCCTCGCAGGAAGCGCGCATGGTCGCGATGGCCAATGGCGACAGCCTGAGCCAGAAGGCCGAAGACACTTATCACGACCTGCGCGAACAACTGACCGCCGAGGTCGAGAGCGTCCAGTTCCACCAGCAGAAGATCGAATATCTCGTCGATCAGCTCTACGCCTATAACCGCCGCCTCACCGCGCTGGGCGGCCAGATGCTGCGTCTGGCCGAGCGTCACAAAGTCAGCCGCAAGGACTTCCTCGACCGCTATGTGAACCATGAGCTGGACGATGGCTGGCTCGACAAGGTGAGCGGTCTGGACAAGAAATGGTCCGCCTTCGTCGCGGCCGAAGGCCGCGCCGTCGATCGCATCCGCAACGAGGTCGGCGAAATCGCGCAGGCGACCGGCATGTCCTTGAGCGAATTCCGCCGCATCGTGAACATGGTGCAGAAGGGCGAGCGTGAAGCGCGCATCGCCAAGAAGGAAATGGTGGAAGCGAATCTGCGCCTCGTCATCTCCATCGCCAAAAAATACACCAACCGCGGCCTGCAATTCCTGGATCTTATTCAGGAAGGCAATATCGGCCTGATGAAGGCGGTGGATAAGTTCGAATATCGCCGCGGCTACAAATTCAGCACCTATGCTACCTGGTGGATCAGGCAGGCGATCACCCGCTCGATCGCGGATCAGGCGCGGACCATCCGTATCCCGGTCCATATGATCGAAACGATCAACAAGCTGGTCCGCACCAGCCGCCAGTTCCTGCACGAACAGGGCCGCGAACCGACGCCGGAAGAAATGGCCGAGCGTCTGTCGATGCCGCTCGAAAAGGTGCGCAAGGTGATGAAGATCGCCAAGGAGCCGATCTCCCTCGAAACGCCGATCGGCGACGAGGAAGACAGTCATCTGGGCGACTTCATCGAAGACAAGAACGCGATCATTCCGGTGGATGCCGCGATCCAGGCGAACCTGAAGGAAACGGTCACCCGCGTCCTCGCCTCGCTCACTCCGCGTGAAGAGCGCGTGCTGCGCATGCGCTTTGGCATCGGCATGAACACGGACCACACCCTTGAGGAAGTGGGCCAGCAGTTCAGCGTGACCCGCGAACGCATCCGTCAGATCGAAGCGAAGGCGCTGCGCAAGCTCAAGCACCCCTCGCGCTCGCGCAAGATGCGGTCCTTCCTGGACCAGTAATACCACCAAGCAATGATTGGAGCCTCGGCTAAGCGTTCCCCGGCGCAGGCCGGGGTCCAGTTCAGAGCGTGGGACTGGACCCCGGCCTACGCCGGGGAACGCTCCATATGAGTCAGTCTCATGGCTTTTGGTATGTAAAGCGGTTAAATTAAATTGGATCGGTAAATTTAAATTAACCATTATTGACGGAAAAGGGCGGCTTTCACGGTCGCCCTTTCTGATTCCGTAAACCGGACGTTTACCCGGTTCCCCTATCCCTGTGGCTACAGCCCGCGCCTGCGGGACCAACAGGGATGAGAGCATGAGCGAAGCGGCACCGCGCTACCAATTTGGCGACATCGCGCGAATCCTGGAAGCGCTGGTCGCTGCCGACGGCACGGCTGCCCATCCCTATGCCAATCGCGCCGCCGCCGGCGTGGCCCGCGACGCCCTGCTGTCGCTTTCCGATCTGGCCGATGGCGCTTATTATCTCTGCATGCTCCACGGCCGCCATCCCGGCGTCATCGACCATGCAGCCACCCGCTCCGCCGACAATGCCGCGCGCCAATGGCTGATCGAGGCAGGCGACGCCTTCGCCCGCGAACGCGCCTATCTGACCCAGGTCACAGTCGCCGTCGGCCCCGCCCCTAGCACGGCGGGCCAGGCCGATTGCGAAACCGCCGTCAGCCAGCAACGCCATGCGCTCGATATGCTCGCCCAGTCCGACCGGCGCGGATGCGCCATGGGCGCGGCGATGGCGCTGGTG
>Ga0209147_101192_pt1 | contig 10523 bp, 9 predicted proteins | sample AraplaCol_mLB_r2_FD_184278 | JGI IMG/M metagenome (GOLD analysis project Ga0209147, IMG submission 184278) | Arabidopsis root microbial communities from North Carolina, USA - plate scrape CL_Col_mLB_r2 (SPAdes) (version 2) | ecosystem: Host-associated > Plants > Roots > Endosphere | place: USA... | reverse complement strand
GCCACGCTTACAGGTTATGGTCTGTCGCACAGTGCGTCGCTGCTCGCGCGATCGTCCTATGGCGTGATGCCCAGCATCACCGAAGCGCTGGCCGGTCGCGGCCGCCATCCGATCATCGAACTGGCCCCTGCACGGGTGGGCGGTGATCCTGCCACCTTCGCGGCGACCTGTCTCCAGGCGGGCCTGCCCTGCTCGGTGCCCCAAGGCAGCCATGATTTTCTGGCCTGGCTGCTCAAGCATCCCGTCCCCCTCATCCATCAGCTTGAAATCGATGTGATCTCGGTCTGGCGTCTCGCCATGGCCAGGATCGGCGCGACCACCGCATTGGGTAGGCGGATCGGCAGCGTCATCGACGCGCATCTGATCGACTGGCTGAAGATCACCGATTTCCCAGCCGGGGCCATTCATCTCGACAATCTGTCCCCCACCGACGGCTGACACCAGCCAGAATTTTTCCTCACCGCCAACATCAAAGGACCTATCTCATGTGCTTCGACACTATCGAAGCGCGTGGCTTCTCGCCGCGCGCCACGGCCATTGCTGCCCGCACGGTCGCGACCTGCTATATGCAATGCTTCCACCAGGATAACCGGCCGCTGATCGGCCTCGCCCTTTTCTCGGTGATACCCGATGGCGAGGCCTATCGCTTCGAGACGCAGGCCCGCGCGCTGCGCCATGATGAACTGCCCGACATTCTGCTCGACTGGCTCGAACCGCGCATCCCTGAGGAGGGTGCGCTGCTCTCCTGGGACCATTGGCAGACCTTGCCTGTCAAACTCTCGTCCCTCGCCCATGATCACCCCGCTATCGCCACCGCCGCCCTGGAAACCGAGGGGCGCTGGCGTGACCTTCCGCGCAGCTACAGCTGGCATCTCAAACAGGCCGTTGCGCAGAGTATGCCATGCCTGTGCGCACCCCGTGATCCGGCGCCCTGCGTGCAAAGGCTGCCAGCCGCCCTCCTGCCAGATCCGGATCTGACCGAGGCCACGCTTATCGACGAGGCCGCGCGAGGCTGGGTCACATGGGCGCGGCAATTTGGGGCGTTCGACGATGCCGAGCATCCCGCCCGCCGCGCACTGGCCGCCTATCAGGCCTGGTCCGCCTCCCCCGGCTCCCCCGAAGCCTGATCCTTCCCTCTGCTCATTTTCTGAAAGGCATTTTCCATGCCCCATATACATGTACCGCTTCACCTTCGTCGCAGCGTCAGTATTCGCCCCATTTCCGCTACGGGTTGGAAAGCGATGGAGGGGGACCGGCGGTTCACCCATGCCAGCGCGCTCGCCAATTATCTCTATATCACCCGCAGCAGCGGGTCGGACGCGCGCGGCAGGATCGACTATCGGCATCGCGACGATCTCCTCGCCCATGGCCTTGCCTTGCCGTCGCGCTATCCCAAATGGGCCACCGAAGACGGACGGATCTGGCGGGAACTGGACGCGGCAACCGCTGCCCTGCCCGCCGATACAATCCGGGCCTGGCATGTGGTGGTGACCCTGCCGCCAGCCGCAACGCCTAAAGCCTGGGTGGCGATGATCCGTCATTATGCGCATGACACCATCGCGGCGCATGGTCCGGCGGTCGCCTGGGCCATTCATGCGCGCGCCGACGGCGAGGAAACTTCCGCGCCGCCCCATGCCCATCTGCTGATCACCACCCGGGGTTGGCGACATGATGCGCGCCATGGGCAGACGATCGCAAACTGGTGTGGGCCCGCCATGCAGCACAGGCTCCATGCCGACTGGCTCGTCCGTCTGCCCGCTGACATGCGCGCTGCGGCCATCAGCGGATATCGCGCCGGCAGCTTCGCACCGGCTCATCCGGACTGCTCGGCCCTCGGGCCTCTACTGGCGCAAATGAGGGCGACATCAGCGCACCAGCCGCCGATCGCATGATCCAAAAAATCAAGGAGCGAGAAAGCCGTCCCTTCGAAAGGAGGGAAAAGGAGAAAGGAATGACCATGCTGACGCTCAACCAATATCTCACCGCCGCCTATGACCTGCTGATCGGTGACCATGACGCGCCGGTCGCATTCGGTGGCGGAGCCCCGCTCTGCGACCAGCGCAGGCAACACTATATCGATCTCGCACTCAGCAGCGCGCATGACTGCGTCTATCTCAGCTTCGACCATGGCATCGAAGATGGCCCATCCAGCTTCCAGCTGATCTTCGCACGCGGCGGTCAGGTGATCCTGTGCCCACAGCTTACCCTATGGGCACCGCCCGGTCGTGGCCGGTGCAGTCTGGTCAGCGCGGATGGCGGCCGAGGGCATCAGACGCTTGAGGCAGGCCTGCTCAGCTTCTCCCAGAAAAATCTTGCGAGCGACCACAGCGCGGGGATCAGCCGCGGGAAGGAGCGGCTGCGCGCCTGCGCCATGCAGCAAGTCTAAGGACGATAGGCGACGCGCTCCGGCCGGCCGCCGGAGCGCGTAGTGACCATGTCACCCATCAGGAAAGAACTGAATGAGGAAGGGGGAAGGGAAAAGAAGGAACTTCCGCTAAAGCGGATAGCGGTCCAAATCTTAGCGAATGTTTAAAGTCGGCGACCGGTAGTGAGATTTTTTTGGATCGGGCTTTTTGCGCAACGGTCATGGGATCATGACCGGGCTGGGCCACTTTGCTCTTTTTTTCCGTTCTGTCTGTCTGGTTGATCCTGTGGTCGGCATGGAAAAGAACGCGCGCGGGTGAATTTTTGGTCAAGGCCCTGCGCAAGCCAGCGAACCTAAACGCCACCAGACCTGGCGGGTCATTGAAGGTTCAGCCGGGAGGCCTATTTTTGCCCCATCGCCCTCCCCCCTTTAGGGTGACCTCCCTGAACCTTGGCCTCGCCGTGGAGTGATCTCCGGCGAGGTTCATTTTTGGTTGGCAGGTGCCGCACAGCGACCTGTGCCGGACCGATTATGGCAAGGCATGGGACCTAGCCGACTGGCTGCTTCCGGGCGCCGAGGTCGTAATAGCGGACGCTGATCAGCCGCCAATGAACCGTCCGCGCTCGTCGGTATAGCCCCACACATGAAGGTTCATAGTTGCAAATGGAAGGGAATTTGCGACAAAATCGCTAATCATGGCTTCCCTCAAACGGACTGAATATCAAATCATCGACCAAGCATTCGGCATGGGCGGCGGTTATGTACTCGACTTCTCCAACCGGACTCTGTCGGATTGGTTCGAGGACGAGTTCAATATCGACATCTATGCTGACAGCTATGCGTCGCGCGGGGATTCCAAGGCCAACCGCGTCCGCAGCTTCGTTGACGTGGAGCCTGCCCCGCTCGTCGCGCGCATGCTGCGCGCCCTCTGGAAATACCGGGAGCGTATGGCCGACTATAATGCTGGCACGGAGGCGCGCGACAAGGAGCAGCTATTCGAGGTGATCGCGAAGCTCGAGGATCCCGCTTTGCGCCTCGACGATATCAAGGCGCATGCCCTGCGCTTTGACGCCGCACACATCGCCGACCAGATTAGGCGGATGGAAGGCTCCATCGTGAAAGACCCTGCGCTCGCGATCGGCACCGCGAAAGAACTGGTCGAGAGCTGCTTTAAAACCATCTTGCGCGAGCGCGGGATCGACTACGACAAAGAAGACTTGCCCCAGCTCGGCAAGAAGGTCTTTGGTGCCTTGCGGCTGTTACCAAACGACATTCCCGAGGCTGCCAGAGGCGCAAAAACTATAAAGACCATGTTGAGCAACCTTGCGACCGTTGTGCAAGGCGTTGCCGAAATTCGCAGCCTCTACGGCACCGGCCACGGTCGCGACGGCAAGGTGCGTGGTGTGACGCCACGCCATGCCCGCCTTGCCGTCGGCGCGGCCACCACCCTCGTCAATTTCGCCTTCGAGTCGCATCTGGAATCTCCGGCTTCAGAGTCGCATGTTCACAAAACGTCGTAGGAGCATCTTGCTTGACTGCCACAGTGAAGGGCGCGACGGTTGTCTTCTGGGGAGCGAAATCAGGCCGCATGTCTTGGTAGGGTCGATGGGTGACCGGCAAATAGTGGGACTTTTCTGCCATTCCCGAGTCTCATGTCGAACGTCTGGTTTAGCCATCAGTGGACATTCAGCATTCCACGCACCTCACCGTAGGATGAAAAAAAACTGCCCAGATAGCGGCATGCCAGCTATTAGATGATCAACAGGTGGTAACCTCCATTCGGCCAGAAACGCGTGAGTGCGCATTGACGTCCGGCAACTTTCATGGCGTATCTAAATACGCAACAGGGGGTGTATCGCGAGCCATTCCGCGATACATGATGGAAATGGCATCGGCACAGCAGCTCATAGGTCTCGTAAAGAGCCACGCGGAGGGGGATTCCGATCGCTTCTTCGATCTTGCTATGCAGCTGTCGGCTGCAGAGGAGCAAAAGGGTCACAAGCGCTTGGCCGAAACGCTGCGGCAGTGGGCCAATGCTGGCCAGACGCCTCCTGCCTCGCGAAAGCCGAATCTCACGCCAATCGCCGCTCCGCGTGGTGATCTCGCCGAATTCCTGTTCGCCTCCTATCCCAGCGAGCGGTTGAACAGCGTTATTCTGCCACCGCTTATCGGAGAAGAGCTGGCGCATATCGTTTTCGAGACCCGCATGCGTGAGAAGCTTGAAGAGAAGGGCCTAAAGCCGCGGCGGCGCATTCTGCTTTCCGGACCTCCGGGCACTGGAAAGACGATGAGCGCCCACAGCCTTGCCGGCGAGCTCCAGTTTCCGCTCTTTTCCGTGATGCTGCACGGCCTCATAACAAAGTTCATGGGCGAGACCGCCCAGAAACTGAAACTCGTGTTCGACGCCATCAAATCGACGCGTGGCGTCTATCTCTTCGACGAGATCGATGCTCTCGCCGCAGCGAGGGGCGATGGCAATGACGTGGGTGAAGCGCGCCGGGTGCTGAACTCGTTTCTCCAGTTCCTCGACGAGGACACCGGGCCTTCGATCGTCATCGCTACGACTAATCTGGCCGAAATCTTGGATCGGGCAGTCCTGCGCCGTTTCGATCTCGTCCTTTCCTATGAGTTGCCCGATGCGGCATCGATCCGCCAGGCTCTTGAACGACGCCTCATCGGCTTCTCCCACGCACGCCTGTCTTGGAAAAAGGTCACCGATTGCGCGATCGGGCTGTCGACGGCCGATGTCGTAGCCGCCGCCGAAGACGCGGCGCGGCGCGCGGTTCTTGGCGATCGCAATAGCATAACGACCGTCGATCTAGTGAATTCGCTAGAGCGTCGTCGCTCGCTGCAGGGGCTGGGAAGAAGCGCGAATGCCACGGAATTTACCTCACTTTCTCCTAAAAGACCTCGGAAAGCCGCATCCGTTTCAGGCCAAGGGCGGGGGCGGCGGCAAGACGCCAAGTGACGTCCTCAATCGCAGTGGCCATGCGCAGGCTCTTCTGCAAGCAATCGACCAACTCCCAGCGATAACAGCGGACGGCCTCCCAGGGGTCTATCTCGAAGTCAAAGGCCGACCGGGCGAGCCGCTCGCCAAGGATAGCCTGGGATCAAGCGGCATTGAGCTGCTGCGCAGCGCCGCCGAAGTCGTCAGCGGAAGCACCACCGAAACCGCCACCGTCTTCGCCACGGCCCAGGGCGTGGAGAATCTTCGAAAGAAGATCGAAAAATTCGAGACAGAAGATACGCCGGACAGGGAGAAGGACGGCGAGATCATCCCCGGTCGCCCCAAGAACGCCACTCTTGTTCAGAGCATGGCGGCCATTACCGAGGCGGGCCTGCGCGCGTTATGGCGCGGCCCGCAGGAGAAATTTCCCGCTGGCAATGGCGCGACGCACTGGGAAATCTGGCTTGAGCCAAGTGAAGCGGAAGCCTTTATCGCCCAGGCCGCTGCCTATCAGGTTCAGATCGGGACCGATCGCCTGCACTTTCCTGAAGATGTCGTCGTCATCGGCCTCGCGACACGGGACCATATCGCGCTGGCCGTGAGACGACTTGGCTCCGTGCGTGCCCTTGCGGCGCCAGCGGTGACCGCTGATTTTTTCGATGCTCTGGAGGTCCAGGAGCAGGCTGCATGGGTTCAGGATCTCGCCCAGCGGACCACCTATGCCGGCGGCCTCAATGGAGGTTATGTCACCTTGTTGGATACGGGCGTTAGCCGCGCCCATCCGTTGATCGCTCCCGTCCTTCCGTCACAGGACCGCCACGCCGCCGACCCGGCCTGGGGGCTAGACGACGTGAAAGGGCACGGCACTCAGCTTGCCGGCCTAGCACTGTTTGGCGACCTAACGCCCGATCTGCAATCGACGATGCCAGTCACTGTTTCGCATCGTCTGGAATCGGTGAAGCTGATGCCGGACGGAGGCCCCAACCCGCATCACCTGCTGGGGGTGGTGACGCGCCGTGCGATCAACACAGTAGAACAGACTGTGCGTCGGCGGACCTTCACCATGGCGGTCACGACCGACGAGGACACGCCCCATGACGGCGCGCCCACATCATGGTCGACCGAAATCGACCAACTCGCCGCTGGCGTCTCAGGCGATCGGGCGGCGCCGCGCCTCATCATGATATCGGCGGGTAATACCAACAATTCCATGTTCACAGCGGGTCACTATCTCGACATCTGCGATCTGCCGGAAAATGAGCTGGAGTCGCCCGCACAGGCCTGGAATGCCATCAGCGTGGGCGCCTATACCGAAAAGACTATGCTACCACCCAACGAGGGCCTCATCAGCGTCGCGCCTTTTGGCGACCTTTCCCCCAGCTCCCGTACCGCATCCTGGACTTCGACCTGGCCGCTCAAGCCCGATATCGTTCTCGAGGGCGGGAACTGGGCTGCCGACAACTTGCCTCCACCGCTGCGACACGGCTGGCTATCCCTTCTCACGACCCATCATGCCTATCCGCAGCGCTCGTTCAGTTTTACGCATGACACAAGCGCTGCGACGGCGATCGCGGCGAAGCAGATTACCGAACTCTGGTCGGACTATCCGCTGCTATGGCCCGAAACCGTTCGCGCCCTCTATGTGGCGTCCGCTCGATGGACGCCGCAAATGCAGTCGCATCTTCCCGCCAATGCCAACAAGGGCAGCTACGCCCGGCTCTTTCAGCGTTACGGCTACGGTGTTCCTGATCTCGAGAGGGCGCATCGTAGCGCGTCTAATGCCCTTACCCTGATCGTGCAGGACGTCATCATTCCGTACGGCCTCTCTGAACAGACTGGCGGCGATGTTCACAGGGAGATGCGACTCTTCACGCTGCCATGGCCCGTCGAGGAACTGCGCAAGCTCGGCAACGCCAATGTGAACCTTCGGGTCGCGCTCAGTTCCTTCGTAGCGCCCAACCCGGCCGAGGCATCGCGCGGCTCGCGATATCGCTATGCCTCTCATAATCTTCGGTTCAAGCTGAACCGGGCCGCAGAAAATGCGCAGCAGTTCATGGCGCGCATCAGCAAGGCGGTCGAACCCGTCGGCCCTCAGGTCGAAGAAGATGACCTGTGGGACTTTGGGAGCATCCGGCGCGATGTCGGCTCCCTGCATATCGACCAGTTGACCTGCAGAGCTTCAGACTTGGCGAGACGCAATCTTCTGGCCGTTCATCCCGTCGCAGGATGGTGGAAATCCAAGAAGATCCTGGAGGAGGGAGAGAAAGAGGCTCGCTTTGCTCTCGTTGTGGAGATCGATACGCAGGGGATCGAAGCAGACCTTTACACGGAGGTCCAGGCGGCAGTCGCGGTCCTCAGTGCGACCCAGCCGATCATTATCTAGCAACCCGGTGCTGACACGTTGGCAGGCGTGATGGGATTGTCCGTAGCGGCGAAAGGCGTGCTGATGGGCGAGAGATAATTTCGGCCGCGGCAGCTTACGGAGTAGCCGGACATATGCATTTCCGCGCCGAACGTCCGGCTCTGGTCGACACCCGCCGGAATAGCGGACGGTCTGCTGCTGGGGAGCGAAAGCCCGGCGCTGAATGGCGACAAAGGGTCGGTTTTGACAGGCAGCACTATTTGTAAATGCGCGTATGTTTGTCCGGCGGAATGAATGTTCCGTGGTATATTTCTCGGATGACCTGATTTGTGAATATCAGTCGCTGTTCATCCTTGTGGAGATTCCTGTCTTCGTCCACGACGCCGATGATCCGCGAGTTCGCGCATTCTCCACGCTCGATGCGTGAGAGTTGCGCAGCAGATATGCCCGACCATGCCGCGACTTGTCGCAGGGTATATTTCTTCTTCTTTCGACATCCCCTGAGATACCGGCCCATGTCGTGAATTGCGTCTGCCCGAACTGTGTCGAAATTTGGTTTCACGCGCCCCGTCGCCCTCTCTCCAGGTTGCCGAGCCACAGCTAGTTGCTCACCAAAAACCCCAAAATAGTCCTGCAATGCTTCGAACGTGTCGGGACGTGGCCAGCTTTTTCCGTTTTCAAACCTGGCATAGGCGGTCCGGGTAATCCCAATGGCATCGGCGACCACCTGCTGCGTCTCCTTCCGATCTGCCCGAAGCGCCTTCAGCGCTTTGGCAAAGCGGCCGTCAAAATGGCTCAACCCTGATGGCAGACGGAAACGATACGGCCTGATTTCATCGGACATCAAAAAATAATAGCAGTCGTGTGTAGTTGATGCATAGCCAGAAAAGCACCGTCCTAACACCGGCTCATGGTCGGCAAGAAAGGCACAGCAAAACTGGATCCGGCAGCGCAGAAAGCGCTGGCCGATCTTGTGCGCCTGCTCGCCAGACAGGCCGCGCATGCCCATTGCGCTGAGGCACTTGCCGAGCCATCTTCGCCCAATACCCCCGAGAAGGACAGCGCATCATGCTCATGAAGTCCGCGCCGCGGATCGTCTTGTACGGCCGCCACTCCACCAGCTTGCAGACGATCACCTCGAGCCAGGACCAGACAGCGTCCTGCATGAAGCTGGTCGATTATCTCAATGGCACGGTGGTCGCGACCTTCCATGATCCGGAAATGTCCGGATACAAGCGCAATCGCCCCGGCCTCAAACAGCTGCTGCGCCTGATCGAGGATGGCGAAGCGGACATGGTGGTGTGCGAGTCTCTCGACCGCCTGGCGCGTGATGGAGAGGACGTGGCCTGGCTGGGGAAGAAGCTGGCCTATCATGGCGCAGAATTATACACGGTGTCGGAAAATCACGTCGACCAGGTAAAATTCGGTGTCGCCGCTCTGCTCGGCGCGATCTTTCTCAAGAACCTCGTCGACAAGACGCTGCGCGGCATGGCGGCGGCGGTCGCAGCAGGCCGGATCGCAGGCGGCCGATCCTATGGCTATGACAGCAGGAAGATTTATGATCAGGAGGGCGAACGGATCCGGGGTTACCTAGACATCGTGCCAGTCAAAGCCGAAGTCGTGGAAAGAATTTTCCGGGATTTTGCGAGCGGTCTTTCCTCCATCGAGATTGCAACGGCACTGAACCTCGAGGGCATTCCCGGCCCACGCGGCGGCGAATGGAATGCGTCGACTATCCGCGGCGATCCGAAAAAACATACCGGCATATTGAATAACCCGCTCTATGTGGGTCGCCTGATCTGGGGCCGTCGCAAATGGCGCCGCAATCCCGACAGCGAAAATCGCGAACGGCGCTACAAGATGCGCGATCAGTCCGAATGGCTGGAAATCGAAGTGCCGGACCTGCGCATCATTGACGATGAGCTCTGGGAAGCCGTTCGCGCCGAGATGGAACGTCGATCCATCTCCAATAAGCCCAGAGCGGGCGAAGCAGACAAGCCGGATTCGCCTGCAGGCAAACCGCGCAAGAAGCATCTGCTCTCAGGGCTAATCAAATGCAGCCACTGCGGCTCCAATTATACGATCAGCGGCAAGGATTATTATCGTTGTGCCGGTCACAAGGAGCGCGGCACCTGCAGCAACACGCTGTCGGTCCGCAAGGGCGCACTGGAGCAAGCCGCCATGGCCGTCCTCCAACACCATCTTCTCACGGAAGAGCATGCGAAAATCTTCACGGAGACCTTCAACCGCGAGGTGAAGAAGATCAGCGGTAATGAGATTGATCGGGAAAGGATCACGAGAGATCGCCTCGCTGTGATCGAGACGGAACTGGAAAATCTGTCGGCCAATATGTTGGCTGGCCTTCTCAGCCCGACGCTGATGAAGATGTTGTCAGATCGGGAAGCGGAGAAGGCAGAGCTGGAAATGCGCCTCTCCCGTACAGCACCGACGAAACCGATCGCCCAGATTGTCCCTCACCCGGAACTGCTCCAAAAGTTCAAGGAGAAGATCGGCGCTCTGCGCGATACGCTGAACGACGAGCGCATTCGCACGGAAGCGGCGGAACTGATGGACAGGTTGATCGAGAGCGTGACCATTTACCCCGAAGGCGCGCATGGTCCAGAGGCGGAGATCGTCGCGAAGGTGGCGGATCTGGCGGTTTACGCCCTGAACGACAATACCACCCCGGGGAGGTCCTGGGGCGGTGTTTGTAGTTCTATGGCGGTGGTTGCGGGAGTAGGATTTGAACCTACGACCTTCAGGTTATGAGCCTGACGAGCTACCGGGCTGCTCCATCCCGCGTCACCAATGGGAAAAGGGCGGGTCTTTCGACGCCGCCCTTTTACAAG
>Ga0209147_101191_pt1 | contig 10541 bp, 6 predicted proteins | sample AraplaCol_mLB_r2_FD_184278 | JGI IMG/M metagenome (GOLD analysis project Ga0209147, IMG submission 184278) | Arabidopsis root microbial communities from North Carolina, USA - plate scrape CL_Col_mLB_r2 (SPAdes) (version 2) | ecosystem: Host-associated > Plants > Roots > Endosphere | place: USA... | reverse complement strand
GCGGGAAGCAGCACAGTAGCAACCGTTTTGCCGTGTCTACCCAGCATTATGCATTTGCCGTGAATGCCTTCGTGCATTTGGTTCGTGAATACGGCCACGAGGAATACGAGCTGGCGCTGCGCGAAACGAAGACCCATGAAATCATTCAGGATGTCAAAAGCCAACGCAGCGAGATCGGCATCCTATATCTCAATGAATTTAACGCCAAGGTCATCAACCGGCTGCTGAAGGATGCCAATTTGAAATTTACCGGCTTGTTTACGGCGAAGCCGCATATTTTTATAAGCGTACATAATCCGCTCGCCAAGCAATCCGTTGTGACGATCGACCAGCTTCAGGATTATCCTTACCTGTTCTTCGAGCAGGGGGAGTATAATTCATTTCATTTCTCCGAAGAAATATTGAGCACGCTGACGCATCCCAAAAGCATTTGTGTCAATGACCGGGCCACGCTGTTCAATTTGTTGATCGGGTTGAACGGCTATACGATCTCTACCGGGGTGCTGAGCGCCGATTTGAACGGGAATGAGATTATTCCCGTCCCTCTGGCATGCGAGGAGACGATTCATGTCGGCTGGATCTGTCACCAAAATGCGGCGCTGTCCAAGCTTGCGCTTGCTTATATCGAAGCGCTCCATCAGGCTATCGCTCAGCCGTAACTCCCGGCGCAATATAATCGTCCCCGTGAGCGCTGCCGCCCCCAGCGTGAAGCAACCTATTAAAACACCTCGGACGAAATAAGAAAATAACCACGTCGGGGCGTGAGCCTCCGATGTGGTTGTAGTGAAACCTGGTTATACCAAAAATCGGCCTAGGAGAGGTGGGTTGTCCCCTGGAGGAGCGAAGCGACCGCCTTTGTTCTCGGGAAATTACCACTAAGGGGCGAATTGAATAAATATTTCCCGAGAACAACAGCGGCCGGAGGGGGATACCCTACTGGGGGGACCAAGCGATTTTGGATTTTTTAGGTTTCAAACAAAAACAGCGGAGGCACAAAGCCACCGCTGTTTATTTTCTTATCCTTCGTCCGCGAACAGGGATACCTTCTCGAACCCTGCGTCGGAAATCCGAATCAAGCCTGTATCGGAAATATGCAGCGTAGGGATCACGACCAAGGCGAGCAGGGATAGGGTCATGAACGCATAATTCATCGTGCATCCTGCCTTCACCAGCGCTTGGTTGATCTCAATGGACTGCTTGACCACCTTCTCGTAAGGCTCCGTCGACATAAGGCCGGCCAGACGAAGCGGCAGCTCGACGAGGGTCTGGCTTGTCGCAACGGCGATGCCACCTTGCATGCCAATGACGGCGTTTGCGGCTTGGGCCATCACGGCGTCATCGTTGCCGATGACGAGCAGGTTATGGCTGTCATGAGCGACGGTCATGGCGATAGCCGCCGGTTGATCGAAGCCTACATTGCCGACAATGCCTATAGCCGAACCGCCGGTTTTGCCATGGCGCTCGAACAAGGCCATCTTGCACAGCGTGCTCTCCGGAGTGATCTGAAGCTTGCCGTCCTTCACAGGAATATCGGCGAAGATTTCCTCCGTCTCCACGTGATTTTCTCTCACGACGGCCACACGGGTCTTAATAGTGCCTGACGATACCGGCGCTTGCACTTCAAAATCGGAAGGAGCCAGCTTTTTGTTGATTTTAACCGAATTCACCGCATAATCCGGATAGTCGAACGGGGTCAGCTTCACGGTCATGGCACCGTTCTCGGCGACTACATCGCCACGGGCGATCGTCATAACGACGTTAACATCAGCCAGGTTGCCGTCCAGCAAAATAATGTCGGCGATCGTGCCCGGCGTTACGGAGCCTACATCTCTTGCGACACCGAAGCGCTCTGCCGTATTTAAGGTTGCCATTTGGAAGGCGGTCACCGGCTTCACGCCCTGCTGGATAGCATGTCTTACGATGAAATTCATGTGGCCTTCTTCTTTTAAAGAGCTGCAAATCCGGTCGTCCGACACAAGAATCATCCGGCGGGAATCAATGCCAAGCTCGGTATGCGCCTTGATCGTAGCGGCCACATCATGCCATGCCGAGCCGCGGCGCATCTTGGCGTACATGCCAAGTCTCACACGCTCGACAACGTCTTCCTTCGTGACGCTCTCGTGGCATCCCGATACTCCTGCGGCCGCATAAGCGGCAAGCCGGGGGTCATTGGCAGGCCAGGTGTAATGGCCGTCCACGACCTTGCCCGCCCGGAGCGTCGCCTGAATTTCACCGATCATCTTCGGATCGCCGTAGACGACACCGGGGAAATTCATGACCTCTCCAAGAGCAATCATATCCGGGCCCCAGCTTAATGCCTCGGCTACCTCCTCCGGTCCGAACTCAGCTCCCGACGTTTCGAACTCGGGGTTTGTCGAAGGGACGCAAGAGGCTACCTGCATATAGGCCGCCATCGGCGTTTGTCTTGCTTCGTCCAGCATAATGCGCAGTCCCGGCAGACCAAGGACATTCGATATTTCGTGGGCATCGAAGAAGCCGCCTGTCGTTCCAAGCGGAAGGACGCCGTTCGCAAATTCCGTTACGGATAGCAGGCTGCTCTCAATATGGCAGTGCCCGTCCAACAAGCCGGGAGCAATATATTTGCCCTCCGCCTCGATAACCTTCGTATCGGAGCCGATCATTCCCTCGACGAAAGGGCCGACATAGGCAATGCGCGTTCCGACGACAGCTACGCAGGTATTCGGCAGAATTTCGCCGGACATTACATTAACCAGACTGCCGTTGCGGATGAACAGGGTCGCCTTCTTTTCTCCACGGGCAAACGCAACCAGATCCGGGATGCAATCCGCCAATGGAGGCCTTGCAAATGCTGCAGCTTGATTCATCTTCATATCCACCTCATCCCTTATTTAGGTTCTATTGTACACGTCCTCACAAATGTAACGCAAACGATAGAGGCAGGAATCATAAGAAGATGAGGCAGACTGCCGGATCATTAGACTAATAACTCTGCTCCCTGGAGAGCAGCGCTTGAGCGATGCCGATAAAGTATTCGGATTCCCGCCGGATATGGTTTAATACGGTAATAGCCGTCGGATTTTTCCTCATGGCCGCACTTCCGCTGCCAAGCTGGTTAAGCAATTGAATGAATTGCTCGCTTTGATGAAGCGCAAACTGAACCAGCTCCATAATTTGCTTATACACCTCTCCGCTGACCTGGTGGCCCGTCCTTCCGACCAGCTCTATGTAGCGCACGAACCTCGCTTGGGTTTGTGCCAGCGCCTGCTCCCATTCCTGCAAGGCTTCAACGAACGGCTGCTCCAGGTCGGGAACCAGTGCCCGAATAACATCGGTATGCTCCGTCTCCTGCAGCTTCCAGAATTCTCCCTCGTCCAAAATGCGCAGCGGCATTTTATCTCCATAATAATATTGCACGGACAACCCTCCGTTCCTAATAGTCAGGTACAAAGTAGTCTATTAATAGAGGCGGACAGATATGACTTGTCAATGCAATTGGAGCTTATGCAGCTATGGAAAATAAATCCTTTGTACTTATGCTCCCGGCAAAGCGTTCCAACTTTGAGGAAATGGACAAAAAGGATGGAGCAGCCCTCGATTATTGGAGATTATCGTTCATTTTACGAAAGGATCGCTGATTTTGCGGAACGAGCGTTCTGACTGCCGGAGCCAACAATGGTAAAATAATGAGGATAAGATCAAGCCAGGGAGAACACCTCCGGGATTTCCCCAATTCAATCATAAGGAAGTGACAACTCAAATCTGGCTAGAGGTGTTCGCCCTGACACCATAGGGGAGGACATATCGATGAAATTACAACTGCAAGCGGAATTGCGTCAAACAACAACCAGATCTGCCATACGCAAGCTGCGTGAGGAAAAGAAAGTTCCTGGAGTCATATACGGGAAAATGACGGAGCCTGTCTCCATTGCATTGGATGAGAAGGCTTTGCTAAAGGCGCTTCATTATCCTAATGCGCTTATTGAGCTGGAGGCGCCTGGCCTTAACAAGCTGGCCGTCATACACGCCGTCGATCGTGATCCGATTCATCACCGAATTCTGGCGGTCGACCTGCATCAAATTCAATTGAACGAACGGGTTAAGGTTCATGTTCGTATTGAACCGATTCCGGACCCGGACGGAAAAATGATTCCTTATCAAATGTTTCTTCATGAAATTCATGTCGATTGCCTGCCCGGCCAAATACCGGAGGCCATTGCCCTTGATTTGACGCCGATACGGGAAGGTAAGGCCATCTTCGTCAAGGATTTGGACATTCCGGAAGGGGTTCATGTGCTGACCCGTGCCGATGAAGTCATTGCCGCGCCGTTCCATACGATCTCCGAAGTGGAACCTGCAGCAGAGACCGCAGCGGAAGCGGCGGAATAATCCAACCTTCCAGCCAAATAAAAACCCGCTGTCCCTGATAGGACGCGGGTTTGTTTTTAAATATTAGTACAAGCAGCCGCGAGTAACGATAACCAACAAAATGAACAGAACCAGAATAACGCCAACGCTTGTAAATACGCCGCCTACGCCGCCTACGCCACAGCCTGCTCCACCTACGAGTCCACCCATGTTTCAAATCTCCCTTCATGCTATTTTTGAAGTGAGCCTTAATTGATAGCCCCGAAATTAAGTTATGCTTGGGACCCCCTTGGCGTATGGACTTTTGACCCCGTAGGTTAAATATCGTTGAGGTTATTTTGTCATGCCGATTTTACATGCGAATAGATGGCGTATATTTGACAAATCCTTATAAGGAAACTTATAGGAGGTGAACGTCATGCCGGGACAAAATCAGCAGCAAAATGCCGGGCAAGGCTCGGGACAGCAGTCAGGCCAAGGTGACTCTCAGCAGCAGCTTCAACAAGCGGTTCAGCATGCGGCTGCTCAGGCGGATCAAATTGCCGAGCAAACGAAACAAATTACGCAAGAGGTTCAAATTCAGCAAATTCAGCAGCAGCTCCAGCAATCGTCTGAAGAGCTTAAGCAGGCTGAACAGGCTTTGCAGCAGCAATCCCAAGGCGGTCAAGGGCAAGGACAAGGTCAGGGTCAAGGTCAAGGTCAAGATCAACAGCAGTAAAGATCTTTTTCAAGTTCATGCATAATGGCCTCCAATAGGGGCATGCTATGGTCGACGGTGAAAAGAGAGGTGTGGTTCCGTTGAACGATCAACGAGAAATGCCGGGGAAGCTGTTAGAATCTAAATAGAAGCGAGGGGATGTGCCGCAGAGACGTTATTGTAGTACCCCATACTGCATTAGTGTTAAAGTGGTAGACCTAAGGTTCAAAAGAGGTTCAAGACATTAGTACCAAAAATCAATTCACCGTTAGAAGGGCCCGCAAGGGTCCTTTTTCTTTTCATGTAAAAATGAAAGCGCTGTTATTTTCCCTTCATTTGTCCATATGAAGATGGGATTTATCCATAGTTTTGTTCACAGGCAGGAGTAAAATAGAAATTATGGATAGCATGTTTTACCATTTAAGGAGGGAGAGCCATGAGGCGTGAATGACGGATAAGCCTGATAAAATTACTGTTTTACAGTGCATACCACCAAAGAACCGCACGGCTTCATTGCCGCGAATCCGATCATTATTCTTTTAACGACATCCACAAGCCGGCCCGTCTGATGTCTTCTGATAGCCCCGAAATTTATGGCTGTTTTTCTGCTTGCATCCCCTTGAATTCTATAATCTGGAGTTCAATCACTAAGCGGTCAACCCTGTACTCTTTACTCCTTTTATCCACTGACAGAGCAGATGCTTTGTCCATAATCCCGAGCAAGATATTCTAACGTTCCATTATGAAGTTAAGAAATTTACGCTAGGCTTTACCGATTTCGTAAAGGAGGCTTTTGAAGATGCTAAGGCAGCATGCCGCCAACAGAGTATTAACCTTAATATTGATTGTTGCTCTCGTCATTTCCCTTTTTCCGGCACCCTTTATCCCTGTATCCACGGTTCACGCGGCGGAAGGGGACAGCTTGGGGTTATTGGATGTGCAGGTGAATAAACCTGTTGATGTTAACGTTAATCTGAACATGGCAACTATCGATATCTCATTGCCCTACGGCACCTTGTCCCAAATGCTGAATATAACGACCAACCCGGGAGCAAGCGCGGCGCTTTATAGAGCCGACGGAACAACGGCTATCGCTTTTACCTCCAACAAAAACGATGCCAAGCTGGACCAATTGTCCGCAAGCGGGCCAACGAATTTTTATTTGGTCCTTACGGATAAAAATGATAGCAGCAACAGCAAAACATACACCATCACGGTAACGATGGATAGCAGTATTCCAGCCATCGCCGGGCCTATGGGACCTAACGACAAGTATTTACCTCTTAACATCCATAGGGGAGAAAATGCCTGGGATGTGCTGGGTGCATCGAAAATCGGCAATGGCAGTACGACCGGCTCCATAGAGGGCCCAGGAGCCGCCTCCTCTTACAGCGGGAAAAACTGGAATGAGTCCTTCTACGATCGTTCCGGCGATTACCCGGCGGCTTCCACAGTAGATGAATCCTGGATCGGAGATAATATGTATTTGCAGACCATTGGCAAAAATGATGCGAATGCGCTCGCAAAGTACGGCATTGCTAATATACCGGGGACCGAGAAGCTTAACTCCGATATTTTGCGTTATCACGAATTTTTACCTTTTAAAACCCCGGAGGGCGTGAGCCGGGATGATGGAGATCGCGGAGCCGTAGGCAGCGACCGCCAGAGGCTGGAGATTAAGAGCAATACTGCGGCATCCAATATCGATGCTAACAGCGTAGGCGGGGACATTATGACCCACCACTGGAGACTGATGCTTCCATCGGAAACGTTAAGGTTCCAGCAGGACGTCACGAATTATAAAGCCGGCGATTTTATTAATCCGCATCGCTTCTGGCATATCTTTCAATTGAAAGCGATCTCAGGCGATGAAGCCGGCCAGCCGATCACGACCCTGACGCTTGTTTCAAGCGGCGGCAAGGGACAGCTGGAATTCCGCAACAATCCGGACGGTACGGCTGCAGACAGAATCAAACCGTTGTTCACTATTCCTTTTGACAAGGTGGTTGACCGCTGGCTTGATTTTGAGGTGACGATTTTATCCGCGGATAAAGGCTACGTTTATGGCAAACTGGTGGATCTGGAATCCAACGAAGTGCTGTTCGAAGGCGGGATGACAGCCGAAACGCTGCGCCGCCCTGAAGAGAAGAATCCGGCTACGGGCAGACTCGAAAGAGGGGACCAGCCCATGGTAGCGGGACAGCAAAACCGTTCCAAATGGGGGCTGTACCGCGGGATGTACAATGGTGCGGGAGATGCGGCGTACGCTGATGAATTCCAGGCGGCTACGATGTATTTGGCTGACGTGCATTTGATCAAACGGGACAGTAACAGCTACGTTTTCCCTGACGGATGGGACCCTAAGGCGCAGCCTAAGGAGATTGCAGCTTGGGCGAGACCTGCGGCTATTACAACCACCGTAGGAACGGCCTTCAATAGCTTAGGCTTGCCTTCACAGCTTGATGTTACCTTAAGCACAGGGAAGATCGAGAAGGTGAATGTCAACTGGAGCCCAGCCGGTTATGATCCTAATGCAAGGGGCAGCTATAAAATTACGGGCCAATTTGACGGGACGGGGATCACGAACCCCAAAGACATTCAGCCTTATGTTGAAGTTAACGTTAATACGGGCTATAAGAACTGGGCGATGACCCCTGGTGCGGAACTCAAGGTCGCCAGCCAGAGTAGCGGCACCAAGAACAACTTTATTGACGACAAATCAGATACCTCCTGGCAAGCCCATAGCTCTTTGGGAGCTTCAGCGGCAGAAACCTATCAATACTGGGCGGCTGTTAAGCTGGAAAAGAAAATCGATATCAGCAAAATCCAAATCGAATGGGGCAGCAATAGCAACCTGCTGAAAAATTACCAGGTCTACTATACCAATGATGCTGCTGCTTATACGGAGCTTGTGGAGGGCGGCACCCTCTCGACATCCTCGAGCGCAACGAGAAAACCGCTTGAAACGGCACATGGGGGCTCCTGGATTCCCATCTCTGAATTAGGGCAAAGTACACCCCCTTCACCTAGTAATAATCGAAAAATAGATCAAACTTTGATGGCGCCGGTTGGGGCTCAATATGTACTGCTTGTATCCGACGTCACTCTAAAAGCAGGAGCCGGAGGAATCAAAAGCAATGAATTCCGCGTATTCGGAGAACCATCAGCATCGTCCGACAGCTCCTTGTCCATTAGCAAGCAAAAGCTGAACCTTGCCATCGGCAAACAAGAGACACTTAGGACCGTAGTTCTGCCTGAAAGTACACCGGATAAGTCGATCACATGGCTGTCCAATAATACGGCGGCAGCATCGGTAGATGCAAACGGCGTCGTAACTGGGATAAGTGAAGGTACAGCGCTGATTACTGCAAGTAAGGGGAACCTGAGGCAAACCAGCATCGTGACGGTCATGAATGCCGCAGATATTCCGACAGCAACGGGCTCATTGAACCTGCTGGACAAGACACGCTTTACCCCGCAAGCAGGGGTGAATCTTAAAGTAAGCTCGGAAGCGCCGGAGCATCCGGGAGCGGACGCTTTGAAGGCGGATGGCAGCGGCTACTGGCGTAATTCAAGCTCTAAAGTGTATAAGAGCGATTACTCGCCTTCCTCCTTGGCTTTGACGCTGGACCTGGGCGCTCCCAAAACGATTGATAAATTGTACCTGGAAATACCGAACAGCATCCCCAACATCCAAAGCAATGCGACCAGGTTTGAGGTGTACTACTCCAATGATCCGGCATCCTGGGAAAGTGCGCCGACGGCTTCAGATACGGCCAACAATTACGACTGGCAGGCTAACGGCTGGACATTGGCCGGCGGTACGGAGACTGAAGGGCTGTGGTCTTACGTAACGTATGGCGGGCAGCAATGGGGCTATGATACGAAGACATTCCTGTATCCGTTCACAGCCCGGTATGTCATGGTCAACACGATTCTGGCCGGGTCCCGCAGCAAATCTACGGATCAAGACTCGATGATGGGGCTGTCCGCCCTGGCTATTTACGGCAAAGACCCTATTGCCAATGCAACGGCTCTAGTGCCTGCCAAGGATACTTACAGCACCTGGGATCAAGCTGCTGCAGTCTCAACGACGATAAGTCTTGCCAGCGGACAGGCGCTGACGGGGATTACGAAGGGCGGAACGGCGCTTGTCAAAGGTACGGATTATACGCTATCCGGAAATACGGTTACGTTTGCCGCTCCTTATCTTGCGAAGCTGCCTCTCGGCACAAATGAATTTACATTTGCTTTCAATACCGGCTCCCCATCCATTTTCGCACTTGATGTGACGGCCCGCGGGTATGGTGAAAATGCCAATACAATCAAGATGAATGCCATCGAAGGCGTGTCTCCTTACAATGTATTGGGAGGGGCAATGGGTACCGATGAACCGGTAGAAGGCGTGACCAAGAGAATCAGGGACGCTTACCATCATTATTACGGCGATCTGCCCCGGGCAACCGCAGCAGACGACCATATTACAAGCGTTTGGGACGATACGCTGAAGAAGAATGTATTCAAGCTTTTTGAATATGGCAGAGGGGTAAATAACGAATTCGCCGATAAGGTCCGGGATGGTGAATACGGCCATAAAGGTGTGTTTGACCCAAGCGTAGGCTACGTTGTTTACGGTGCGGCGATCAACGACAGGCAGCGAGTTGAAATTCGGCCAAGCGAAGATTCGACTCATGATTTTACGGCCTATGAGGGTGATATTGTTTCCTACAGCTGGCTCTGGAATATACCGGACGGCAATCAGTGGAATCAGTCCGGCTTCCGGCATATTTTCCAGCTGAAGGCTACGAATGCACAAGCGACCAATACATTGCCGGGAGGTAACACCAGCGATGAGAACGGTGCTTATATTCTGGCTATGTCGATCTCCGGAACCTCAAAGAGAAACCTTGTGGTGAATCATAACCGGTACGACGGCGATAAGAACCTTCTGACCATTCCGTTAAGTGAGCTTGACGGCCACTGGATTAAGGTGGAGCTAAATGCGCTGATATCGGATACCGGATGGCTCACCATTAAGATCACGGACACGGTAACCGGCAAAGTGTATACTTATGACAGTCCAGATGTGTATCAAGTGTTCTCCAATCAAGGTGCGAGCGACGGCGTGAAGGATTTGTGGAGAAGACCGCAAAGAGGCAGCAGCTTTGAGACCGAATATCCGGCTGCGTTTGATCAATATTTGCGTCCGAAGTGGGGGATTTACCGAAGCTCCAATGGAGGCAATAACTCTGCTTTTGACGTTCAGCTTCAAGCGGCTGATATTACTATAAGCAAGGTGGCGTCCGGGATTTCGTCCGTTAACCTTGCGCTGAATAAAAAAGCATACAATGTGGGCCCGGTCACCGGCAATACGATTCAGAAGCAATCTGCTGCGGCCAATGAGTACGGGAATGCCAATAAACTGACTAACGGCGTGCTGCAGGACCCAACGAAATGGAATGTAACCAACGTGACAAGCCTTGATCAGATCGGGAAC
>Ga0209147_101187_pt1 | contig 10592 bp, 8 predicted proteins | sample AraplaCol_mLB_r2_FD_184278 | JGI IMG/M metagenome (GOLD analysis project Ga0209147, IMG submission 184278) | Arabidopsis root microbial communities from North Carolina, USA - plate scrape CL_Col_mLB_r2 (SPAdes) (version 2) | ecosystem: Host-associated > Plants > Roots > Endosphere | place: USA... | reverse complement strand
CCGACCAGGCGCTCGGTCTCGACGACGCCGCCGCACCGGCCGCGGTCGAACCGGCGTCGGACGAGCCGAGCTTCGCGTCGCTCGGGTTGTCGCCGGAGATCGTCTCCGCGCTGCAGGCCGCCGGCTATGTGAAGCCGACGCCGGTCCAGCAGCGCGCGATTCCGGCCGGCATCGCCGGCCGCGACCTGCTGGTGTCGAGCCCGACCGGTTCGGGCAAGACGGCCGCATTCATGCTGCCCGCGATCGAACGCTTCGCGCAGCTCCAGAAGACGCTGGCGCAGCAGCCGCGCGCGCCGCGCGAACCGAACCAGGGCGACCGCCGTGCGCGCCGCCCGCAACCTGTCGCGCGCCCGGGCCTGCTCGTGCTGACGCCGACCCGTGAACTCGCGATGCAGGTCACCACGGCCGCGTCGACCTACGGCAAGCACCTGAAGCGCCTGCGCACGGTCAGCATCCTCGGCGGCGTCGCCTACGGCCAGCAGCTGATGCTGCTCGCGAAGAACCCCGAAATCCTGGTCGCCACGCCGGGCCGTCTGCTCGATCACCTCGAACGCGGCCGTATCGACCTGTCCGAGCTGAAGATGCTCGTGCTCGACGAAGCCGACCGCATGCTCGACATGGGCTTCATCGACGACATCGAAACGATCGTCGCCGCGACGCCCGCGACGCGCCAGACGATGCTGTTCTCGGCCACGCTCGACGGCAAGATCGGTTCGCTGACGAGCCGCCTGCTGAAGGATCCCGAGCGTATCGAGATCCAGCAGCGCCTCGAGTCGCGCGCGAACATCGCGCAGACCGTGCATTACGTCGACGACCGCGACCACAAGGATCGCCTGCTCGATCACCTGCTGCGCGACGACGCGCTCGACCAGGCGATCATCTTCACGGCGACCAAGATCGATGCCGACCAGCTCGCCGGCCGTCTCGCCGACGCAGGCTTCGAATCGGCCGCGCTGCACGGCGACCTGCCGCAGGGCGCGCGTAACCGCACGATCCGTGCGCTGCGCGAGCGCCGTGTGCGCGTGCTGGTCGCGACCGACGTCGCGGCGCGCGGCATCGACATCCCGGGCATCACGCACGTGTTCAACTACGACCTGCCGAAGTTCGCGGAAGACTACGTGCACCGTATCGGCCGTACGGGCCGTGCGGGCCGTTCGGGCACCGCGGTGAGCCTCGTGCACCACGCCGAACAGGGCGCGCTCAAGCGCATCGAACGCTTCGTGCGCTCGCCGCTGCCGGTCAACGTGATCGAAGGTTTCGAGCCGCGCAAGGCCCCCCCGCGCAACGGCAGCACCGGCGGCCGCGGCCGTCCGGGCGGCGGTAACGGCGGCGGTCGACGTTTCGGCGGCAAGCCGGGCGGCGGTCATGGCGGCAACGGCCGCAGCTACGGCGGCGGCAATGGCGGCGGCTGGAGCGGCAAGCCGGGCGGCAGCCGTGACGGCGGCCCGCGCCGCGACGGTCAACGCAGCGGCGGCCCGCGTCGCAGCAACTCCGCGTCGTAAGCACGCACGGGCGGCCACCGGCCGCCCCACGGATGGCACTGCCCATTCAGCCAACCGGCGCATCTGCGCCGGTTTTTTTTCGCCCCGCCCCACATTTCACGATACGGAAAATTTTTTTGTGTCGTAAAAAATCATGCTGCGTGGCACAACCCAAGCGATTGCAGGATGGGAAAGCGCGTTTCTTATCTCGAAATTGCCACCTCAAGTTACTGAATTAAAACAACTAAAAATTTGACTGCCGCCCCGCAAAGCCCCCTGTCCCGCCCCGGTCGATTTGCCTAGACTCTTATACAAGACCTCACGAACCGGAACACAACGCTCCCGGCTTCGAGAACAGCCTCACCACCGTCAGATTCAACCCATCAGGCATCGCACCGCATCAAGGAGCTCATCATGTCGCGTCAGCAACAGGCACAGGAACTGCAAAAGCAATGGGAAACCGATCCGCGCTGGAAAGGCATCAAGCGCAGCTATTCGGCTGAGGACGTGGTCCGCCTGCGCGGTTCGGTTCCGATCGAGCACACGCTCGCCAAGCGCGGCGCGGAAAAGCTGTGGAGCCTCGTCAACAACGAGCCGTTCGTCAACGCACTCGGCGCGCTGACCGGCAACCAGGCGATGCAGCAGGTGAAGGCCGGCCTGAAGGCCATCTACCTGTCCGGCTGGCAAGTGGCCGGCGACGCGAACGTCGCGGGCGAAATGTACCCGGACCAGTCGCTGTACCCGGCGAACTCGGTGCCGCTCGTCGTGAAGCGCATCAACAACACGCTGACGCGCGCCGACCAGATCCAGTGGTCGGAAGGCAAGAATCCGGGCGACGAAGGTTATGTCGACTTCTTCGCACCGATCGTCGCCGACGCGGAAGCCGGTTTCGGCGGCGTGCTGAACGCGTTCGAGCTGATGAAGGCGATGATCGAAGCCGGCGCCTCGGGCGTCCACTTCGAGGACCAGCTCGCGTCGGTGAAGAAGTGCGGCCACATGGGCGGCAAGGTGCTCGTGCCGACCCGCGAAGCCGTCGCGAAGCTGTCGGCAGCGCGTCTCGCGGCCGACGTGATGGGCACGCCGACCGTGCTGGTCGCCCGCACCGACGCGGAAGCCGCCGACCTGATCACGTCCGACGTCGACGACAACGACAAGCCGTTCCTCACGGGCGAGCGCACGGTGGAAGGCTTCTTCCGCACGAAGCCGGGCATCGGGCAGGCGATCTCGCGCGGTCTTGCCTATGCGCCGTACGCCGACCTGGTCTGGTGCGAAACCGGCAAGCCGGATCTCGAGTACGCGAAGAAGTTCGCGGAAGCGATCCACAAGCAGTTCCCGGGCAAGCTGCTGTCGTACAACTGCTCGCCGTCGTTCAACTGGAAGAAGAACCTCGACGACGCGACGATCGCGAAGTTCCAGAAGGAACTCGGCGCGATGGGCTACAAGTTCCAGTTCATCACGCTGGCCGGCTTCCATGCGCTGAACTACTCGATGTTCAACCTCGCGCACGGTTATGCCCGCACGCAGATGAGCGCCTTCGTCGAACTGCAGCAGGCCGAGTTCGCGGCCGCGGACAAGGGCTTCACGGCCGTCAAGCACCAGCGCGAAGTCGGCACCGGCTACTTCGACGCCGTGACGCAGACGGTCGAACGCGAAGCGTCGACGACCGCACTGCACGGCTCGACCGAGGACGAGCAATTCTTCGACGGCAAGAAGGTCGCGTAACACGCGCCAGGCGTGTCATGCCGATGCCTCCCGTCTCGCGACGGCACGGCATCGGCCACCGAACAAAAATCAGGGAGGAGACGGCAGGCGCGCGATACCGATCGCGCGACCGGCCGCGCGGCCTGCGTGCCGCCAGCAACGACGCGCGCCGGCTTCGTCCGGCGCGCCCTTTTTTCCAGGGCACCGCCCTACCGATAGACGATCACCGGAATTTTCGTATGGGTCAGCACGCGCTGCGTCTCGCTGCCGATCAGCAAGCTGCCGAGCCCGCGGCGTCCGTGGGACGCCATGAAGATCACGTCGCAGCCGCCGCGTTCTGCCGCCTCGATGATGCCGAGATACGGCGACGGATGGACGCTCGTCCAGGTGTCGCAGTCGACGCCGGCCGCCTTCGCGGCCGATTCGACCTCGTCGAGATGCATGCGCGCCTCGCGCTCGCTGCGCGCCCGGAAATCGGCGGGCGGCTCGATGATCACTTCGGAAAACGGCGAGTACGGATACTGCGGCAGGCACGCGTACGCCGTGACGCGCGCACCGACCGCCCGGGCCAGGTCGATCGCGCCGTCGATCGCCTTCTGCGACAGTTCGGAACCGTCGGTTGGAACGAGGATGTGCCGGAACATCGCGCCCTCCTTCGTCAAGTACACGCCGCAAGCCGCGATCCCATCCGGGGCGGCCGTGGCGCGTCGGACATGCCTCCTACGAGTGTAGTGCGCGAAACCGCCCAACCGGCCCCGGCAACGGGTTCGCCCTCATATCGGAAACACGCGGGCGAACGCGACCGGCTCCCGCTGCTACTCGCCCCAATATCCGGGCCGCTCGTAAGTGTGCTTCAGGTAGTCGAGAAACAGCCGCACACGCAGCGGCAGGTGCCGGCGTTGCGGGAACACCGCGTGGATGCCGATCGGCGGGGCGGCAAATGCGTCGAGCACGCTGACGAGCCGGCCGGCCGCGATGTCCTCGCCGACCTCCCACCACGAGCGCCACGCCAGGCCATGTCCGGCGAGGCACCACTCGTGCAGCACCGCGCCATCCGAGCATTCCATCGTGCCGTTCACGCGGATCGACACGACCTTGCCGTCCTCCTGGAACGCCCAGCCGCGCTGCTGGTTCGCGTTTGCCGCGAGCGCGAGGCAGTTGTGCCGCGCCAGTTCCGCGAGCGTCGCGGGCGTGCCGCGCCGCACGAGATACGCGGGAGCCGCGACGCACACGCGGCGGTTCTCGCCGAGCTTCAGCGACACGAGCGACGAGTCGGGCAGCTCGCCGAGCCGCACCGCGCAATCGAACCCCTCGTTGACGAGGTCGACCATGCGGTCGGACAGGTCGAGCGTGACCGAGACGTCGGGATGCCCGACGCTGAATTCGGGCACGAGCGGCGCGACGTGCCGCCGGCCGAAGCCGGCCGGCGCGGAAATACGCAGGTGGCCGCTCGCTTTGACGCCGCCGGCAGACACGCTCGCCTCGGCGTTCTGCATGTCGTTGATGATCCGCTGGCAGTCCTCGAGAAACGCCGAGCCCTCGAACGTCAGCGTGAGCTTGCGCGTCGTGCGCACCAGCAGCTTGACGCCGAGCCGTTCCTCGAGCGCGTCGAGGCGTCGGCCGATGATCGCCGGGGCGACGCCTTCCGCATGCGCGGCCGCCGACAGGCTGCCCTTCGCCGCGACCGCAGCGAACGTTTCGATCTGCTTGAACCGGTCCATGACTCGCCGGGGCGGTGCCGCCGCCCTTCAAATAGCTTAAACGGCTCAAGATTAGGTATATGAAAGTAAAAGATCAAGTGATGAATAGCGTCTTTTTTAGCGCATACGATCACGAATAGAATTCATTCGACCTCTGAAACCGGAGCGCAAGGCTATGTCGGCCACAACGACACTCTCCTCTCCCGACGCAATCCTCTTCGACGCATTCGGCACGTTGTTCGACGTGCGTGCGGTGCTGGCCGCGGCAGAGCAGATGTTTCCGGGTCACGGGGAACGGTTGTCGCAGCTGTGGCGACGCAAGCAAATCGAATACTCGCAACTGCGCACGCTCGCCGATCCGGCCGGCGCCCACTATCGCCCGTTCCGGGACATCACGCTCGATGCGCTGCGGTTCGCCGCGCGCCGGCTCGGGCTCGCGCTGAACAGCGCGGCCGAGAAGCGACTGATGGACGAATACGCGTGCCTGTCCACCTATCCCGATACGGTGCCCGCGCTGCGCAAGCTGCGCGCGCTCGACCCGCGCCCGCCGCTCGCGATCCTGTCGAACGGCACGCCGCAGATGCTCGACATCGCGATCAAGAGCGCCGGCATGTCCGGGCTGTTCGATCGCGTGCTGTCGGCCGACACCGTGCGCGCGTACAAGCCGAGTCCGGCGGCCTATGCGCTCGGCACCACCGCGTTCGGACCGAACCGGCGCGGCATCGTGTTCGTGTCGTCGAACGCATGGGACGTCGCCGGCGCCGTCTGGTTCGGCTACACCACGTTCTGGCTCAACCGCACGGGCGCGCCCGCCGAGGAACTCGGCGCGCCGCCGGACGGTACGGGCACCGGCATGGCCGACCTGCTCGCATTCCTCGCCACCCCGGCTCCGTCCGGCAGACCCGCAAACCGCACGCGCCCCGGCCCGGGTGCATGACGTTTGCAGCTGCCGCCTTCCCCCTTTACCGAAACCGCAACTGACCGACCAAGGAGATGAGACTCATGAGCACCCCGATCACGCTGCCGCAAGGCATGGCGATCACCGGCGAAATCAAGCCGGGTTACGAAGCAATCCTGACGCCCGACGCGCTCGCACTCGTCGCGGCGCTGCACCGCACGTTCGAACCGCGCCGCCAGGCGCTGCTGCAGGCGCGCGTCGAGCGCACGAAACGCCTCGACGCGGGCGAGCGCCCCGACTTCCTGGCCGAAACGAAGGCGATCCGCGAAGGCGATTGGAAGGTCGCGCCGCTGCCGGCCGACCTGCAATGCCGCCGCGTCGAGATCACGGGCCCCGTCGAGCGCAAGATGATCATCAACGCGCTGAACTCGGGCGCCGACTCGTACATGACGGACTTCGAGGATTCGAACGCACCGAGCTGGACGAACCAGATCGACGGCCAGATCAACCTGAAGGACGCGGTGCGCCGGACGATCTCGCTCGAGCAGAACGGCAAGTCCTACCAGTTGAACGACAAGGTCGCGACGCTGATCGTGCGTCCGCGCGGCTGGCACCTCGACGAGAAGCACGTGACGGTCGACGGCCAGCGTGTGTCCGGCGGCATCTTCGATTTCGCGCTGTTCCTGTTCCACAACGCGAAGGAACTGCTTGCGCGCGGCTCGGGCCCGTACTTCTACCTGCCGAAGATGGAAAGCCATCTCGAGGCACGGCTGTGGAACGACATCTTCGTCGCGGCGCAGGAAGCCGTCGGCGTGCCGCGCGGCACGATCCGCGCGACGGTGCTGATCGAGACGATCCTCGCCGCGTTCGAGATGGACGAGATCCTGTACGAACTGCGCGAACACAGCTCGGGCCTGAACGCGGGCCGCTGGGACTACATCTTCTCGGCGATCAAGAAGTTCAAGAACGACCGCGACTTCTGCCTGGCCGAGCGTTCGAAGATCACGATGACGGTGCCGTTCATGCGCGCGTACGCGCTGCTGCTGCTGAAGACCTGCCACAAGCGCAACGCGCCGGCGATCGGCGGGATGAGCGCGCTGATCCCGATCAAGAACGATCCGGAAGCGAACGACAAGGCCATGGGCGGCGTGCGTTCGGACAAGCAGCGCGACGCGACCGACGGCTACGACGGCGGCTGGGTCGCGCACCCGGGCCTCGTGCCGATCGCGATGGAAGAGTTCGTCAAGGTGCTCGGCGACAAGCCGAACCAGATCGCGAAGCAGCGCGACGACGTGCAGGTCGAGGGCAGGAACCTGCTCGACTTCCAGCCTGAAGCGCCGATCACCGAAGCCGGCCTGCGCAACAACATCAACGTCGGCATCCATTACCTCGGCGCCTGGCTCGACGGCAACGGCTGCGTACCGATCCACAACCTGATGGAAGATGCGGCCACGGCCGAGATTTCCCGTTCGCAGGTGTGGCAGTGGATCCGCTCGCCGAAGGGCGTGCTCGACGACGGCCGCAAGGTCACGGCCGAGCTCGTGCGGGAATTCTCGAAGGCCGAGCTCGACAACGTGAAGCGCGCGGTCGGCGGCAACACGCAGCCGTACGAGCGCGCCGCCGCGATCTTCGAGCAGATGTCGACGTCGGAAGGCTTCACCGAATTCCTGACGCTGCCGCTGTACGAGGAAATCTGACGAAGCCGCCCGTCCCGATCGGGGCCGCCCTTGCGTCGGCGCCGGTCGCACGCGAATGACGGCACAAACGAAAGCGCCCCTCGGGGCGCTTTTTCCTTTGCGGCTGAAACGGCTGCCGCGCAACCGGTCAGACGGCTTCCCGCTCGCGCCGGTGCTGAACCCAGTCGCCCGACGCAATGCGCGGACGCCCGGCTGTCGCGTGCGCGGCGACCGGATAGTAAAGACACGCGTACTGCCGGCCGCCGAGTTCGACGGTCACGTCGTCGGGCTTGAACAGCGAGTCGACACCCGGATAAACGCGCTCGATCTCGTCGAGCACGGGAACGAGCAAGTCGTCGACTTCGTAGACGTCGCCCCAGACCAGCGACTTGCCGGCCGACCCGGCAACCATCCCCGGATATGTGCCGAAATCGTACAGTTCTCCCGGCAGCGCGGCGGCGCCGAGCAGCGTCGGCGCGGCAATTCCGTGCCTGGCGGCCGCGTGGCCGATGTCGTTGGCCTCCCCGTTTCTCAAGGTGCCGTAGACGAATACGTAACGCATCGTGGTTCTCCTCTTTGATTCGTGTGTTGCCGTGTTCACGGGCGATTCATGCGCGATCCGTGCGCAATTCTTGCGCAATCCCCCGCGCATCGATAGACCACGATACCGGCCCGATGGTTCGAACGCGCAAGCGCCTCTGGTCGCGGGCGGCCCTGAAATCGCCAGGCCCCCACACAACATTCATTTGAGCGCGGCATGATCGCCCGACAAACCGTCACATGCGCTTTCGCGGCGCCTTCTACAATAACGGCATCGCCGCAGCGTTGCCCGAATCGTTCATGAATCCGCCCGCCCAAGCCGACGTACCGAACCTGTACGTCATCGACATTCCGCCCGAATTCGCGCCGACCGCCGTCCATCCGATGCGCGTGCGCGCACGGCAGCTCGACGCCGGGCGCCGCATCCCGCTGCATACGCATTCATGGGCACAGCTCGCGTACGCATCGCGCGGCGTGCTGCGCGTCGCGACGACCGGCACGACATGGATGGTGCCGCCGTCCCGTGCGATCTGGGTACCGCCGCACGTGACGCACGAGGTCGTGATCGTCGAAGAGGCGTTCTTGCGCACGCTGTACATCGACGAGTCGATCGTGCCGGAAGGGCTTGACGCGTGCCGTGTCGTCGAAGTGACGGGGCTCCTGCGCGAACTGATCGTCGCACTCGACGCGCGCGACCTGAGCACCGCGCGCGAGCGCCTGCTGTGCGGGCTCGTGCTCGACGAGCTGAGTCGCGCCGAACCGCTGCCGCTCGCGGTGCCGATGCCCGACGAAAAACGGCTGCGCATGCTGTGCGAATCGGTACTCGCGCATCCGGCGCATGCGGAGTCGCTCGAGCACTGGGCAAGCGAGGTCGGCGCGAGCACGCGCACGATTTCGCGGCTCTTCAAGCAGGAACTGGGCGTGAGTTTTTCGCAGTGGCGTCAGCAGGCACTGCTGGCACGGGCCATTCCGCTGCTGAACCAGGGGCGCCCGCTGTCGCATATCGCGCACGAGCTCGGCTACCAGAGCCAGAGCGCCTTTTCGGCGATGTTCCGGCGCGCATTCGGCGAAAGCCCGCGCGCATTCATGCTGCGCGGCTACGAACACCGCGGCCCGGAAGGCAGCCTCGCGGACGACGAAACCCCGGACGACGACGCTGTCGGCGCTGTCCGCTGAACGCGTCGTTCGGGGCCATCAGCGCGTCAGACCGGCCGCACCATGTGACGGATCGAGCCAAGTTGCGCGAGCCGCGACCCGGCAACCTGATAGCCCATGCGCAAATAAAGACGCGCGGCAGGATTGTCGACGAACACGCGCAATTGCAGTTCGTGCAGCCCGCGCGCACGCGCCCAGCGGTGCGACATGTCGAGCATGTAGGTGCCGGCGCCCTGCCCGCGATGACCGGCCGCGATCTGTACGTCGCGGATGTGCAGCGAATCTCCCTCCTCGGTCACGCGCAGCACGCCGATGCGCTCGCCGTCGGCCTCGAGGATGAAGTTCTCGGATTCGCGCCAGCTCGCGTAGAACAGGTCGCTGCGCCAGACGAGCCCATGGCGCTTGTAATAGCCGCCCATGTTGCCGTGCGTCAGCGCTTCGGCAAACGGAAAATCGCCGGCCTCCGCGGGCCGGAGCTGATACAGGAGTCGCAGGTCGGTCGGATCGAGCATCGCGCAGGGGTCAAGAACGCATCCCGCCACGATAGCGCAGTCGCGTGCGGATGCAATCGCGGATTTCTCGTAGCGGCTCGACGCGTGATGACCGGTGGTTACGTGCCGCCTGCGGATACAACCGGCGCCACAAAGGCAAAAGCCCGCGCGAGGCGGGCTTCTTCATTTTTTGGCGGAGCGGACGGGACTCGCCTACATCCTGCAGGCCGCGGATGCGCGTGCACGCGCATCCCTTCGCGTCCCGCCGGAAGCCGCGCAGACGGCTTCCTCCGCTCCGCGGTCACGCGCCCGCCAGCGAGCGCAATCGACGATACAAATGAAAAAGCCCGCACAAGGCGGGCTTCTTCATTTTTTTGGCGGAGCGGACGGGACTCGAACCCGCGACCCCCGGCGTGACAGGCCGGTATTCTAACCGACTGAACTACCGCTCCAGTCTTGCTGCTTGCCTGGCAGGCGTCGGTTGCTTCCTGCCGGCGCATCGTTTGTTCGAACGACGCCGAAATCTGGCGTCCCCTAGGGGATTCGAACCCCTGTACTCACCGTGAAAGGGTGATGTCCTAGGCCTCTAGACGAAGGGGACAACGTACTGCTTACATCCTTAATGCAAAAGCCCGTTCAAAAAACGTTCTTTGAACGGGCTTCGTTCTGGCGGAGCGGACGGGGCTCGAACCCGCGACCCCCGGCGTGACAGGCCGGTATTCTAACCAACTGAACTACCGCTCCAGCTTTCCTTACCCTCGCCTGCAGAATCTTGCCACGCTCCTGCAAGCGATGCGGCACTTCTACGAAACGCCGCTGAATCCTGGCGTCCCCTAGGGGATTCGAACCCCTGTACTCACCGTGAAAGGGTGATGTCCTAGGCCTCTAGACGAAGGGGACAACGTACTGCTTACATCTTTAATACAAAAGCCCGCTCAAAAACGTCTTGA
>Ga0209147_101178_pt1 | contig 10650 bp, 8 predicted proteins | sample AraplaCol_mLB_r2_FD_184278 | JGI IMG/M metagenome (GOLD analysis project Ga0209147, IMG submission 184278) | Arabidopsis root microbial communities from North Carolina, USA - plate scrape CL_Col_mLB_r2 (SPAdes) (version 2) | ecosystem: Host-associated > Plants > Roots > Endosphere | place: USA... | reverse complement strand
AGGATTCGAACCTCCGACCCCCACACCCCCAGTGTGATGCGCTACCAGGCTGCGCTACGTCCCGACCGGAGGGCGCCCAATAGGGGGCGGAAAAGAAAAGCGCAAGCGCTCAATCGCACCTCTTTTCACACTTTGCCCGAATCCCTAATCATATTGCCTCTTGCCCCCCATCTATGTTAGCCGCCCGCCCTTGATCCGTGCATGCCGACAGGGCGTGTGCGACCGATAGAGACAAGGCAGTCCCACCCATGTTCATTACCCCAGCCTTTGCCCAGACCGCGGGCGGGCAAGCCTCCGGCGCCGGAATCCTGGTGCAGATGGCGCCGCTGGTCCTGATCTTCGTGGTCTTCTATTTCCTGCTGATCCGTCCGCAGCAAAAGAAGATGAAGGAGCATAAGGCCAAGATCGACGCCGTGAAGAAGGGCGATCAGGTCATCACCGGTGGCGGCCTGGTCGGCAAGGTCGTGCGCGTGGACGACATCTACGCGGACATCGAACTGGCACCGGGCATGAAGGTCAAGGCGGTCAAGTCGACCCTGACCGAAGTGATCGACCCGACCGCCGCCAAGCCTGCGAACGACTGAGTCCCTCCATGCTGAACTTCTCGCGCTGGGCGATCGCCGCGATCATCCTGCCGCTGGCGATCGGCGTCTTGTGCGCCATCCCCAGCTTCCTGCCCGACGCCACCGTCGCGCACCTGCCCCGCTTCATGCAGACGCGCGTGAATCTTGGCCTCGACCTGTCGGGCGGCAGCCATCTGCTGCTCGAAGCGTCGACCCAGGATGTCGCCAAGCAGCGCCTGACCAACATGGAAGAGCAGGTTCGCACCGAGTTGCGCCGGGGCGATCCCAAGATCGCGATCGGTGACATTTCGAGCCGCGACGGGAAGCTCAGCTTCATGGTCCGCGAGCCGAGCCAGGTGGACGCCGCCGTCGAGCGCATCCGCCCGTTGACGCAGGGTGCGGGCCTGACCGGCCAGCGCGACTTCAATGTCGAGGTGGTGAACAGCTCCACCATCACCATCACGCCGACCGATGCCGGCATCAAGAATGCGGTCAAGAGCGCGATGGAGGTGTCTACCGAAGTCATCCGCCGCCGCATCGACGAAATGGGTACGCGCGAACCCACGATCCAGCAGCAGGGCGACAATCGTATCGTCGTGCAGGTGCCGGGGCTGCAAGATCCCAAGGCGCTGAAGGCGCTGCTGGGCCAGACCGCCAAGCTGGAATTCAAGCTGGTCGATACGACCGCCAACCCGGCCGAAGTGGCACAGGGCCGTGCGCCGGTAGGCAGCGAAGTGCTGCCCTATGTCAACAACCCGTCGGGCGTGCCGTTCATCGCGGTCAAGCGTCAGGTGATGGTGTCGGGCGAGGATCTGAGCGACGCGACCCAGGGTTATGACCAGAGCAACCAGGCGATCGTCAACATCCGTTTCAACAGTTCGGGTGGCCGCAAATTCGGACAGGTGACGTCGCAGAACGTCAACCGCCCCTTCGCCATCATCCTGGACGGCAAGGTGCTGTCGGCGCCCAATATCAACGAGCCGATCCTGGGCGGCAGTGCGCAGGTCAGCGGCAGCTTCACCGTGGAAAGCGCCAACCAGCTCGCCATCGCGCTGCGCTCGGGCAAGCTGCCCGTCAATTTCGTCGTCGTGGAAGAGCGCACCGTCGGGCCGGGCCTGGGCGCCGACTCGATCCGCGCGGGCCTGATCGCTTCGGTGGTCGCCGTGGTCGCCGTGGCTGTGTTCATGTTCGTGAGCTATGGCCGCTTCGGCATGTATGCGAACCTGGCCGTCGCCATCAACGTGCTGGTCATTCTGGGCGTGATGGGCATGCTGGGCGCTACGCTGACATTGCCCGGTATCGCCGGTTTCGTGCTGACCATCGGTACGGCCGTCGACGCGAACGTGCTGATCTACGAACGTATCCGCGAGGAACGGCGGCGTGGACGCAATGTCGTGGCGTCGATCGAACATGGTTACAAGGAAGCCAGCCGCACCATTTTCGAGGCGAACGTGACCCACGCCATCGCTGGCGGCATCATGCTCGCGCTCGGCTCCGGGCCGGTCAAGGGCTTCGCCATCGTGCTGCTGATCGGCATCGCGACCAGCGTGTTCACCGCCGTCACCTTCACCCGCATGGTCGTCGCGAACTGGGTGCGCCGCACCCGTCCGACCGACATTCATATTTAAGAGGGGCGGGAGGATACACCCATGAAACTTCTCAAGCTCGTCCCCGACAACACCAATATCGGCTTCGTCGCCGTGCGGAAATGGGCCTTTGCCCTCACTGCGCTGCTGACGGTGCTGGCGGTCGGCGCGACCCTGCACAAGGGCCTGAACCTTGGCGTCGATTTCGTCGGCGGCCTGATGATCGAGGCGAAATTCCCGCAGGCGGTGGAAACCGACAAGGTGCGCTCCACCATCGGATCGCTGGGCGTGGGCGAAAGCTCGCTCCAGCAGTTCGGCGATCCCAAGACGGTGCAGATCCGCCTGCCGCTGCCCGAACAGGGCGGTGCCGGTGCGGCCAATGCCGTCGTGGAAAAGACCCGCAAGGCGATGGTTGCCGAATTCCCCGGCGTCACCTTCTCCCGCTACGACACGGTGTCGGGCAAGGTGTCGGGTGAGCTGATCCAGAATGGCGTTCTGGCCGTCGTGCTGGCGATCCTGGGCATCGCGGTGTTCAGCTGGTTCCGGTACGAATGGCAGTTCGGCGTGTCGACCTTCGTCGCGATCGTCCACGACGTGCTGATGACGCTGGGCTTCTTTGCCATCACCCAGCTGGAATTCGACCTCAACATCATCGCGGCCGTGCTGACGATCGTGGGCTATTCGATCAACGACAAGATGGTGATCGACGACCGTATCCGCGAAAATATGCGCAAATATCGCAAGATGGACATGAAGTCGCTGATCGACCTGTCTGTCAACGAAACGCTGCCGCGCACGGTGATGACGTCGGTGACGATCCTGCTGGCGCTGGGGGCGCTTCTGTTGCTGGGTGGCCATGTGCTGCGCGGCTTCACCGCCGCCATGATGCTGGGCATTATCGTGGGCACTTACTCGTCGGTCTATGTGTCGTCTTCGCTCCTCATCTCGCTGGGCCTTAGCCCGCAGACGTCGGAGAAGAAGGCAGCCAAGAAGGGCGACTATGCCGGTACCGCCGAGCGGGTCGGCCCCCGCGACGACGGGGCCAAGCCCTGAGCGATTCCGGGATAAAGCTCCGCCGCGACGATAGCGGGCAGGGGCCGATCGTCACCGGCTTTCAGGGCCGGGGCTTCCGGGTGCGCGACGATGTGTTTCCCGGCGGCCTGCTGCTCAGTCCGGTGCGGGCGCTGGCCTGGGCCGATGCGCCGACGTCAGTCGATGCACTGACGATCGAGGCGCTGGGCGACCTGTTTGGCACCGATCCCCGACCGGAATTTCTGTTGCTGGGCACCGGCGCGGGATTGCGCCAGCCGCCGCGTCCCTTCGCCCGCGCGGTCGAGGCGTTGGGGCTGGGCGTGGAGGCGATGGACAGCCGCGCCGCCGCCCGCGCCTGGGGCGTATTGCGCGCCGAAGAGCGGCAGATCGTGGCGGCTTTGCTGCCGCTGTAACGCAGGTGCGGCTGTTACGACGCTGTTCCCTGGCGCAAGCCGGGGTCCAGTATTCAAGGTCTGATCTGGACCCCGACCTGCGCCGGGGAACATGAAGGCACTATTCTGTCGGGCAGTGCTTGCCCTCTTCCCCTGCTTTGATCAAAGTCGCCCCCTTGCTGAACCCAAGGGGGCTTTTTCATGGCATTTCACCGTCCCGCCGCCGCGCTCATCGCTGCGCTTTTTGCCACCACCAGCGCCCATGCGGCGACGCCCGATGCGCAGGCGCGGGGGGACGAGCCGGCCTTCCGCGCGCTTTACAAGGAATTGGTGGAAACTGATTCGAGCTGGCCGGATGGCAGCTGCACGGTCGCGGCGGAGCGGATGGGCGCCCGGTTGAAGGCGGCGGGCTATGCCGATAGCGACATCGCGATCGTCACCGATCCGGCGCACCCCAAGGAAGGCAATCTGACTGCGATCCTGCGCGGCAGCAATGCCAAGCTGCCGGCCGTCCTGCTGCTTGCCCATATCGACGTGGTCGCGGCCAAGCGCGCCGATTGGGAGCGCGATCCCTTCACCCTGATCGAGGAGGGCGGCTATTTTTACGGTCGCGGTACGTCGGACGACAAGGCGATGGCGGCGGCCTTCACCGATCAGATGATCCGTTACAAGACCGAAGGCTATAAACCCAAGCGCACGATCAAGCTGGCGCTGACCTGCGGCGAGGAGACGGAGAAGGCGCTGAACGGCGTCGAATATCTGCTGAAGAACCGGCCCGATGCGCTGAAGGCGGGTTGGGCGCTGAACGAAGGCGGCGGCGGGTCGCTGGACGAAGCGGGCAAGCCGGTCAGCCAGGGCGTGCAGGCCGGCGAGAAGGTCTATCAGGACTTCACCCTGACCGCGACCGCGCCGGGTGGGCATAGCTCGCGCCAGACCCCGCGTTTCAATGCGATCGGCTGGATGGCGGCGGCGCTGGCCCGGATCAACGATTATGATTTTCCGGTCGATCTGACCCCCGCGGCCAAAGCCTATTTCGGCGCGTCGGCGTCGCTCTATCCCACCAAAGTGTTGGCGGCGATGGCGGCGATCGGTACGGGTAAGGCGACAGACGCCGATTATGCGACCGTGTCGGCGGAGAGCGGCAGCTGGAATGCGACTTTGCGCACCACCTGCATCCCGACGCTGATCAATGGCGGGCATGCGCCCAATGCCCAGCCGCAATCGGTGACGGCGAACGTCAATTGCCGCATCATCCCTGGCGAAAGCGTCGAGTCCGTGCTGGCGCGCCTCAGCGACGTCGCTGCCGATCCGAAAGTCAAAGTGACGCTGGCCGATCCGCCGCAGCCCAAATCGTCCGCGCCGGAACTGACGCCGCAGATCATGGGGCCGATCGAGACGCTGACGAAGGAGATGTGGCCGGGCGTGCCGGTGATCCCGCGTCTGGCGACCGGCGCGACCGACGGGCGCTTCACCAATGCGGCGGGCATCCCGACCTATGGCGTGTCGGGCATGTTTGCCGACCCGGACGGGCAGGGCGTCCATGGCCTCAACGAACGTATCCGCGTCAAATCGCTGCTGGACGGGCGGGCGTTCCTCTACCGACTGGTGAAGCTGTACACGCAGTAGAACCAAGACGCCTTGAAGCTAGGTGATATGGGGCGTTTCCCGGCGCAGGCCGGGGTCCAGCTCAGAGCTTAGGACTGGCGCCGGGGAATGCAGAGCCATCGATTCCCATCATGGCTTGTCGATATAAGAAAAAGGGCCGCCCCATCGGGCGGCCCTTTCCTTTTTGCTGGATGCTGGGAATCAGAAGCGGAACTTCACCCCGGCGCGATAGCTCTGATATTTCACGTCCTGGCGCCAGACGGTGGTGTCGGCCGAGAGAGTGAGGTCGATGGTGCCGGTGGTGAGCGTGATGCCACCGCCGACTTCGCCCCAATTCTTGTCCGAACCGCCGAGCGCAAAGGGCGCCGGGCCGCCGGTGCCGCCGACCAGATTGGCCAGCAGGAAGGCCGGCTGGTCGTTGAATTCATGCACGAAGTTGGCGGTCAGGTAAGGCTTGAAGCCGCCGCTGTCCGCCTTCACCGTGGCGCCCAGGCGACCCTGTGCGCTGCGGATGGCGTGGCGCTTGATGACCAGGGCCGCATCGCCGCCGGTTTCAGCCAGGTTGCCCGAGCTGATATAGGCGCCACGGATAGAGGCGCGCGGCACGATGCCGAACGTTTCGCTGCCCAGCGCCTTGCTGAGGCCCATTTCACCCGACAGCGCCAGTTCCTGGTCGTTGCCGTAGAGGGTGTAGGGGTTCACCCCGACCGCGAACGACCGACGCGACCGCGTGGCCAGCGTACCGGCGCTGCCTACCGCATCCAGCTTCAACCCGCCAAGGTCGAAGGCCCCATAGACGGTGCCCTGATAAAGGCGTGCGCGTGCCCAGTCATTGGCGCCGGTATTGCCCTTCAATTCGCTGAAGGAGGCGGCAAGGCCGATGACACCATTGTCGCCGAACGCCTTTTCGACGCCCAGCGCGCCGTACCAGCCGTTAAACTGGTCGCTGCCCAGCGGCACGGCGGTGCGCATCGGCGCCGCCTTGCCGTCGATATAGCCACCGGCCAGGAAGGCGCTCATATCGTCGGGCAACACACCTTCGCGCGTCGTCGTGTCGCTATTGCCGCTCTGGTCCATGCCCAAGTCGATATTGTTGAGGCTTGCGGCGGCCAGCTGGATCGGCTGACCGGTCATGGTCAGCGTGCCGCCGAGCGAACCGCCGTCCAGCTTGGTCAGGCGATCACGATAGAAGCGCGCCATATTGTCGTTGAGCACTTCGGCCATCGACGTCTTGAGCGTTTCGGTGCGCGGCGCCATCGCTTCGAAGCTTGCCTGAATGCCCGCGACGCTCAGCAGGTCCGCCTCGCCATAGAGAGAGGCATATTTGGCATAAAGCGGACGATTCTGGTCGAGCAGCTGGGCAAAGCTGGTCTGGTTCGGCGCGGCGCGATTGACCACGTCGGCATAGCGGCCGGCGTCGATCCGCACGCTGACGCTGTTGTCGCCATAGATCAGCACCGGCTTCAGGATCGCCGACAATTGGGCCGGGGCGGTGAAGCTGCCGTCGATGCCGCCTTGGGCCGTCACGAACGTATATCGGTTGCCATAGCGAAGCTTCGTGCCGGTGGCTGCGCCGAACACGACGCGACCGCCGACGGCGGCGATACCGTCGATCGGATCGCCGATAGCAAGGCGTGACAGGTCGCCGTCGGCCTGCGCCGCGGTGATGGCCGCTGCGGACAGTTGTTCCTGACGCTGCTGCTGGCCGCCACTCTGGCCGCCGGTGGTCGGGGTTCCGGCAGCGCTCTGGCTATCTGCGCCGACGAACTGCGTCGCCTTGACCGCCAGAACGTCGGACACGCCATTGGCGCCCAGGTCGATATGCAGCGTGCTGCCCGAAGCGAGCAGGGCGTTGCCCTCTACGCTGAGCGTACCGACCGTGCCGATGCCGCCGGGGGCCACGGTGCCCAGGACGTTGGTGAAGAAGGGCGCGCGCAGCGTACCCTTGCCCGACAACAGGCCGGACAGCAGGAAATAGTCCCCCTGGGTTTGGACCTTGCCGTCGATATTCACCACGCCGGCCAGATGGGTAATATCCATCAGGCTGGTCAGCGATCCGGCGGCGGTGACATCCAGAGTCGATCCAGCGCCCGAAATGGTGAAGCGATCGACGGTCGCGACGGTATCCAGCGTGGTCTTGCCGGCCGCGCGCAGCGTCACGTCATAATAGCGACCCACGACACCCCGCGAGGCGGCCGGGTCGATATTGTTGGGGATGAACCCCGTCGCGCCGGGCAGGCCGTTGGCCAGCGTCGCGCTGGGCAGGGCAGCGGCCGTCACATCGCCCACGGCCTGCGCGTCACGAATGGCGCCGCTGGTCAGCGTTGCGCCTTCCGCATTGGGGCTGCGCTCGGCGATTTCGACCTTGCCTTTGCTGTTGGACACGGTCGTGGTGCCGGCGGCCGTCGCGGTGGCCGGGGTGGTCCTGCTGGCGGCACCCTCGACCGGCACGCCATCGACGGTGATCGTGCCGGTGCCGACATCATAGCAGATGCCATCGGGCTGGTAGCATAGCTGGCCGAATTTCTGCGTGCCATCCTCGCCAAAGGCACCGGCGCCCGCTGTCGTCGGCACGCCGTTCACCAGCCGGCCGCTATTGTCGATAATCCGGTAATTGGGGTCGAGTGCGGTGAGCCAATGGCTGGCGTCGCTCCATTTGCCGTCGCCGGCCTTGGCGGTGGCATAGCGATAGGGATTGTTTTCGGCGATCCAGTCCCAGAAGAGATAGAGCGGCTGGTAGAAGGACGAGCCGCCATAGGAACTGGCGGGCTGTTCGAGGAAATAGCGGCTGCCGCCCGACAGGACGCCGATCACCGTCTTTTCGTTGAAAGCCTGGTCCAGGATCAGCGGACCGCCCGAATCGCCACCGGCGGTGGCGCCTTCATTGGGCAAGGCGTCATCCTTGAACAGGTTGAAGTCGAAGGGGTTCTCTCGCTTCGGATCGTCGAAATCGGTGTGATAGAGATTTTGCGAATAGCCGCCGGCTTCGCCGAACAGGAACGCATCGACATCGTCGAGCGAGCCGAGCAGGCCGAGGAAATTTTCGGCTGTCTTGCGGCGGAAGTCGATGCCGAAGCTGTTGCCGGTGGTGCCGCTGCCGCTGCGGCCATAGCCGGTTATGGTCACATGATAGCCGGTGCCGCTCGTCTCGCTGATCGAGGAAGGGGTGGGCAGGGCCGAGAAGAGGACGGCCCAGGTCGGCACGTCGGCGGCCGGTGTGTCCAGCGTCGCCATCGCGACGTCGCCATAGAGGAAACTGAGTGCCGGCGGGTCGAGCGAGTCCGGATTATAGGCGATGTTGTTGACATTATAGACGCTGAGCGCCGTGTTGGTGCGGTAATTGTTCGAAATCCAGTCGATCACGCCGGGGCGGGCATTCGCTTCGAAGGCGAAGGCCACCGGTATGCCGCCATTGACGGTGCTATAGTCGGCCGATGTGTAATCATTGACGCAATGGGCAGCGAAGATGACGGTGCGCGGGTTGATGAGCGTTCCGGTGCAAACGAACCCATCGTCGCGATACATGATGCCGACACCGTTCACGCCACTGTCGAGAATGTCCGCGGGAGTCTTGTCGTCGGCCGGCACGACGGCCTGTGCGACAGGTGCGATGCTGAGAGCCGCTATGGCTGCGGAAGCGAGAAGGGCCGAGCGACCGGCGCGCGCCAACAGGCCCGCGCCATTCTTGCGAATGTGCATGTTATAAACTCCCCAAAGACCAAGGGGGAGGCTAGTCAACTGAAATGCCCAAGACAATCAGTCGCACGAAGAAAGTCTGGACTTGTTTCAAAAAGGTCACATTCCTGACTGATTTGTACGATATTAATGCATTACTAACGATGATTGTCATTCGTTATCGGTTCGTAACGAAATTTGCTCCGCGCATCTGATGTCTTTGGACGAAGGTCGGTCGTTACGCCGGACCACCCGGCCGGCGGGTCGCTTGCGTATCGCGGCATATCTGCCTAAGCATGGAGTCAAGTTCCGGCTCCGCTTTGGGGGCTGGCGATAAGCAGAAGTGAGTTACGGCATGGTGCAGCAGAGCCGCCCATCGCCGCAGAGTTCCGGCCCGGCCGGCCGTTATGCGGGCAAGCGCGCCCGTTCCGGTCCGGGCAATGGGAGCAAGGCTGCGGCCATTCCGCCCCCGCCGGTACAGCGGGGCCTTTCGCCCCATGGTGCGCGCGACCGTCGATCCTATGCCGCGATTGACCTGGGCACCAATAATTGCCGCCTGCTGATCGCCAAGCCGTCCGCCGACGGCTTCATCGTCGTCGATGCCTTTTCGCGGATCGTGCGTCTGGGCGAGGGGCTGGCCGCCACTGGCCGGATCAGCGACGCGGCGATCGACCGGGCCATTGCGGCGCTCTCCGTCTGTGCCGACAAGCTGCGCCGCCGTCATGTCACGCTGGCGCGATCGGTTGCGACCGAGGCCTGCCGCCGCGCGTCCAACGGCGCGGAATTCATCCAGCGGGTGTATAAGGAAACCGGCATCGCGCTCGACATCATCAGCGCGCAGGAAGAAGCGCGGCTGGCGGTGCTGGGCTGCCATGCGCTGCTGGAGCCGGGCGAAGGGCCGGCGCTGATCTTCGACATTGGCGGGGGATCGACCGAGCTGGTGCTGGTCGATTCGCACGGCACGACCGGCGCGCCGCGTATCGTCGATTGGGTGAGCGCGCCCTGGGGCGTGGTGTCGCTGACGGAGAGCGAAGCGTTCGACCATGGCAATGCCGCCGACCGGCTGGCTGCCTATGAACGAATGCGCGCGCGCGTGGCGGAGGCTTTTTCGCCCTTGGCCCGTCGCCTGCCCAAGGATGCGCAGGATATTCGGCTGCTCGGCACGTCGGGGACGGTGACGACGCTGGCCAGCCTGCATCTGGGCCTGCCGCGGTACGACCGGCAGGCGATCGACGGCCTGATCGTGCCGTGCGAATCGATGCGGGCGATTTCGGATCGCTTGTCCGGCATGAACCTGGCGGAACGGCAGAAACTGCCCTGCATCGGGACCGAACGGGCCGATCTGGTGGTGGCGGGCTGCGCCATTTTGGAATCGATCCTCGATATCTGGCCGGCGGAGCGACTTGGCGTCGCTGACCGCGGTATCAGAGAGGGTATTTTACGCGGGCTGATGGACCGCGACGGGAGAGTGATGTGAGAGGGTCTGGTGTCGGCAAGGTGCGGGTCAAGACCGCCAAGGGCCGTACGGCGCAGTCGGTGCGCTGGCTGGAGCGGCATCTGAACGATCCCTATGTCCGCAAGGCGAAGGCGGAAGGATGGCGCAGCCGCGCCGCATTCAAACTGATCGAGCTGGACGAGAAATTCCATTTCGTGAAGGGATCGAAGGCGGTCGTCGACCTTGGCGTCGCGCCGGGCGGATGGGCGCAGGTGGTGCGGAAAATGGCGCCGAAGGCTGCCGTGGTCGGCATCGACCTGCTGCCGGTCGATCCGATTGCGGGCGTCACTTTGTTCGAAATG
>Ga0209147_101177_pt1 | contig 10656 bp, 9 predicted proteins | sample AraplaCol_mLB_r2_FD_184278 | JGI IMG/M metagenome (GOLD analysis project Ga0209147, IMG submission 184278) | Arabidopsis root microbial communities from North Carolina, USA - plate scrape CL_Col_mLB_r2 (SPAdes) (version 2) | ecosystem: Host-associated > Plants > Roots > Endosphere | place: USA... | reverse complement strand
CTGGCATGGCCATAGGCGCTGACCCAGCTGCTGCCATGATTGATCAGCACCAGCCCGCCAAATACCGCCACCTTGTCCCCCGCATAGGCGACGACGCCGTCGGCGCTGGCACGGATCGGCGTCGCCATCGGCGTGGCGATGTCGATGCCATTATTCTTTGCGCCGCTTTCGCCGGGGCCGAAGCGAGACAGGATGGTGCCCTTAACCGGCCAGGCAAAGCTGCCGGCGAAGCGTGCGGGCTGCGCCGCCGGCACGTTGGAGGGCAGGGGCTTTGGCGTGCTGGATGCGACTGTTCTGGGCGCCTTGTCGGTCGTGGCGGGCTGGCCGCCGGTCAGCACGTCGTCAATGTCGATACGGAAGGCGGCCGCCCGCTGCTCGATGCTGCTGGGCGCGCGGGTGGGCGTGCTGCCGGGCAGCAGGAGCCGTTGGCCCCGGCGCAGGATATAGGGTTCCTCCAGCCCGTTGACGTCGACGATCTGCCGCCATGGCACGCCATAGGCCCCCGCGATGGCGATCCCCGTCTCTCCCTCCGCCACCAGATGATATCGTCCGCCGGGAATTTGCAGCCGTTGCCCGGCGCGCACGCCATAGGGCGGGGTCAGGCCATTGGCCTGCGCGATCGCTTCCGACCCGGCACCGGTCCGGTTGCCGATCCCGCGCAACGTATCGCCCGGCTGGACGACATAGGTGGATGCGGCGACCGTGCGCGCGCTGGCCACCACCTGCTGCGCGGTCCAGACCGGCTGCGTTTCGGCCAGCTCCACACTGGACGCGTCCGCATCCATGCGCGGCGGCGGTGTAGGGGCAGGATCGGCGCGATCCGCCTGATTGGGAATACAAGCCGCCAGCAAGAGCGGACCAAGGGGCAGGATCAGGAGAGACGGGCGCTGCATCGCGCTCTGTTTATCTAATCCTGCCATGGTTTCCAGCCTTTTAGGGAAGGGCCAGGGGGGAGGTTGATTTTTACCTCACCCGCTCGTTTCGAGCGAAGTCGAGAAACTGGAAGCGCGGCGCCAGACACTTCTCGACTTCGCTCGAAGCGAACGGAAATGGTTGGCAAGATAACGAACTTGGCGCCGCGCTTTTTACCTGTGCAACTCGCTGTCGCACATCGCGCAGACTATCGCCTCAGCGCGGCTCCAGCGTCGTGATCCCGCCCATATAAGGGGCCAGCACGGCTGGCACGGTCACGCTGCCGTCGGCCTGCTGGTAATTTTCCAGCACCGCGACCAGCGTACGGCCCACGGCAAGGCCCGACCCGTTCAGCGTATGCAGGAAGCGCGTCTGCTTCTCCCCGTCCGGCTTGTAGCGGGCGTTCATCCGCCGCGCCTGGAAATCGCCGCAGTTGGAGACGGAGCTGATCTCGCGATAGGTTTCCTGGCTCGGCAGCCAGACTTCCAGATCCCATGTCTTGCGCGCGCCAAAGCCCATGTCGCCGGTGCACAGCAGCATCTTGCGATAGGGCAGCTCCAGCGCCTGCAAGATACCCTCGGCCGCCGCGACCATGCGTTCATGCTCGGCGTCCGATTCCTCGGGCGCACAGATTGCGACCAGCTCGACCTTCTCGAATTGATGCTGGCGAATGAAGCCGCGCGTGTCGCGCCCGGCGGACCCGGCTTCGGACCGGAAACAGGGCGTCAGCGCGGTCAGCCGGATCGGCAGGCTGTCGGTCGGCACGATCTGCTCGGCGACCAGATTGGTGAGCGAGACTTCGGCGGTCGGGATCAGCCAGCGACCGTCCGTGGTACGGAACAGATCCTCGGCGAACTTCGGCAATTGTCCGGTGCCGAACAGCGCTTCATCGCGTACCAGCAAAGGCGGATTGGTTTCCTCATAGCCGTTGGTGCCGCTCTGCGTATCGAGCATATATTGCGCCAGCGCCCGGTGCAGCCGCGCCATCTGGCCGCGCAATGCGGTAAAGCGCGCGCCGGACAGCTTTGCACCACCCTCGAAATCCAGGCCCAGTGCCGGCCCGAAATCCGCATGGTCCTGGGGTGCAAAATTGAAGCTGCGCGGCGTGCCCCAACGGCTCACCTCGACATTGTCCGCTTCGTCAGCGCCCTGCGGCACATCGTCGCCGGGCAGATTGGGGATGGCGGCCAGCATCGCGGTCAGCGCTTCGCCGACGTCCTTGTCCTGCGCTTCCAGCGCGGGCGCGCCTTCCTTCAGCGCTGCGACCTCTGCCTTCAGCGCCTCGGCCTTGTCCATGTCCCTGGCCGCCATCGCCTGACCGATGGCCTTGCTGGCTTCATTGCGGCGGGCCTGGCCCTGCTGCAATTGCGTCTTGATCGCCCGGCTCTGCTCATCGAGCGCCAGGATGTCGGCGGACAGAGGCGCCAGCCCGCGACGGGCAAGGCCTGCGTCGAAAGCGGCGGGGTTTTCGCGGATGAAGCGGATGTCGTGCATGGGGCCGTCCTATGCCGCCGTGCGACGAACCGCGCAACCCTGTGCGCCGCCGTCCGTTGGTTCTGCATCGACGAAAAAGCAAAGGAGACGGCGATGCAGATCGATCATGACGCGATGATATTGGTGGCGGACGGCCGCAAGCTGCTCTTTTTCCGCAACAAGGGCGATAGCGCCTATCCCCAGTTGGAGGCGGAAACGGTCGAGGTGCAGGATAATCCGTCTCATCTGGAACAGGCGTCGGACAGGGCCGGTCAATCTTCCTCCACCGGCACCGCGTCCGGCACGATGGGTGAGAATAATTTCCATGAACTGGAGGAGCAGCGCTTCGCCGCCCATGCGGCCGACCTTTTGAAGCGTCGCGCCTTCGCGCAGGATTATGAAAAGCTGATCATCGTCGCGCCGCCATCGGCGCTCGGCGAAATGCGCAAGCATCTGCATAAGGAAGTGCAGGGCCGACTGGTGGGAGAGATCGCCAAGGATCTGACCAATCACCCAGTGGGCGAGATCGAAAAGCTGATCGCGGCCAGTTAAAAGGGCATTTGCTTTGTACAGATGAAAAAGGGGCGGCCCCGATAGACGGAGCCGCCCCTTTTTTCACGCGCCGTTCCGCTGTCAGGCGGCGGCTTGCGCCTTGCGTTCGGCAAAGCGGCGCCGGGCGATAAGTGCCACGGCGGCCGCACCAAACAGGAGCACCATGGGCGGCGCCGGAACATCCGTGCCCCCTGTGCTACCACCCGAGCCCCCGCTCGAGCCGCTGGACGACGAGCTGCTGCTCGAAGAGGAAGAGGAGGAGCCGCTAGACCCGGAGCTGCCGCTGGAGCCGCTCGATCCGCTGCTGCCCGAACTGCCGTTGCTGCCGCCCGTGCTGCCGAAGCTGGACGATCCGCCCGACGAGGAGCTGCTGGACGAGGAGGAGCCGGACGACGAAGAGCTGGACGACCCGCCATCGGACGACGACCCGCCGCTGGAACCCGAACTGCCCGAAGACCCGCTGCTGCCGCTCGATCCGGAAGAACCGCTGGAGCCAGAGGAGCCGCTCGACCCGGAAGAGCCGCTGCTGCTGGACGATCCGCTAGATCCGCTCGACCCACTGGAACCGCTCGATCCCGACGACCCGCTGGACCCTGAAGATCCAGACGAACCGCTGCTGCCGCTGGAGCCCGACCCGCCGCTCGACGTGCCATGGCCGGGCTTTCCAGGCTTGCCGCCGCTCGATCCACCCGAGCTGCTCGAAGAGGAGCTGGAGGATGAAGAGGACGAGCTGGAGCTGGACGAGGAAGAACTGCTGCTGACGCCCGAAGAGGTCGAGACGTTCCCCGAAGAGGTGGAGACGTTGCCGGACGAGGTGGACACATTGCCCGACGACGTCGAGACGCCACCGGTCGAGGTCGACACGCCGCCCGTCGAAGTGGAGACGCCACCCGTCGAGGTCGAAACGCCGCCGGTTGTCGAGCTGGTCGAACTGCTGATGCCGCCGGTCGAGCTGCTGGTCGAGGAGATGACGACCGATCCGCCACCGCTGCCACCACCGCCGCCGCCGAAGAAGCCGCCGATGAACCCGCCGCCGCCAAAGCCGCCGCCACCGCCCATCACGACCGGCACGGCCCCACCGCCGCCCGACATCATCGGCATTTCCGCCATCGGCATCGCCGCAGGCAGAGGAATGGGGGCAGGCTGGGTCGTGACGGTCACGACCTGCGGCGCTGCTGCCATGCGAACGGTCTTGACGACCTTGCGCTTCACGGTGCGGACGGCCAGCCTTTTCTTGGGCGCGGCCTTCACGCTCTTGTAGCTGTGCACCACGGCAGGGCGCGCGTTCTCCGCGACATGGACGGCACCGCCGCCAATGATCGCCCCGCCACAGGTGCAGGCGCATAATTTCGCCAAAGCCATCCGAACCGACATAGGATCTACTCTTTTCTCGTTACCCCCGTACCCTTTGCCGAATCCCCTTCAGCGCCAGGTTCACGGGAACTTCCTATGCGTATAGAACGCAAAAGAAAGGGTTAACTGCAATCCCGTTAACCCTCAATATAGGGTTCGGGGCGCAGGAAAAGCTACTGTTTGCTGAAAGTAAATGGTTAACGTCCCACTATGAAACGGCCGGCGGTCAAGGTCTGAACGTGAGCGTGGGGCGCCTCGCCGCATATGTGCCGCACGCGCCAGTCGATGACAACTCCTGTCATTTGTTGGAGAAAATCGCCTAAACCATGTTCCGAACCCTGGATTGCCCGCTTGTGTCGGCCTGCGCCGATGGCTATGAGGCCCGCACAATCAATATTTGGGCGCCCGGAACATCAAGCGCCGGGGCCTGACGAGTCGGAGAGCCAGATGGCATCGGTCCTGAATCCCGATAAAGACGGTGAAAAGCCGCCCAAATCGACTGTGACGCTTCCCGCCGATTACCGCCCGTCGGCTGACGAAGAATTTATGAATCCGCTTCAGCAGGAATATTTCCGCCAGCGCCTTTGGGACTGGAAGAAGCAGATCCTGACCGAAGCGGAAGGCACGCTGGCCGTGCTGCAGAATGAACCGCTTCGCGAGCCCGACCTTAACGACCGTGCGTCGAGCGAGACGGACTGGTCGATCGAACTGCGCACCCGCGATCGTCAGCGCAAACTCATCTCCAAGATCGACGCAGCTTTGCGCCGCATCGACGACGGCGAATATGGTTATTGCGAAGTGACCGGCGAACCCATTTCGCTGGGCCGGCTGGAAGCCCGTCCGATCGCGACCATGACCGTAGAGGCGCAGGAGCGTCATGAGCGGCAGGAAAAGATATCGCGCGACGATTAACGGTTTTTCCATCAACCCATGGTTATAATGGCGCTATTACTGCTTTCTTGACCATGGGTTGCTGCATGAACGACGAACGGGATATTTCGGGCCGGGGGCCGGCGCGCGCTGCGCCGCGTGATAGCCTGTTCCTGCTCACCACCCTCAGCACGCCGGATGGCGTTCAACTGGGCAAGGCGCGCGTTCGTAATCTGTCCTCCACCGGCCTGATGGCCGACTGCGAACGGGCCGTGCCCGCCAGCATCCAGATCATCTGCGAATTGCGGGGTGTCGGTCAGGTTACCGGTACGGTCGCCTGGTCACGCGAAGAAAAGATCGGTATCGCTTTTGACGAGCCGATCGACCCGCAACTGGCGCGCAAACCTGTTGGCACCGGCGCGCAGAAGATGCCCGATTATTTGCGTGTCCCTCAGCACGGTGCACCCCGCCGCTAACCGCGCGGTTAATCCATCCATGTAATGCGGTCCAGGCTTTGCAGCGTGTGCTTTGCGGCGGCGGAGTCTTTATCGACCTGCGGCCGCCTCACCCCATCAGTTTGAAGGGAGGGCCGACGATCTGCATCGCCCAGCCCTTACCTCCTTTATCGACTGTCGCTGCTTCTCAATGCTGCGCCGCCAACTCTTCCTTCAACCGCAATTTCTGCTTCTTGAGCGAGGCCACGAGGATGGCGTCGGGCATGGGCCGACTCGACTCCGCCTTGATTCGTGCTTCAAGGCCGGCATGCTTGGCTGAAAGGGCTGAGATGTGGCTATTTTCCATGACATTCTCCTTACGGGTGGCGATGGATGATCAAATAAATCATGATTCGCCCCGCTTGTCTCGCGGTGTTTCGTCCTTTGCGACGGGCCGCCCAAAAATTTGCGATGGCCCGCGCCGCCCGCTCGCGTTATCAGGCCTTGTTCGAGCCAAGTAAGAGAAGGGGCAGCAAGGCGTCGTGAGCCGGGAAGACATCATGCGCCGACTGGAACTGCTGCGCGTCGAGCATCGCGATCTCGACAGCGCGATCGCCGCCTTGGTCGATGCCGGCGGTGGCGACCAGATGCAGATCGCGCGCCTCAAGAAGCGCAAGCTCCGTCTGCGTGACGAAATTTCCACGCTGGAAGATGCGCTCGTACCCGACATCATCGCCTGAGCCAGGATTTTTCGGTTAACGCCGCACTAACCGATCATAAATGGGACAAAGGGCTGTTCAGGCCCGGCAATAGGCCTGACAAGGTTGCGAAAATATGGCAGCAACGGGCGATGCAAAACCCTGCTTTCCTTGATCCCGGCCTCCATCGCCGGCTGGTCGACGGACTATATTTGGAAGCCATGGTGATGGCGGATGAAGCGCGCGCCTATTTCGACGGCAGCGCCTCGCTGGACGATGGGGTGGAGGATCCGATGCGCCGGGTCGCCTTCGCGTGCGAATCGTTGAAGGTCACGACCCGGTTGATGCACATCATCGCCTGGTTGCTGAGCCAGCGCGCCTGGCAACGGGGTGAAATCGAGCAGGTCGATCTGACGGATGAGAAATATCGGCTGGGGCGCGCGTCGCATACGGACGTTGATCTTGCCGCCAGCTTTCCCTTTGCCGCCCGCGCGTTGATTGATGCCAGCCAGGAATTATATGAGCGCGTCGCCCGTCTTCAGGAGCGGCTGGATGCGATGAGCAACGCGGCGACGACTGCGCTTGCCAGCCCCGCTCGGGCGCTGCTGGACCGGTTGAACACCGCATTCTGACAATTACCCTATAAATGAAGGCGATTCCCACCTTCTGGGGCTGGCCTTCACGCCCGGTTCTGGTCTAGACCGACCCCATGACCGAAGGTTTGCGGACCCAACGCCGCTTTTCAGGCCGCCCGCATACCGCCCGGCTCCTGCTTGCGCCGCTTCTGCTGGCCGCGCCCGCATCGCTGCGCGCGCAGGAAACGCCGCCATCTGTCTCGACCGACCCCGCCCAGAGCGCCGATCCTGCGCCCAGCCAGGCGCTGGATGCCATGCCCGATATCGGCGTCGATTGGCCGGACATGGGCCAGCCGGACAGCATCACGCCGCTGCCCGATGATCCACTGGAATCACAGGCGACCGTTCCGCCATCTGCCGACCCGACCGCTCCGGCGCAGCCGGCCTCGCCTGTGCTCGCCTTTCCGACCGATGATGCCGATGCGACCGCCGAGCCGGTCGACGGCAATGCCAGCTTCGCCGACGCCAGCGAGGAACGGCGCTATACCGTGCAACTCACTGGCCTGGACGCCATAGCCGACGATCAATTCACCCTGCGCTTCGACGAACTTTCGGTGCTGCGCCAGGGGCAGGGCAAGCCCGCCAACCTGGCTCAGATCAATCGCCGCATGAAGGAAGATGGCGAACTGCTCGACCGCCTGTTGCGGGCGAAGGGCTATTATGCCGCCCGTATCCGCAGCGCGGTGGTCGCGCCGCCGCCCGGCAGCGATCGCCTGTCCGTCACCTTCGATATCGTGCCGGGCACCCAATATCTGCTGGAATCGGTCGATGTCACCGGCCTTGTCGAAACCGCCGGGCAAGAGGCGCGGCTGCGCGCCGCCTTCCCGCCCAAGGCCGGCGATCCGGTCGATGCGGACGCGATCCTGGCGGGTCGCGACGCGCTCAGCACCGCGCTGACCGAAAGCGGCTTCCCCTTCGCCCGGGTCGATGAACCGGAAGTGCGGATCGACCATGAAGAGCGTAAGGGCGATTTGGACATCATCGTCGCGCCGGGCGGATTTCGCCGCTTCGGCGCGATCCGGATGGACGATACGAAGCTGTTCGACGCCCATCATGCGCAGGAAATCGCCCGCTTCGATCCGGGCGATACCTATATGGCATCGGATGTCGAGGATCTGCGCCGCGCGATCGTCGCTACGGGCCTCGTCTCCTCGGTCAGCCTGAAGCCTGTTGATGCTGGCGATGGCGAGCATGTCGATCTGGACGTCGATATGCGCCCCGCGCCGTTACGCACCATTGCCGGCGAACTGGGTTATGGCACGGGCGAAGGTTATCGCGCCGAAGTCAGCTGGCAGCATCGCAACCTCTTCCCGCCCGAAGGCGCGGTGACGTTGCGCGGTGTGCTCGGTACGCAGGAGCAGACGGCGTCCTTCACCTACCGCCGCAACAATTTCCATCGACGCGACAATGTGCTGACCGGGCTTGTATCGATCAGCAATATCCGACGCGACGCCTATGATGCCCGCACCATTAATCTGTCCGGCGCGATAGAGCGGCAGAGCAATATATTGTTCCAGAAGAAATGGGTCTGGCGTTTCGGCGGTGAATTGATCGCATCGGATGAAGCCGACGCCTTCAGCGGCGGTGCTCGCCGTACCTTCCTGATCGCCGCCGTGCCGGTCAGCCTGACCTATGACGGCAGCGACGATCTGCTCAACCCGTCGAAGGGCTTCCGCCTAGGCGCGCGCGTCAGCCCCGAACTCTCCTTCCAGAACACGACCTTCGGCTATGCCCGCGTGCAAGTGGACGGCAGCGTCTATCAGCCGATGAGCGACCGTGTGGTCGTTGCCGCGCGCGCCCGCTTCGGCACCATCTTTGGATCGACGGTCGAACAGATCGCGCCGTCCCGCCGCTTCTATGCCGGCGGCGGCGCATCGGTGCGCGGCTATGGCTATCAGGCGATCGGCCCGCGCTATGGCGATGACAATGATCCGGTCGGCGGCAAGAGCCTCGCCGAATTTTCGCTCGAAAGCCGCATCCGCTTCGGCAATTTCGGCGTCGTGCCCTTTGTCGATGCCGGCAATATCTCCACCAGCTTCCTGCCGCGCTTCCGCGACCTGCGCATCGGTGCGGGCATGGGCCTGCGCTATTACAGCAATTTCGGCCCCATCCGCGTCGATGTGGGCACGCCGCTCAATCCGCAGTCGGGCGATCCCAAGATCGCGGTCTATGTTTCGCTGGGGCAGGCCTTCTGATGGCCGACGACGCAGCGCCTCCGGTCATGCCGCCAACGCCGGCACCTGTGCCGCGCCGCCGCGCCTGGGACGGTCGTTGGCAACGCTGGCTGGCCGGGCTGATCGTCACGATCCTGCTGATCTTCGCGGCGGCGGTGGCGTGGCTGGACACGAGCGGCGGCCATCGCTTCCTCGCCACCCGCATCGCCACCATCAAATCTTCCTCTGGCCTGCGCATTCATGTCGGTGCGATCGAGGGTAGCATCTATCGCAAGGCAGTTCTGCGCGACCTGATCCTGTCCGATCCCAAGGGGAAGTTTCTGGAGGCGCCCCGCGTCGAACTGGACTGGTGGCCCTTTGCCTGGCTCTCCAACCGGCTGGATATCGACCGGCTGGTGATCCCGCACGCGACCCTGCACAAATTGCCCAAGCTGAACCCGACCGAGCGGCGCGGACCGATCCTGCCCAGCTTCGACATCCGGCTGATGCAATTTTCGGTCGGCCAGCTCGATATCACCCCCGGCGTCACCGGCCGGGTGCAGCGCGCCACCATGTCCGGCGACGCGGACATTCGCGGCGGCCGTGCGATTATCGATCTGTCCGCCCGCACGCTGGACGGCAGCGACGCGCTGACCATCGCGCTCGACAGCCGGCCGGACAAGGATCGCTTCGCCCTCGACGTCACCGTCAATGCGCCCAAGACCGGCGTGCTGGCGGCGATGGCAGGCCTGAAGCAGGACGCCAACCTGCGCATCGGCGGCAAGGGCAGCTGGAGCCAATGGGATGGCCGCCTCGCAGCCACGCTCGATGCTGCGCCGGTCGCCGACTTCACTCTCGCCGCCCGCAGCGGCGCCTATTCGGCGCGCGGCACGGTGGAGGGGAACGCGATCGCCGGCAACGGCCTGCTCCGTCGCATCGCCGCGCCGCGCCTGACCGTGCGAGCCGACGGCACGATGGTCGAGCGGGTAATCGACGGCCGCCTCTCGCTCCGGTCCGCCGCTTTGGATATGACCGCCGATGGCGCCATAGACCTGCGCAACAATGCGCTCGACAATATGCGTGTGGACCTGAAGCTGGCCCGGCCCGAAGCGCTGATCAAGACCATGCGCGGCAAGGATATCGCGGCTAAGGTCCGGCTGGATGGAGCCTTCACCGCGCTCGGCTACGAATATCTGCTCACCGCGCGGCAGATCGCCATCGAAAAGGCGATCATCAACGACGTCCGGGCCGAGGGCAAGGGCCGCGCCACCGGCAAGGGGCCGGTGCTGATTCCATTGCGGTTGCGTGCGCGCAGTCTGGACGGGCAGGGCGATCTGGTCGGCGGGATCGTTCGCAATTTCCAGCTGGATGGTGTGCTCCAACTGGACGGCCAGACAATCGTCAGCAATCCCATGCAGTTGCGATCCGACAAGCTGCGCGGCAAGCTGACGGTGATCGCCGATCTGGCGACCGGCCGCTATGATGCGGGTCTGGACGGCGCGATCAACGGACTGTTCATTCGTGGCTTGGGCGTGGTCGATCTGACCTCCAAATTGCGCGCCGTGCCACGCAGCGA
>Ga0209147_101162_pt1 | contig 10748 bp, 8 predicted proteins | sample AraplaCol_mLB_r2_FD_184278 | JGI IMG/M metagenome (GOLD analysis project Ga0209147, IMG submission 184278) | Arabidopsis root microbial communities from North Carolina, USA - plate scrape CL_Col_mLB_r2 (SPAdes) (version 2) | ecosystem: Host-associated > Plants > Roots > Endosphere | place: USA... | reverse complement strand
GATGGTGCCGGCGCCACCCGTGACGAGGACGTCGGCGCCGTCCAGCGCGGTCACCGCACACCCGCCAGCTGCTGCTGGGCGCTCGCGGCGTCCTCGACGTCGACGACCGCGCCCGCCTCGGCGAGGCTGCGGGAGGCGGCCTCGAGGACGGACAGGACCCGCAGGCCCGCGGCGCCGTCGGTGCGCGGCGCGCGCTTGGACCGGATGCTGTCGGCGAACTCCGCCGCCATCTGGCCCAGGGCCTCCCGCTCGGGCAGTGCGGGCGACCAGGTGTCGCCGAGCCGGTACGAGACGGTGGCCGCTGTGCGTTCGACGCCGTCGGCGGCCTGGAGGCCCAGGTCGACGCCGCGGTCGTACACGCTGAGGCGCTGCTGCGGGTTCAGGTCGTCCCAGACGAGGGTGCGCTTCGTGCCGCCGATCACCATCTGGCGGATCTTCGTGGGGCTGAGCCAGTTCACGTGCACGTGCGCCATCGCCCCATTCTGCAGCGGAAGCACGAGATACCCCACGCACGACTTCCCGGCGCCGAGCGGATCGGCGCCGTGGGCCGCCAGCGTCTTCGGCCGCAGCCCACCCGGGAGGATGAAGTCGATGATCGACAGGTCGTGCGGGGCCAGGTCCCAGAACACGTCCACATCGGGCTGGATCAGGCCGAGGTTGATGCGCGTGGAGTCGATGAAGAGGATGTCACCGAGGGCGCCCTCATCGATCAGCTCGCGGATCTTCAGCACGGCCGGGGTGTAGCAGTACGTGTGGTCCGCCATCAGCACGAGGCCTTCGGCCGCCGCGGCGGCGACCATCGCGCGCCCGCGGTCGCCGGCGTCGGCGAGCGGCTTCTCCACCATCACGTGCTTGCCCGCGGCGAGTGCCTTGATGGCGAGCCCGTGATGGGTCCGGGCGGGAGTCGCGATGGCGACGGCGTCGATGTCGTCCCTCGCCAGCAGCGCGTCGACGTCGGTCTCGACGTCGACTCCGCCGACGCGGGCGGCGAGACCCTCCGCCCGTTCGCGATCCAGGTCGCAGATGGCGACGAGCCGCCAGTCCGGGCCTGCCGAGAAGTTCCTCGCCAGGTTCGGGCCCCAGTAGCCGGCGCCGATCACCGCGATTCGCAGTTGTTGTTCCATGAGTGCCCCCAGCACCTTTCTTGTCGACGGGGTCGCCTTCGGGTGACGACCCCGGGTTGTGTGGAACCCCTACTGACTCGCCACGAAGTTGACGTCGACCCAGTAGTTGTTCGAGACCGTGTTGCTCGGGAAGCCTGTCGAGTACGCGTACGCCCCGCCGGTGGCCAGCGTCGAGAGCGGGCCGTTCACGATCGGGTTGGACAGCGTCCCGACGTCGGCCGCGTAGGCGAGATTGGTCGTGTAGTACGACGCCCGGTACTCGGTGTTCGCCGTGATGGTCACCGGCGTCGTGAAGAACACGTCCTGCCAGCCGCTCGCCGTCTCCCCTGTCGAGGCCGCGGTCGCGAGCTGCGTCCCGCTCGCCGACCACAGGGAGACGGTGTGGGTGCCGGCGTCTCCCGCGCCCTTGTAGAACCGGATGCCGGTGATCGTGCCTGCCACGGACGAGGTGAACCTCACTCCGAGTTGGACGGGTGCGCTGTCCTGCACCGCGGGGTTCGCCGGGACCGCCGTGCTCGAGAAGATCGAGACGCCCGCCGCCGGGTTTCCGGACCCTCCTGTCCCGCCGCCGCCGGTCGAGCCGGACGCCGGCGAGAACACCACATCCACGTAGTAGTTGGTCGAGCTGTACGAGTAGGTCGGGAATCCGCCGGTGCTGGTGTACAGGTAGAGGCCGTTGCTCCCGCTGGGAGCCGAGAGCGGTCCGGCGGTCTTCGCCGCCGCGAAGTAGTTCGCGGTGTACGAATAGTTGCCCTGGGGCGCCAGGTACGACACCACATAGGCCGACCCGGCCGTCACCGTCAGCGGTGTGGAGAGCTGCGCCGTCTGCCAGCCGGTCGACGTCTCACCGGTGAAGGTCACCGACGCGAGCTTCGCGCCCGCCGAGGACCAGATGGAGCCGACATGGGTGCCGAGGTTGCCCGCGCCTTTGAAGAACCGGATCGCGGTGATCGTCCCGTCCTGGCTGGGTGCGAACTTCATCCCGAGCTCGACGGAGGAGGAGTCGTTCGTCGCGTCGACGACGGTCGGCGACTCGCTGCCGAGCAGGGTGTACTGCGCTGACGTGGAGGACTGGACGGTGAACGACCAGGTCTGCGTGGCGAGCGACGCCCCATCGGTGGATTTCGCGCCGGACAGCGTCGCCGTCACCACGGCGCCCGCCGGCAGCGCCGACGACGGGGTGAACGTGATCGTCGTCCCGTCGCTCGACTGGGAGACTGTTCCGGCCACGGCGCTGCCGCCCACGGTGACTCCCATCGTGTATCCGGCGGCGATCGCGGTGGACAGCGTGATGGAGACGGCGGAGGTCGGCGCGACGCCGACGGCGCCGGAGGCCGGGGACTGCGACACCACGGACACCGGGGACGGAGCCTTGGTGAAGACGACATCCACCAGGTAGCTGGTCGTCGACGCCATGTTCGGGAACCCGTTCGCGTACGTGTACCGCCCCATCGAGGCGCCGGCGACGAGCGGCGGGTTGCTCACCCCGGAGCCGGTGAACACGCCGGGCGTCGCGGAGTAGGTGCCCGTCGTCGTGCGGTAGGAGACCACGTAGTCCGTGTTCGCCGTGATGTTCACCGGCGTGGTGAAGGTGAGCGTCTGCCACCCTGCGGTCGACTCGCCGGTGAACGTCCCGGTCGCGAGTTGCTGCCCGGTGCTGCTCCAGAGCGTGCCGACGTGGGTGCCGGTGTTGGTGGAGTTCTTGTAGAACCGGATGCCGGTGACCGCGCCGGCCGCGGTGCTCGCGAACTGCACGCCGAGCGTGACCGGCGAGTCGTTCACCTGGAGGATCGACGGGACGGTGGAGTCGGAGAACAGGCCGCACGGGCAGACGCCCGGCGCCGGATCGGGTTTGACGGTGGTGAAGCTCCACGAGCCGCCCGAACTGAGGGCGTTCCCGTAGGTGTCCGCCGCTGTCATCGTCACCGAGTACTTCACGAAGCCGTTCAGGGGCGACGTCGGAGTGAAGACGGCCGTCCGCGTCGAGGCGGTGTAGCTCACAGCACCGGCCACCGGATTCCCGAGGGAGTCCTTGACCGTGAAGGCGATGCTCGCCGGATTGACGGCCTTCGACATGACGGCGCCGATCGTGGTCGCGAGCGGTACGCTCGACGACCCCGGCAGCGGCGACTGCCCGGTCGCGACAAGGGGCGAGTTGTCGACCGCGGAGAAGAGGGCGTCGACGAAGTAGTTCGCGCTCTCGTACGACGCCTGCGGGAAGGTGCCCACCGACGTGGCGTACACCCCGGGCGCAACGGCGCCGAAGCCGCCGGCGACCGAGAAGACGCTGTCGGTCGGGCCGCGGTACGAGAACGCGTAGGCCTGGGCGGAGTAGTGACCGGCCGGGGCCGAGTACGACACGACGTAGGTCGTGCCTGCGGAGACGGCGACCGGCGAGACGAAGTTCGCCGTCTGCCAGCCGGAGGCCGTCTCACCGCTGAACGAGACGGTGGCGAGCCGGTTTCCCGAGGTGTCCCAGAGCGAGCCGGTGTGCGTCCCGGTATTCGCCGTGCTCTTGTAGAAGCGCACCCCCGTGATGAAGCCGTTCTGCTGCGCCGTGAAACGCAGCCCCAGCTCGACGGCCGACGCGTCGCCGGCATCGGCGACCGCCGGCGCCGTCGAGCCGTAGATCGACGCGAGGCCGGTCACCGTGACCGGGCGCGAGGTCGGCGTCGACGTGTTGGCGCTGTCGTCGGTCGCCCTCACGGCGATCGCGGCGGTGCCGAGTCCATGCTGGACGTACGTGTACGACCAGGAGGTCGTTCCGCTCGCGGGGTGCCAGCTCGTCCCGCCGTCGGTGGACACCTCGACACCGGCGACCACGCCGCCGACATCGGACGCCGTGCCGGTGACGGTGACGGACGCGCCGTTCGCGATCGTCGCACCGGAGGCCGGCGAGGAGATCGTCACCGTCGGGGGTGTGGTGTCCGTGCTGGCGGTCGACGCCACCAGGCCCGACTGCAGCGAGCCCGGCTGGGCGCCCATGTCGGCCATCAGGTTGACCTGCGCCTGCTGCATCCGTGGGTCGGCGGCGGCGCCGGCGCCGTCATGCGTCGCGTCGAGACCCCACGACCATTGCACCGAGCCCGCGGAGAAGACGAGGGCTCGGGAAGACGCCCGGTAGAGGGTCACGTGGTGGGTGGTCACCCCGGTGCCGGTGGTGTTGCCGAAGTCCAGCATGTACGACGGGACGGTCCCGGTCACCGTGGACAGGTCGATCAAGCCGGCCGGTCGGAACCCGTTGTCGACGTCCTCGTCGGACTCGTAGCCCACCGTGTGCGGCGCGAGGGCCGCCGTCGTCCCGGCGGCGAGGGAGGACAGGCTCGTATTGCGCCACAGTCTGGTCTTGCCCTGCGCGGCCGTGACCGTGATCGGGAGGTCGGTCAGGTTGGAGACGTACATCGTCCCCGAGACGCCGTTCTCCGGAAGCCCGGCACCGTTGGCCTGGGAGGCGAAGCGCGGGTCGCGCCAGGTGCCGGTCCACTCCGGGGTCGGGTCGATCTTCGCGTTCGACCAGGTCTCCTTGTAGGACACCAGGGTGCGGTAGTTCGTGGATGTCCCGGCCACGGACGGTTCGTACCGGGTGTGCCAGTACATCTCGTTGCCGGAGAGGAACTGCACGTTCACCCCGGCGTTGATCGCCGCCTGGACATTGGCCCGCTGGTTCGCCGACCAGTACTCGTCGTGCCCGACCGAGAGGAAGACCTTGTGGTTCAGCAACTGTGAACCGTACCGATCGGTGTCCACCCCGGAGAAGTACGACATGTTGTAGCCGTTCTTCTCCAAGAAGCGCACCTCGGGATACTCAGCGCTGAAGTAGAAGTCCCGGCCCGAGTTCTGGCCCCGAGTGGTGATCGGGCGGTTGTAGCTGATCTTGTAGGCCCGGCCGTTCGCCGCGCCCTGGTAGAAGTCCGAGCCGCCGTAGGTGTTGTACGCCTGCCAGGTCGGATCCGACGTCTGGTACAGGATGTCCGAATGGCTCGCGTCGTTCCGGACGACGAACGTGATCTGGCTCTGCCCGCCCGTGTCCGCGCGGGTGAGCAGCGCGATGTAGACGCCCGAGACCGCAGACGGGGGTACCGTCCACGACGCCGACTGCGCCCAATTGCCGCAATCGGTCAGCTCGACCGTCGGATCCCAATAGCAGGCGGGCTGCGTCTGCGGAAGGGTTGCGGACGGCGTCACATCGGCGATCTTGCGTGCGCCCAGCCCCTGGTAGTAGCCGGTGCGGAAGATCTGGATGGTGTACGCGGACGCGTCCGTGTTGATCTTGAACCCGATCGTCCCGCCGATGTCGACGCTGATGTCGGTCGAGAAGCCCTGGATGGTGCCATCGCCGGCTCCGCTGACGTCCCAGACCGACGGGTCCGCGCCCGGGAGCGCGTTCTCGCACACGATCGGGTTGGGCGCGGCGTTGCAGCCGTCGTCCGCGTACGCGGGCAGCCCGGCGACCAGCGCGGCCGAGGCCATCAGGACGGTCGCCATCGCACCGCCGATGACCGTGTGGAGCCGAAGCCGGCGCCGCAGTGGGCGCGAGGGGCTTACATGAGGTTTCCTCATAGTGTGAGGTTCCCATGTCTGGGGCGATAAGCCAGACCCCCAAGAAGGGGGAGAACGGCCTCCCCTCACCCCTCCCACCGCCGGGGCAACCCCAGCCATGCCCCCGCACCCGGCTCGAAGTGCGTGACCTCGCTCACCCGTCCACCGGTGACCCCCACCACCAGCACGCCCACCAGGTGCAGGCCGCCGGACACCGGGTCGCGCACGTACTCGCCCCAGGCCGGCTGCCCGTTCGCTGCCGTCGGCACCATCCGTTCGATCGTCCGCCGGTGGTCCGTCATCGGCCCGAAGAACGCCGCCGCCGCGCCCGGACCGTGGTACTCGAACGGCAACGGGGGCATCCGGACCCAGACGTCGTCCGTCATCAGGGCGACCAGGTCTGCGACCGCGCCGGACGTGAAGGCGGTGACGAAGCGGTCGAGCAGTTCCGGGTCGGGGTCGATCGGGTCGAGCGCGGGCGGCGCTTCCGCCAGTGCCGCTCGGGCGCGCTTCAGTGAGCCGTTCAGGGAGTCGACCGTGACGTCCAGGAGGTCGGCGGCCTCCGCAGCGGGGTAGCCGAGCACGTCGCGGAGGATGAGGGCCGCGCGCTGGGAGGGCGGCAGCAGTTGCAGCGCGCGGGTGAACGCCAGGCTGATGGCCTCCCGGGACTCGTAGCGGGCGTCCGGTCCGGGGGCCGAGTCGGGGAGGCCGTCGAGCAGCGTGTCGGGGTACGGCTCCAGCCACGACACCTCGCCGAGGGCTGTCGGCCGGGCGACGGGAGGCTCCACCTCGGCCGGCCTGCGGCGCCCGGCGCGCAGGATGTTGAGGCAGCGGTTCGTCGCGATGCGGTAGAGCCAGGTCCGCAGCGACGAGCGGCCCTCGAAGCCCGCCAGCCCCAGCCAGGCGCTGAGCAGGGTGTCCTGAACGGCGTCCTCGGCGTCCTGCACCGAGCCGAGCATCCGGTAGCAGTGCACGTGCAGCTCGTGGCGGTGCGGCGCGGTCAGCGCGTCGAACGCGGCGCGGTCCCCGCCGAGCGCGGCGTGGAGCAGCTGGTCGTCCATCGTCCCTCTCTCCCCGGCGATCCGATTCTGGTCGTCCGTCTCGTCTGTGTCGACACCGTCGACACCACGGACTGGTCGAGGAGGCGTGACCAGTTCTGGCGCCCGGCGGCGTCTACCCCGGTGAATCGACAACCGCGGGTCGACGATCCGCGCACCGAACGGAGGACACCATGACCACACAGACCGCCACCGACTACACCACCACGATCGACCTCGACCGCAGCCCGGACGACGTCTCCGCCGCCATCGCGGACGTCGGCCGGTGGTGGCTCGGCGACGTCACCGGCGCGGCCGACCGCGTGGGCGACGAGTTCACGTACCGCTACCGCGACCTGCACGACAGCACGCAGCGCGTCACCGTGTTCGAGCCGGGGCGCCGCATCGTCTGGGACGTGATCGACAGCGAGCTCGGCTTCGTGGACGAGCCCGACCCGTGGACCGGCACGCGGATCGTGTTCGACCTCCAGCCGTCCGGCGACGGGACGCGCCTGACGTTCACCCACGAGGGCCTCACGCCGGCGAAGCAGTGCTACGACGCGTGCTCGGCGGGTTGGGACCACTTCGTCGTCGGCAGCCTGCGCCGGTTCGTGGAGACCGGCGCAGGCGTGCCGCTGTGACCGAGCGTCAGCGTCCGGTCAGGTGCAGTTCGGCTGGTAGGCCGGGTCGGCCGGGCCGTTCGGCACGCTCAGCGCCTCCAGCACGAGCTGCTGCACGACCGGGTCGTTGGGTGTCTGGTCGTGCTCGATCGGGTCGGCCGGGCACTTGTCCTGGATGACGGTGTTGGTGACCTGCGTGGGCGAGCCGCTCAGCGCCTGGCTCTGGTACGGCGTCACCACCTCGTCGTGGGTGGTCGAGATGACGGTGTAGCTCGGTCCCTTCACGGTGTCGCCGATCGAGTTGAGCTTCTGCAGGAACGCCGAGCCGGCCGTCTGGTCGGCGCACGCCGGGCACGCCGACGGGTCCGCGCTCGTGAGCGCCGGCAGCCCGTCCGGTCCCGGGACGATGACGCCGTGCGTGCCGTGGTTGGAGGGCGCGATCCCGATCAGCTGGTGCACCTTCTTGGCGCCGCCGAGGAAGCCCAGGTAGTAGCGCGGCATCATCCCGCCCTGGCTGTGACCGACGAGGTCGACCTTCGTGGCCTTCGTGGAGGCCAGCACGGCGTCCACGAACGGCGAGAGCTGCTGCGCGGACTGGGCGATCGGGCCGGACGCGTCCACGCCGTTGTACTGCCCGTAGTCCAGGGCGAACACGCAGTAGCCCGCCTGCTTGAGCACGGGCGACATGGTGGACCAGTTCTTCGCCATGCTCTCGAACGTCCCCGGCACGAGGATCACCGGGTACGGGTGCGCGGCGGACGGCACGCACGACCAGTCGTTGGCGCCGGGGGGCGAGACGGAGACGGTGTCCGCCTGGGCGGGCAGGGCGACCGCCAGCGATCCGAGGGCCGTCGCGGCGGCGGCGACGAGCAGCTTCTTGAGTAACGACATCGGTACCTCTTCCTGTGCGCCCGGCGGTACGGAGTAGGGGTCTCCGCCGCGGACGCGAGTGATGACGCGACACGGTAGACGCGCTGGTGGCGGGGTCAACCGGATCGCAGGCTTCCGGGAGGCTTCGCCCAGGTGTTGCGCAGGTGGGGAGGGGGACGGGTTCGTACCGCGATCGGCCTCCGCGACGTCCCGGTAACGTGGGCCCATGACTACTCTCGCGATCATCGGCGCAGGCCGTCAGCTCGGCGAGGCGCTCGCCCGGCGCTTCGGGCGTGAAGGTTTCAGCGTCGCACTCGTCTCGCGCAGCCAGGAGCGGCTCGACTCCCTCGCGGCCGATCTCGCGGCCGACGGCATCGCCGCGAAAGGGTATGCCGCCAACGTGCGCGATCCCGAGGCGCTGGTGAAGGCGCTCGACCTCGCCGCGCAGGAGCTCGGCCCGATCGAGGTGCTCAGCTACAACCCGCTCCCGGCGAAGGACTTCCTGCGGCCGGTGCTGGAGTCGACCGTGTACGACATCCAAGCCGCGTTCGAGTTCTCGGTGCTCGGGCCGGTCGCGGCGGTGCACCAGGTGCTTCAGGGGATGCGGGTGCTCGGCCGCGGCACGATCCTGTTCGTCAACGGCGGCAGCGCCGTTCAGCCGGTGCAGCACTTCGCCGGCACGTCGATCGCGTTCGCGGGCGAGACGGCGTATGCGGAGATGCTCGACCAGGCGCTGCGGGACACGGACATCCACGTCGCGCAGCTCATCATCCCGGGCGGGATCATCCGGGGCGACGGTCAGAAGGACCCGGAGGTCCTGGCCGAGCTGCTGTGGAAGATGCACTCCGATCGCGACCGGTTCCGCACGTTCGCCACCGAGCTCGAGGTGCAGCCGTACTGAACCCCGCTCCCTGTGTTTCGGTATTGCCTTAATTAAGCTGTCGCTGTATTATCGACCCATGACCACCCCCACCTCCGCCTTCGCCGCGCTGGCCGACCCCACCCGGGCGGCCATCGTGGACCTGCTCGCCCGGCGCGGTGAGCTGGCGGCGGGGGAGATCGGTGCGGAGTTCACGACCAGCGCGTCCGCCGTCTCCCAGCACCTCAAGGTGCTGCGCGAGGCGGGCCTGGTGACCGTGGAGAGGCGGGCGCAGCAGCGCGTCTACCGGCTGGACGTCTCGGCGCTCGCCGGGGCGGAGGGCTGGCTGGCCGACCGCGCCCGGCAGTGGAACGCGCGGATGGACAAGCTGGCCGCGCACATCGAGAAGACACGAGACAGGGGAGAACTCTCATGACGAACGAGACGACGGACATCGTGGTGCGGCGCATCCTGAACGCGCCGGTCGCCACCGTGTGGCGGCTGTGGACCGACCCCGAGCTGGTCACCGAGTGGTGGGGGCCCGAGGACTACACCTCGCCCTCGGCTCAGATCGACCTGCGGGAGGGCGGCTCCTACGTGTTCAGCATGCTCGCGCCCGAGTACCAGGGCGGCGCCGAGAGCTTCACCGGCGGCACCTACACCGCGGTCGTACCGGAGGAGCGGCTCGAGTTCACGCAGAGCATCACCGACGCGGAGGGCGTTCCGCTGCCCGACGACCAGCTCCCCGAGGGCTTCACGCAGAACATCCGCACGGTCGTGGAGTTCGCCGACGTGGGCGGGCTCACCGAGCTCACGATCACCGAGAGCGGCTGGTCGCGCAGCCTGATGTCGGTGTTCGCGTACGCGGGCATGCACCAGTCGCTCGACAAGCTGACGACCGAGGTGCTGCGCCGCCTGGCCGCCACGGTCGCCTGATGGAGATGCGGCTGGAGCTCGTCCGGCCGGTCTCCGACGTCGCTCAGTTGCGGTAGTTGTACACGTCCAGCCCGAAGCGGTTGAGCCCCGGCGTCGCGGCGTAGCCCAGGTAGGGCAGCCCGAAGGTGTCCTCGATGCTCGCGAGCAGGCTGTAGTGGTTGTACGGGGTCGTGGACCAGGTGCCGCCCTTGACGAACGGCGAGAGCACGAGCGCCCCGACCCGGCCGCCGCCGAGGCCCGAGATGCCGGGGAGGGCCGAGTTCGGCCCCGGCCCCTCGTTGCAGCAGCTGGAGGAGTCGGACTGCGGGCCGTCCGACTCGTCGAAGGTGATCACGAGCACGCCGTCCTGCTTGAAGGCGGGCGAGGAGGTGATCGTCGGCACCCACTGCTTGAGCCAGGCGTCGGCGCCGGCCAGCCCGCCCGGCCTCCCGTCGACGCACGGCGAGTCGTGGCCGTCGTCGCACAGGTTCGGCGTGATCAGGGAGAAGTTCGGCGTCGTCGTGACGGACGCGAGGTCGGTAGGGAGGTGAGAGAGGTCGACGTCGTTCGCGGCGCAGGCCGCCGTTCCCGTCAGGCTCTGGAAGTACACGAACGGGTTGTGGCGGGCGGCGTACTGGTCGCCGACCTTCGCCTTCTGCGTGTCGTCGACGGCGCCGAGGGCGGGATGCCGGCACGGCGTCCCCATGTCCTCCATGTAGCCCTTCCAGGTGCGGCCGGACGCGGTGAGCTGGTCGGCGACCGTCGTCACCGTGGACGGGAACAC
>Ga0209147_101153_pt1 | contig 10857 bp, 9 predicted proteins | sample AraplaCol_mLB_r2_FD_184278 | JGI IMG/M metagenome (GOLD analysis project Ga0209147, IMG submission 184278) | Arabidopsis root microbial communities from North Carolina, USA - plate scrape CL_Col_mLB_r2 (SPAdes) (version 2) | ecosystem: Host-associated > Plants > Roots > Endosphere | place: USA... | reverse complement strand
TGACGGCGCAGCTGTTGACCACGATCAAGTCGTCCTGACCGGCCGCCATGTCGCGGATCGCCTCGCTCTCCGCGATGTTCAGGCGACAGCCCATGGTGATGATGTCGGGGCCGGCCATAGGCTCAGAAACGCGACCAGTCGGCCTCGCCGTCGAAGACATGGGTGGCGGGGCCGGTCATGCGGATCGTGCCGCCGGGCGCCCAATCGATCGTCAGGTCGCCGCCGGGCAGGCTGACGGTGACGGGGCCGGCGATGAGTTTCCGGCGGATCGCGGCGACGGCGGTCGCGCAGGCGCCGGTACCGCAGGCGCGGGTCAGGCCGGCGCCGCGTTCCCACACGACGAGGCGGATATGATTGTCGCCAACGACTTGCGCGAAGTTCACGTTCACGCGCGCGGGAAACAGCGGATCATTTTCGATCAACGGGCCGAGGCGGTCGAAGTCCAGGGCGTCCAGATCGTCCACGAAGAAGATCACATGCGGGTTGCCGACATTGACGGCGGCAGGCGCGGGCAGGTCTTCCCAACTGGCGCCCATGGTCAGCGTGTCCATGGGATAGGCGAGCGGGATCGCGTCCCAGTCGAAGCGGGGCGCGCCCATGTCGACGCTGGCGCCGCCATCGACCGACTTGGCATCGAGCAGGCCGGCCTTGGTGCGGATCAGCACGTCGCGGCCGACGAACAGGGGCACGCAGCGGGTTGCGTTGCCGCAGGCTTCCACTTCGCTGCCATCGGCGTTGAAGATTTGCATCGACACGTCGGCGTCATCGCTCTTGCCGATCAGGATCAGCTGGTCGCAGCCGATCCCGGCATGGCGATCGGCAATGGCGCGGGCGCGCGCCTGCGTCATCGCGACATCGCCTGCGCGCGCGTCGATCACGACGAAATCATTGCCCAGCCCGTGCATTTTCGAAAAGCGTCCCATGCGCGGCCATGTAGTGCGCGCGCATGGAAAAGGCCAGTGGCTCGGCGGTTTGGGTTTCCGCATTTTGCGAGCCGTCCGCTGTGTCAGCGGACGTTAAAATGCTCTACCGCACCGCGTCGGCCCGCTTTTGCCCATAGAGGAAATAGACCAGCAGGCCGATGGCGTTCCAGATGGCGCAGGCGATGATCGTCTTCATCGGCAGGCTGAGGAACAGATAGGCGCAGCCCGCGATGGCGCCGATGCCGACGAACCAGGCGGCAGGCGTGCGGAAGGGGCGGCGCAGGTCGGGCGCGCGCTTGCGCAGGACGAGGAGGCACAGGCCCACGGCGGTGAAGGCGATCAGCGTGCCGGCATTGGCCAGCGCCGCGATCTCGTCGATGGGCAGGACGCCGGCGATGATCGACACCAGAATTGCGGTGACGATGGTGATGCGCGCAGGCGTGCCGCGCTTCGAGATTTTGGCGAGGCTCTGCGGCAGGAAGCCGTCGCGCGCCATGACCAGGAAGATGCGGCTCTGGCCATAGAGGAAGCCGAGCAGCACGGTCGGCAACGCGATCACCGCGGCGATGGCGACGATGCGGGCGATCCCGCCCTGGCCCATTTCACGCAGGATCAGCGCCAGCGGTTCCGGGCTGTCGGCAAAGCGGGTGAAGGGCAGGGCGCCGATCGCCGCTGCGGCGACGAGGACGTAGATGAGGGTGCAGACGATCAGCGATCCCACGATGCCGATGGCCAGGTCGCGGTCGGGGTTCTTGGCCTCTTCCGCTGCGGTCGAAATGGCGTCGAAGCCGTAGAAGGCGAAGAAGATGATGGCGGCGGCGGCCATCACGCCGCGCTCGACGCCGTCCGGCCCCATATGCTTGGCAAAGCCGAAGGGCATGAAGGGTTCGAGATTGGCGGCATCGAAAGCGGGCAGGGCGTAGGCGACGAACAGGCTCAAGGTCACGATCTTGATGAGGACCAGGATGGTGTTCAGCCGCGCGCTTTCGCGCGTGCCGAACATCAGCAGGCCGGCGACTACCGCGATGATGAAGATGGCGGGCAGGTTGATGAGGCCGCCCAGTTCAGGCCCCTGCGTCAGGGCGCTCGGAAAGCCCAGCGGGGTCAGCAGCGGCGCGGCATAGCCCGACCAGCCGACCGCCACGGTCGATACGACCAGGCTATATTCCAGGATCAGCGACCAGCCCACGATCCAGGCGATGCCTTCGCCCAGCACGACATAGGAATAGCTATAGGCGCTGCCCGCCGCCGGCATCATGGTCGACAGTTCGGCATAGGCGAGCGCGGCGCAGGCGCAGATCGCGCCGGCAATGGCGAAGGAGAGCAGCACGGCCGGGCCGGCGCGATCCGCACCGACGCCGATCAGAGTCAGAATGCCGGTGCCCACGATCGCGCCGACGCCCAGCGCGAGGAGGTGCGGCCAGGACAATGTGCGCGCCATTTGATGCCCGGCGTCCCTGGGCGTCATCGCCTCCATCGGCTTGCGGCGTGTCCAGCTCATGATCCTATCGCTCCCCAGGATATTTCTCTTCCCGCCTGCTGGCGCAAATGGGCGGGGGGTGCAAGCGCCGGGCGCCGGCAGGACGGCTTGTTGCAGAAACGGGGGCTGCGTTGTGCATTTCTTGCCCGGAAAGCGGCTTGTCGAGCAATGGGGGCTGCCTTCGCGCTCGCGGAGCGCCATCGCGTTACGAGTCGTTGGCGCAAGAGCAGCGCAGGCAGGCCCAGGTTCCGGAATGGCAAGAGTATCGGGTCGCGACCAGAAATGGCCATGTTAACCCTCCCGGAAACGGGAGGGTTAACATGGGGAATTACCCAATCCCGCCGAAATCCCGGCCCTAAGCCGCCAGTCGCAAAAACGGCACCGGCTGGGTGGAGCGCAACACGATCGGCTTGCCTTCCGACGCTTCGAACAATTCGCCGTCCAGGATTACGCTGCTGCGGTCGCCCTCGATGCGGATGACGTCGCCCTGTTCCAGATGGATGCCCTGCATCTTGTGCTTGCCCACCCGCTTGAACAGGCTGGCCCAGATCAGGCGGAACAGGGCGGGTAGGCTCTGGTCCACCGCCATCAGCTTCATATTGCCGCGCCGGCTGTCGCCCGGGTCCACGCCCAGCAGCAATCGCTCCAGCGTGGTCACGATCAACACGGCGAAGCGCCCGACCAACTGGCCTTCGCGGATCAGCGATATGCTGACCGGCCGGCTCGACGGCGGCAGGAATTTGGCACGAATGCCGAACAGCAGCGAGAACACCACCGCGATCGCGGTGATGACATGGCTGAGGCCATTGGACAGGCCGAGCGGATAAATCTGGTTGCGGCAATAGAGCATGTAATCGGCCAGGCCCGCGCCGCCCAGAAACATGCCCAGCACCGGCCGGCTGCCGACCGCGCCGTCGGACAAAGCGATCAGCTCGCGCGCGACGACATGATCGTCGACGCCCGCCTTGGCGATCTGCACGATCCGCTCCAGCGCCTTGATCGGGTCGCCATGGATGCCCAGGTCGAGCGCGATCAGGTTGGTCTTGCCATTGGGCAGCACCGCAATCGGCGGCACCCGGCCCTTGAAATGCTCACCCTGATAAAGTTCGGTCAGCGACGCCTGCACCGTGCCGTCGCCGCCATTGATGACGATGACGACCGGATCGACGCGGGCGATCGTCTGGAACGCCCGGCCGATCTGGTCGACCTGCTCCACCTCATAATGGAAGATGTCCGGGTTGCTGGCGCAGTAACTGCGCACGCGCGGAAGCGTCTGCCGGTTGCCCGTGGATTTCGGATTGGACAATAGGGCGACGCTTACCATGGCTTTTCGATCACATATATTTGAGGTTGATCGTGATTTTCGTCACGCCCGGCCCAACATGAAAGGCCGCCTTCTCCACGCCGGGCTTGCCCAGATTGAAGATGCTGATCGCCGGATTGTTGGAAAATCCGCCGCCGTCCCGCGAAATGTCGGTCTTGCCATTGCCGTCGCGGTCATGCCGCACGGCGATGCCATATTCGCCCGATTTGGGCACCGGCACGCAAAAGCGCATCGTGCCATTGGCGGGCTTCACCGCCGTATCGATTCGATTGAGCCATTCGCCCTTGGCCAGCCAGGCCGCCCGCGTCGCGGGATAGGACTGGATGCGCACCTTGCCGGTGGCCGCCACGAAACCGCGCACATCGACCAGCACCGCCGGCCCGCGCGCATCCGCGCCGCAGCGTTCCAGATCGTTCGAAATTTCCTGGCCATGGGCCATGACCGGGCTTGCCGCGACCATCGCTGCCCCAACCATCAGACCCATTGCAACTTTTATCATGACCATCAGACTCCTGGAAGCTATAGCCGCCGATATGGACCGGACGGCGAGCCCCTGTTCGCCCCGCTTTTCTACCTGACTCGCATATGGGATGGGTTTGCGGCCAAAACATGGTGATGGGACGACGACTTAGAGAATGCTGACCGCCACCGACCGATATCTCGCCCGCCTGATCGCGGTGCCCATGCTGGGTACGCTGGTGATCGCCGCGATGCTGCTTGTCCTCGACAAGATGCTCAGCCTGTTCGATTTCGTCGCGGCGGAAGGCGGACCGGTCAGCGTCGTGTGGCGCATGCTCGCCAATATGCTGCCTGAATATCTCTCGCTCGGCATCCCGATCGGGCTGATGCTCGGCATCCTGCTCGCCTTCCGCAAGCTGGCCTTGTCGTCGGAGCTGGACGTGATGCGCGCGGTGGGTCTGTCCTACGGCCGGCTGCTGCGCGTACCCTATCTCTATTGCATCGCTCTGGCCCTGCTCAATTTCGGCATCGTCGGCTTCGTTCAGCCCTTGTCGCGCCACGCCTATGAAGCGCTGCGTTTCGAGCTGCGCTCCGGCGCGCTGGGGGCCTCGATCAAGGTCGGCGAATTCACCAATCTGGGCAAGCGCATGACCATGCGCATCGAACGCAGCAAGGATGAAGGCCGCAATCTGCAGGGCATCTTCGTCCGCGCGGTCGGCAAGGATGGCCAGTCGGTCGCGGTGACGGCGGCGCAGGGCACTTTCCTTGCCACCGACGACCCGGACGTCATCATCTTCCGCCTGCGCAACGGCGTGCTGGTCAATGACGGACCCAAATATAAGACGCCGCGCATCCTGTCCTTCTCCAGCCATGACCTGCCGATCGACCTGCCGCAGATCGAGAATTTCCGCGGCCGCGACGTCGACCGGGAAAAGACGATTCCCGAACTGATGGTGATCGGCCGCAGCCCGGCCACGCCCGACAAGCTGAAGGCCGAAGTGCGCGCCAATTTCCATTTCCGCATGGTCGAAGTGGTGTTCATGTTCCTGCTGCCGCTCGCGGCGCTGGCCTTCGCGATCCCGCCCAAGCGATCGACATCGGCGCTGGGCGTGTTCCTCTCGATCATCTTCATCGTGACCTATCACAAGATCAATCAATATGGCGAAGGCGTCGGCGCGCTGGGCAAGGTCGATCCGATCATCGCGCTATGGGGACCGTTCCTGCTCGCGTCGGGTCTGGTGCTGTGGATGTATCATGTGATCGCCAACCGCCCCGGCGGTCAGCCGATCGGCGCGCTGGAAGTCGCCTTCTCCAAATTGGGCAAGCAGATCGTGCGCCTGCTGCGCTTTGGCCGACGCCGTGCGCCCGCCGATGCGGACGTCGCCGGACAAGGAGCGGCCTGACCCATGCAGTTCAACTTCTTCCCCTCGCGCCAGATCAGCCTCTATATGGCGCGCCTGTTCCTGACCCGGACCTTTGCCGTGCTGGCATTGCTGGTGGTCGTCCTCCAGACGCTCGACCTGCTCGGCAATTCGGGCGACGTGCTGGCTTATCCCGGCAATGGCGACGCGCAATTATGGCATTATGTCGGCCTGCGCGCGCCGCAGATCATCGCGCGCTTCCTGCCTTTCTCCGTGCTGCTCGGCACGCTGGTGATGCTGGCGACGCTCAACCAGAATAGCGAAATCATCTCGATGAAGGCGGCGGGTCTGTCCGCGCATCAGATTTTGGCGCCGCTGGTGCTGGCGGCGCTGGGCGTATCGGTCATCAGCTTCGTCTTCAACGAACGGATCGTTGCCCGATCGACGGCGGCGCTGAGCGCATGGGAAGCGGTGGATTATGGCCCGATCCCGCCCGACAGCGGGGTGAAGAGCAATCCCTGGGTGCGCGACGGCAATAATCTGGTCAATGCGGCGATCGTCGCGGGGCGCGGCACGCAGGTGCAGTTGCGCAAGGTGCAGATCTACAATCGCATCAACAACAGTCTGACCACCATCGTTCAGGCGCCCAAGGGCCATTATGACGCGGCGAGCAAGAGCTGGCTGCTGGAAGGCGCGCGGCAATTCGATGTGGCGCGTGGCACCGTCACCAATGTGGGCACCGTCCGTTTCGGCCGCGACATCCGCCCCGACCAGTTCACGCTGGCGAAGGTCGATCCCGACGCGCTGACCTTCCGCGAGCTGGAGGCGGCGATTTCCGACCTGCATGACGCCGGCCGCCCCACCGCCGAACTGGAAGGCAGCCTGTGGCACAAGCTGTCCGGGCCATTGTCCGCGCTGCTGATGCCGATCCTGGGGTCGGTCGCGGCCTTTGGCCTCGCGCGGTCGGGGCAGCTGTTCATGCGCGCGGTGCTGGGCATGGCGCTGGGCTTTGCCTATTTCGTCGCGGACAATTTCTCGCTCGCGATGGGCAGCCTGGGCGCTTATCCGCCGGTGCTGGCAGCCTGGGCGCCCTTCTTCCTGTTCCTGCTGGTGGGCGAAACGGTCCTCTTCCGCACGGAAGAGTGATTTCGAGTGCAATGGACCATTGCACGGCTCGGAAATCACGGAAAACAAAGAACAGGTACATCGCCGGCCTGAGATGCCCGCGCCCCAAATAAAAAGGCCCCGGCGACCAAGGGACGTCGCGCGGGGCCTTCCAGAGGGGGCGTTCCGATCCTCTTTAGGGGGGAGGGGAAAGACCGGAACCACCCCGATATAATTGCCTCAAATCGGGTTTCAACCCGCAACCGAATTATTTTATTCGCGCGGAGCCGCAGAGGCGCGGAGCAACTCAGATTGAGTGTTCCCCGGCGAAGGCCGGGGTCCAGTTCAGAGCGTGGGACTGGACCCTTGATGGGAGGCACGTGACTCCCATCAACTTCGCCGAGGAACGTTCACAAGATATGACCGCAACTTCCGATCCCCTCTGCGTCTCCGCGTGAACCGGATCCGGCTCAACGCGCCGCCATCGTACTCCGGGCGATCTTGCCGACCAGCGGCAGCATCCCCTTGTAATTGCCCCGATGATAGGGCGATTGCGCGTCCAGCGTCGCGATCAGCTGCGCATGCGCCTTGCCCAGCGCATGATAGGGCACGCTCGGCAACAGGTGATGCAGCGCATGATAGCGCAGGCCCACCGGCGCCCACAAAGCGGGCAGGGTGCCGGGCGGCGGCACATTGACCGAGTCCAGATATTGCGCCGTCACGGTCATCGGCTCGCCCTCATTCTCCCACAGATGCGCGACCAACGTGCGCAGCTGGTTGATGACGGTCATGGCCGAATGGATCGCCATATAGACCAGCAAGGGCTTCCAGCCGAAGGCGAAAACGCTGCCGACCAGCGCCAGCGCGAACAGGCTGGCGCCTGCTTCCTGGGCTGCCCACTGGCGCGCAAACTCGCCTTCGGGCGCGCGGCGGCGATAGGCGGGGTTGATCGACAGGGCCGAAAATTCCGCCACCACCTTGGCGCGCAACGCCGGGATCAGCAGCGACAGCGGCGTCAGCACCCCAAAGCGCAGGATCAGGCCGATCGGCGCCAGCGACGCGACGATGATGAACAAGGGCAGCGACCAGGGCTTCATCAGCGCGAGCGGCAGATATTCGGGATCTTCCGCCGTGCCATAGCGGGTGCGCTGGTGATGCTGGGTATGTACGCCTTCATACATGAAGGACGGGATCATCAGCGGCACGCCGACGATCAGGTTCCAGGCGAACCGGAAGCCGGGCAGGGCGCCCTTGCGGATATGGGTCAGCTCATGGATGAAGCTGGCCGCACGATAGAGCGCCAGCATCGACACGAGCGCGCAGGCGAGGGCGATCGCCACATTGTCGATCAGAATCGCGCCAGCCATCGCGCCCCAACCGACCAGCGCGGATGCCAGCAGGTCGAACCAGTAGATACGCGGATTGGCGGTCGAATAGGCCCGCGTCAAATCGGCCGCGGCGCGCAGCATGGCGGTATCGTCGGGAATGGCCGCTCGCGCCCGCTGCGCGGCGGCAAGAATGGGATCATGCACTGTCATGCGGGCGGTCCTAGCCTCCAAATGCGCTGATATCATGGCAGCACCATGACATATTCACCATGTTATCCGCCTGAACGCGGCGCGTGATTGACATTCCGCAAACAAGCGCCGAACTGCACCGCACTCCATTTTTCTTTCAAGGCGGCACCCGTGGCGCATAACGATCTGGTCATCACCCCCGTTTCCGGCAAGGCCGACCTGAAGGCTTTTATCGACCTGCCCTGGCGGCTTTATGCCAATGATCCCAATTGGGTGCCGCCATTGAAGGCCGAAGTGAAGGAATTGCTGACGCCGGGGAAGAACCCCTTTTTCGGCCATGCCGAAGCGCAATATTTCCTCGCCCGTCGCAATGGCCAGGTGGTTGGCCGCATTTCCGCCCATATCGATCATCTGGCGCTTGAGCAGCCGGTCGAGCAGGGCATGGGGCCGGGCACCGGCAATTTCGGCCTGTTCGAGGCGGAGGATGACGCGACGGCCAAGGCGCTGATCGCCACGGCCGAGGATTGGCTGCGCGCCAAGGGCATGACCCGCGTGCTGGGGCCGATTTCGCTCTCCATCTGGGAAGAGCCGGGCCTGTTGATCGCCGGTCATGACCATCCGCCCACGGTGATGATGGGCCATAACAGCTCCGCTTATCAGGCGATGATCGAAGGGGCTGGCTATGTCCCGGCCAAGCAGCTCAAAACCTATGAGCTGGACATCACGAAAAGCTTCCCGCCGCTGATCCAGCGGATCATCCAGTCGGGCGAGAAAAGCCCGCGCATCACGATCCGCAAGGTCGACAAGTCGAAATTCGACAAGGAAGCCGCGATCATCCTGTCGATCCTGAATGACGCATGGGGCAATAATTGGGGCTTCGTGCCGATCACGGACGATGAAGTCGCCCATACCGGCAAGAAATTGAAGCCGATCGTGTTCGAGGATCTGATCATGATCGCCGAACTGGACGGCGAACCGGTCGCCTTCATGATGACGCTGCCGGACCTGAATGAAGCGACCAAGTCGTTGAACGGGTCGCTCTTCCCCTTCGGCTTCATCAAGCTGTTGAAATGGCTGCGCAAGCCCAAGGCGCGCACGATGCGCGTGCCGTTGATGGGCGTGGTGCAACGACTGCAAAGCTCACGCATGGCCAGCCAGCTGGCCTTCATGATGATCGAAACGATCCGCCTGGAAGCGGTGGCCCATTATGGTTCGACCCGTGGCGAGATCGGCTGGGTGCTGGACGACAATCAGGGCATGAACGCCATTGCCGACGCCATCAACAGCACGGTGAACAAGATCTATCAGATTTACGAGAAGCCGCTCTGATATTTCGTTTCGGCTTCGTATCGGCGGAAACCCTTTGTGCCGCCTCTCGTTGATACTCCAACACCCTAGCCAAGGAGTATCGACATGGGCGAAGCAACCGACAAGCTGAAGGCCGCAGGCAACAAGGCCGCTGGTTCCATCAAGGAAGGCATCGGCAAGGCGACCGACAACGAACGTCTGGAAGCCGAAGGCAAGGCGCAAAAGGCCAAGGGCACGGCGCAGGACGTCGCCGGATCGGTCAAGGGCGCCCTGGGCGACAAGATCTGACGATCTGACCGTCTGCACGACGAACAGGCCTCGCCCCGAAAGGTGCGGGGCCTTTTCGTTTCTGTCCTACATGACCGAAATCCGCTACCTCAGCCGTTCCCCGGCGAAGGCCGGGGTCCAGTTCCACGCTCGCAACTGGACCCCGGCCTTCGCCGGGGAACGGCAGCCGACAGGGGCACGTCATTGTTGCTCGCTGCTACCTACTGGCGGCCTGTTGGCGGCTTTCCGATAGGATCACGCCCGCGTAACATCATGTCGCATTTGGCGGGAAATATGCGAAGTTAAGCCTCTTGCCCATCCAGATAGTCGCGCACATCCCGCCGCAATTCCCCGGCGCACAGGTACAGCGCGATGACATTGGGAATGGCCATCAGGAAGAAGCTGCTGTCGACGATTCCGACCACGCGGCCCAGGTCGATCGCCGCCGCCGGGGGCAGGGCGACGACATAGAGAATCTTGTACGTCCACTGCGCCTTCGGGCCATTGCCGAACAGATAGCCCCAGGCCTGCAATCCATAAAAGCCCCAGGCCACCAGCGTCGAATAGGCGAACAGGAACACCACCACCGCCAGCAGCCATGGGAACCATGGCGATACCTGCGCGAAGGCGGCCGACGTGATCGCAATCCCCTCCAGCCCGCCATTCCATGTGCCCGCCACGACCAGCGCCAGCCCGCCGAACGCACAAACGATCATCGTGCCGAGCAAGGGCTCCAGCAGCGCGACCAGTCCTTCCGACACCGGATGCTTGGTCCGCGCCAGACTATGCGCCATCACCGCCGACCCGACGCCCGCCTCGCTGGCGAACACCGCGCGCCGCATCCCCGCGACGAAGGCGCCCACCGCGCCCCCGGTCGCCGCGTCGCCGCTCCACGCCCCGTTCCAGATCAGCGCCAGCGCCCCGGGTATCTCGCCGATATGCAGGATCAGGATCGCCGCGACCCCGCCCAGATAAACCGCCACCTTGATCGGGGTCAGCCGCTTCGACACCTCGCCCAGCCAGGCCGCGCCGCCCAGCGTCACCAGCGCCACCGCGCCGGCCAGGAACACGCCATAGGCCCAGCCATTGGTCAGGCCAGTGACGACCTTCACTT
>Ga0209147_101149_pt1 | contig 10871 bp, 9 predicted proteins | sample AraplaCol_mLB_r2_FD_184278 | JGI IMG/M metagenome (GOLD analysis project Ga0209147, IMG submission 184278) | Arabidopsis root microbial communities from North Carolina, USA - plate scrape CL_Col_mLB_r2 (SPAdes) (version 2) | ecosystem: Host-associated > Plants > Roots > Endosphere | place: USA... | reverse complement strand
GAGCGGATGTTGCCGAGGTGGATGAAGCCGGTGGGACTCGGCGCGAAGCGGGTACGGACAGGACGGGTCATAAACGGTAACTCGAACGCCTGGGGCGCATGAATGATTCGACGCGGGATCGACGGCGGCAGCCCGGACAGCAACGGGGCCGGCCGCGCCCGGAACGGGAAAGAAGCCGGAATTATACTCGCGCCGGACATCGCGCCAAGCGCGCCGCTTGCTTTATGATGTGCGCGCCGCGGCCGCCAGCCGGCGCGGCACCGGCCGCACGGAACCTGCCGCGCGGCCGCTCGGAACCTATCGCCGCCGCGGGCCGTGTAACCCGCCGCCAAGCCGCCGGAGAACCATTCGATGTCGTCCCCTCGCCTGTCGCGCCGCCACTTCACGATCGCCGCCGCGTCCGCCAGCCTCGCCGCCTGCACGTCGTTCGGCGACAAATCCCGTTCGGACAATACTTCCGGCGCCACGCAGCCGCGCGAGAAGCCGGTGAAGATCGGCATCGCGCTCGGCGGCGGCGCCGCGCGCGGCTTCTCGCACATCGGCGTGCTGAAGGCGCTCGAGGCGCGCGGCATCCCGGTCGAAATCGTCGCGGGCACGAGCGCGGGCTCGGTGGTCGGCGCACTGTATGCGTCGGGCATGAGCGCACTGCAGATCAACAAGATCGCACTCGACATGGATCAGGCGGCGATCAGCGACTGGGCGCTGCCGTTCCGTTCGCGCGGGCTGCTGCAAGGCGTGGCGCTGCAGAACTTCCTGAACAAGACGCTCAACAACCGGCCGATCGAGAAGATGGCGAAGCCGCTCGGTATTGTCGCGACCGATCTGCAGAGCGGTCAGCCGATCCTGTTCCAGCAGGGCAATACGGGGCTCGCGGTGCGCGCATCGTGCAGCGTGCCGTCGGTGTTCGAACCGGTGAAGATCGGCAACCGCGAATATGTCGACGGCGGCCTCGTGAGCCCCGTGCCGGCATCGTACGCGCGCAAGATGGGCGCGAGCTTCGTGATCGCGGTCGACATCTCGGCCCGGCCGGACGGCGCGGCAACCAACAACCCGATCGAGATGCTGCTGCAGACCTTCACGATCATGGGCCAGACGATCAAGACCTACGAGCTCGAAAAGTACGCCGACGTCGTGATCCGCCCGAACCTCGCGGCCATGGGCGGCAGCGACTTCAACCAGCGCAACGCGGCCATTCTTGCAGGCGAGGAAGCCGTCGCGCGCATCATGCCGGAACTGCAGCGCAAGCTCGCGGCAGCGCGCGGCGTGGCCGCCGCGTAAGCACACGATGCGCTGGCCGGCGCGCGCTGCCGGCCCGCAAACGACGGCGCGACCGTCATTCACCGTTTGCACCGCCCCAAAACAAAAAACCCTGCCGCCTTTCGGTGACAGGGTTTTTTCGATCCGGCCGGACCGGCCGTCGAACGTCAGTTGTTGCCGTTCGCCGAATCGTCGCCAATCGTCGCGCGCACGCGCTGACGCAGATCTTCCGGCTTCATCGGGAACTCCGACTCAAGCCGGCGCGCGCCGGTGAAACGCTTTTCCCAGTAGCCGCTATCGAGATCGTCGACGCGGATGGTGCTGCCCGTCGACGGCGAGTGCACGAACTTGTTGTCGCCGATGTAGATGCCGACGTGCGAGAACGTGCGGCGCATCGTGTTGAAGAACACGAGATCGCCCGGCTTGAGGTTGCTCATGCTCACCTTCTCGCCGACGCGGCTCATCTCTTCCGCTCGACGCGGCAGCGACATGCCGAGGGTGTCCTGGAACACGTAGCGCACGAAGCCGCTGCAGTCGAGGCCCGAATCCGGCGAGTTGCCGCCCCAGCGATAGCGCACGCCGATCATGTTCAGCGCGCCGACGACCACGTCGCCTGCCTTGCCGGCCATGCCGGCGAGGAACGACTTCGCGCCGCCGCCCGACGGCTGCGCGCTGGTCTGCTGGAGGGAGGAATTCGACGCGTTCTGCGTCGAATTTGTGACATTCTGGTTAAAACTGCTGACTTCGTCGGCGAACGCGCCGGGTGCTGCTGCGAACAGGGCGCCGATGAATAGCCCGGCGATGGTGCGCGCGCATACCTGGGTCAGGGATCGATGCTGCATTGGTCGATGGAATTTGCTTAAAAATCAGCTGATTGGCGGAAAATTTCGGACGATACTAGCCAGCGCGTAATCGTTTGTCAAAACAAATTAATAAATACAATCGAGATGATCAGACCATTGGCGGCCTATCACGCTTTCCAGACCGCTTTCAACAGCTTTTGTGTGTAAGGATGTGACGGTCTGCCGAAGATGTCGGCCACCTCTCCCGACTCGACGACGGCCCCGCCCTGCATCACCGCGACGCGGTGCGCCATCGCCCCGATCACCTCCAGGTCATGGCTGATGAATACATAGCCGAGGTTGTATTTCTGTTGCAAATTCGCGAGCAGCTTGAGCACCTGCTGCTGGATCGACACGTCGAGCGCGGACGTCGGCTCGTCGAGGATCAGGATGCGCGGTTCCAGCACCAGCGCGCGCGCGATCGCGATCCGCTGGCGCTGCCCGCCCGAGAATTCGTGCGGATAACGGTGCAGCACCGTGCGGTCGAGGCCGACTTCGCGCAGCACCGCGAGCGACTTCGCGCGACGCGCATCGGGCGTCATGTCCGGGCGATGCAGTTCGAGCCCCTCGCCGACGATCCGCTCGATCGTGTGACGCGGAGAAAGCGAACTGAACGGATCCTGAAAGACCACCTGCATGTTCGAGCGCAGGGCGGTCTGTTCGCGGCCGCGATAGGTCGACAGCGCTCGCCCCTGGAATTCGATCGTGCCGCCGGCCGTCTTTTGCAGGCCGAGCAGCGCCATCGCGAGCGTCGACTTCCCGGATCCCGATTCACCGACGATGCCGAGCGTCTCGCCCTGCCGCACCGACACCGACACATCCGCGACGGCCGTCACGGGTACCGAGCCGAACCAGCCCGCGATGCCCGGCCGCTTGCGCGCGAACTGCACGCTCACGTGGCGGGCGTCGAGCACGACGGGCGCGATCGGCATCACCGGCGCGACCGCGCGTTGCGGCCGGCTGTTCAGCAGTCGCTGCGTATACGGATGCTCGGGTTCCGCGAAGATCCGCTCGACCGGCCCGCTCTCGACGAGCCGGCCGTGCTCCATCACCGCGACGCGATCCGCGAAGTGCCGCACGAGATTCAGGTCGTGCGTGATCAGCAGGATCGCCATCCCGCGCTTTTCCGCCTCCTCGCGCTGCAGTTCCAGCAGCAGGTCGACGATCTGCGCGCGGATCGTCACGTCGAGCGCGGTGGTCGGCTCGTCGGCCAGCAGCAGGCGCGGCCGGCAGGCGAGCGCCATCGCGATCATCGCCCGCTGCCGCTGGCCGCCCGACAACTGGTGCGGATAACTGTCGACACGCTTCTCCGGCTCCGCGATGCCCGTGCGCGCAAGCAGAGCGATCGCACGCTTGCGTGCCTCGACCGCCGATACGCCGTCGTGCAGCACGATCGTCTCGCCGATCTGCACGCCGATCGTATACAGCGGGTTGAGCGCCGTCATCGGTTCCTGGAAGATCATCGCGATGTCCGAGCCGCGCAGCCCGCGCATCTCGCGCTCGCTCTTGCCAGACAGGTCCTGCCCCGCGAAGCGGATCGCCCCGCTCACGTCGGCGTCGCGCAGCAGCCTCAGGATCGACAGCGCGGTCACGCTCTTGCCGGAACCCGATTCGCCGACCAGCGCGACGCGCTCGCCGCGACCGATCTCGAGCGTCACGTCGTCCACCGCGACCGTGTCGCCGAAGCGCACATGCAGATGCTCGAGCGCCAGCAGCGGCTCATGCTGCGTCGATACGACCGCCTCGCTCATCGCTGGCCTCCCGCCGCGCGCACCGAATCGGCGATCCGCGTATCGAGTGCGTTGCGCAGCGCATCGCCCATGAAGGTCAGCAGCAGCAGCGTCGTGACCAGCACGCCGAAGGTCGACAACGAGATCCACCATGCGTCGAGGTTGCCCTTGCCCTGCGCGAGCAGTTCGCCGAGGCTCGGGGTCGGCGGCGGCACGCCGAGCCCGAGGAAATCGAGGCTCGTGAGCGCGAGGATCGAGCCGCTCATCCGGAACGGCAGGAACGTGATCACCGGCGTGAGGCTGTTCGGCAGCACATGGCGCCAGATGATCTGCCAGTTCGTGAGCCCCATCGCGCGCGCCGCGCGCACGTAGTCCTGCGTGCGGTTGCGCAGGAATTCCGCGCGCACGTAGTCGGCGAGCCCGATCCAGCCGAACAGCGACAGCAGCACGATCAGCAGCAGGAAACTCGGCTCGAAGATCGACGCGAAGATGATCAGCAGGTACAGCTCGGGCAGCGAACTCCAGATCTCGATCAGGCGCTGCCCGACGATGTCGATGCGCCCGCCGAAGAAGCCCTGCACGGCGCCCGCGGCGATCCCGAGCAGCGTGCCGATCACGGTCAGGATCAGCCCGAACTCGACCGACACGCGGAACCCGTACACGAGCCGGGCGAGCAGGTCGCGCCCCTGCGCGTCGGTGCCGAGCCAGTTAGCGCGCGACGGCGGCGCGGGGTTCGGCACGTTCGAGAAGTAGTTCAGCGTGTCGTAGTAGTAATGGTTCGGCGGGTAGACGACGAAGTTGCCGGGTGCCTCGAGCCGCTTGCGCACATACGGATCGAGATAGTCGGCCGGCGTCGGGAAATCGCCGCCGAAGGTCGTCTCCGGATACGCATGGAACATCGGGAAATAGGTCTGGCCGTCGTAACGCACGACGAGCGGCTTGTCGTTCGACCACAGCGGCGCCGCGAGACTCGCGGCGAACGCGACGACGAAGATCACGAAGCTCCAGTAGCCGAGGCGCTGCTGCCTGAAGCGCTGCCATACGCGGCGCGCGGGAGACGGCGACACGCGGGCGCGCGCCGCGTCGATGCGGGACGACACGACGGCCCGGTTCATCGCGCACCTCGCCCGGTGACGCCGGGCATGCAGACGGACGGTTTCATGTCAGCGCTCCAGGGTGTCGAATTGAATGCGCGGATCGACCCACACATAGCAGAGATCGGAGATCAGCTTGGTCGCAAGGCCGATCAGCGTGAACAGGTACAGCGTGCCGAGCACGACCGGATAGTCGCGCCGCACGACCGATTCGTACGACAGCAGCCCGAGGCCGTCGAGCGAGAACAGCGTCTCGATCAGCAGGCTGCCCGTGAAGAACGCGCCGATGAACGCGGCCGGGAAACCGACGATCAGCGGCAGCATCGCGTTGCGGAACACGTGCTTCCACAACACGCTGCGCTCGGAGAGCCCCTTCGCGCGCGCGGTCAGCACGTATTGCCGGCGGATCTGGTCGAGGAACGCATTCTTCGTGAGCATCGTGACGACCGCGAAGCTGCCGACGACCGACGCCGTGATCGGCAGCGCGATGTGCCACAGGTAGTCGAGCACCTTGCCGACGAGCGACAGCTGGGCGAAGTTGTCCGACGTGAGCCCGCGCAGCGGGAAAAGCTGCCAGAACGAGCCGCCGCCGAACAGCACGAGCAGCAGCACGCCGAGTACGAAGCCCGGAATCGCATAACCGACGAGCACGACGAGGCTCGTCGCGACGTCGAACGGCGAGCCGTTGCGCACGGCCTTCGCGATGCCGAGCGGCACCGAGATCAGGTACGTGAGGAAGAACGTCCACAGCCCGATGCTGATCGACACGGGCAGCTTCTGCACGACCAGCGACCACACGCTCTGGTGGCGGAAGTAGCTGTCGCCGAGATCGAAGCGCGCGAAGCGCTTCAGCATCAGCCAGTAGCGTTCGAGCGGCGGTTTGTCGAAACCGTACAGCGCCTTCAGCTGCGCGAGCTGCTGTGCGTCCACGCCGGTGTGCGCGCGCATCCCGAACGGCACCGCACCCTGCTCCGTCGCGCCCTTGCGCAATTCCTGCACGGCCTGTTCGACGGGGCCGCCCGGTACGAACTGGATCACCGCGAACGTGAGCGTCAGCACGCCGACGAGCGTCGGGATCATCAGCAGCAGGCGTTTGAGGATGTAGCTCCACATGGGCGTCGACTCGCGATCGGTAGGCGGGGTTGGACGTAGGGGCGGCGTGGCTCAGTGATCGGGCTTCGCCCACCAGGTCGACACGACCCAGCCCTCGGCCGAATAGTACAGCGGCAGCGTCTGCGGGTAGCCAAGCGTGCGCTTGTACGCGATCCGGTGCGTCGTGCTGTACCACTGCGGGACGGCGTAGTAGCCATGCATCAGCACGCGGTCGAGCGCGTGTGTCGCATCGAGCAATTCGTCGCGCGACTGCGCGGTGCCGAGTGCGTGCAGCAACGCGTCGACGGCCGGTGACTTCAGACCGATGACATTGGATGATCCCGGCTCGTCCGCGAACTTGCTGGCAAAACGCGCAAACTGTTCTGCGCCCGGTACCTGTACGCCGACGTAGCGGATCGGTGTCATGTCGTAGTCGAAGGCGTCGAGACGCTTTTGCAACAGCGCGAAATCAGCCGTCCTAAAGCGTACCTCGATGCCGAGCTTCGCAAGATTGCGCTGGTAGGCTGCCACGATCCCCTGGAATGGGGACCCTGCATCGTCCAGGATCTCGAACGTGAAAGGCTCTCCTTGCGCATTGCGCAATGCGCCATCGCGATAAGTCCAGCCTGCCTGCGCAAGCAGTGCCCGCGCCTTCAACAGGTTCGCGCGCAGCGAATTCGGCTGGTTCGTGTTCGGTTGCACGACCATCGGGCCGAATACGACCGGGTCAAGCTGCGCACGCAGCGGCTCGAGCAGCTTCAGTTCGCCCGGCCCCGGCAGACCGGTGGCCTGCAGGTCGGTGTCAGCGAAATAGCTGTCGAGGCGCGTATAACCGCCATAGAACAGTTGGCGATTCAGCCATTCGAAGTCGAGCGCGAGGTCAAGCGCCTGGCGCACACGCACATCGCGAAACAGCGGCCTGCGCAGGTTCATGAAGAAGCCCTGCATGCCGGCGCCGTTGTGTTGCCGGAATTCGCGCTTGATCAACTCGCCGCTGTCAAAGCGCTTGCCAACATCCTGCCGTATCCAATTGCGCGCGATGTTCTCGACAAGTACGTCAAATTCACCTGCCTTGAACCCCTCGAGCCGCGCAACGCCCTCTCCGTACAGCTTGTAGACGATCCGTTCGAAGTTGTTGGTGCCCACCCGCACCGGCAGGTCGGCCCCCCAATATGCCGGGTTGCGCCGGTATGTAATGTTGCGGCCGTTGTCGTAGCGCTCGATCAGGTACGGGCCGCTGCCGATCGGCTGCTCGAACGCGAGCTGGTCGAACGGGATGCGCGAGCCGTCCGCGCGCAATCCCCACTTGCGCGAAAACACCGGCACGCCGCCGGCGATCAGCGGCAGTTCACGATTCGCGCTGCGGAACTCGAAACGCACGGTGGCGGGATCAACCACCACGGCCTTCGTGATTTCCGCGAAATACGCGCCGAACTGCGGCGCGGCCAGCTTGCTCTTCAGTGTGTCGAACGAGAACTTGACGTCGTCGGCCGTGACCGGGTCGCCATTGGAAAAGCGCGCGCGCGGATTCAGGTGGAACGTGACCGAACGGCGATCCGGTGCGATGTCGATGTCGTCGGCGAGCAGCCCGTACGCGGACGCCGGCTCGTCCGAACTGCCGGTCGCGAGGCTCTCGAACAGCATGTCGATGCCCGGCGCGGGATTGCCGCGCATCGTAAACGGGTTGAACTTGTCGAACGAGGTCAGCCGGTTGGGGTTCGCGAGCACGAGCGTGCCGCCCTTCGGCGCGTCGGGGTTGACGTAGTCGAAATGCCTGAAGCCCGGCGGATACTTCGGCTCGCCGTACTGCGCAATGGCGTAGGCCGCGTGCGCGGCCGTCGCGGCCAGCGCCGCCTGCAACACGAACACCGCGGCCGTGCGGCCGGCAACCCGTACGGCACGGCGGACACGCACGGCGGCCCGGGGCGAACCCTTCGTCATAGAGGCCCTGTCGGTCGAATGAGGGTAGTAACGAGGGACGATTCTACCCATTCAATCCGTCGGGCCAAAAGAAAACCGCCATGCAGGCGGTTTCTTCATCAGCGGACGTTGCGCGCACATCACGCGTGCGCCCTGTCGATCAACGCCAGCCGTTGTGGCGACCGTTGTCCCAATGGCCGTGACCGCGATCCCAGCCGGGGCGGCCGCCGTGACGGCGGTACCACTCGTCGCGGCCCCAGTAGCGACGGCCGTCCCAGTAGCGGTCGCCATGCCAGCCGATCACGATAGTCGGCGCCGGTGCGTAGACGGGTGCCGGCGCGTAGACCGGCGCAGGCTGATAGACGACCGGCGGCGGAGGCGGCGGCGCATACACAGGTGCAGGCGCGACGTAGACCGGTGCCGGAACGCCGAGATTGATCCCGACATTGACTCCCGCCATTGCTGCGCCCGACACGAGCAAGGCCGTCATACCGGTCAAGAGCGAGGCAATACGCAAGGTCTTCATGGATTCCTCTTTGGGGGTTGTTTGATGTGTGATTCGACTATAACGGCAAGCGTTGCCACCGCATATTTCAAGTTTGTAAGAACTGATGCGCGGCATCGCAACGGCAAGCTTGCGCTAACGTCTTGTAACAATCGACGGCCCGACGGAGGCGTCCAGGCGCCCTTCCGCCTTCGCCGATCGGCGTTCGCACCGGCAATGCGCGCGCGCCGAATCATACAGTCGATGTCCCGCGATACCGCTCTCGCGGGCCGCGGCGCCCTTCTCGCGGACGAAAAAAAAGCGGCACCTTCGTGCCGCTTCTCCGGTCGACGCATCGCGCCGCGATGCCGCTCAGCGCGACATCATGTTCATGCTGACGTTGTGCATCACCCACAGCGTGCCGACGATCAGGATCGCCGCGGTCAGCACCGTGTAGCTGAACGCCATCACGTTCCAGCGCTGGCCCGACGAGCCGTTCATGTGCAGGAAGTACACGAGGTGCACGACGATCTGCACGAACGCGAGCACGGCAAGCGCGATCAGCGACGCGTGCGGCGACAGCACGCCGCCCATCACGAGGCCGAACGACGCGGCCGTGAGCAGCACCGACAGGATGAAACCGGCGACATAACCGCCGACACTGCCGTGCCCTTCCTCGAGTTGAGACGAATGCGAATGGGCCATTTAGATCACGCTCGCGAGATAGACAAAGGAAAACACGCAGATCCACACGATGTCGAGGAAGTGCCAGAAGAGGCTCAGGCACGTCAGGCGTCGCAGGTCGCGATCGGTCAGGTCGCCGCCGCGAAACACGATCTGCCCGGCGAGCACGATCATCCACAGCAGCCCGGCCGTCACGTGCAGCCCGTGCGTGCCGACCAGCGTGAAGAACGCCGACAGGAACGCGCTGCGTTGCGGGCCCGCGCCTTCCGCGATCAGGTGCGAGAACTCGCGCAGCTCCATCACGAGAAACGCCGCGCCGAGCACGAACGTCACCGCGAGCCACGCGAGCAGCGCGCCACGCCGCTGCTTGTACGCGGCGAGCATCGCGAACCCGTACGTGATGCTCGACAGCAGCAGCGCGGCGGTTTCCACCGCGACGCCCGGAATGTCGAACAGGTCTTTCGCGGTCGGGCCGCCCGCATACTGCTGGCCGAGCACCGCGAACGTCGCGAACAGCGCGGCAAAGATCACGCAGTCGGTCATCAGGTACAGCCAGAACCCGAACACCGAATGCGACGGCGGATGGTCGTCGTGCTCGAGCAGGGTCGCGCTCAAGGTTTTCTGCAACATCAGTTGGCCTCCAGTTCCACGTCGTCGACGCGCGCGGCCAGGCGCTGCGTCGGCTGCTTGTCTTCGGTCTTGCGCACCGTCGACGCAGGGATGTAATAACCGTCGTTATCGCGCGAGCTGTAGATCACGAGCGTCGCGACGATCCCGACGAGCCCGCCGATCGCCATCCACCAGATGTGCCACACCAGCGCGAAGCCGAGCACCAGGCTGAAGATCGCCACCACGAGGCCCGCGCAGGTATTCGACGGCATGTGGATGTCGCGGAACGACGCCGGGTTCGGCCGGCCTTCGCCGCGTGCCTTCATGTCGGCATACGCGTCGAGCGTGCGCACCTGCGGGATCACCGCGAAGTTGTAGTCGGCCGGCGGCGACGAGGTCGCCCACTCCAGCGTGCGGCCGCCCCACGGATCGCCCGTCGTGTCGCGGTATGCCGGCAGGTTGCGGTTGCGGATGCTGACCACCAGTTGCAGCAACTGGCACGCAATGCCGACCGCGATCAGCACGGCGCCGAATGCGGCGACCAGCAGCCACGGATGCCAGGCCGGGTTGTCGTAGTGGTTGAGCCGACGCGTCATGCCCATGAAGCCGAGCACGTAGAGCGGCACGAACGCGACGTAGAAGCCGACCTGCCAGAACCAGAACGCAGCCTTGCCGAGCTTCTCGTTCAGCTTGAAGCCGAACGCCTTCGGGAACCAGTAGTTGAAGCCCGCGAGATAACCGAACAGCACGCCGCCGATGATCACGTTGTGGAAGTGCGCGATCAGGAACAGGCTGTTGTGCAGCACGAAGTCCGCACCCGGAATCGCCATCATCACGCCGGTCATGCCGCCGATCGTGAACGTGACCATGAAGCCGATCGTCCACAGCACGGGCGTCGTGAATTCGATCCGGCCGCGATACATCGTGAACAGCCAGTTGAACACCTTCACGCCGGTCGGGATCGCGATGATCATCGTCATGATGCCGAAGAACGCGTTCACGTTCGCACCCGAGCCCATCGTGAAGAAGTGGTGCAGCCACACGAGGAACGACAGCACCATGATCGCGCAGGTCGCGTACACCATCGTCTTGTAGCCGAACAGCGGCTTCTTCGCGAACGTCGCGATGACTTCCGAGAAGATCCCGAACGCCGGCAGGA
>Ga0209147_101146_pt1 | contig 10878 bp, 4 predicted proteins | sample AraplaCol_mLB_r2_FD_184278 | JGI IMG/M metagenome (GOLD analysis project Ga0209147, IMG submission 184278) | Arabidopsis root microbial communities from North Carolina, USA - plate scrape CL_Col_mLB_r2 (SPAdes) (version 2) | ecosystem: Host-associated > Plants > Roots > Endosphere | place: USA... | reverse complement strand
GCGCGACAAATGCCTTCATCCACGTCGTTCGCTTCCGCCAGACCTTTTGCCAGCGCCCAGGCATCGAGCAGGGCCATGTTGGCGCCTTGCCCAAGCTGGGGACTGGCGGAATGCCAGGCATCGCCGATATGGACCAACGCAGTTTCCGCTGGTGACCGCAAAGTGCGGTGCGCATAGCGCGCAAAGGTCAGCTGGCCGGGGTCGTCGATCTGGTCGAGCAGCGGCGCGCATTCGGGCCAGAGCGCTGTAACCCGTGCCTTCCAGGAGTCGAGCCCGGCCTTGTGCCAGTCGTCAAGCCGATCGGCACGCAATGACCAGAAGAAGGCGGCCTTTGGCGTCATCGCGTCAGGCGGCGTGCCGATCGGCAAGACCCCCGCCATGATGCTGGCGCGATCATAGCGCTGCGCCAGACTATGCGGATCGAAGCCGGCCTTTTGCGGCCAGTCGAGGCTGGCCCACAGAGCGCCATAGGCCAATTCCCGACCGGTCGGCGGCGCCAGCGGCGTGCGCGTCCCCAGTGCATCGACCACCAGATCATAGGGCGCGCTGGCGTCGCCATCGGCAAAGCGCAGCGTCCGTTGCGTACCGACCGGCTCGCTGTCCACCAGGGCGCGGCCGGTATGGACAGTGATGCCTGACCGCAACACGGCCTCATGCAATATCCTGAAAAGGCTTGCACGATGAATGCCGATGCCGAACGCGCCCTTGTGGCGCAGGGCAGCATAATGGACATTGAGGACCACGCGCTCGCCCGCCTTGCCAAACAGGCGATCGATGCGCGACCCGGCATGCACGACTTGGTCCAGCAGCCCCAACTGCCCCAGAACCGCCATGCCCGTGGGCTGGATCATCAGCCCCGACCCGATAGGGCGGGGCGTGTCGAAACGATCGAAAAGCGTAACTTGATGCCCCGCGCGACTGAGCAACAACGCCGCCGCCAGTCCGCATGGCCCGCAGCCTGCGATCGCGATGTTCAGACCCCGCATGACCGCCGCCCAGACGCGCCGATTTGCCGTTCCAAGAGGATGAGCGGATTCATGCTGATGCCAATGCCCCCATCGTCACATAATCCAGCTTGCCCGTGCCCAACACCGGGAGGGCGTCCACTTCGCGAATGTCACGGGGAATGGCCAGTTCGGTGATACCGTTCGAACGGCCCCAAGCCTGGAGATCGCTCGCCTTCGCCCCTTTGCGCGTGGTGAACAGGACCAGCTGTTCGCCTTTGCGTGCGTCGGGACGCGTGACGACGGCATGTTCGGCATCGGGCCACAGTGCAGACGCATAGCCCTCTACGGCAGGAAGGGAGATCATCTCTCCGCCGATCTTGGCGAAGCGCTTGGCGCGCCCGCGAATGGTGACGAAGCCTTCGGAGTCGATCGTCACGATATCGCCCGTGTCGTGCCAGCCATCTGCGGGCGGTTGCAGGACGCCGGGCGCATCCGCCTTCATATAGCCCGCCATGATGTTGGGTCCACGGATCGACAGCCGTCCGCCTTCGGTGATGCCGGGAACCTCGTCCAGTTGCGGCACGATGCCGGGCAGCAGGCGGCCAACGGTGCCGGCGCGGAAGTGCATCGGCGTATTGACCGCGATCACAGGGCCAGCCTCGGTCGCGCCATAGCCTTCCAATATGCGCAGGCCGAATTTGTCCGCATAGGCCTTGCGGGTTTCGTCGCGCACCCGCTCGGCGCCCGCGAAGATGTAGCGCAGCGAATAGAAGTCGTAATTATGCGCCATGCGGGCATAGCCCGACAGGAAGGTGTCCGTGCCGAACAGGATCGTGGCGTTGCTGTCATAGGCGAGCGCCGGCACGATCCGATAGTGAAGCGGGCTGGGATAGAGCAACGTCTTCACGCCGTGAAGGATCGGCAGCAGCGTGCCGCCGGTCAGGCCGAAACTGTGGAAAACGGGCAGGGCGTTCAACACCGTGTCGGCGGTGTTGAAATCGATCCGCGCGGCGAGTTGGCGGCAATTCGACAGCAGGTTGTGATGGGTCAGCACCACACCCTTGGGCAGGCCTTCTGAACCACTGGTAAAGAGGATGACGGCGGGCGCATCGGGCGCGATGCGCAGTTTCTTGTGGCTGCGCGCGGCAAAGCGGCTGGCGATCATCGCGCGCAATTTCGCGCCCGTGCCGATGCGTGCACCGATATCTTCCAGCCACAGGATTGTGATGCCTTCGGCCTCCAGCGCCGTGACGATATCGCCCAGCTTGGCCTGGGTGATAAAGGCGCGGGCGGTGACGATGGTGCGCACCTGCGCGGCGGTGCAGGCGGCCTTCAAATTGGTAAGGCCGGCGGTGTAGTTGAGCATGGCTGGCACGCGGCCATGCGCCTGAAGCGCGAAGAAGGTGGCGACCACGGCCGAAACATTGGGCAACAGCACGCCGACCGCTTCGCCCTGCCGGGTCGCGGCGGCGAGCGGCTTGCCCAGTGCTAGGCTGCCGATGACCAGCCGATCATAGGTCATCGGCTCGCGCTTGATGTCCTCGACTACGGGCGCCTTGCCGCCATGAATGTGCCGGGCTTCCAGCAGCGCCTCGAACAGCGTTTCGTCGCTGTTCGACGTCGCGAAGATCATCGCGCTCATTTCATCATAGAGACGACGGCCGGCGATGGCGCGACGGGCGCGGGCGGTCATTTCCCCATCGATCGCGAAGCGGCGGGGGGGCAACACGGTCAGGCGGATCTTGGGGAAGCGGCGCAGGCGAACCTTGCCCCTCAGCCTTGAGAAGGGGGTATATTGCGCGCCGTCGATGCGCACGGGGATGATCGGTGCGTCCGCCTTGTCCGCGACCATGCCGGGACCATCGAACACTTTCATCAGCGCGCCGGTGACGGTGATGCGGCCTTCGGGGAAAATGACCAGCGTGCGCCCTTCGCGCACGGCCTTGACCATCGCCTTGGCCGCCATGGGATTGGTGGGGTCGACAGGGAAGGCGTCGAACAGCGGCAGGAAAGGCTTGATCCACCAGGCTTTGGCGATGCGGGTGTGGACCGCGAAGGTCGGCTTGCCCGGCAGGAAAGCGGCGAGCAGCAGGCCGTCGAGGAAGGAGACATGGTTCACAACGACCACGGCGGGCGATCCGGCGGCGGGCATGTTTTCCGCCCCCGTCACATCGACCCGGTAGAGCAGGCGCAGGATGCCGCGGAAAATGGCCTTGATCACGGTTTCGGGCAGCAGCCAGCAGGATATGAGCGCGATCGTCAGCGTGGCAAAGCCCATCGCGCCGATGACGCCGGGGACATCGACGCCGCGCGCGAGCATCAGCGTGACGACCGCCACCACCGCCACGCTGACGGCGGCGTTGACGATATTGTTGGCGGCTATGGTGCGCGACCGTTCCTCACGCGGGGCGTGGGTCTGGAGGATCGCATAGAGCGGCACGATGAACATGCCACCGGCAAAGGCGATACCGAACAGGTCGATCAGAATGCGCCAGCTGCCCGCCGAGGCGACGAAGGTCGCAATACCGGCGTTCGGGCCAGTGGGGACGTAGCTGCTGGTCGACAGCCACAGGTCGATCATGAAGCCGGCGAGCGCCAGCGCCGATATGGGTACGAAGCGGGCCGACACTTCACCGGCCAGCAGGCGATTGACCAGTAGCGATCCAAGCGCGACGCTAAGCGAGAAGACCAGCAGGAACAGGGTGGCGACCTCTTGCCGGGCGTGCAGCACGCCACTGACCAGCGGTGCGAATTCGGACAGCAGAACCGCGCCGACCGCAAAGAACCAGCTGATCCCCAGGATCGAAAGCCATACGCCCCGACCATGGCGGGCGGCCTTCAATATCTGCCAGGTGCTGCGGAAGATGTTGGGATCGACCTTCAACCCCTGCGCCACTGGCGGGGCAGCAGGAACGGCGAGGCTTGTGAGGAAACCCAGCACGGCAATGCCCACCGCGGCGAGGCCAGCGGTCAGCGCCGGAATGACGCCGGCCAGCAACTGTCCGCCCAATATGGCGAGGAAGGTGCCGGCCTCGATCAGGCCGGTGCCACCCATCAGTTCGTGCGATCCCAGATGCTGCGGCAGGATCGAGAATTTGACGGGGCCAAAGATGGTCGAATGCAGGCCCATCAGGAACAGGCAGCCGAGCAGCAGCGGCACCGATTGCAGAGTGAAGCCGATGAGCGCGAGGGCCATGATGACGATTTCGGCCGCCTTGACCGCGCGTACCAGCTTCGCCTTGTCCCAGGCGTCGGCAATCTGGCCGGCGATCGCGGAAAAGAGGAAATAGGGCAGGATGAACAGGCCGGTGGCGACCGTCGCCAGCAATCCGGCCTTGTCCGGCTCGGTCCGGAACAGCACGAAATTGGCGAGGAACAGCAGCGCGAACTTGAGCAGATTGTCGTTGAACGCACCCAGAAACTGGACGACGAACAAGGGCGCGAAGCGACGTTTTCCTAACAGCGATAGATCAGGTGCAGACATGATTTGGAACCCCCGTGGATGAGAGCAATAGGCAGGAAGTATAGACGGGACGTTAATCGGCGTCGCTTTTGAGCTGGCGGCTGTAGAGCCAGCCGATGCCGATCAGGCTGAAGCCAAGCGCAAGGAAAGAGGCGATGCGGAGCAAACCGGTCAGGCCCGCCGCGTCGAGCAGGAACACCTTGGCCACCGCGCTCAGCATCAGCAGCAGGGACGCGATGCGCCAGTCCCGATTGCCGATGCGGATGCCCCGCAGCAGGAAACCTATGGCAAGGCCGATGGCCAGGACCGATCGGCCGATATCCTCCCCCATCGCCAGATGCGGGCCGTTGAGGAGCGATCCTTCGAACAGTTGGCGCAGAACATTATAGGCGAAGAAGAGGATGAGCAGCATTTGCGCGCCTTGGATTGGTCGGTCGAAACGGACGGTCAGATCCGGCGCGATGCGGCGTGTCAGGCTGAGCGCCACGAAGGGCAGCGCGAAGGCGGGGAGCAGGAGCGTTATCAGCGGAAGCGTGCCCACGGCCTGGGTGGCCCAGAGTGGGTTGTGCAGGAACAGGCTGTAGAAAAGACTGTGTGCGAGTGCGGCGGCGATCAGGCCCAAAGCGACCATCCGATGCTGCGCGAAATGCCAGATGACAAAGCCCGCACCGAGCAGCAGCGCTTCCCACACTGTGCGTTCGGCAAGACCGGCGTGGATGAAGCCGGCATGACTGTCGATGGCAAACAGCTGCTTGTAGCCGATGTGCATGGCGACAGCGCCCATCAGGATCGCGGCGGCGACACCGGCACGACGCGCGATCATGCCGAACCGCCCGCGCCACAGCGTCAGCGCAACGAGCGCGGCGGGCAGGGCGAGGCGGCGCAGCATATCAGACATATCGGGCAAGTTGCTTGCCAGCATCGGCTGACCGACCAGCGATAGCATAGCCTGTCCGGTCCAGTGGAGCAGCGGCCACGCCGCCCAGAGCAGGACGACGAGCAGCATCGTCGCGATCGCAGGCAGCAGGCGCTGCGGCGACAGACGGCGCGTGGCTTGCGCCAGCAGGGGCAGTGACAGCGCGGTGATCGGCGCCAGCCAGAGCGCAGGAACGACCTGCGCCACGGTGCCATAGGCGGTAATGGCGGCGGCGGCCTGCGCGACGACGCGTCCTTCGGCAAAGCGTGCGCGCCAGGCGAACAGGGCGGCGACGGCTGCAACCACACTCCAGCGCAGCATGGCGGAAAGCGGGGCGATGGCCGTCGCATCGCCGATCAGGCGCAGGCTTTCCTCCATACCGCGATCCCCCATGAACAGAGAGGTGAGCGCGACGAAGGTGAAGACCCAGCCGCTATATTCGACGCGATAATCCTGCGCCTGTTCGGACAGGGTCAGCAGCGCCGCGCCGACCAGTGCCAGCGTGACCGGCGCCAACCAGCCGGGCAGGCCGAAAGCGCCCGCGACGGTCAGCAGGACGGCGGCGCCGGTTGCCAGCATGACGAAACGCGCACCATGTTTCCGGTCCGCACGACGCCAGCCCTGCGCCATGCCCGATAGCGGGAGGGCGGCAGCAAGGAGAGCGATCAGGGCGAAACGGATATCGTCGGCTGGCGCGGCGCGGTAGAAATGGATGGCCGCGACGGCGAGGCCGCCCAGTGCAACCGCAACGACCTGACCCGCTTCGATCAGGCCGCCAGCCGGACGCCAGAGCCGCCGGAGCGCGGCGCTGCCATAGAGGGCGGCAATGCCCGTGATGACTAGCGTGAAGGACAGCAGCGGCGGCGACGGCCACACGCCTGCGAGCAGCAACGCGATGCCGAGGCCCACGGGGACCAGGCGACGAAGCGAGGGTTCGTGACCGCTCAGCCAGAGCAAGGCAATCGAAAGGAGGCCAAACAAGGCCCAGTGGAGCGGCGCGAAGCCACCGGTCGCGACCAGTGCCGCCATCTGCGCGGCAGCCACGGTGGCGGACACGGCACGGATCAGGGTGGCGCGGCTGCCGGAGAAGGCGAGGAGCGGGAAGCCGATGCCCAATGCCAGGATCAACAGGCCGACAGAGAGCGCTGACGCGACGTCGAGCGCGCCGGTCAGGATCAGCAGGCTACCCCAGCCAGCGCCGCCGACCAGCGCGCCGACGCCCAGCCATAGCCAGCGCTGGGTGCGGGACAGGGTGCAAAGACCGCCGATCGCGAGCGCAAGATAGCAGGACAATAACGGCACATTGGGTTCGCTCGATCCCGCCAGCGCCGGCGCGGCGAGGCCGCCGACCAGCCCCAGCAGCGCGCTCGGCGCGCCAAAGCGCAGCGATAGAGCCATGGCGAGCCCGGTCACGGCGGCCAGGCCGGCAAAGGCGGTCGTCGGGCCGATGAGATGATAAAGGTTGGCGGCAGTCAGGATGGCGGCATAGAGCGTGGCGATGCCGGCGCCGGCCAGGGCCTGCCGCACGCGCGGATCGCGCAGGCGCTCCTCCTGCCGCAACGCGCCTTCCGCTGCGGCGATCAGGCTGCCACCGAATAGCAGGCCCAACATCACGCGGACGACCGGCGACAAAAGGCCGGTATCGATGGAATATTTGACGAGCAATATGCCCGCGACCGCCAGCGTGATGCCACCCGCCCAGATAGGCAGGCGGCGGCCGAACAGATCCTCGAACGCGGAGCCGGGACGCGACGAGGCGGCGGCCTGTCTGACAGGCGCGGGCACGGGCGGAGTACCGATGGCCGGTTCCGGCGCGGCGATGGGTGGTGCTGGGGGAGGGGGCGGCGCGGCCGGTTCCGGCCGGCTGACTTTCGCGGGCTCGACTAGTGTAGCAACAGGTGCGACTGGTTCTGGGCGCGGCGTGGCTTGCGCCTTAGCAGGTGCGCGGGTGAAGGGAGACGGCCTGACAGGTGGCGGGGCCAAGTCCGCGCGGACGAGCGATGTATCCATCTCGATCAGCGCAAGGCGCGTTTCGAGCCGTTTCATACGAGTCCGGGTGTCGAACAGCACGACCCCCAGCACGACCAGGACCAGCATAACCAGCATGACTCACCCTCCAGTTGGTCAGCAGGAGATAGATTTTAATTAGACAGTGTTCAATTAAAATATTAGACAGTGTTCAATTAAATTTCTAGAGCGGCTTCATGGGCAGACGATCCGATCATAGCCGCGCCGAACTGGAAGCGTTGATCCTGACAGAAGGGCATCGCCATATGGCGGAAGTGGGCTTTGCCCGCTTTTCCGCGCGCGAAGTCGCCAAGCGCATCGGCTATGCCGTGGGAACCCTCTATAATGTGTTCGGCAGTTACGATCGGCTGATCGTGGCGATCAACACGCGCACGTTCGAACAATGGGCCGCGCATCTGGAAGAGCGGCTAGCCCGGCCATCGACAGATCGCATCGCGGCGCTGGTGGAGGGCTATTTCAGCTTCGCAGCGGACCATATGCCTTTATGGACGGCCATATACGACCATCGGCTGCCGCCTGATATGGCGATGCCGGAAGGCTTTGCGGCACGGCGCGGGGCGCTGACCGATGTGGTTGTGCGCGAAGTCGCGGCGGTCTTGTCGCCCGATATGCAGGATCGGGCGCCGCGCTTGGCCCGGTCGCTGGTAGCGACCGTCCACGGTCATTGCATCTTTGCGCTTAACGGAAGTTTTGCCCTTTTGGGCGAAACCGCGCCGCTGGACATGGCGATCGCGCGGGTCAAGGAGTCGCTATCAGCAGCCGGCGCGCGTCTGTAGCATCGGCTGTGGAAGGGGAGTATGGACGATGAAATGGCTCGAGAATCTGGAGCGTGACTTGCAATCGCCCTTGGCCGTGCGGCGGTTCGGCAGCGGCTGGTTTTCCGGTTTCTTCGGTCTGCTCCTGGCTGTCACCGGCCTTTGCCTCGTCGTGGCGCTCCGCTGGCCCGACTGGTTCGCGATGCCCGAATTGGCACCGCTGCGTGATTCCAGCAGCCTGCGTCCGGCGGTGCACCTGATCCTGATCGCTGGCTATGGCCTGGCGTTGCTCAGCTTGTTGCTTCGACCACGCAAGGCGATCGGCGCCACCGCTCTGGTGATCGCATTGATCGCTACATTGCTCGGCGGCGCGGATGTCCAGCCGCGTGAAACCCATGACTGGGGCGTGTTCTTCGGTGTCGATTTCTTTGCGGTCAACATGATCGTGACCGGGCTGATGTTCGCGCCGATCGAAAGGCTGTTTCCGCGCCGCCGTGAGCAGCGCCTGTTCCGGCAGGAATGGCGTGAAGACCTGTTTTATTATCTGCTCAGTTCCATGCTGGTGCAGCTCATCACCTTCCTTGCGCTCGCGCCGTCCGGGTTCATCAATGCGTCGACCGGCGGGCTGGCGGGCATCCGGGCCATGGTGGCGAGCCAGCCCTGGGCGCTCCAGTTTCTGGAGGTCGTGCTGCTGACCGACCTTGCCCAATATTGGTTCCACCGCGCCTTCCACCGCGTGCCGTTCCTCTGGGGCTTCCACGCCGTGCATCATTCGGCCAAGTCCATGGACTGGCTTGCCGGCGCGCGCATGCATTTCTTTGAAATTATAGCGCTGCGCAGCGTCACGTCGCTGCCGCTGTTGACCTTCGGCTTTTCGCCTTCGGTGATGCAGGCCTATATCGGCTTCGTCTACATCTACTCCTCGTTGCTGCACGCCAATCTGGGGGGCGACCTCAACTGGCTCGGCCGTTTCGTCGCGACGCCTCGCTTCCACCATTGGCATCATGGTATCGAGGCGGTGGCGGTGGACAAGAATTTCGCGATCCACTTCCCTTTCCTCGATCGATTGTTCGGCACCCATCATTTGCCCGACGGTGTCTGGCCGAGCGGTTACGGCGTTCCCGAAAATGTGCCCCAGGGCTATTGGTCTCAATTCGCCTATCCCTTTCGTCGGAAAGCAGATGCGCCAGGCGGCGGATAGAGAATGAGTTCGGCAACAGCAGATGGTTCGTAATCAGTAACAAGCAGTCGGCGCCTGCGTAGCTGAACGATCGAAATCGAGCGGCTGAGCTCGGCTTTCACCGGCATTTTCGGCGGTTATCATGACAAACAGTGATGCGTCACGGAGCGCCTGCACTGCACCTGCTTCATCGCGCCAGAACAGGATCGGCTCGCTATGCAAGCGAGCCGACGGCAAGCCGCCCGACTTCACTTCGTCGGCCCAAGAGAGGCCTGCAGGCGCGTTGGACCGCAGCGCCCCGCTTTGCGACTTTATCCAATTCCAGAAATCGGCCGGATGGATCCTTTGTGCCATCCCGTCTTGTAAATCGCGCAACATGTACTAGATGGTACACAGCGTCGCGGCCGCGACGATCTGGCGGATCAGCTTTTTTCCGACCCCCAGAGCGGCACTCTCCGACGCCCATAAGAGATGAAGGAGGTGCCACGTGTCAGGCACGAAAATGCACGGCCATCCGCTTGTTCGCGGATGGCTGCTTCTGTTGGGGGCGGTAATAGTTGCCGCTGGACTGCTGTTCACGATCGGCGGGGTGAAGCTCGTTGGCCTTGGCGGCAGCCCATATTTCCTGATCGCCGGAATTGCGCTTTTCGGCGCCGGCATACTTATCATGTTGCGCAGGGCAGGTGGCGCATGGCTGTTTGGCGCCATCCTTCTGCTCACCCTTTGCTGGGCGCTGTGGGAAGTGGGTTTCAGCTTCTGGCCGCTAATCTCCCGCCTTTTGGCGTTTGGGGTCGGCGCTACCGTCGTGTCCCTATCCTATCCGTTGCTGCGTCGGCGGGATGGCTCCAAGCCGTCCTGGCGACCCGCTCTGATCGTGGCTGCGCTGCTTGGCCTATGTTCGACAGGCGGCGTATCGGGAATGTTCATGGCTCATCCCACGGTGCCCTTCGCGGGGAAGGCCGATGCTCTCACCCCGGTCGATGCTGCGCATGAGCAGAAGGATTGGACCGCTTATGGTAATACGCCCGGTGGCAGCCGTTTCGTCGCCCTTGATCAGATCACCCGCGACAATGTGAATAATCTCAAGGTCGCCTGGACCTATCGCACCGGCGACATCGCGCAGAGCGACGGCAATGGCGCGGAGGATCAGAATACCCCGCTCCAGATTGGCGATACGGTCTTCATCTGTACCCCGCACAATAATGTCATTGCGCTCGATGCCGATACCGGCCGCGAAAAATGGAAGACGATCGTCAATGCCAAGGCTTCGGTCTGGATGCGTTGCCGCGGCCTTGCCTATTTCGACGCCCGTGCACCGCTCAATCAACCCAGCCTGCCCGGCGCGACCCCGGTCACGCCCGTCACCGTGCCGACCGGCGCCGCGTGCCAGCGCCGCATCCTTATGAACACGATCGACGCCCGCCTGATCGCGCTTGACGCCGACACCGGCAAATATTGCGCCGACTTCGGCGCGAAGGGCATCGTTGATCTGAAATCTGGCTTGGGCGACGCGCCCGATCCGCAATATCAGCTCACGTCCGCCCCGACCCTGGCCGGCACAACCGTCGTCATCGGTGGCCGTGTCGCCG
>Ga0209147_101144_pt1 | contig 10886 bp, 9 predicted proteins | sample AraplaCol_mLB_r2_FD_184278 | JGI IMG/M metagenome (GOLD analysis project Ga0209147, IMG submission 184278) | Arabidopsis root microbial communities from North Carolina, USA - plate scrape CL_Col_mLB_r2 (SPAdes) (version 2) | ecosystem: Host-associated > Plants > Roots > Endosphere | place: USA... | reverse complement strand
CGGGTCAGCACCACGCCGGTCAGCGGCACTTGGCTCGTAAAGCTGGTCGCGACATTCACCGCGTCCTGCCCGGTCAGCGAATCGACCACCAGCAGGATTTCGGCGGGATTGGTGACGTCGGCCACCGCCTTCATCTCGTCCATCAGCGCCTGATCGACATGCAGGCGCCCTGCGGTATCGAGCATGACCACGTCGAAGCCCTGAAGCTTCGCCGCCTGCAACGCGCGCTTGGCGATATCGACCGGCTGTTGCCCGGCAACGATCGGCAGGGTCGCGACGTCGGTCTGCGTACCCAGCACCGCCAGCTGTTCCTGCGCGGCCGGACGCTGGACGTCGAGCGACGCCATCAGCACCTTCTTGCGCTCTTTTTCCTTCAGCCGCTTGGCGATCTTCGCCGTGCTGGTCGTCTTGCCCGAACCCTGAAGGCCGACCATCATGATGACGGCGGGCGGCGCCACGTCGATCATCAGGTCGCTGGTTTCGGACCCCAGCGTCTCGGTCAGCGTGTCGGATACGATCTTGACGACCATCTGGCCGGGCGTGACCGAGCGCAGCACATCGCTGCCGACGGCCTTTTCAGTCGCCTGATCGACGAACTGGCGCACCACGGGCAGCGCGACGTCGGCTTCCAGAAGCGCGATTCGCACCTCGCGCATCGCGGCGCGGACATCGTCCTCCGTAAGCGCACCGCGCCCACGCAGCTTGTCGAATACCCCACTGAGACGATCGCTTAGCGAATCGAACATCATCACCTCATTTGGACCGAAAGGCCCGGAAAACCATGCTCACCCATCAAACGACAAAATCGCCGGCGGGCGAAACCTCGCCGGCCAGCGTCCATCCGATGCCCCATGCGGGCGCCCTGGAGTCGTCAGAGTACGGACGGCGGACCGACCGATTGCAGAGGCGCCTTTACGGGAAAGCCGATCAAAGCGCAAGCGACCCTTGAAAAGCCGCCAATCGCCTCGACCACAAACCGCTTTCCTACCCGGCCGGCCTTCGATCTAACCTGCGGAATGGAACCGCCGCCTGCCACCCTGCCCCCAGCCCCTCGCTCTCGCGCAAACGCCAAAATGCGCCTGTCGAGCGATCATCCAGTACACGCCACCTCTAGCGCGCGTCCGCGTCGCCCCGATGGCGCACCAATGACGCGCACATGTGACCCAACCGCCGCGCGCGTGACGCGGCACAGGCGCTTCGCGAAAGCCTCGCGAGCGCGTCCGGCCCGAATAGGCCGACGACACTGTGAACTTCGCCCTGTCGCGCGACTGTCGCGTCGCGCCGGCTCAGATCAGCCCGGCCAGCGGACTCGACGGATCGGCATAGAGTCGCTTGCCCATGCGCCCGGCGCGATAGGCCATGCGGCCCGCCTCCACGCCCGCCTTCATCGCGGCGGCCATCAGGATCGGGTCTTTCGCCTCGGCGATCGCGGTGTTCATCAACACGCCGGCGCAGCCCAGCTCCATCGCCACGGTCGCTTCCGACGCCGTGCCCACACCCGCATCGACCAGCACCGGCAACTTGGTGCCCTCCACGATCAGGCGGATCGTCACCTTGTTCTGGATGCCCAGGCCCGACCCGATCGGCGCGCCCAGCGGCATGATCGCCACCGCGCCGACATCCTCCAGCCGCTTCGCCGCGATCGGATCGTCCACGCAATAGACCATCGGCTTGAAGCCTTCCTTGGCCAGCACTTCGGTCGCGCGCAGCGTTTCCACCATATCGGGATAGAGCGTACGCGCCTCGCCCAGCACCTCCAGCTTCACCAGATCCCAGCCGCCCGCTTCCCGCGCCAGCCGCAGAGTGCGGATCGCATCCTCGCCTGTGAAGCAGCCCGCCGTATTGGGCAGATAGGTGATCTTTTTCGGATCGATAAAGTCGGTCAGCATCGGCGCCTTGGGGTCGCTCACATTGACCCGGCGCACCGCCACGGTCACGATCTCCGCGCCCGAAGCGGCCACCGCCGCCGCATTCTGCTCGAAACTCTTATATTTGCCGGTGCCGACGAGCAGGCGCGACCGAAACGTCTGCCCGCCACGCTCCAACTATCGTCAACGACTGCGGCGACATCGCCACCACCAACAAAATGCACGATCTCCAATTCGTCCCCATCCTCGACCTTGACCTGCGCGAGGGTCGAACGCGGCACGACCTCCAGATTGCGCTCCACCGCCACCTTTTCCGGCACGAATCCCAGTTCGCTCGCAAGGTCCGCCAGCGTCAGCCCGTCGCGGATGCGGCGATGCTCGCCATTGATGTGGATGGAAATGGTGCCGTCTATGCTCACTGCGCTGTCCCGGACAAGAAGGAGTCTCGACTAGGCGAGACGGGAAGGGCTAAGGATTGTGCGCATATAGGGGCGGCCTTGCCCGCCAAGCAACATCAGAAGGGTTCGCCATGGCCGACACGCGCAAAATCTACGTTCTCAATGGCCCCAACCTCAATATGCTGGGCACGCGCGAGCCGGAAATCTATGGCTACGACACGCTGGACGACATTGCCGAACGCATGGAGGATGTCGCCGGCCGCGCCCATGTGGAGATCGTCTTCCGCCAGTCGAACCATGAAGGCTACCTGGTCGACTGGTTGCAGGAAGCCCATGCGGAGGGCGCCCATGCCGTCATCATCAATCCCGGCGCCTACACCCACACGTCGATCGCGCTGCACGACGCGATCAAAGGCATCACCGTGCCCGTTATCGAAATCCACCTCTCCAACCCGCACAAGCGCGAGCCTTTCCGCCATAAAAGCTATGTCGGCATGGCGGCCAAGGGCACCATCGCGGGCTTTGGCCCCATGTCCTACATGCTGGCGTTGGAAGCCGCGCTGGAACTGTAACGCCTTACGTTTTGGCGCACGAAAGTTGCGCTTTGCCGTAAATGCGCATAGGCGCGGGCACCAGAAACGATATTCACCGGCCAGGGACTTCACATGACCGACAAACAAGAAAAGGGCGCAATGCAGGTGGACGTACAGTTGGTGCGCGATCTCGCTGCGCTGCTGGACGACACCAACCTCACCGAGATTGAGGTTGAGGATGGCGATCGCAAGATCCGCGTCGCTCGCAAGGCCGCATCGGCCGCTGCGCCCGTCTATGCCGCCGCGCCGGCCGCCGCCCCCGTTGCCGCTGCACCTGTCGCGGCCCCCGTCGCTGCACCTGCTGGCGAAGCTGCTCTGCCGTCGGGCACGGTGGTCAAGTCGCCGATCGTGGGCACCGCCTATCTGTCGGCCGAACCCGGCTCCGCTCCCTTCGCCCGCGTGGGTGCGCAGGTCGCCGCCGGCGAAACCATCCTGATCGTCGAAGCCATGAAGGTCATGAACGCGATCGCCGCGCCCGTCGCCGGTACGGTCAAGGCCGTACTGGTCGATAACGGTCAGCCGGTCGAATATGACCAGCCGCTGATCGTCATCGAATAAGGCCCGCACAAGCTTATGGCCATCGAGAAACTGCTGATCGCCAACCGTGGCGAGATCGCGCTTCGCATCCACCGTGCCTGCCATGAAATGGGCATCAAGACCGTCGCGGTGCACTCCACCGCCGACGCCGATGCCATGCATGTGCGCCTGGCCGACGAAGCCATCTGCATCGGGCCGCCCGCGGCCAAGGACAGCTATCTGAACATCGCCGCCATCATTTCGGCAGCGGAAATCAGCGGCGCGGACGCGATCCATCCCGGTTACGGCTTCCTGTCGGAAAACGCCAAGTTCGCCGAGATCGTCGAAGCGCACGGCCTCGCCTTCGTCGGTCCCAAGCCCGAACATATCCGCACCATGGGCGACAAGATCGAAGCCAAGCGCACCGCCGGTGCGCTGGGCCTGCCGCTCGTCCCCGGTTCGGACGGCGCGGTCAGCGATGTGGAAGAAGCCAAGGCGATTGCCGAAGCCGCCGGCTATCCGGTGATCATCAAGGCCGCATCGGGCGGCGGCGGTCGCGGCATGAAGGTGTGCACCTCGCCCGACAGCCTCGAAACGCTGATGCAGCAGGCCGGTTCGGAAGCGAAGGCCGCCTTTGGCGACGCGACCGTCTATATCGAAAAATATCTGGGCAACCCGCGCCACATCGAAATTCAGGTGTTCGGCGACGGCAATGGCAATGCCATCCATCTGGGCGAACGCGACTGCTCGCTCCAGCGCCGTCACCAGAAGGTGCTGGAAGAAGCCCCCTCGCCCGTCCTGTCGCAGGCCGAGCGGGAACGCATCGGCGGCATCTGTGCCAAGGCCATGGCCGACATGGCCTATCGCGGCGCCGGCACGATCGAATTCCTGTGGGAAAATGGCGAATTCTACTTCATCGAGATGAATACCCGCCTTCAGGTGGAACATCCGGTGACGGAAATGATCACCGGCCTCGATCTGGTGCGCGAACAGATCCGCGTCGCCGAAGGCAAGCCGCTGTCGGTCACGCAGGACGATATCCGCTTCACCGGCCATGCGATCGAATGCCGCATCAATGCGGAAGATCCCAAGACCTTCGCGCCCTCGCCGGGCACCGTGACCAGCTATCATGTTCCCGGCGGCATGCACGTCCGCGTCGATAGCGGCCTGTATCAGGGTTATAAGGTACCACCTTATTACGATTCCATGATCGGCAAGCTGATCGTCTATGGCCGCACCCGCGAAGGTGCGATCATGCGTCTGCGCCGCGCGCTGGAGGAATATGTGATCGAAGGGATGAAGACCACCATCCCGCTGCATCAGGCCCTGCTGCGCGATCCGGAATTTCTGGACGGCAACTATACCATCAAGTGGCTGGAAGAATGGCTCGCCCGTGAGGATGGCCAGTGAAGGCCACCATCTGGCATAATCCCAAATGCGGCACGTCGCGCAAGACGCTGGCGATCCTTGAGGAAACGCCGGGCGTCGAGGTGGAGGTGGTCGAATATCTCAAGACCCCCTTCACCCGCGACAAACTGGTCCAGCTGTTCGCCGACGCCGGGCTGACCCCGGCCGAAGCGATCCGCAAGATGGGCACCGATGCCGAAGAACGCGGCCTGCCCGACATGGATGGCGACGCGATCCTGAACGAAATGGCGGCCAACCCCGCCTATGTGAACCGCCCCTTCGTCGAAACGGAAAAGGGCGTCCGCTTCTGCCGCCCGCAGGACAAGGTTCTGGAAATCCTGTGATTATCCAGCCCCTTGTCACGCAACCGTAACAAGGGACTGATTTGAGTCCTTGCTTTGATGGTGGGAAGCCGTAGCTTCCCCATTCATGGCAAAGGAACCGGTATTGGCGACCATCGCCGTCTACAGCCTCAAGGGCGGCGTGGGGAAAACCACCTTCGCGATCAACCTGGCCTGGGCTTCGGCCTGCATCTCGAAGCGGCGTACGCTGCTCTGGGATCTGGATCCGCAGGCGGCGTCCAGCTGGCTCCTGTCGACCGACACGGAAAGCCGCGATGCGGCGCAGGCGATCTTCAGCAAGGATGTGGACGTCCGCAAGCTGATCCAGCCATCGACCGTGCCGGGGCTCGACCTGATCGCTGCCGACACCTCGCTGCGCAGCCTCGACCATCTGTTCCGCGAAATGGACAAGAAGAAGCGGCTGGCCAAGCTGATCGAAAGCCTGGGCCGCGATTATGACCGCATCATCCTCGACTGCCCGCCCGGCCTGACCGAAACCAGCGAGCAGGTGCTCCGCGCCGCCGACCTGATCGTCATCCCGGTCATCCCGTCCCCCCTGTCGCAACGCGCCATGGGCGAAGTCGCCCGCTATCTGGTGCAGCGCGGCGGCAATCATGCGCCGATCCTGCCGGTCTATTCCATGGTCGATCGCCGCCGCAGCCTGCATCGCACGGCGCTGGAAAGCCAGTCGGGCTGGCCCGCCATTCCGATGTCCAGCACGATCGAACAGATGACGGTGCGCCGCAAGCCACTAGGCGTCTTCGCTCCGGCGTCGCCCCCGGCGCAGGCCTTCTCGACGCTATGGACTCAGGTGGAGCGGCTGCTGCTGGCGAAATAGGGTCAACCTATGGCGACGCGCTGCGGCGCAGGGAACAGCCGGGCCGCATCTTCGGGCAGCATCGGCCGGCCGAAATAATAGCCCTGCACCTTCTTGCAGCCCAATCGGCGGACCATCTGCAATTCCGCTTCAGTTTCCACGCCTTCGGCCGTCGTCGCCATGCCCAGGCTGTCCGCCAGCGTCACCACGGCGCGGATGATCGCCAGGCTTTCCGCAGTGTTCTTCGATGCGCCCACGACGAAGCTGCGGTCGATCTTGATCGTGTTGAAACGAGTCCGACTGAGATAGCCGAGCGAGCTGTAGCCCGTGCCGAAATCGTCGAGCGACAGTTGGATGCCAAGGCCCAGCAACTGATCCAGCACCTTGAGCGCGCCCGTATCCTCGCCCATGAAGACGCTTTCGGTGACTTCCAGCTCCAGCCGCCGCGCTTCCAGCCCGCTCTGCGCCAGCGCGGAGACGACGGCGGACACGAAACTGGGATGGGCCAATTGTTCGGCCGAGACGTTCACCGCGATCCGGACATCGTCCGGCCAGTTCGCCGCTTCCATGCAGGCTGTGCGCAACACCCATTCGCCGATCGGCCCGATCAGCCGCGCTTCCTCCGCCACCGGGATGAACTTGACCGGCGATATCGCGCCCAGCTGCGGATGGGTCCAGCGCACCAGCGCCTCAAAGCCCAGCACCACACCCTGATCGGCATCGACCACCGGCTGATAGAGGACATGCAACTGGTCCTTTTCCAATGCCTCGCGCAGCGCCAGTTCCAGCTGCCGCCGCTCTTCGGCTTGGGCATGAAGCTGCGGCTCATAGGCGCGATGCACGCCGCCACCGTCATCCTTGGCCCGATACAGCGCCAGGTCCGCGCTGCGAATCAGCGCCTCGGATTCGCGGCCGTCCATCGGTGACAAGGCCGATCCGACGGACGCCCCGACATGCAACATATGCTGGTCGACCTGATAAGGCGCCGAGAGGGCACCGATGATCGCCGACGCAAGCCGGGGCATGACGGCGCCGTCCGCGACATGCGGCAGGACGACGGCAAATTCGTCGCCGCCAAAGCGCCCGCAAAATTCGCCCGCATCGCAGACCTGCCGCAGGCGGCGCGCCACCTGGCTCAGCAACTTGTCGCCGATCTGGTGGCCCAGCGTATCGTTGATCGACTTGAACCGGTCGAGGTCGATCATCATGAAGCCGCAGCCGGGCGAACGGCCACGCGCCGTATCCATCGCCTGATCCAGCACTTCGCGCAGATGGCTGCGATTGGGCAGGCCGGTCAGCGGATCGAAGCGCGCCAGTTGCGCGATCTTGTCCGCCGATTCGCGCTGCGCCGTGACGTCGGAGCCGACGCCGCGAAAACCCTGGAACACGCCATTTTCGTCATGACGGGGTGACGCGGATAATTCCCACCAACGCCATTGTCCCTTGATCTCGACCGGCAGGACGAGGTTGCTGAAACTCTCGCGCCGCTTGAGATGGTCGGCCAGATTGTGCAGCCCTGCGGCGAAGCGGCCATTGTCCCAACCGCTGCCGGCGAGGATTTGTACCATCGACACGCCTTCCAGCTGCGCGGGTTCGACGCCCAGCGTTTCGGCGAAGCGGCTGGACACGCCGCTGATCCGCCGCAGCGTGTCGGTCTGCCACAACCAGTCGGACCCGCCGACCTCATATTCGCGCAGCAGCAGGCTCACCACCTCGCTCTTTTCGGCCAGTTGGGCCGTGGTGCTGTGCTGACGGGCGAAGGTGCGGGCGTAGATGAAGCAGCCGGCGAGCAGGGACAGGGCATAGCTGGTCGCGAGCGCGCGCAGCGGCAATTGTCCGTTATCGTCGAACATGAAGAAGAGGCCGACGATGCAGGGCAGGAGATAGGCGCTGGCGGCGAGCGGGGTCGCGGCATAGCTGATCGCGCCGCACACCATGACGCAGCTGACCAATGTCCATAGCGCGATCAATTCGGTCATCTGTCCGGATCGGCCGATGAGTGCCATGCAGCTGGCCCAGACCAGCCCCTGCAACAGCGCGCCCAGCCCATGGCGGCGCAGGTCCGAAGGCCCGTTCGCCCCGCCGCGATGGGTGCTGAGGCCGATGGCGGCGGCCGTGGCAACGATCAGCGCCGCGCTCCAGCCGGCAAGCAGCATAAGCGGGCAGCAATGCGAAAAAACCTGCCACAGGAAAAGCAGGCCGCACATGTTCATGCCATGGCGCAGGATGGCGACGCTGTCGGCGGACCGCAGCTGCGCCTCCAGCACGCGCATGCCGGTTTCGTCCGCCATCGATGACAGTCCCATCATCGCCCGAAGCGATGCCCGTTCCTGTCGACCCGGCTCTTCGCTCTGATCGATCTTGCTACCCACATGCCGGCGTTACCAGCCATGGGTTAGCAATCGGTAACCTTACCGGGCGTTTATGCCGCGATATCGTAAGGCCGGATTTCGCCGGTCAGATAGAGATTGCGCGCCTTCGACCGGCTGAGTTTACCCGAAGAGGTGCGCGGCAGGGTGCGCGGCGGCACCAGTTCCACGACGCAGTTCATGCCGGTGATGGCCCGAACCCGCTCGCGAATCTGGTCGCGCAGGCGCGAGCGTTCCTCATTGTCGGAGGTGCGGCAATGGACCAGCACGGCGGGCGCTTCCTCACCACCGGGCGTGGTGATGGCGAAGGCGGCGATGTCGCCCTGCTTGAAGCCGGGCAGCTGTTCAACCGCCCATTCGATATCCTGCGGCCAGTGATTCTTGCCGTTGATGATGATCATGTCCTTGGCGCGGCCGACAATGTAGAGATAGCCGTCGGACAGATAGCCCATGTCGCCGGTGTCGAGCCAACCGTCGGCCATGCAGGCGGCGGTCGCGGCATCGTCGCGGAAATAGCCGACCATGAGGCTCGGCCCGGTGGTCCACACCTTGCCGATCTGACGCTCGTTCATCAGGCCGCCGTCCTCGTCGCGGATTTCCACGACCATGTCCTTGGCCGGCTTGCCGCAATTGACGATGGAGCGGAAACGCTGCGGACGGCCCTCCGGCGCATCGCCGCCCGACAGGTCGGTTTCCTCGACCAGTTCGACGATGATGCCCTCACCCGGCGGCATGATGGTGACGGCCAGGGTCGCTTCGGCCAGACCGTAGCTGGGCAGGAACGCCTTGGGGCTGAAGCCTGCATCGGCGAAGGCGTCGACGAAGCTCTGCATCACGTCGGGGCGGATCATGTCCGCGCCGTTACCGGCCAGACGCCAGCGGGAGAGGTCAAAGCGGTCCTGCGCCTTGGTCTGGCTGGACATGCGGCGAGCGCAGATATCGTAGCCGAAGGTCGGCGAATAGCTGATCGAAGTGCCCTCGTTACGGCTGATGAGATCCAGCCAGGCGAGCGGGCGACGAGCGAAATCCTCCGTCTTCATGTAATCGGTCGATACCTGATTGGCGACCGGCGACAGGAAGCAGCCGACCAGACCCATGTCATGATACCAGGGCAACCAGCTGATGCAGCGATCGCTGTCCTGCACTTCCATGCCGTGGCTGTGCGCCGACAGGTTGGAGAGCAGCGCATGATGGGTGACGGCCACACCATGCGGGAAACGGGTCGAGCCGCTGCTATATTGCAGATAGGCGATTTCCTGCGGCTGCGCCTGCGGCAGATCGACGGGGATGGCTTCGCGCGCCAGAAAATCCTCGAACGCGATGCTTTCGACCGATTTCTGCCGGCCGGACTCGCCCGCCATCTCTTCCAGTTCCTTGGGGAAGAGGAACAGCATCGGGTCGCAGCTGGACAGCTGAACATTCAGCTGATCGATATAGCTTTCCTTGCCGCCGAAGCTGGTGGGCAGCGGCAGCGGCACCGGCCAGGCGCCGGCGTAAACGATGCCGAAGAAGAGCGTCGCGAAATCGGCGCCGGTTTCGGCGACCAGCGCGATGCGATCCTGCGGCTTGACGCCATGGGCGATCAGGCGATGGGCGCAGGCGATGGCGTCGGCACGCAGTTCATAGAAGGGATAGGGCCGGGCCAGATTGCCACGGGCGTCATGGAAATTCAGGCCGCGTTTGCCCAGCGCCGCATAGTCCAGCGCTTCGCCCAGCGTCTCGAAGTCCGAGAAGCGGCGTGGCAGATCATCAGTGGTCGGCGTTGGTGCCATCATCTCTTGCGAACCCGTCATATTGGTTTCACCCAATGTCTTAAAACTCATGAAAGCGGGGCCGCTAGCAGCTTTGGCCGCCGCTTGCACCGCCTATTCCATGCCAATCTCGCTTATTAGCCGACAAGGCACGGTGAAATTCCGGCCCGACTGTGGCATAAACATGGCGCATCGGTCATTAAGTGTCATCATGACCGGCAAACGCCTCCCCCCACCGCTGGATGAACAGGCGCTGCGCGACATGGCGCTGCGCCATGTCGCGCGTTTTGCGACCAGTCGGGGGAAGTTGCTGGCCTATCTGAAGCGCAAGATCAAGGAGCGCGGCTGGGGCGGCGAAGAGCCGGCCGATCCGGAGGGACTGGCCGATCGCTTCGTGGATCTGGGCTATATCGACGATGCCGGATTTGCCGTGATGAAGAGCGGGTCGCTCGGCCGGCGGGGCTATGGCGCGCGGCGGATCGACGAGGCGCTGCGTGCCGCCGGCATAGCGGAAGGCGACCGGGAGCAGGCGGACGCGAACACCGCATCGGAGGCGTGGAATGCGGCCGAGCGCTTCGCCCGGCGCAAGCGGGTCGGCCCTTATGCGACCGGGCCGCTCGATCCGAAGCAACGGGACAAGGCGATCGCGGCTTTCCTGCGGGCGGGCCATGATTATGCCATGGCGCGGCGCTGGGTGGATGCCGCGCCGGGCGAGGCATTGGCGGAGGAATAGGCCGGCAAGGTCATCATCGGGTCACTTGTGGGTCACTGCCAGGGCTGGCCGGCAAAGTTCACACCGTTCATATCCCGCGTTGACGGGCGAATG
>Ga0209147_101142_pt1 | contig 10896 bp, 16 predicted proteins | sample AraplaCol_mLB_r2_FD_184278 | JGI IMG/M metagenome (GOLD analysis project Ga0209147, IMG submission 184278) | Arabidopsis root microbial communities from North Carolina, USA - plate scrape CL_Col_mLB_r2 (SPAdes) (version 2) | ecosystem: Host-associated > Plants > Roots > Endosphere | place: USA... | reverse complement strand
TTCTTTACAAACTTTACAATCAAAACGCCAAGCTTGGCAATAAACAATAAGAAAGGATGATAAATCGATGATGACTTTACCTTTCCGTAAAGAAGAGAAAACATCCCAAGAGATTAAGCAAAAAAAAGAATGCAATCCCTATTTTGTGGCACAGATTCAACAGAGGAAGTAGACGCTCATGCGTTAATTACAACGCTCTATTCTGACCAACGAAAAACGAAAAGTGAAGAAGAAAAAGGAACAAAAAACAAACAAGAATATGCGCTTTTGGTCAATGAGTTAGAAAAACAATTTGTTAAAAAGAAAATGAAAAACTATGAAAAAGCAATCACAGTAGAAGCCAAACATAAGCGTCAAACCCAACAAGAAGTGAACGAGTTACAACGTGATATGAAGTACCAAGTGAAGGAGGAAAAAGCTGATACAGAATCAAAGATTGCGATGAAAAAAGATGCGATTCAGTCGAGTGATGCAAGCATTCAGCTCTATAAAGATGAACAAAAAAGTTTATAAGAAAAGCTCCAAAAATTGAATGAAAAGCAACAAGATTTAGCCATGAAGTGAAAAAACACAGGGGGACGCAAAGGGGACATGGCTCCAAAACAGGGGGACATAAAGGGGACATCGGGATTTTAAAAGGGGACGTAAAAGGGACGTACACCCAAAAAAGGGAACGTAAAGGGGACATTAAGCGACTTTCTTTGATATCACGGTTTTGCTAGGCTCTGCCTAGCCCATCACAACCTGTGATAGCAAAAACCCCTTATGCTCTTCTCTCTTTTGTAGTGGGGAACCACAATTTACAGGAAAGGAACGAATGTTATGGATATTCTTTTACGAGATATTGATCCAACTGCCGTAAAAAAATAGATGAGATTGCAAAAGAAAAAAAGATTTCTCGTCAAGAATTCTTAAAAGGTCAGGTTGAAACACTAGCTGTTTTTCAAGAACAAAAAGATCGTGAAGCTGAACTAGAAAACATCATCTATCAAAATATAAAGATGATGGAAAAGTGTGCAATTGCAATTGAAACAGTTAATGGATTTATTCAATCATGACTAAAAACGAGAAGGGGATCATGAATGGTCAAGTTCAAGAACAATCTCTTACTTTTCAAGACCGTATGGAAGTGGGCAGTCAAATGCAATTTCAAAAACGTACAGGCACCGTCAAAAAGAAAAAAGAAGAACAGGAACTCGAAAGGTAAGGGAGCGTAAAGAGCTCTCTTTTTTATTGAACAATTACTCATTATACGAAGAGGAATCTACACTAAATTTTTATTAATGTTGATCGTTCTCATTTACTGTAAAATGAACATTATAATATAAGTGGGAATATTCAAATAAAGGAGTAGGGAATATGGAAAAACAAGAGTATGAATGGATAAAACAAACACGTCAAATCTTATTAACGCAGTGTAAAGAGTTGAATGAAGATGATTTTACAAAAGAACTAGGGTTTGGTTCTCAGAGTGTAAGAGAATCTTTAATTCATATTGCAGGTTGCTACCATGCTTGGCTCGGTGCTTTTGTTCTTTTACAAACAAAATCGCCTCTTTTAACAAAAGAAGTAATTAACACTATGCAGATAAGTGATATTCAACTTTACTTTGACCAAGCAGATGCATATGTAGATGCTTTATTCGAACAATTTAGTGATAGCTTCGATGACGTTATTGAGAGAGAACTTGTTTGGAGATCAGAGGTTGGTAGTATAAGAAAGACACCTCGACAATTGCTCATGCATGCAATTACACATGAGTTCCACCATAAGGGACAAATTGTAGCCATGTTACGTTTATTAGGTCATATCCCTAAACATACAGACATAATTGCTCTACCCGACAAGGAAGTTGGATCAGTTGCTTCAAGTAAGGAATAAGGGAGTTAGTTAAAGGTTCCTCTTTTGAAAGTAACAAACTTTCTCCAGGATCTAGATTTAACTTAATAAAATGAAATGTAAAGAAGCAGAGGTTGTTTATTCCTCTGCTTTTTCTCATGCAACTTGGAATTTATTTATTATTTAAATACTAATTACTTGGGGGAATAATGATGAAAAAAGTAACATCTCTTTCAAATGACCAATTTAAAACACTTATTGCAGATAAACGAGAATTAAAGAAGTTTATGAAGCACCCACAAAATGAAAAAATCGAGGCAGATTGGGTGGACATCAGTGGGAAACAGCTGCAAGACATCCCTTCTGGTGCTGTTTACTTAACACAATCAGCTCTAGCAAAGGAAAAACCACAGGTTTTACTTGCTTCTACGAATGAAAAAGGGCAAAAACAAGCCTATAAAAGTGAAGCAACAGTGGATTTTTTGAGAAGTCATAATGTGAATCCTGTTTTAGAGAAAGATCGAGAAACGCAGCTTAAAACAAGCTATCTTACATTTTTACAAGCCCATGAAAAAGAAAAGCCTCAAGATATTGATAGTATGTTAGCCCGTGTGAATGCAGAAAACGATTATGTCATGTTGAAATCCAGTGCTTTAAAGGAAAATACGTTTACTCATGACCAGTTAAAAGGCATGGAGAATGAGCTTTCTCATCAGTTTCAAGCATGTAAACAGACACAAGAGAAGGACCGATATCAAGAAGATTACAAACAAGAAGTACTAGAAGTTATGCAGCAGCCTAGTGAAGAAACACAGTATAAGCAAATGTTTAAACAAAACTTGTTAGCTCAATTAGGCATATCAAGTGAAAAAGATTCTTCTAAAGAAGCGAAAAAGGAAGCTGAATCTGAAAAAGCTCCTGTCGAAAAGCAGCTGAAGCAAGAAACACCTCAAGAGAAAGAACAGCGTTTGGCCAAAATGAAGGAGTTTGAACAAAAGCATTCCTTTGATAAGGTGTACAAATTAAAAAAAGAAGTGCTACAGGAATTAAAAGAGCTGAATTTGACTGATTCTCAACGTGAGAAATTAACAAAGCTTGAGAAAGCGTTGGATACAGAGAAAAAGGATCACGACAAGCAGAAAAAAGAAGAGAAATCAGAAAATGGATTTACAAAGTTTTTTGCACAGAATAATGGAGCACTTTCTTCAAAAAAACAGAAAGACCAAAAAGAAATAGAACGTTAAAAATGGTGAAAGTTTGAAAAGGTAAGGGGACTAAATATTATATTTAGTCCTCTTTTTTCATAGGGTGAAAGAGAAGGAGGGATTAGGTGGGAGGACGAAAACACGTCAATGAGGGGGAAATCATGAAAGCACGAGATGTTGATTTGTTGTCGTATCTGGAAGCCAAAGGCGAAACCTTTATCAAAGAAGGAAAGTATTATCGTCATACGGAACATGATAGCTTACTCATCAAAGGAAATATGTACGCTTGGAATAGCCGGAATGAAACAGGATATGGGGCAATCAGTTTCGCTCAAATGTATTATGGGATGTCGTTCCCACAAGCTGTATTAGATATCAATAAAGGCGATTATAAAGAGCTTTCTCATTCTCACGAACGGCAGACTAATTCCAAATCCAACGAGCCTTTTCGCTATCCAAAAGAGTTAGAAGTGAAGGATCAAAGCAAAGTAAAAGATTATCTCATAAAAGAACGTAAAATAGATCCTCGATTAGTTAACTGGCTCCTTCAAAAAGACTTAATCGCCCAGGACAAAAGAAATAATGTGGTGTTTAAATGGCGTGAGCATGGGGGCAAAGGAAAAGTGATTGGGGCAGATCGACAAGGAACAGCTTCGATAAAAAATAAACGAGGTTCTTTTAAACAAGTCTTACCGAACGATAACCCACATACAGGCTTTTCAGTTGATGTTGGTCACCCAAACAAGATTCATTTCTTTGAAAGTCCAATCGATCTTCTTTCTTATTGGAGTATACAAGAGAATAGTTTGCAGAATACACGCCTTATTAGTATGAATGGCTTAAAACCTAAAACGGTTGCTCAGTCTTATATCGAAGCTCGAAGAGAAGGCTTAAACATTAAAGAAATGGTGCTAGCTGTCGACAATGACCAAGGGGGAAAAGAATTTATTGACAAAATGAACCAAATCGTTAATGCTGATTTAATAAGAGCAGATATTCCAAAGGGAACAAAAGACTGGAACGAGGAGCTAAAGAAGAATGGGAAAGCCATTCAACCTGTAGCATCACGCCTTCGGAATAAACAAACAGAACAGGAGCTTTCAATGAATGGATAAGGTGTTTCAAAGTGTATTTTATCTTTTTCTTATCATAATTTTAGTTAAGCTTTCTCAATTTGCTTACCGTGTCTTTCGTGAACGGAAGTATATGAAAGAGCTAGCCCAATCAGGTATGCCCTATATTGATAAAATGGATGGTTATCAGTTTGAAATTTATCTGAAAGCCCTTTTTCAGCAATTAGGTTATAAAACTCAAGTGACGCAAAAGTCTGGTGATTTTGGAGCTGACTTGGTGATGAAAGGCAAGGATAAGATTGTGATTCAGGCCAAACGGTATGGAGTTAAAAATCGGGTTAGCCTTTCGGCTGTACAAGAAGTTTATGGAGCAAAAGCGTATTATAAAGCGAATCAGGCTTGGGTCGTGACCAATAGTTATTTTACTAAACAAGCAAAAGAGTTAGCAGCTGCATGTGATGTGACCTTAGTAGATCGTGCAGATCTTCAAAAGTTTATTAATGAAGTCAAACCTGTTTTTAAGGCACGAGAAATCTTTGAAAATATTACACCAGAACCTCGTAAGTGTCCGAAATGTGGGCAGGATCTAGTCGTACGAGATGGGAATGGTACTCGTTTTTTTGGCTGTTCCTCTTTCCCTTCTTGTCGTCATACAGAGAAAATTAATAAGGAAGTAAGTAAGAGCAGACCTTCGGTATAGTAAGGTCTGTTTTTTCTTGCTCTAAATAGGTGCTGAAATTTGCATCTAATGAGCAGTTGTACGCAAAACACAAGTTAATTTCGTTAGAGAGCGTTTCTCTGTAACGAATAGAGCTGAAATAGTGCCTAATAGAGAATAAAAATAGGTGGATTTCAAATAATATTGATAATTCACAAATAACCGGAGGTTTACTATGCGTTCAAATAATAATTTTGTGGTGCTGCTATTCTTTTCTATTTTGGGTATGGTTGCAACCATTGTTTTCAGCAGTGTTATAATTTCTCAGAATAACCGTTTGTTAAGGGAAAGAAAATAAAAATAAAAAGAGGTCAATTTGTTGTAAAGAAAAGTTGGTCTCTTTATTTCTTAAATAATTGTTGTGATAAGCATCTTTCCATTTGGAAGGTGCTTTTTTGTTTCTTATAAACATATAAAAAAGAGGAGAGTTTTTATGAAGAACATTTTTATGAAATCAATGACCGTTCTTACATTACTAATGGTCACATTATGTGGAGTAAATCAGGGAAAAACAGAAGCAGCAAGTAAGCCAGCGAATGAAGATTTGATTATTATTAACAAGTACTACAACAAGCTTGCCTATTTTCACAATGGATATATTGAAATTGTTGATCCAGTAGCAACGGGAAAAACGTGGGATAAAACACCTGTTGGCTTTTTTAAAGTGGTAAACAAAATTAAAAACCGTCCTTATTATACAGGACATATTCCAGGGGGCGATCCTCGCAACCCATTAGGAAAACGTTGGTTAGGATTAAATGCAAACGGTACGTATGGCGATACGTACGGCATTCACGGCAATAATAATGAAAGCAGCATTGGAAAATACGTGAGTCAAGGTTGCGTGAGAATGCATAATGCAGACATCGAAAAGCTTTATGATAAAGTACAAGTAGGCACACCGGTTGCCATTACGTATTCCTATAAGAGCTTTGTTGATCTTACGAAAGTATATGGTTACAAGTTCAAAGGCTACAAATTAAAAAATAATTAATGATTAAGCAGCATTCCTTCATCACGGGATGCTGTTTTTTCTTTGTCTTCTTTCCATATAGCCCTTATCATAGAAAGAGATGAAAAATATGGTGAAGGAGGATATGATTATGCGAGCGAAAATTGAAAAGGCTAAACATGTATGGATGTTTGAAGCAACAGGAGAGTTTTATGCTCATGAGGTGAGTAATGAGAAAATAAAAAGAGGTTTCTTTCTATGTCCTTCTTGTGAAGTAAAAGTGTATTATAAGCAAGATCATTTCTTTTCCAGTGAGCATAAACGAAATTGCATCTATGTGAAAGAACAATTTAAGAAAAAAGCCTAAAAGGTAAAGGAAGCCCAGCAACCTTATATGGGAATATAGAGAAAAGGGGTGATGCCATATGAAAAATCATGTTTATCAAAATGGACGGTTAATTCAAACGAATAAAAAATTTTCAGCATTAAAGCAAAAGCAGAAAGAATGGATAACGAACGAATTAAGACAACGCTATATTAGTACAATCAACTACCCTCATATCAAATTACACCCCAGGAAACGAGATCAAATTTCAGATGAAGTGTATGACCTTATTGAGGAAAAAGAAATCTGGATACTTTATGGTGAAGTGAAGAGACACTATTTTAGCAAAATCCCTTCGTTTATTCGTAAGAATAAGAAAATGATGCAACAAGAAGAAAACAAAACAGATGATACATCACAGGAAGAATCGGAGTAAATACTGCCTCATTTCTATGATAATATTTAGGTAACTTTTTTATTTAATATTTGTACGACAAATCACAGTCTTGTTTTATATTAATATAGGGCATATAGATACAAATTTCATAAAGAAAAGTTCTCGAAAAAGGCTATCTCATCTTTGAGATAGCCTTTTTCGGTTTCTTTTGATGGTTTAGGTGTTCTTAAAAAAATATGTCTTATTGCTATTATAAGGTCTTTTGTCAGACATGTCACTATGAATTTTCTGACATTTATAAAAATATGCAAAAGTTAAAGCTATCTAATATAAATAGTTCAAAAAGGTACACCTTTTTAGGCAATGAAAAAATGATTCGAAAAACGTCTATTTAAATGAAAAATATACTTTTACGTACAAAATATTTAAATCTATTATACGATGTGAAAGTCATTATTATCGTTAACAAAATAAAAAGCAACCTAGGCATTGGCAAGCGAGGTTGCTTTTAATAGGGTTCACACATAGGTGAATATGAAAGAAATAACTGCAAATAAACAATAGCACATTTTTGTTGGAGATACTATATTTTTCCGTATAAGTATATGTATAAAAGGTGTACTTTTTATACGTTCTCGTTTCTTTCAACCATCCAAAGAACGTAGTCATATCAACGATGCATAAAAAGTTGCACGATCCGGGTAAAGAATCCTTGGTGGAAGCCTACCGCTCCAAGGGTTCTTTTGCTTTCTTATCTCTGGAAGGAGACATTATGTTAACAGGAATTGTCCTCCTTCTTTTTGATAAGGGCCCTTTTGTGGAATAACACTTAATGAGCGAATTAGGTATATTTTGTTGAAGTAAATAGAGAAGATTGTTAAGAAATGTACTTAAGCTAACGGAGCAGGTTAGTTTAATATTTGGACAATTATTTTTCTAGGTTTTTCTTAACAACAGATGATTCTTTTTTAACGTGTAATCGCTCTTTTAAAAAGTTCCTTAAACTTCTCCTTATCTTCTGATGTAAATGGTTTTGGCCCCTTTGTACGCTTTCCGCTTTTTCGAGCCATTGCACTCAAATAACGTGTTTGTAATAATTGGTCAATGTTTTCATTTGTATAACTAGACCCATTATGGTGAAGTACCGCACAACCTTTTGCTAAACCTAGCGAAGCAAGACCATAATCTTGCGTAACGATTATATCTCCTTTTTCTGCTAACCTCATAATACGATAATCCGCAGCATCTGCTCCAGAATCAACATAAATGGTTTCCACTCCTGATGGTTGTTCCACATTAGAAAAATGAGAAAAGCTAGTAACAAGGATAACAGGAATTTCAGCATTCGTACCTTCAGAGATAATGATATCTTTTACCGGACAAGCATCGGCATCAACATAAATTTTCATCTTAACCTCTCCCTGTAAATAAGTTTGAGTTGATGATAATGGCAAATTTAGCCTTTGTCAAACGATAAAGGTGGTTTATCTAAAATCATTAAAAAACAGTTGTTCTATATTGAAAAGTATTTTAACCATTACTCCTTTTGTAGAAAAACAGAGGCAGCAAGCAAACTAGAGAATCAAGATTTAATTATTATCAATAAGTATTATAATAAACTAGCTTATTTTCACAATGGTTATATTGGAATCGTTGATTCAGTAGCAACGGGGAAAAAATGGGATAAAACACCTGTTGGCTTTTTTTAAGTCGTGAACAAGATTAAAAACGGTCCTTATTATACAGGACATATTCCTGGGGGTGATCCTCGCAATCTGTTAGGAAAACGTTGGTTAGGATTAAATGCAAACGGTACGTATGGCGATACATACCGCATTCATGGCAACAACAATGAAAGCAGCATTGGAAAGTACGTGAGTCAAGGATGTGTGAGAATGCATAATGTAGATATTGAAAAGCTTTATGATAAAGTTCAAGTAGGCACACCTGTTGCGATAACGTATTCCTATAAGAGTTTTGTAGATTTGACAAGCGTTTATGGTTATAAATTTAAAGGTTATAAGTTGAAAAATAGTTAATAAAAAAGCATCATTCCGTGTTTTTATGACGGAATGATGCCTTTTTTTATCAATAATGTGTCGGTAGTACTACAAGATGTTTCAGCTTCTATATATACGGGTATCAAAAGTTTTAGGACATCGTTCTCATGGTATACTATCGATTAATGACAAAACATTGTATATGCAGCATGTTTTGTTCATTTTCTGCTTTGGAGGGACGATTTCATTATTTGTTGTCCTTCTTTTTATTTTATATAAAAACAATGAAGTACTCCCCAGAGTACTATTATCTTTAGTCAAGGGAGTTGAAATATTGTGAAAAAAACAGAGCACATCAAGAGATATGAGCAAGGTATTACTAGTAAGTTTGCTGTGTACAACTTTCCATATGTTTATGAATTTTCTATTTATGCTATTGACATCTTTTATTCTGATACAGGAGAATACCTCTTTGGCTGTGCTAAGAACACTACACTTGAAAGATTCTTTACTCGTAAAATCTACCAAGATGAACTTGGGTATTATTTCAAGTATGTTCAAGAAAAGATCTATCTCAACAGTTTTAATCCAATAAAGAACAATAAGCTACAGTTAGCTCAATAAACTGGCTTTTTTTATGCCCCCCAAGACAAATGATCTATCATATCTTGATTTAGGAGAGAATATACATGGAAACAAATGAAATGAAATTGATTCCGGTTCCATATTTAAAACTAAATTCCAGTGGAGCGATCATTGGGCATTCGGATGAAGCCATGAATTTTTTCACACTGGTCAATGACTTTTTAGACCTTGTTCATCTAGATGATCGGCTCCTAGCTAGACAGCTACTTGTACAGACTACTTCACCTCTTCCCATAAAGGTCAATCTAAAGTTAGCTATTGGTCATGATCTATATGATTTGTTTGCATGTACGGTTAAATGGCAAGATAAAATTGGCCATCTTATTTGTACAGAAACCACAGCTGAAATCATGAACGCTGAAAGACAGTTAAAAGCTAAGGGACAGGTATTGCAAGCTAAACAAGCATTAATAACAGCTAACAATCAATTACTTAAATCTATTGACCATTTAATTAAAACATTGGAGCAGAATACGAATAAATAGAGCGTTTATTCTTAAGTAAAACCACAGAAACTAAATGCTGTGTATTTACATGCAAGTAAGTTGAAATCCAGCCACCTTGTTAACAATAAAAGAATACATGTTAAAAATTCTCTATATTTTTATTGGAGAGTTTTTTTTATGAATTAACATTTTTCTATAAAGTTTTTTGGCAATGCTAGTATTTTCTATAGATTCATTTTAGAAAGTTGATCATAACATGCTAAATCTGCTTTTTATCTAACATTTCAACTTGTTCTCAGATTGTAGAAATACAGAACGCTAAATCATGGGGATTAGAATAGATTTATCAAGGAGAAGGTTAATCAATTATATAAAAGATAAAAAGAAAAGTTGATCAAGGACCTATAAATTGAAGTGAAAGATAAAATGCTTTTATTATTAATAATTTAATATTTGAATAGTTTGTAGAAAAAACAATTATAATTCTTCCATGCCACCTTTATTTCTAACCTTATCATATTGAAATATCCTCTCTCACTGAAATGTAATATATTACTAATGAAAACAATAAAAAGCATATTGTACACTTAATGGGTATGTAAGTACTATTTTATGGAGGTTTTAAATTGAAAGCTACTGGCATCGTTAGGAAACTAGACAACCTGGGAAGAGTAGTCTTACCCATCGAACTAAGAAGAACATTAAATATTAAAAAGAACGAACCTGTTGAAATTTTTGTAGATAATGAGAACATTGTGTTGAAAAAATATTCACCTAATTTAGCCTGTAAAGTAACAGGTGAAGTTTCCGAAGATAATCTAATCTTGGCAAAAGGAAAAATAATTCTAAGCCGTGAGGGAGTAAAGCAACTGCTTAGAGAGTTGGAAGTAAATTTATAACTCAAATATGAAGAATGAGAGCAGACTCTTTTCGACTTTTATACCTTGTCCTTTAATTAAAATGTCTGTCCAATCTGCATAAAGATAGCACCTAAATAATTAGGTGCTGTCTTTATGCAAAAAAGGATTTCTGAATCTTGAATCAACTAACTTTATATTACCGGAAACTGATATAAGCAAGCTATAACTTTGTTAGGATGTCTGACACAAATAATCTAATGTTATTTTTCTTTTTTTTAGTTACGTCGGGTAAGCGAGGGGCATCACTGCCCCTAACTCCCCTAAGAACCGTACGTGAGCCTTTCAACTCATACGGCTCAAGCCTCCCATTGCAGGTCCATTTGCTGTCGTATCCTCATCACACACCATATCGGTAAGTAAAACGTACGCCGACGCT
>Ga0209147_101138_pt1 | contig 10922 bp, 10 predicted proteins | sample AraplaCol_mLB_r2_FD_184278 | JGI IMG/M metagenome (GOLD analysis project Ga0209147, IMG submission 184278) | Arabidopsis root microbial communities from North Carolina, USA - plate scrape CL_Col_mLB_r2 (SPAdes) (version 2) | ecosystem: Host-associated > Plants > Roots > Endosphere | place: USA... | reverse complement strand
GCAGCTCCTGGTGCGCTGGAACGCGATCAAGCACCGCGTGCGAGGCCTCCACGAGCGCCTGTTCTACCGCCCGCTGCTCAGCGCGGTCGCCGCCATGCCCACCGACGACACCGGGCTGACAGGGGGAGCCGGGCTCACCAGCGAGCAGGCGGAGGCCCGGCTCGCCGCGATCGGCTTCCGCGACCCGCGCGGCGCGCTCGCGCACATCGCCGCACTCACCGGCGGCGTCTCGCGGCGGGCGACCATCCAGCGCCACCTGCTGCCCGTGCTGCTGCAGTGGTTCGCCGCCGGGGCGGACCCCGACTACGGCCTCCTGACCTTCCGCCGGCTCAGCGAAGACCTGGGGACCACACACTGGTACCTGAAGATGCTGCGCGACTCCACCGGCGCCGCCGAGCGGCTCACCCGGGTGCTGTCCGGCTCGCGCTACGCCGGCGAGCTGCTCGGCCGCATCCCGGAATCCGTCGCCTGGCTGGAGTCGGAGGAGGAGCTGCGCCCGCGCACGGCGGAGGTGCTGCGCGAGGAGACCGCCGCGATCCTCGGCCGGCACCAGTCCGCGGCCACCGCGGCCGCGTCGCTGCGCGCCGTCCGCCGCCGCGAGGTGCTGCGCCTGGCCTTCTCGGCGATCCTCGGCTTCGCCACGATCGAGGAGCTGGCCCGCGGGCTGACCGCCGTCAACGAGAACGTGATCGAGGGCGTGCTGGCCGCGATCCGCGCCGAGCGCGGCGACGCGGCCGAGCTGGAGTTCGCGATCATCGGCATGGGTCGCTTCGGCGGCCGCGAGCTCGGCTTCGGGTCCGACCTGGACGTGATGTACGTCTTCCGCCCGCTGGCCGCCGAGCAGGACGCCGCGCACAAGGCCGCGCTGGCGATCGTCGCGGACCTCAACCGGCTGACGGAGGACAACCGCCTCCCGCTGGACCTTGACATCGGCCTGCGTCCTGAGGGCAAGAACGGCGCGCCGGTCCGCTCGCTGGAGGCCTACCGCGCCTACTACAAGCGCTGGTCGCTGACCTGGGAGGCCCAGGCGCTGCTGCGCGCCCGCGGCGTGGCCGGGGATGCGGCGCTGCTCGCCGACTTCGACACGGTGGCCGACGAGGTCCGTTACCCGGCGGCGATCGGCGAGCAGGAGGTCCGCGAGGTCAAGCGCATCAAGGCCAGAGTGGAGAACGAGCGCCTCCCGCAGGGCGCCGACCCGGCCCGCCACCTCAAACTCGGCCGCGGCTCGCTGAGCGACGTCGAGTGGTTCGTCCAGCTCATCCAGCTCCAGCACGCCGCCGCGATCCCGGCGCTGCGCACGACGTCGACCCTGGACGCGCTCGCGGTCGCCGTCGACAACGACCTGGTCGCGGACGACGACGCGGCCAAGCTCCGCGACGCCTGGCTGCTGGCCTCCCGCGCCCGCTCGGCGATGACGCTCTGGACCAACAAGACCGCCGACGTCCTCCCGGCCGACCGGGTGGCTCTGGAGGGCGTCGCCCGCCTCCTGGAGTACCCGCCGGGTTCGGCGAGCCGACTGGAGGAGGACTACCTCGCGGTCACCCGCCGTGCGCGCGCGGTGTTCGAGCGCGCGTTCTACGGCCTCCCGCAGCGGCCGACGCCGACGGGGTGAAAGAGCAACGCCGTGCGTTAGCAACGCCTTGCACTAATAACGCGGTGCATTATTATGGAGACCATGACCGACCTGATCACTCCGGGGGAGATCCTCTCCGAGGAGTTCATGGCCCCGCTCGGGCTCACGAAGTACGCGCTCGCGAAGGCCGTCCACGTCCCGGCGCAGCGCATCGGCGACATCGTGAACGGAAAGCGGGCCATCACCCCCGACACCGCGCTCCGGTTCGCGCGCGCGTTCGGGACCACTGCCGAGTTCTGGCTGAACCTGCAGGCCCACCACGACATCGAGGTCGCCCTCGCCACCCACCGGGCCGAGTTCGAGGACATCGCGCCGCTGGCCGGCTGACGCCCGCACCTCCCGGGCCCACGCACCTCACGCGGCACGCGGACCCGGACGGACACCTCACATCCCAGGAACGGGCGTCAACTCGTACACGTCGATGGTGCCTCCCATCGCACGGTGCGGGTGGCCGGTGAGGAGGCCCTCGACGGCGTCAGCGCTGTCGGCCTCGATGAGGGTGTAGCCGCCGACGCTGCGGTCGGCGCCCTCGGAGACGGCGGCCGTCGGCGCGCCGAAGTCGATCAGGCCGGCGCCGACCTGCTGGGCCCAGGCGTTCCAGGCGGCGTTCATCTGCTCGGCCTGCTCGGGGGTGGGCTCCGGCATCGAGGCCATCGCCTCGGGGTCGGCGCGGTAGAGGAGGAGGTAGCGGGCCATGTTCGGATCCTTCCGTCGGCGCGCGGGCCGGGGTTGGCCCGGGCGTCACCGAATCTAGTGCTGCGCCGCCGGTCAGGGAACAGCCGGAGGTCAACCTGCAACGCTTTTCATCTGCGCGCTCACCCGCGGTTTCTGGGAGTTCATCGGGCGTCCCCTGACTACGGCCGTTTTCGGTGGGACGATCGGGAGGCCCGCAGCACGCTCGACCCGCGAACCCGACCAGTGGCGCCCCCGAAGCGCCTTCATCGCGAGTCCGAGCGGCCCCGAATCCCGCAAGGAGACCCGACCATGACCTCGCCCCGCCTGCCCGACCCGGCCTTCCCGGCCGGCGACCGCGGCGCCGCCGAGCCTGTCCGCCGGAACGTCGCCCACGCCCAGCGCCCCCGCACCTCCGTGACCAAGCGGATCCTGCTCTCGGTGGCCGGCGCGGTCGCCGCGGTCGCGGTCGCCGTCGGTGCGTTCGCCGCCTACTCCTACGTGGACCTCTCGAACGGCCTGCACCGCTCGAACATCACCCTCCCCGGCGCCGGTAAGAAGAAGAACGTCGCCGAGAGCAACATCCTCGTCATGGGTCTCGACAGCCGCCTGGACGAGAACGGGAACGCCCTCCCGGCCGACGTCTACAACGCCTTGCACGCCGGCAACCAGGGCGACGGCGGCTACAACGCCAACGTGCTGATGCTCATCCACATCCCGGCCGGCGGCAAGAAGGCTGTGGGGATCTCGATCCCGCGCGACGACTACGCGCCGCTGTCCGGGAGCCCGGACGGCGTGTCCGCCTCCAAGATCAAGGAGGCGTACGGCCTCGCCCTCGACCAGAAGCTCACCGAGCTGACCAAGGCCGGGGTCGCGCAGGCCGACGCCTACCAGCAGGCGCGCACCTTCGCCCGCCAGACCGAGCTCCAGACCGTGTCGGACTTCCTCGGCGGCGTGCGGATCGACCACTTCATCGAGGTCACGATGGCCGCCTTCTACCAGGTGGCCCAGGCGGTCCAGCCGATCACCGTGTGCATCGCGCAGGACACGCAGGACCCGTACTCCGGCGCCGACTTCAAGGCCGGCGTCCAGCAGCTCTCGGCGTCCCAGGCGGTGAGCTTCGTCCGGCAGCGCCGCGATGAGAACAACCCGGCGCTGAACTTCACCGACCTCGATCGCGAGCGCCGGCAGCAGGCGTTCATCGTCTCGCTGGCGACGAAGCTGAAGAAGGCCGACACCTTCGCGAACCCGGCGACCCTGGAGTCCCTGATCGCCGCCGCCAAGCAGAACATCGCCCTCGACTCGGGCTTCGACCTCCTCAGTTTCGCGTCCGAGGCGCAGCACCTGGCGGGCGGCAACATCACCTTCACGACGCTTCCGATCACCGGCTACGGGGTGAAGGACGGCAAGGACGTCAACCTCGTCGACCCGGGCCAGATCCACGCGGTGGTGCAGCAGCTCCTGAACCCTGCGACGGCGACGCCGACCGCGACCCCGGGTGCGACGACCCCCTCCGGGCCGCCCGCGACGACGACGGCCCCCGCGCCCGCGCCGTCGCCGACCGCGTCGACGCCGCCCGGCCCGAACGGGACCTACACCGACCCGACCGCGCCACTGCCGTCCGGGGGAGTGCCCTGCGTGAAGTAGGGGTCTATTCGCCCAGCGCGTCGATCAGCGCGGCGTAGAGCGCGCTGAACCGCGCCCGGTGGTCGTCCGTCTCGATCGGGCTCAACGGGAAGGTCACCTTCGCGCCGTACGACCACTCCGCGGTGACCGTGAAGTCGCCCGGCCACGGGTCGAACAGGTCGCGCTGGAACGCGGAGTTCGCATCCGAGATCGTGAGCTGGGAGAGCCCGGCGCGCGGCCGGGCGGCCACGACCGTGGCGACGTCGTAGGGATCGGCGCTGCGCCCGGTGGCGTCGGCGAACACGATGGTCTTGTCGGTGAACACCACGACCTTCGCCGAGAACACGCCGGCGTCGTCGACGCGCACCCCGGAGTCCAGATGCTCGATCGGCCGGAGCCCGACCGCGAGCGCGATGCCGCTGACGAAGTGCCCGAACCATTCGGCGCGGTCGTCGCTGCGCAACCGCATCCACGCGGCCCCGGTGAGCGACCGGCCGACCTCCTCGAGCACCTCGGTCAGGTCCCTCTCCGCCATGCGATCCTCCTCGGCGTCCTGCTGTGGATGCGGACTCCCGCGACAACCGTAGCGGGGAGGCGGGGCGGACGCACGTCGGGGTGGGGAGTGGGCCGCCCCCGCTCTGGGGTCTTGGCATCCCCGCGAGTCCATGAAAAATTACGTGTGCGACCGCAATTGATTATCGGAGATCGATGCGGTTCCCGACGCGCGGCCTTTCGGGTAGGCCGAAGCGTTACCGGGCCCGGACGCGGCGATTCGCGTGCGCCGGGCCCTCTCAGTCTTGCCCGAGGTGAACAACAGACCGACGAAGGGGAAGCTGTGGCAGTCACCCGTGGCCCGGAGTGCCAGGAGTGCGGAGGGCCCACCCGCGTCTCCCCGAACCCCTACTTCCGTACCGGCCTCTCCGTGCACTCGGAGGTCGCGGTGTGCGGCCGCTGCGGCACGACCGCGTTCGTCCCGGTGGCCGCGGCACCACGCCCTGCCGCCGAGGTGCGGCGAACGCTCCCCGATATCGTCCGCGGTGTGCTCGCCAAGCGATCGAAGCATGCGGCGAAATGACAGCGGCGCGGCGGCTTCTGCTCACAGCTTCGCGCAGCCCTAGGATCAGGCCATGAGGCACAGGGGCTTCGTCGCGGCCGCAGCAGCCGCCTTCGTCATGGTTGTCGCGCTCGCCGGATGTTCGACGGTCGCCGTCTCGGTGCCGAATTCGGCGGCACCGAGCCCTCGACAGGATGTGCCGACGCCTACGCCCACCTCCACGCCGACGCCCGCAGTGACCTGGCAGGACCCGGACGCGCTGATCATCCTCCCGAGCGCCACGAACCCGGATGCCCCGCATGGCCCCTCGTGGGTCTCGCAGGACGGCACGATGATGTGCGGCATCTACGACAACGTGGACAGGTACAGCGAGTCGAAGGGCGACCTGGGCACGGGGCTGTACTACGGCTGCCGCCTCAAGTACGGGGCCAACCGCTTCACCTACCCGCCGACGAAGTACGCGGGTGAGACCGGCGGGTGCCCCAGCGGATTCGCGGCGAACGGCGGCGAGGCTGCCACGACCCTGTGCAACAGCGGGCAGGTGTTCGCGAGCGAGACGGGCGGAGCGACCGCGCTGATGCCCGGGAACGGCGTCCGGTTCGACGGCGTCGAGTGCGTGGCGACGGCCGCCGGAATGACGTGCACCGAGACGGCGACCGGGCACGGCTTCCAGGTGACCCTCGACGCCTTCTCGCTGAGCTGACGTCCCGTCACGAACCGCACTCCGTCGATCGTCCGCCCCTGCACGGTCAGATAACGACCGCCGCCGATCCGTTCAGCCAGGAGCGCGATCGTGCCTGCTGCAGTCCATCCGTGTTCACCGTCCTGTGGAGGTCGCCCGGCGTCATGGCTAGAACTTAGCAGCGCCGACAACGAAAGAGTCCGCACGAGCTGCGGTACCGGCCGCTCTCGCGACCGTCCTGCAACCCGTGCGGACTCCCTCCGGACTAACGCGTCCGGAACGCCTGCCTACACCCCGTAGTACAGCTCGTACTCGAACGGGTGCGGGCGCTGCGCGAGGGGCTTGATCTCCTTCTCGCGCTTGTACTCGATCCAGGTCTCGATGAGCTCCGGGGTGAACACGCCGCCTGCGGTGAGGAAGTCGTGGTCGGCCTCGAGCGCGTCGAGCGCCTCGCCGAGGGACGCCGGGACCTGCGGGATGTTGCGGGCCTCCTCCGGCGGGAGTTCGTAGAGGTCCTTGTCGACCGGCTCGTGCGGCTCGATGCGGTTCTTGATGCCGTCGAGGCCCGCCATCAGCTGGGCGGCGAACGCGAGGTACGGGTTGCCCGAGGCGTCCGGCGCGCGGAACTCGATGCGCTTGGCCTTCGGGTTGGTGCCCGTGATCGGGATGCGGATGGACGCCGAGCGGTTGCCGGCCGAGTAGACCAGGTTGACCGGGGCCTCGAAGCCGGGGACCAGGCGGTGGAACGAGTTCACCGTCGGGTTCGTGAAGGCGAGCACAGCCGGGGCGTGCTTGAGCAGGCCGCCGATGTACCAGCGGGCGATGTCGGACAGGCCGCCGTAGCCGGCCTCGTCGTAGAACAGCGGCTTGCCGTCGTTCCACAGCGACTGGTGGGTGTGCATGCCCGAGCCGTTGTCGCCGAAGAGCGGCTTCGGCATGAACGTGGCGGTCTTGCCCCACTGCTCGGCCGTGTTCTTGACGATGTACTTGAACTTCAGGATGTCGTCCGCCGCGTGGACCATCGTGTCGAAGCGGTAGTTGATCTCCGCCTGGCCGCCGGTGCCCACCTCGTGGTGCGCGCGCTCCAGGATGAGGCCCGCGTCGATCAGCTTCAGCGAGATGTCGTCGCGCAGGTCGGCCTGCTTGTCGACCGGGCTGACCGGGAAGTAGCCGCCCTTGTACGGGGTCTTGTTGCCGAGGTTGCCGCCCTCTTCGACGCGGCCGGAGTTCCAGGCGCCCTCCTCGGAGTCCACCGCGTAGAAGCTGGAGTTCTGCTTCACCTCGTAGCGGACGTCGTCGAAGATGTAGAACTCGGCCTCCGGCGCGAAGAACGCGGTGTCCGCGATGCCGGTGGAGGCGAGGTACTTCTCCGCCTTCTTGGCGACCTGACGCGGGTCCTTCGCGTAGATCTCGCCGTTGCGCGGGTTGTAGATGTCGAAGACCATGATCAGCGTGCGCTCGGCACGGAACGGGTCGATGTATGCGGTCGAGACATCCGGGATCAGCTGCATGTCCGACTCGTGGATCGACGCGAAACCGCGGATCGAGGAACCGTCGAACAGCTGGCCGACCGAGAAGAACTCCTCGTCGACGGTCGCTGCGGGGATGTTGAAGTGCTGCTGAACACCGGGCAGATCGGTGAAGCGGATATCAAGGAACTTGACGTCGGTGTCCTTGATGTACTTGAGCACCTCGGAAGAATCACGGAACATGCGGAGGACTCCCAATGGCTTGCGGTGACGGACTGCGCGTGCAGCCCAAGCTACACGCTAGGGGGAGGCCGTTTCCCTCCGGTGACGCAAATGTTTCCGGCATGTTACGCGGTGCGCTGTCGGCAGGCGCTCCAGACAGGGGGAACGCCCGGGCCGGCCGGTAAACTGGCGGGGTGCCGCAGAACACCCCACCGTCCCGCTCCGGCGACCTCGCTCCCAGCCGTTACCCGGGGGAGCGGCTCGGCCTCCCGGAGGCGGGCCCGCGGTCGGTCGGGAGGCTCGGCCGTCGCCTCGGCGCCATCGTCGTCGACTGGGCGCTCGCATCGCTCATCTCGTTCGCGTTCTTCCACTACGACCCCTGGGCGAACATCGGGCTCTTCGCGCTGATGCAGGTGGTCTTCATCCCGACCATCGGCGGCAGCATCGGCCACCGGATCTTCGGGATGCGCGTGGTCGCGGTCGCCGGCGGCTGGGTCGGCGTGTGGCGGCCGGTGGTGCGCACCGTGCTGCTGTGCATCGTCATCCCGGCGCTGGTGTGGGACTCGGATCAGCGCGGCTTCCACGACAAGGTCGCCGGCACGGTGCTGATCCGCGCGTAGCCGGTCGGGCCGCGCCCGCGCGCCGCTACACTCCTGGCATGCGCGCCTTCGGCTTCGCCCGCGACCTGCTCCGGTCGGACTCCGCCGGCGCCCACCGCGTGACGTACACCGAACTGTTCTTCGACCTCGTCTTCGTGTTCGCCGTCACCCAGGTGTCGCACGTCCTCCTGCACGAGCAGTCCGCCCTCACGCTGCTGCACGCGGTCCTGCTGACGATGGTGGTCTGGTGGGTGTGGATGTTCACCACCTGGGCGTCGAGCTGGCTCGACCCGGAGCGCGGCGCGGTTCGTGCGCTGTTCGTGGTGCTGATGCTGCTCGGCCTGCTGCTGGCCTCCGCCATCCCGGAGGCGTTCGGCGACCGCGCCGTGCTCTTCGCCGTGTGCCTGGTGCTCATGCAGCTCAGCCGCAGCGTCTTCACGCTGTTCGCGTTCGGCCGGGCGCGCCCGGAGCACGCGGTGAACTTCGTGCGCATCATCGTGTGGCATGCCGTGGCCGGGACCCTGTGGCTGGTCGGCGCCTTCCTCCCCGACGAGGGCCGGCTCGTGGTCTGGCTGATCGCCCTGGCGGTCGACTACATCGGGCCGCGCACGCGGTTCTGGACGCCGGGCCTCGGCAGCTCGGCGCTCGCGAGCTGGAACATCTCCGGCGCGCACATGGCCGAGCGGGTGAGCCTGTTCCTGATCATCGCCCTCGGCGAGTCGATCGTGGTCACCGGCGCCGCGTTCTCGACCGCGCCGCTCGATGTCGTCCATCTCGCGGCGTTCCTCGCCGCGTTCGTGGGAACCGTCCTGCTCTGGCTGCTCTACTTCTCGCACAGCCAGCAGAGCGGGAGCGAGTACATCGAGCGCGCGACGGAGCGGGGGATGATCGCGCAGACCGCGTACACGTACATCCCGCTGCTGCTGGTGCTGGGCATCGTGCTCTCCGCCGTCGGCGACGGTCTCGTCCTGCAGCGGCCGGTCGGGGCACCGACGGTGTGGACGGCGGGGCTGTTGTGCGGCTCCGCGATCGTCTACCTCGTGGGGCTGCTGCTGTTCCGCCGGGCGACCGGGACGCGCTGGTCGCTCACCCTGGTGGCCGGCGCGGCGGTGGTCGCCCTCCTGTGGCCGGTCGCCGGCCTCCTGCCGACGGCGGTCGTCGCGTGGGGAGTCAACGCGGTGCTGGCGCTCGTCGTCCTCACGGAAGCTGTTGCATCCCGCCGCACTGGCACCCGCGCCGATTAACGATCGAGGGGCACATCGTTGTCACTTCTCCGGCCGGAAAGTGACAACGACGTGCCCCTCGGCACGTGAGTGTGGCGTCAGCGGGCGCGCTGGGCCCGGACCTTCATCGGGTCGACGCCCTTGGGGATCGGCATCGCGTTCTCGAGCGACGCCAGGCGGTTGCTGATCGCGATGACCTCCGCCTTGGTGAGGGTCGGCTTGATCTTGGCCAGGGTGCGCGGGACCTTGTGCAGCGGCACGGAGTCGGCGTCCGGACCCACCGAGATGACGGTGACGGGCACGTTCGGCAGCACGCGGTTGATCTTGCGGCGCTCCTCGTCGACCATTCGCTGCGTGCGGGTCTTGGGGCCCTCGCCGATGAGCACGACGCCGCCGCGGCCGGTGGCACGGTAGACCGCGTCCTGCGTCTTGCCGTTGACGGCGATCGGCATCTCCGAGCCGCGCCAGCTGCGCTTGAGCGAGCTGCGCAGCACGGCGCCGACGGCGCCCGGCTGGCCCTCGATCTGCGAGTAGGCCGCGCGCTCAGCACGGCGGCCGAGGATGATGAGGCCGAGCAGCACGCCGGCCAGGACACCCGCGACGATCCAGAGGACCATCGTGAAGACGTTGCCGCCCGACAGGAACACCGCCATCGCGACGCCCGCGAGGATCGGCAGCACGATTCCGCCCACGATGTAGAGCAGCGCGCGGTCGTCGTAGCGGCGGGTCATCTGCAAGACCTGCCACATCTGCTTCAGCCGACCGGGCTCCTTGGTGGACTTGTCCTTACGTGCCATAGGTACAAGGATACCGGCTCGCCCGGCCCTCGGATGACCTGTTCACGGCAGGCGTAGCGCCGATCGGGAGGCCGCGCTCAGACGTTCGCGCGGCCTCCCGGATCGGTGAGGGGATCGTCCTCAGGAGACGGCCTGCGCGAAGCCCGCCGACGCGTCGGCGAGGTGCTGCAGCTCGGTGGGGACCTCGCGTCCCTTGGCCGCCATCGACTGCGCCCACAGGCGGCCGGCGCGGTACGACGAGCGCACCAGCGGGCCGGACAGCACGCCGAGGAAGCCGATCTCCTCCGCCTCCTGCTTGAGCTCGACGAACTCGTCCGGGTGCACCCAGCGGGCGACCGGGAGGTGGCGCGGGCTCGGCCGGAGGTACTGCGTGATCGTGATGATGTCGGTGCCCGCGTCGTGGAGGTCCTGGAGGGCCTGGCTGATCTCCGCGCGCTCCTCGCCCATCCCGAGGATCAGGTTGGACTTGGTGATCAGCCCGGCGCTGCGGCCCTGCGTGATGACGTCGAGCGAGCGCTCGTAGCGGAACGCCGGCCGGATGCGCTTGAAGATGCGCGGCACGGTCTCGACGTTGTGCGCGAACACCTCCGGCGCGGCCGAGAACACCTCGCCCAGGTACTCCGGGTTTCCGGAGAAGTCCGGGACCAGGATCTCCACGCCGGTGCCCGGGCTCTGGCGGTGGATCTCGCGGATCGTCTCGGCGTACAGCCAGGAGCCCTCGTCCGGGAGGTCGTCGCGGGCGACGCCGGTGACCGTCGAGTAGCGCAGGCCCATCTTCGCGACGGACTCGCCCACGCGGCGCGGCTCGTCCCGGTCGAAGTCGGCCGGCTTGCCGGTGTCGATCTGGCAGAAGTCGCAGCGCCGGGTGCACTGCGAGCCGCCGATCAGGAAGGTGGCCTCGCGGTCCTCCCAGCACTCGTAGATGTTCGGGCAGCCGGCCTCCTG
>Ga0209147_101135_pt1 | contig 10943 bp, 10 predicted proteins | sample AraplaCol_mLB_r2_FD_184278 | JGI IMG/M metagenome (GOLD analysis project Ga0209147, IMG submission 184278) | Arabidopsis root microbial communities from North Carolina, USA - plate scrape CL_Col_mLB_r2 (SPAdes) (version 2) | ecosystem: Host-associated > Plants > Roots > Endosphere | place: USA... | reverse complement strand
TGCCGCAATTCGTGGAAGGCGCCAAAAGCGCTTACAAGATGGTGCTGGAAGCCTTCTGGCGCGGCGACCGCGACGAACTGGCCTGGCTGTGCGACGATGACGTCCGCGCCTCCTTCGAAGAATCGATCACCGCGCGCGAAGCCGATGGTCATGTCCTCGACAACCGTCTGGTCCGCATCGAAAAGGCGCAGATCGTCGAAGCCTCGGTCAATGGCCGTATCGCCGAAGTCGCCCTGCGTTTCGAAGCGGATATCGCCGCCGTCACCCGCGACAAGGACGGCAATGTCGTCGCCGGCTCGCTGACCGATGCGGTGGGTACCAAGGATATCTGGACCTTCACCCGCGATATCCGCAGCGCCGATCCCAACTGGAAGCTCAGCGAAACCGACGAAGCGGCATGATCGCGCGTCAGTCGGGGGCAGCGCTGCTTGCGGCGCTGATGCTGTCCGCCTGCGCGGGTGGCGTCATTCCGCCGTCCGCCGGTGGTCCCGCGCCGACGCGCCCTGTGTCGGGTGGATCGAGTGGGGAGGCGACCCGTCCCGTTCCCGCTACGCCGCGCCCGACCCTGCCGGTCGATCTGCCCGCCGACCCCGCGCTCGACAAGGCGACGGCCGTCGGTCTTGGCGTCACGCGCGGCCCGGATATCGCCAGCCTCATTCCCTCGGGCGAACGCTCCCGCCTCGCGCTTCAGGCCTTCCGCATTTCCTGCCCGACGCTGATGCGCCGCACCGACACCAGCGGCCTGACCAAGGGGTCCGACTGGAACAATGCCTGCGCCGCCGCCTCCAGCTGGCCCGAAGCGTCCGCCAGCGAATTTTTCTCCCGCTATTTCGAAGCGGTGCAGGTGGGCGACGGCACGGCCTTCGTCACCGGCTATTATGAACCGGAAATCAGCGGGTCGCGCACCCGCCAAGCCGGTTACGACGTCCCCATTTACCGCCGCCCGACCGACCTGATCGACGTCGATCTCGGCCAGTTCAGCGACAGCCTGAAAGGCCGCACCATTCGCGGCAAGGTGAACGGCACCAAGTTCGTGCCCTTCGACGATCGCAGCCAGATCGTGTCGGGCACGCTCGCCGGCCGGGGTCTGGAACTCGCCTATGCCGCCGATCCGGTGGAATTCTTCTTCCTTCAGGTGCAGGGCAGCGGCCGGCTGAACCTGCCCGACGGTGGCGTCATGCGCATCGGCTATGATGGGCAGAATGGACGCGACTATACCGGCATCGGCAAGCTGATGAAGGATCGCGGGCTGATCCAGGCCGGCTCGATGCAGGACATCATGCAATATCTGCGCGCCCATCCGGCCGAGGGCGCTGCGATCATGAACGAGAACAAAAGCTTCGTCTTCTTCCGCGAACTGACCGGTGCCGGCCCGCTGGGTGCGCTCGGCGTTCCGGTGACGGCGGAGGCGACCGTCGCCGCCGATCCAAAGTTCATCCCCTTGGGCGCGCCTGTGCTGCTGTCGCTCGACCGGGCCGAACCCAATGGCATCTGGATCGCGCAGGATACCGGCGGCGCGATCAAGGGCGCCAACCGCTTCGACAGTTTCTGGGGTGCAGGTGCGCGAGCGCGCGGCATTGCCGGCGGCATGTCGGGGCGCGGCAGCGCGCTCATCCTGTTGCCGATCGGATCGGCCGCTCGCCTCGCCAAGCCCTGACCCATGGCCCGGCGGCGGCTGTCCAATGATGAACAAGCGCTCTGGACCGCGCTCGCCCGGACGGTCAGGCCGCTCCGCCCCACCGCGCGCGCGGTCATCGTGCCTGCCACGCCCAGTATGGAAGAGCTGATCGACCTGCCGGTCGTGAAAGGCTCCGGCAAAACAAGGTTAACGCCGCCGCCGTCACGGATGATCGTCGCACCGCCCGCCCGCACCCCCGCCGCCGTGCTGGACAGCGGCTGGGAACGGCGCATCCGTAGCGGCACGATCAGCCCGGACATGAGCATCGACCTGCATGGCCACACCCTGTCGATGGCCCATGCGCGCCTTAATCAGGCGATAGCACAGGCCCTGACCCGCGACATCCGCGTGCTGCTGGTCGTGACCGGCAAACCGCCCAAAAGCGCCGGTGCGGGCGGCGCGTCGCGACGCGGCGCCATCCGGGGGGAGATCGGCCACTGGCTCGAAACCAGTCCCTATGCCGATCGCATCGCCAGCGTCCGGATCGCCCACCCGCGCCATGGCGGCGATGGCGCGATCTATTTGATATTGCGCCGCAAAAAATGACCCATTTTTGTCAGACTCGCTGATCTTTTCTTAACCACTGTCCTTCATATCCCAATGATCGGAGGTTCTGCGGAACGGTATTGGGCGGGAGGCACATGCAGGGCGTGACGTTGAAAAGCCGCGCTGCTGCCTTCGCCTGCGCCGCGGGGGCGCTGGTGTTCATCCTGTCGCTCGTGCTCGGCTATACGCCGGGGCAGGCGGATGATCTGCTTCAGGTCGGCCGTGCCCTCATCATCGCCATCCTCTGCGGCACGATGAGCTGGGCCTCGGCGCGCCGCACAATCGCCACCACCGCCACCGCCATCGACGCTGCCACGGAGCGGCTGCTGTCCGCCGCCCATGGCGACCTGCAATCGCATGTCCCGGCGGAGATCGGGCAGGAATTGCCCGACCTGTCGGTTGCGATGGAAAGCCTGTTCAGCCAGGTGCGCACCAATCTCGACCATGTCCAGACGCTGGCCCTGTTCGACCAGATTACCGGCCTCGCCAACCGCACCAGCTTTTGCCGGCAGGTCGAACGTCTGCTCGCCGAACGCGACGATAACGGCATCGCCACTCTCTTCTTCATCGACCTGGACGGGTTCAAGGGCGTCAACGACACGCTGGGCCATGCGGCGGGCGACCAGTTGCTCGCCCGCGTCGCCGGTCGCCTGCGCGAAGTGGTGATGGCGCAGGTCAGTACCGGTGGCGGCGATGCCGTGATCGGGCGCCTTGCGGGCGACGAATTCACCATGTTCTTCCCCCATCTGTCCGGCCCGGCGGCGGCGCATCGCATCGCCCGCGCGATTCAGTTTGCGCTGGGCGAACGGTTCGACCTTGGCAGCCAGCATGTGGAATTGGGCGCGTCCATCGGCATCGCCTGCTATCCCGACCATGGCGCCACGCTCGCCGACCTGCTGCGTGCGGCGGACATCGCCATGTATCATGCCAAGCATCAGGGCCGTGGCCGCGCGGAAATCTACACCGACGCGCTGGCGCTGGAGGCGGAGGATCGCGCCGAGCTGGAGCGCGATCTGCTGCGCGGGCTGGAGCGGGACGAATTTCTGCTGGAATTTCAGCCGCAGATCGATGTGGCGACCGGCCGTGCCGTCACCGCCGAAGCGCTGGTCCGCTGGGCGCATCCCGAACGGGAGCTGGTCATGCCCGGCGCCTTCGTGCCGATCGCGGAGGAAAGCGGCTCCATCGTCGCGCTGGGCGACTGGGTGATGGGCCGCGTGTGCCAGACGGCGGCACGCTGGATGCAGGCCGGCATTCATCAGCGCATCGCCATCAACATTTCCACCCGCGAACTGGCGCAGGCCGACTTTTTCCTGCGCCTGCGCCACGCCATCGCCACCCATGGCGCGCGGCCCTCCATGCTGGAGCTGGAGATCACCGAATCGCTGGCGATGGAGATGGAACCGCGCGTGCTGGAGCAGCTGCGCGCGCTGCGCCGCGACGGGGTGCGCATCGCCATCGACGATTTCGGCACCGGCTATTCCAATCTCGCGCGGTTGAAGGAACTGCCGGTCGATCGGGTCAAGATCGACCGCAGCTTGGTCCGCGACATCGCTACCTCGGCCGAAGCCCGCACCATCTGCTCCGCCGTCGTCGGCCTGATTCAGGGGCTGGGCATGGAAGTGGTGGTCGAAGGGATCGAAAGCGAAGCGCAGATGGACGTGCTGCGCGTCATCGGCTGCACCCTGTTCCAGGGCTATCATCTGGCGCGCCCGACCGGCGAGCAGGCCTATCTGGCGCAATTCGCCCCGCCGCGGCCCATGGCTCGGGATGTGGGGTAGGGGATGCTCTTATTCCCCCTCCCGTTTACGGGAGGGGGTTAGGGGGTGGGCTGGACGTCGCGAAAGCCCACCCCGCTGCGACTAACGCGCTGCGCGCCTAAGTCTCGCCGCCCCTCCCGCCTGCGGGAGAGGCGTTCAACGTTCCACTCACCCCAGCGCCCGTTCCACCACCAGCGCATAAATCCGCGTCAGATCCCGCAGATCCTGCACCGCGACCGCCTCATCCAGCTTGTGCATGGTCGCGTTGTTCAGCCCGAACTCCACCACCGGGCAGATCCGCGACAGGAAGCGCGCGTCCGATGTGCCGCCCGTGGTCGACAATTCCGTCTCCACGCCGGTCACATCGCGGATCGCGCCGCTCACCAGATCGCTGAACGCACCGGGCGCCGTCAGGAAGGATTCGCCGCTGATCCTAGCTTCCACCGTGCCGCCTTCGGTCGCCGCGATCGCCTTGATCCGCTCGATCAGCGACGCGCCCGTATGCTGGTCGTTGAAGCGGATGGAGATACGCGCGGTCGCCGCGCCGGGGATGACATTATGCGCGACATTGCCGACTTCCAGGTCGGTAATCTCGATATTGCTGGGCTGGAACCAGTCGGTCCCCGCGTCCAGCACCTCCGCCTCGATCGCCGTCAGGATGCGCACCAGCTTGGGGATCGGATTGTCGGCCAGATGGGGGTAGGCGACATGGCCCTGCGCGCCCGCCGCGCGAATCCACATATTCACCGACCCGCGCCGGCCGATCTTCACCACATCGCCCAGCCGGGCGGACGATGTCGGCTCGCCCACCAGGCACAGGTCCGGGCGCAGGTCGCGCGCCTTCATCCGGTCCATCAGCGCCAGCGTGCCGTAAACCGCCGGCCCTTCCTCATCCCCGGTGATGATCAGGCTGATCGTGCCGGGCAGATCCTCGGGCAGGGCGTCCAGCGCCGCGACGAACGCCGCGATCGACCCCTTCATGTCCACCGCGCCCCGACCATAAAGCAGGTCGCCGCGAATCTCCGGCGCGAACGGGTCGCTGGTCCATCCCGCGCCCGGCGGCACCACGTCCAGATGCCCGGCAAAGGCGAAATGCGGGCCAGCGCCCGTCGTGCGCCATGCCAGCAGATTTTCCACCGGCCCGTCGGGAGCTTCGCCCACCATGAACCGGTCCACGGTAAAGCCGCGCGGCACCAGCATCGCCTCCAACGCGGCGAACACCTCGCCGGTGGCAGGGGTTACGGACGGGCAGGCCAGCAGGCGCTGGGCCAGTGCCACGACATCTTCATTGCTGCTGGTCATGCTCATCCTGTCGCGTTAGCGAAAGCCATGCGCCTTGGCCAGTGTCACGAAGCTGGCGCCCACGGGACGAGAGAAGGGACCATGATGCGGATCGATCGACGGGACATGATGGCCGGCGCGCTGGCGGGTATCGGGGCGGGCATGGGCGCGCTGCTGGCGGGCCTGCCGGCGATGGCCGCGCCGACGCCATGGGTAAAGCCGCCCCGCCTGCGCGCGGGCGATACGGTCGGCCTGATCGAACCGGCGGGCTTCACCGACGACAATTTCGACCTGGACCTCGTCAAGGACACGATCACTGCCATGGGGTTGAAGTCCAAGGCCGCGCCGCATCTGGCGGGCCGCTACGGCTATCTCGCCGGCACCGACAAGGATCGCGCGGCCGACGTCAATGCGATGTTCGCCGATCCGGAGGTTCGGGCGGTCTTTGCGGTACGCGGCGGCTGGGGCTGTGCGCGCATCCTGCCGCTGCTGGACTTCGCCACCATCCGCAAAAATCCCAAGCTGCTGGTCGGCTTTTCGGACATTACCGCGCTGCATCTGGCCTTCGCCGCCAAGGCCGGCTTCACCACCATCCATGGTCCCAATGCGGCGAGCAGCTGGGGCCAATATAGCTGGGACGCCTTTCGCGCGGTCGCCTTCGATGGCGCCACGCCGACCTTCGCCAATCCGGTCGGGCATGAGGATCGACTGGCGCAGCGCGCTGGCCGCATCCGCACCTTCCGCCCCGGCGTGGCGCGCGGGCGATTGCTCGGCGGCAATCTGACCGTATTGACGGCGTTGATGGGCACGCCCTGGCTACCCGATTTCGACGGCGCGCTGCTCTTTATTGAGGATGTGGGCGAACAACCCTATCGCATCGACCGGATGCTGACCCAGCTATCGCTGGCCGGGGTGCTGGGCCGCGTGAAGGGCGTGATCTTCGGCCAATGCAGTGATTGCGGACCGGGCGGCCCCAGCTATGGCGGCTTCACCTTGTCGCAAGTGCTGCAACAGCATCTGGAGCCACTCGGCATCCCCGCTTTTCAAGGCGCGCAATTCGGCCACGTCGCCAACCAATATAGCCTGCCGATCGGCATAGCGGCCGAAATGGACGCGACGGCGGGGACGGTGCGCTTGCTGGAAAGCGCGGTGGTTTAGGGCGGGATGGGCAGAGAGCGGACTTCCCTTATCCCTCTCCCCCTTGGGGGAGAGGGCTGCGCAGACTTGGCAGCTTGCTGCCTAGTCGGAGCTGGGTGAGGGGGAAGCGACCTTGCGATAGTACGCCAATCTTGCGCCAGCCCCCTCATCCAACTGCGCCTAACCGCTACGCGGTAAGGCTTCATATCCTTCTCCCTCAAGGAGAGAAGGAAGGTCCGCTTCCGGCAGCCTCCCGACCGAAAGCCGACTATTTCACCCCATCCAGCCCCGCCACGGTCCCACTCCCGGCCGGCTCGCCCGCCATCCCCGCCGCGACCTTCTCCGCTGCGGCCATCACGCGCAGCACATTTTCGCCGGCCAGTTTGGCGACATCCGCGTCGCTCCAGCCCCGGCGCATCAGTTCGGCCAGCAAAGCCGGATAGGTCTGCACCCCGCTCAGCCCCTGCGGCAATGACCCCACGCCATCGAAATCGCTGCCGATGCCGACATGGTCGACGCCGGCCACCTTGGCGATATGGTCGATATGGTCGGCGACCTGCGACAATGTCACGACCGGTTCGGGATTGGCCTTCTCCCAATCCGCCAGCGCCTTCTTCGCGCCCTCGGGATCGCCGATATACAGGCCATTGAACGGCGGCGCATTATAGCGCGCGATCTCGCCGCTGCGCGCCGCGCTCCAGATGCGGCGCGCTTCCGACACATATTGCGGCGCATAATTGACCATCACCACGCCGCCATTGGCCGCGACCTGTTTCAGCACCGCGTCCGACACGTTGCGCGGCGTGTTGCAGATCGCCCGCGCGCTGGAGTGGGAGAAGATGACCGGCGCCTTCGTCACGCGCAGCGCGTCCAGCATCGTGCCCTCGCTCACATGGCTCAGGTCCACCAGCATGCCCAGCCGATTAAGCTCATGCACCACCGCTTCGCCGAACGGGGTCAGCCCGTCATGTTGCGGATTGTCGGTGGCGCTGTCGGCCCAGGCGATGGTGCGCGCGTGCGTCAGCGTCAGATAGGATGCACCCAGCTGGCGATAGCTGCGCAGCACGGCCAGGCTGCCGTCGATCTGGCCGCCGCCCTCCACGCCCAGCAGCGACGCGACCCGCCCGGCCTTGTGCGCCGCGCGCAGCTCCGCCGCCGTGTTCACGAAGGCGAAGTCCTTGGGGTAACGCCGCGCGAAACTGTGCGCCAGGTCGATCTGCTCCAGCGTATCCTTCACCTGTTGCAGTTCGGGCAGGTCGGCCGACACCCAGACCGACCAGAATTGCCCGCCCACGCCACCGGCGCGCAACCGCTCGATATCGGTGTGGAAGGTCGCCGGGTCCAGCCGGTTCAGCGGCACCGTCCAGCGCTGCTCCTTGACCTTGTCGGCCAGCGCTTCGGGCCAGTCATTATGCCCGTCGATCAGCGGCGTGGCCTTCAGCACCTTCGCCACCCGCGCAGCATAAGGATCGGGCGCGGCATGAGCGGCGGTGGCGAGGAGGAGGGGCAGCAGGGCCAAAGGAAGAGTTTTCATGGGCGCGGAAGCTAGGGCCAAGACGATAAGTGTCAATCCGGCAATGACTTGGCACGGCGGGGCTTTCCCCCGCCGCCCGGTCTGCTACCCTTGGCGTCAGAATGATGATCGATCCGCTCGTCCTGTTGCAGGCCTATTCCATCGGCGTATTCCCCATGGCGGACGATCGCGACGCGGATGAGGTCTATTGGGTCGAACCCAAAAGGCGGGCGATCCTGCCGCTGGATGGTTTCCACCTGTCGCACTCGCTGGCCAAGACCATCCGCCGCGACCGATTCGCCGTCACCGCCAACCGCGCCTTCCCGCAGATATTGGCGCTGTGCGCGCAGGCCGCGCCGGATCGCCCCTCGACCTGGATCAACCATCAGATCGAAAGCGCCTATCGCCTGCTGCACGAATCCGGCTTCGCCCATTCGATCGAGGTGTGGGAGGGGGAGGAACTGGTCGGCGGCCTCTATGGCGTGGCGATCGGCCGGGCCTTCTTCGGCGAATCCATGGTGTCGCGCCGCACCGATGCGTCGAAAGTGGCGCTCGCCTGGCTGGTGGCGCGGTTGCGGGCGGGCGGCTTCACCCTGCTCGACTGCCAGTTCATGACCGATCATCTGCGCAGCATGGGCGCGATCGAAATCAGCCAGCGCGACTATCTTCAGTTGTTGGCGGGCGCGACCGGCGGCGTGGCGCTGGGCGCAGCGGCGGGCGCGTCCGTGCTCGCTTCGGGATCGGGCGCGGCGGCGGAACGGGCCTTCGCGCCGCTGGCCGGCTTGCCCTCGGCGCCCAGCTTGACCGTGTCGGGACCGGTTTCGGGCCATTCCATCGTGCAGCTTCTGACCCACACGTCATAGATCGGGTGCTGCACGACATTGCGGTCGGGCCGTTCGCGGAACAGCCAGCCGGAAAAGTTGCGTCGCCACTTTCCGTCGGCGCTGCTGCGCACGTCCAGCTGCACGAAGGCGCCGGTTTCCTGCACATTTTCCCATGGCGCGCTGGTTTCGCACGCCTGCAGGCGGACGATCGCATCGCCCACGCGCAGCGCTTCGCCCGGCTTCATGGTCAGATCGCGGGTCAGGCCGTTGCGCTTGTTGAGCAGGCCGATGACGGCGCTGCGCTGCGCCATCGGGGTGCCGGACGCCGCGCCATTGGTCGCGGCGCGGATCGGCGCGCTTTCCACCTTGACCGGTCCGCTCTGGTTGGCGGCCGGCACATCGGTCTTGCCGCAGGCGCCAAGCGCCAGGGCACAGGAGAGCAGGGGCAAGGAGTAGAGGATCGGCGGGACGCTTCCCGCCGGACGCCGGGTCATGCCGCGTCGGGGCTCCACGCCTCATAATCGCCGGTCGCCTTCTGGCGCAGGCCGCCCTTTTCGAGCGCACCCGACGGGCGATAGGCATTGCTGGTGCCGGTGAGGTTGACGCTCGATTCCTTTTCCCAGATGCGCGGCGGCGGCAGGAAGCTTTCGGGCGCACCCTCGATCGAATGATGCAGCCAGCCATGCCATTCGGCCGGCACGCGGCTGGCGTCGTTGGCGCCATTATACATGACCCAGCGGCGCGTCAGGCCATTGGGGTCGGTGCCGCCTTCATAATAGATATTGCCCTGATGATCCTCGCCCACTTTCGTGCCCTTGCGAGCCGTAAAGAGCCAGGTGCCGAAGGTGGCGCCATTCCACCAGGTGAAGACGTTAGCCAGGATTCCCATGCGCCAGCGCTTAGCCCCGATGACAGGCCATTGGCAAGGGCGCTTGTGCCGGGGCGATCAGGATTTCGGGCAGAAACTCAGGCGGTCCCACGCTTCGTCCGGTCGGGGCGAACCGATCGCGCAATTGCCCCAGCTGACCCTGTCGCCCTCGGCGATGCCCAGTTCCGCCGCGCGCCCGCCGCGCAGTTCCAGCACCGCCGCCACCGGCACGCCCGCCGAAACCGGTTCGCGCGCATAGGGTTGCGCCTCGCTCTTCAAAAACGCGATCGTCCCGTCAGTGTGGATGAACAGCATGTCGAGCGGGATCAGCGTATCCTTCATCCAGAAACTCGCGGTGCGCGGCGGGTCCATAGGAAAGAGCATACCGCTGTCCGCCTCCAGTGCCTTGCGGAACATCAGCCCCTTTTCCTGCTCCTGCGGCGTGGCGGCGACCTCGACATCGAAGCGATGCGTGCCTTTGGCCGTGCGGATGACGACGGGCAGGCTCTCACTAACCACCTGCGTCTGCGCCCCATTGTCGGCAGCGGGCTTGGGACTGGAACAACCGGCCAGCAGGCCGATGGAGAGGAGGGCAGAAGCCAAAAGTGGGGACAGGCGGATCATGGAACCGATGCCTAAAGCGATTCGGCGCGCAAGGGGAGGGGGTAATGCGTCGGCACATGGCACGGATGTGACCCGATCAGGGAAAGGCTGGTGAAGAGCAGCGGCGGACGTTTTCAAAGCCCTCTCCCGCCTTCGCGGGAGAGTTCAAAGCAGGCACGTGACTGCTTTGAAGGGTGAGGGTCTTCTTACTGGATCAGCGCCAGACGGATGGCCTCAATTGCGCCATCAAAATTTTCGAGCGCATCGTGGTTCCAGATACGCAAAAGACGATAGCCCTGAGCTAGCAGCCATGTAGATCGCTCTACATCCCTGTCTTCGTTGTGCTGCCCACCATCGAGTTCGACGATCAACCGCCGCTCCACACATAGAAAATCGACAATGAATGGACCGATCGTTGTCTGACGACGGAATTTGAAACCGTCCAATTGGCGATTGCGAAGAGCGGCCCAGAATTTTTGTTCGACATCCGTCGCGTCTTGGCGCAGTCGCGCCGCGTGTGGGCTGATCTGACGTCGGACGGGCGGCATCGCTCCGTCGTACAGAAAGAAAGACCCTCACCCAACCCTCTCCCGTGAAAAACGGGAGAGGGCTAAGAAGCCGCCGTGCTGCAATCCACCTCCAAATTCCCCTTCCAAAATAGGATTTCGTCTGTTCTATCCTTGTCGATGGAACAGCCTTTCGCCCCCAATCCGCCCGCGCCCGCCGCGTCTCCCAA
>Ga0209147_101124_pt1 | contig 11042 bp, 12 predicted proteins | sample AraplaCol_mLB_r2_FD_184278 | JGI IMG/M metagenome (GOLD analysis project Ga0209147, IMG submission 184278) | Arabidopsis root microbial communities from North Carolina, USA - plate scrape CL_Col_mLB_r2 (SPAdes) (version 2) | ecosystem: Host-associated > Plants > Roots > Endosphere | place: USA... | reverse complement strand
CCAACTCGTTCGGATTTTTTCGTAGTGATGATGAACGTAGGTTTCATGTATGTAGGTGCTTATAGCTGTTGATTGGAGGGCAAGGCTTAGCGCCCTCCCGCGGAAAGCGCAGTCTTGCACGGAAACCAACAGCGATGTAACAAGCAATTCATACTAGAGAATCAATTCCATTTGTTCTTTGTTCGTCTTTAGATGGGATCGATTTCGTTATGTATCAATCTCTTTTTGATTTCGTTTTTCCATTAGTTTTTTAACTACTTCTTTTGGCTCCCAGCACGTAAACTGATAAGAAGGACGGGTTTCATAGCCTAGTCTTTTGCATTGATACTTCATTCCCTTATCCAATTTAACGCTTTGAAAATGTTGACATGTGGCACAGCAATGAAATGAACTCATGCCTTCCCTTCTCCCCTACTTTAATCTATTTTCTTAATCATACAAATAAAACAAATTTGCACAAAAAAAGCTGCCTATCGGCAGCTTTCATATGTAGCGTTGAATTATAATTTTACAACATTCTCCGCTTGAGGTCCACGTTGGCCTTCAACGATTTCAAATTCAACTTTTTGGCCTTCTTCTAATGTTTTGAAGCCTTCAGATTGGATTGCTGAAAAATGAACAAATACGTCATTTTCGCCTGGTACTTCGATAAAACCGAAGCCTTTTTCACTGTTAAACCATTTTACTGTACCTGTAGTAGCCATGTAAAAAAACCTCCAAAAAATGTAAAAATTTTAATATGTTACTCTATATTTACATTTATACCGTAAATAAAAAATTCACATATTATAAAAGAGACCTACGCGAAGTAGATCTCCTTTATAACAAGTGAATTTTCACTAAATCTAATTCGAGTATATGGTCAAAACATAGTATTAATTATATTTGGTTGCGTTTACATTATACTATACCTATATGTAGAATGCAAATATTTGGCCATTCTTAATGTATGTCTCATCCGTTTTGCAAGATATTTATGTTCCTTACGTCAACATGTTATCAATATGGGCGTCGATAATTTCTTTTCGCTTATTTTGCAGGGTCTCAAATAACAGCTTAGCTTCTTCTGAAGTTAACGCAAACGTTGTTGTTTCTTCATGGTTTTCTTCTTTTGTATGAAGAACAAATACGCTTTGTTGAATTCCACTCATACATATTCCTCCTTTTTCGATAGTATAGGCTTTTTTGTATTTTTCATGTATGTTTCACGCGTTTTTAACAAATTATAAGAAAGGTTAAAACTTATAAGGAGTGATACTATCATGAAGAAATCGTTTTTGTTTGTTGTAGGCTGCATGACGACCCTTTCTTTATTCGGCTGCAGCACAGCAGATCAAGGTAAAGATGGCGTCATTGATGATGATACAGTCCGCAACGTCACATATGAAAATGGAAACAATAAAACGAAAATGAATGACGTAAACGATACGCAAGATGTACAGCGTAACGAAAAAGAACAATATAACCAGTCCGGCGGAATGAGAGTAGCGGATGTGGCTGCTGATCGTATCGTAGCATTAAAAAACGTTAAAGATGCTAACGTAATCGTAACCGACCATACAGCTTATGTAGCAGCTGTATTAGATGATAACAAAGAAGGTAATCTCACAAAAGATATGGAGCATAAGATCGCACATGAAGTGAGAAAAGCTGACGGCAGTGTTCATCGAGTGTTTGTATCAACAAACCCTGACTTTGTAAACCGTATGAACGGATATGTAGACAAGCTTCAAACCGGCAAGCCTGTTTCTGGACTGTTTGACGAGTTTTCGGAAGTTGTTCGACGCGTATTCCCGAATTCGCGCTAATATACATGAATGTCAAAAGAGCATTTTATAAAATGCTCTTTTTATTTTACCTATTGCATAAAATAGTGCATAAAAAATACAGTTATATTTTTCTGAATATTTTTATTTTACTTTATTTTGAAAACGATTTCATTTCTATAATATAAAGGTTTAGGGGATTTTAGACTTAGGTAATTTACGTTTTTGTGGGTTGATAGTAAGGGAAAAGTTTGTTAGTTTTAGAAACCATAAGATGTTTGCATGGCGAGCAGTGCTCGTTTCATGCATAAAAAATGCATAAAGGGGAGATTTTGTGGATATTGGTGTTTATATTTCACTGGGCATTTATTTTGTAGGAATGCTTGGAATAGGATGGTATGCCTACACAAAAACAACGCAAGACGTATCAGGTTACATGCTAGGCGGACGTGGACTAGGTCCGGCTGTTACTGCGCTTTCAGCAGGCGCTTCAGATATGAGCGGATGGATGCTAATGGGTCTTCCGGGATCCATGTATGTGACAGGTCTTTCAAGTTTATGGCTTGCGGTAGGTTTATCTATTGGTGCTTATTTAAATTATTTAATCCTCGCTCCGCGCCTTCGCACTTATACCGAAGTAGCGAATGACTCCATTACAATTCCGGACTTTTTTGAAAATCGCTTTGGCGACCATGCCAAGGTTCTTCGAACAGTATCAGCGATTGTGATCTTTATTTTCTTCACTCTTTATACTTCAGCTGGTATGGTATCAGGCGGAAGATTGTTCGAATCGGCATTTGGTGTAAATTATCAAATTGGCTTATTTGTAACAGCATCTGTTGTTATTGCCTACACTCTTTTCGGTGGATTTTTAGCTGTTAGTTTAACAGATTTTGTTCAAGGTGTTATTATGTTTCTTGCTTTAGTTTTAGTACCCATTGTAGCTTTCACCAATGTTGGAGGCATTAACACAACGATGGATATTGTAAAGGACATTAATCCAGCATATCTGGACATTTTTAAAGGTACGACCGTTTTAGGTATTATATCCTTCTTAGCCTGGGGACTTGGCTATTTCGGCCAGCCTCATATTATCGTCCGTTTTATGGCTATCTCTTCTGTTAAAGAATTAAAACCCGCACGCCGTATTGGAATGAGCTGGATGATCATTTCAATTATTGGCGCTATGCTGACAGGGCTCGTTGGAATTGCATATGTAGAAAAAACGGGTATGAAACTAACAGACCCTGAAACTATTTTTATTAAGTTTGCGGATATACTCTTCAATCCGTTAATTACTGGATTTTTATATGCAGCTTTACTAGCAGCAATTATGAGCACGATTTCTTCTCAGCTGCTTGTAACGGCAAGCTCTGTTACAGAAGATTTTTATAAAACATTTTTCCGACGCAAAGCCTCTGACAAAGAGCTTGTAACGGTTGGAAGAGCTGCGGTTTTAGGTGTTGCAATTATTGGCATTTTGCTTTCTTTAAAACCTAGCGATACGATTTTAGGACTGGTTGGATACGCATGGGCTGGATTTGGTTCAGCTTTTGGTCCTGCTATTTTACTAAGTCTTTACTGGAAGCGTATGACTCGATGGGGAGCCCTTGCAGGGATGATTGTAGGTGCTGCTACAGTATTAATTTGGGTAAATACTCCATTGAAGGATGCTCTTTATGAAATGATTCCTGGGTTCTTTTTCAGCTTATTAGCTGTTATTATTGTAAGTTTACTAACAAAGAAACCGTCAAACGATGTTCAAAATCAATTCATTGAAATGAAAGAAACCTTAATAAAAGAATCGAAATAAACAAAAAGAAACTGAAAAAAAGTACGTTAGTTGAAGGAAGATCCGAACGATGAATCGAGATTCTTGATGAAGAATCAAATTCGTTCGGATTTTTTTATTGGTAAGGTGAATATAGGTTTTATGTATATAGTTTCTTCTAGCGGTTGATTTAGTTATGTCTCAATCTCTTTTTGTTTTTAATCTCCTTTGCTTATCATATATATTAAAGATCAATAAAGGAGGTTTTTGTATGCAACATTCTTATTTCCCTTATGAACCTACACAACAATTGCGCGTAGATACACAAAATAGAGAAATTAAAGTAATTGGTGAAGGAACTGCTTCAGCCATTCCAAATGAAATTTCCATGACGATTGGAACTCGTACGGAAAACCGAGATGTTCAAGAAGCCTTAAAAGAAAATTCAGCTGTTTCAAACACTTTGCTGCAAGAGATGAAAAATCTCGGAATCAACGACCAGCAAATTGACACAGCTTCATTCACCATAAATCCTAAATATGATTACAGCGATGGAAAATCCACTCTTACAGGATACGAAGTACAGCACTTATTTAGAGTAAGAGTACAAGATGTAAAACAAGCAGGCGATGTCTATAACGCTACGTTTTCAAGCGGAGCCAACGTAGCGCAAGACCTTCAATTTCACGTTACAAATGATGATAAATATGAACAAGAAGCGATAAGTAAAGCTTTATTAAATGCTAAAGAAAAGGCCTTTACCATTGCCAACACGCTGCAGCTCCCTATTAACCAAATCCCTATTTTAATCGAAGAAGGACCCGTCTATCAGTCATCTGGCTCCTCGCCTAAGTTATTAGCAGCCTCTCCCCCTATTCAAGCTCAGTCCTTGACTGTATCTGCTTCTGTAAAAGTTACGTACACGTATTAATACTTATGGTAAAATATAAATTATTATAATGAAGAAACTAATCTAAAGGAGCTCTTTGCACAATGACTTCTGAACATTTACTAGCAGCTTATCAGACCCTATGGTTGAACCGTTCGTTCGCTTCTAACCAAGCCATGGCAAGTGAAGATCAGCTTCACGAAGCCATTCTGAAAGATTTAAAAGATGAAATGACTCATCCACGCGTTCGGCAAACACCGTATGTAAAATATCATCTTGGCATCAAAAGAATTCTAAACAGCAGTCTTTCCTCTGATGAAAAAGTTGCGCTTACGTCCCTATACACAAACCTTTTAGATAGCTGTATATAACAAGAAAAAGGACTTCCTTGATGGAAGTCCTTTTTTTATTTAATTAACGCTTTTTCTTCTAAGCTTTGAAAAACAGCGTTAAAGTCTTGCTTCAAATCCTCGAATTCCTCTAACCCTACTGAAAGGCGAAGAAGTGAATCAGTAATTCCTTTTTCTTCACGTACTTCTTTTGGGATACTTGCATGAGACATTGTTGCAGGATGCGTTAGAATGGATTCAACTGCACCTAGACTAACGCCAATTGAAGCCAATTTGACTCCTTGCAAAATATGTCGTGCTACTTTTTCATCCTGTACTTGGAAAGAAATCATAGCTCCGTATCCATTTGCTTGTTCTGAAATGAGTTTGTGGTCTGGATGACTTTTTAAACCTGGGTAGTATACACGGCTCACTAGAGATTGTTCTTCAAGCCACTTTGCAAACTGCAGCGCTGTTTTTAACTGTTGATCTAAACGAACTTTTAATGTCTTAATGCCTCGAAGCAGTAAAAAACAATCCTGTGGTCCTAAGATAGCACCAAAAGCATTTTGTACAAACTTTACTTCTTCCGCTAGCTTTTCATCGCTTACCACAACTAGACCGCCAATGACGTCACTGTGACCGCTGATATATTTTGTAGCACTATGAATTACAATATTTACACCAAGGTCAATCGGCTGCTGTAGATAAGGTGTTAAAAACGTGTTATCCACAATTGTAAGAACATTGCGCTCCTTCGCCAAACTTGCTACTGCTTTAATATCCGTTACTTGTAAAAATGGATTTGAAGGGCTTTCGATATAAATAGCCTTCGTATCTTTTGTGATAGCTTCTTCTACTTTTTCAACCTTCGTTGTATCAACAAAAGTTGTTTTGATACCAAACTTTGAAAATAATCGTGTTAATACACGATATGTCCCGCCGTACGTATCGTGTGAAACTAAAATTTCATCCCCTGATTCAAAAATAGATAACACCGAGGAGATAGCAGCCATACCTGATGAAAAAGCAAAGCCAGCGTATCCATTTTCTAGCTGAGCAATGGTGTTTTCTAAAGCCTCACGAGTTGGATTTCCTGAACGAGAATAGTCATAGCGGCCGTTGTTCGTCTCATCTTCTTGGTTAAATGTAGATACCTGATAAATAGGTACGTTAACCGCTCCAAAATGACCGTCAATTCCTGTATTTGCATGAATTAAGTTCGTACCAAATCTATGTTTATTATTGTTGGTATGCATCAAATGCCTCCTTCAAATCTTTAATTAAATCATCTGCGTGCTCAATTCCAACTGATAATCGCAGTAAACAGTTTGTTACTCCGACACGATTTCGAATTTCCTCCGGAATGTCCGCGTGTGTTTGACGAGCTGGGAATGTCATTAAACTTTCTACGCCTCCTAAGCTTTCTGCAAATGTAATAACTTTGACATTTTCCAAAAGCGTGGACACGATGTCAGGGTGTGAGACAGCAAAAGAAATCATGCCTCCAAATCCAGTTGCTTGTTTCTTCATAATTTCATAGCCCGGATGTGTTTCAAGACCAGGGTAATACACTTTTTCCACGAGATCATGAGCAGTAAGCCAATTTGCAATTTTCAGTGCATTTTCGTTATGCTTTTCCATACGAAGCGCTAGCGTCTTAACACCGCGCAATAACAGCCAGCTATCTTGTGGACCTAAGATTGCCCCAGCTGCATTTTGATAAAAACGAATTTTCTCTCCTAAGCTACTACATCGAGCGACTACAAGACCAGCAACTACATCATTATGACCTCCAATGTATTTGCTTGCACTATGTATTACAATATCTGCTCCAAGCTCTAAAGGACGCTGATAGTAAGGGGACATGAATGTATTGTCAATGATAGTAAGCAAATCATGCTGTTTAGCTAACGCAATTGCTTCTGGCAAATCAGTTACGTGCATCATTGGATTTGTAGGTGTTTCAATAAATAAAGCTTTCGTGTTGGGACGAAGCGCATCTTTTACTTGCTCGAGATGGGCTGTGTTGACGTACGAAACAGTAATTCCTTGCTCTGAAAAGATTTCATTTAGTACTCGGTACGTTCCTCCGTATAAATCCTCTGATACAATTAAATGATCTCCGTTTTTAAATAGTGCTAAAACTGCCATTACACCCGCCATTCCTGAAGCGAATGCTGCTCCTACTTCGCCTTTTTCTAAAGCAGCAATTGCTTCTTCCAATGCTGTACGAGTAGGGTTTGCCGTACGTGCATAGTCAAATCCTGTACTTTGCCCTAAAGCAGGGTGAGCAAATGTTGATGCTTGGTAAATGGGGGTTGTAATAGAACCTGTTGAAGGGTCACGACCTACTCCTGAACGAACTAATAAAGTTTCAATTTTCATCTATTTCTCTCCTTAACTCAAAATAAAAAACACTCTTCACAGATGAAAGAGTGTTCGTTTATACACGATTTCTCTCATCTGTTAGAACAATACTGATGTTCCACAGGAATTAGCACCGTTCAAATGAATGTTTCATTTGATGGTTGCCGGGCATCGCAGGGCCAGTCCCTCCGCCACTCTTGATAAGAGTTCTATATAATTGTTGGTGGTTAACGTTTGTTGTTACTAACTTTAATAAAGATTTTCTTTATTGTCAACATAATTTTCTAAAAAATTTAAATCGTCTCATTTGTTTATTCAATATACTTGTCCTGATAAGCACATAAAAAAAGAGACGACAGCGAGGTCTCTTTTTCTAAGGCAAGTGCACAGATTTTACATGAGCTAGCTTCCAATAGATACTTTCTCCATTTGCGGTAATTAGTTCAACAATATTATTAGAAACTTCTTTAAGTACGCCAATCTTTTCTGATTGATCCCCTAAATCTAATACAACCAGTTGATTTTCATATTTTTTAAGCTGCTCTTCAAAGTTTCTGACAAAAGGTGCAGAGGCGGGCCTTACTGGTAGCTCTTTGTCACTTAAAGAATAAGGGGTTAACTCATTGCTGTAAGGGGTAAGCCATTTCAAATGATGCAGAGAAACAAAGACATTTTTATACACTGGAGAATAAAACACAAGATAATCATTCAGCACGCTTGTAATATAGCCGTGCAATGATTTCCCTCCTGTCACATAAATTTCAATAAATTTCCCTTTTGCCTGCTGTAAAATATTACGATAGGAAATCCGCTGACTTTCTTCTATTAAGTTCTCTTCTATTTCACGTAAAACCGTATAGTCTTCTTCCGATACTTCCTGCAAACGATGCATGTGTAAAAGAGGAATATACAAATAATCATGTCCATTATACAAAATCATGACATCTAACCCTAAGTCAACAAGTCTGCCAATAAACTTAGTATTCCCTGAAATATCTACTTCTACAATTTTATTAATATAGCGATTTATACTCATTCTCCTCCCCCTTTCCTATATGACAGAAAAGGTGCTTTATAAGCACCTTTTTTGTTCTTATTCATTATGCTTTCCAGCGATAATTTTTTGTTTGGATGACTTGCTCTCTTGACGCTGACGAGTGTGAATCTGTGCGGCGGCTTTTTCTTGAGGAATATGAACCTGTGCGGCTTCTTCCTGTGCGGCTTCTTCCTGTACGACCTTCTGAAACGCCTTCTGCTGATCCTCCGTCTTCAGTATTTGTATTTTCCTCTTTCTGCTCATCATCTTGATTATTATTTTGTTTAAAAGATCCTTTTGCTCCTACACAAATGGTTTTAACATGTCTTGGTTGTAAGCGTAATACTTGATTGTCTTGAACAAGGGTAAAAGTACCATTCCGGCTTTGCACCAATACACCTTCTACAGCCTCTGGACCGCCACCATTGATTGATACCCATTTGTGTGATAGATGAGTAAATAAATTATTAAAGGTTTTTGATTTCATATAAGTTGGTTCCTGATTTGTAGCAAATTGATTATTCATTTGATTGTTATTATTGTTATTATTGTTATTATTGTTATTATCATTTTGATATTCACTTATACTTTTTACATGTTCAACATTGATATAGACAACACCATCATCTTCCGACAGTAACACAAGGTAAGCAGACTCTGACGAACCTAATACGTCAAGTAGCTGGCCTGCTTTTTTCTCAGGACCGCCTTGATTTATTTGAACATATTTACTTTTCAGTAATGATAAAGTACTAGCAAATGTCTTGCCTCTATACAACTCTAAAGTACCCTCATTATCAAACCCGGTAAACGTCTGTGCTGAATTTGACACAGCATCTTCCGTAATACTCTTAACATGGGATAAATGATAATATACAACAGTATATTCTTGTTGATTATTTTGGTTGTTTTGGTTGTTTTGGTTGTTATTTCCTTCATTATTGTTTTCATCGCTGTTATTATTGTTATCGTTTTCTACTGCTAATATTAAATAATCAGACTGAACATCAAGTAAATAACCTGTTTTTGATTCAGGACCTCCTCGATAAACAGTCACCATTCTTCCTTTTAAAGGTTTAAACTGCGAAGAATAGCCTTTATCAGGCCGATTTGCATTTTTGCTGTGGCTGCGTTTTCGGTTTGGATTTGAATTTTGACCTTGATTTTGCCCATAATAATAATAATAGTTTTCCATTCTTTTTCCTCCTTGTTAGTCATCCATATTGGTCATTCATACTGTATATATACGTATCATGTACAGCTATTGATTTCGTACATTTGCCTATTATTAACAAATTCCACTTTTGCCTATGATTCTATGGTATCTAAAAAGTGAGAAGATTATTTTTAATATATGTTGTTCGGTCTTTTATAAAAGATAAAATAAATGCCGGCTCCTCATAAAACTGTTCTATATTTCTTTTTACATAAGGATCTTTCAAAATATAAGGCTTAAGCTCTTCGTGCATTTGATAGACAATGGGCTTCATATATTCCACTGTAAATTGATTATTTAGAACATTGTTCATCTTTTGAATGTAATGCTTTTTAATTCCATCTACTGCCAACAAACGAGCTGTAAGAGTGTTGAATCCTTGTGCACGGACATAATCTCCTTCCATTACTTTTCCATTTACATCCCTTCCCCAAGTCGCATCATAATCCCATGGAATCAGTTCAAAGCGTCCACTGTCATGGTTTCGATATAGAGCATAGTTATGAACAAAACCGTCATAATTTTGCATACAAATAATACCAACTAACCAAGATAAGTACCGGTCGACGTTTAGATACTTCTCAATATTCTGTTCGAATTCTGTATTTGTCCATGTATTAACATTAAATATAAACTGTTCTAATTTTTCCTCATCTCCTTGTTTCACTACTTTATCTTCATAACCTGATAATAGGGATGTTTTCGGCTTTTTATCCAAATCACTCATTAAAGAAAAATTAGCATCTCCGTCCACTGCATAAAATATGGATCCATCCGCTAAATTTCTTTTTTTCAAAAATAATTCATCTACCGATTCGAGCTGAAGATATACCCCTTCGTTTTTCCCATTAATCGTGAGGGTAACAAACTGAGAGTGAGGAGATAAAACGTCTAAGGAGGAGAAAAAATCGAGGGATAATTTGTTGCGCATAAGGGATGGATCTTTGTATTCAGCGTTCAAATGTATTTCTTTAGAATGCTGAAAGATTTTTGGGGAATAAAATTCAATAAAATATGACTTTTTCTTCATCTTCCGAATATGTGAGCCTCTTAGCAACAAATCAATATCGTAGCGCTTTTTGTTAAATTTCATCGTTGCCTGAACGACTTCTTCTGACCAAATGTCTCTGTGCATTTCTTTTAAATCTTTTACATTTACAAACAAAGCGTATTGAGGAATTTCTTTTTGTTTCATTACTTGACCACCTTTCTTCAATTAATAAATTATATGAACCTCAAATTCACCGTGATACCTCATCCTATCAACTATTTATGTAAATTCCACTTTTGCCCTATATCAAAAATCAATACTGCAACGTATCCTATTAAGACAATACCTAGTCCAATATATAGGAGGTTTTTTAATTGCATATTACAGCTCAAAAAATTAAAGAAGCTGCAGAGGCCCTGGAGTGTACAGAATTAAAATCTTTTATGTTTCAAGAGCCGACTGCCGGCCCTCTGACAAGACGTCGCCGTTCTTCTCGTGGTTCTTCTCGTGGTTCTTCTCGTGGTTCTTCTCGTCGTTCTTCTCGTGGTTCTTCCCGTCATTCTTCTCACCGCTCTTCTCGCCGTTCTACTCGCCGCTCTTCTCGCCGTTCTACTCGCCGTTCTACTCGCCGCTCTTCTCGCCGTTCTACTCGCCGCTCTTCTCGCCGTTCTACT
>Ga0209147_101122_pt1 | contig 11053 bp, 9 predicted proteins | sample AraplaCol_mLB_r2_FD_184278 | JGI IMG/M metagenome (GOLD analysis project Ga0209147, IMG submission 184278) | Arabidopsis root microbial communities from North Carolina, USA - plate scrape CL_Col_mLB_r2 (SPAdes) (version 2) | ecosystem: Host-associated > Plants > Roots > Endosphere | place: USA... | reverse complement strand
AACTCCAGCCAAGGCGGCGGGGTCAAAGACACCTGGGTCTTGCAGGACTGATGATGGGTGCACGCATATTTGCCCCGGAGCGGGCTGCAAATGGCGCTGTTCTGCGCTTCCGGTGCTCACGTGCTTTGAGCACGCTGCGCGCCGGTTCTCGAACAGCACCATTTTCGCCTCACTCCGAGGCAAATCTCCGCACACCCATGTTCATGTTTGACCGGGAAATTACCCCATGCTGAGCCGGACCGCCGAAAATCTCTTCTGGATGGCGCGCTATATGGAGCGGGCGGAGGCGACCGCGCGGCTGCTGACCATGGGGCAGCGTATGGCGATCCTGCCCGGCGCGCATCATCGCGACGAATGGCGCTCGGTCGTGCGCGCCACCGGTTCGGGCCATCAATTCCCCGAAGGCCAGCAGGTGACGGAAAGCGACGTCGTCTCCTTCCTGATGCTGGACCCCGACAATCCCTCCTCGATCCGCTCCTGCCTGCTCAAAGCCCGCGCCAACGCCAAGTCGGCCCGCACCATGCTCACGCAGGATATGTGGGAGGCACTGAACGAAGGCTGGCGCAAGCTCGACAGCTATGATGTCGGCGAAGCGCGGCAGCAGCTTCCCACGCTGATCGACTGGGTGAAGACCCGCGTCATGACCTTCCGCGGCGCCGCCCATTCGGGTCAGCTGCGCAACGAAGGCCATGATTTCCTGCGCACCGGCTCCGCGCTGGAGCGGGCGCAGATGACGCTGCGCCTGCTGGACGTCAAATATTATGTCCTGCTCCCCGAAACCGAAGTGATCGGCGGCAATCGCGACCATTATCAATGGACGTCGGTGCTGCATGCGCTTTCGGGCAGCCGCGCCTATCATCATGTCTATGGCGGCACCTACACGCCCTGGCAGATCACCGATTTCCTGATGCTCAACCGGCTTTTCCCGCGCAGCGTCGCCTATTGCTACGATCAGCTGGCCTATCGGCTCAATCGCCTGGCCGGCTGGCATGATGCGCGCGCCGCCTGCAACGACACGGTGCAGGAAATGGTGACCGCGCTGGAGAAGCTGGACAGCGGCGAAATCTTCCGTTTCGGCCTGCATGAAACGGTGCAGCACGGCCTGTCCATGACCAACCGGCTGGGCGCGGAAATCGCGCAGGCCTATCATTTCGGCTGACCGCAGGAGGGGGAGGGCGCGTCCATGAAATTGCTCGTTCGCCACCAGACCGTCTATCGCTACGCCGCCAGCGCCGGCCGGGTCGCGATGCGCCTGAAGCTGATGCCGGTCGATACGCCCGCCCAGACGGTGCTGGAATGGCAGGTCAGCGTGAATGGCGAGCCGATTACCGGCTTTCATCCCAACAGCTATGGCGAGCGGGAGGCGATCTGGATTCGCCACGACCGGCTCGACCATGCGACCATCGTGGCCGAAGGGCTGGTCGACACGCGCGAAAGCCATGGCGTGGTCGGCCATCTGAGCAGCCGGGTCGACACCCGCTACTTCCTGCGCGACACCAGCCTGACCCGCGCATCGGCCGGCATCGCCGCCATGGCCCGCGACCTGCCGGAGCAGGACGGCCCGCTCGCCACGCTCCACGCTTTGTCCGCCGCCGTCAGCGACGCGGTCCAGTATCGCGCCGGCGTCACCACGTCGAACACGACCGCCGCGCAAGCCTTCGCGCTGGGCGCTGGCGTGTGCCAGGACCATGCGCAGGTCTTCATCGCCGCCGCCCGCTCCATCGGCATCCCGGCCCGCTACGTCTCCGGCTATCTGCTGGCCGGGGATGGCGATGCGCTCCACGAAACCCATGGCTGGGCCGAAGCCTATCTGCCGCAACTGGGCTGGATCGGCTTCGACCCGTCCAACCGCGTTTGCGTCACCGAACGCTATCTGCGCGTCGCCAGCGGCCTGGATGCGGACGAAGCCGCGCCGATCCGTGGCTCGGTCACGGTGGCAGGTGACATATGGATTGACGCCGACGTCCGTATCGCGCAGGCCGAAGACGGAGTTGAACAGCGGCAGTTGCAGAAGCAGCAGCAGCAGGCTACCCCGCCCGACTCTGAGGCTTAACCCAAAGCGGTCGCACGTCGGATGACATATCCGACGATTCGCCGATCGCGACGGCAGAATGACAGGAGGCCGGGGGGCCGTGACTTATTGTGTGGCCGTGCGCGTGGACCAGGGACTGGTCATGCTGTCCGACACCCGCACCAATGCGGGCATGGACAATATTGCGCGTTTCCGGAAAAGCTTCACCTATCATGTGCCCGGTGAGCGCGCGATCACGCTGATGTGTTCGGGCAACCTGTCCATCACCCAGGGGGTGAAGGCCACGCTGAGCAAGGCGATCAAGGAAGCCCAGTTCGACCCCGAAGTCGAAACCATCCTCAATTGCGACACCATGTATCGCGTGGCGCAGATCGTGGGCGATGCCATGCAGAAAATGCAGCAACGCTATCGTTCCAACATCGAAATGGGCGGTTCGGGCGCCAGCGCGTCGATCATGATCGCGGGCCAGCGCCGGGGCGGCAAGCCGCGCCTCTACCTCATCTATTCCGCCGGTAATTTCATCGAGGCGACCGAAGACACGCCCTTCTTCCAGATCGGCGAGCATAAATATGGCAAGCCCATCCTGGACCGCATCATCCAACGCGAAACCAGCCTGGAGGACGCGACCAAGGCGGTGCTGGTATCGATGGATTCGACGCTGCGGTCGAACCTGTCGGTCGGCATGCCGCTCGACCTGACGGTGATCCCCACCGACACCTACGACTTCCGCGTCCGCACCCGCATAGAGGCGGACAATGAGGAATTCCTGATGATCTCCCAGGGCTGGAGCGCAGCCCTGCGCAAGGGGTTCGAGGATTTGCCTAACGTGTTGGATTGAGGGGGGCTAAGGGCGGGTTTGCGCCAAAGTTGGCCGTTCGGGGCAATTTCTTCGTGCTTGGAAACGGACATTCCAGAACCAAGCGACTTGTGCCAGCCGATAGCTCTTACATTCATTCAGCTAGCATAAAGTCGAACGCGCTATCTGGCATATCGGACAACTGCATTACTTCATCGAAATGATGGAAGGTCTTGCTTAGATATTTAGTGGCCAGGAACAACCAGTGAGGATCGCCGTCAATCGGCGCAATCGCCGGGGCTCGGTGTCTCCGATGCGCTGGATTTTCACAAAAAATCGTGTTGAACATACTAACATGCGCCCAATTGGAATGGGCAACGCTGCTGAACGGTTGGTAGACATAATTATAGAAGTCTATGAAGCCCGCTTCGTCAGCCATTTTACGAGTACTGATGCCGGACCAACTGCCCAGATTGACCTCAATGAAATGGCTCATGCGTTGGGAATCCAACCAAGATTGCCACATCTCTATCATCTCCCGCGTTTGCTCCCTTTCGGCGGGATCAGTGTACGTCTCGAGTGCACGCTCATGATGCGCAATCTGGAGCTTAATCGCGCCGAGACCGTCGTCAACGAACTGCTTCGAGCGCGCTTCAGGATCCTTCAATATCCAGGCCAACGTAATAAAAACGTCCGCCATGGCTCTGAGCATGATGGGCGCAGTATGCGGATTCCAAATTGCAGGCGACGAGCCCAAATCTATTGCTAGTGTGGCTTGTCGGCATAAGAGCGCGGCTACAACCTCAAAAACCTCGACATGTTTTAGATCGAGCCGCCAGTGCCGCAATCGAGCGCGTAGGTCCGCTCGGACGGCATTACGATAATTAACAACAAATGCCGTGAATTCGTCAGCATCCTCCAGAGTCTCATCTTGCAGAGTGTCAGCAAACATGCACGAACCGAAGCCGGCGACGCGATCCCAGAACTCGCCAACCCATGCCGCTTCATCCGCGACCATATCGTTCTCGGTTGGAGGCTGCATAAACAGCATAGGTGCAGATGCACGAATTCCACCAACCGCGTCTAGGCTAGCGTCGGTGTTGGGATAATCCGCAATATCCTGCAAACGACCTATGACGTCTTCAACCAAGTGTGGCGCTATATGGACTTTACCTTGTTCCATGCCAAGCCATTGCCCTAAGGCCATCGCAAGCACAGCCAATTTTCCGCTGCGGTCATAACAATCTTCAAGAACTTTGCTGAACCGCTCACCATCGAACTCGGCGGGAGCCAAGCCTTCTGCAAGAAAGCCCAAAGGATGATGAGGGGCAATATGCGTCAAAGCGGCGAGTGCATCGCTAATCTCATGACGCACAGATTGGTTAAGCTCCGAAACCATTGCAGATTTCTGCTCTTCATCAAGGTTAGTAAAGGAACTAAGTGGTATGAGGGGAGGAAGAATTTTTGAAGCTGCCGTGTTTGTGGCTGCCTTGATTAGATCGAGGCATAGATTGCGTGCCGCGATGTATCCATGACGGTCGATGATCAGCGCTAGCCATATTGCTTCTGGGACTAATTGTCGTGTCCAAGAGTATTGGGACAATTTGTCGCCGAGCGCGTGCATGAAGCGCGGTATGAGTTTGCGTTTGACAGCTACATGATCTTCGAGAACCGGCTTGCGCTTAGATTGGTCCACGGTCATCCCATTCAGCATCTGGCGTAACGCCTCGTTGGACATTACATGGTAACGGCAATTGTAGCACTTGGTGCTTTGCCTACCTTGCACTAACTCCATTTCTCAAGGTAGGCTATGAGAAAGCGGCATCACCGTGTCCGGCAGAGGCGCAGCAGGGGGCATTTTGAGATGTCAGCTAATCCAATTTCTCCGCTCTAAAACCCACTTCCCCCTACCGGCCATCTCCAGTCCTCTCAAACAATCGCTGCCGTAATCCCCCCCAAAAAACTCCTGCTACCAATGTAGGATAATCTCTGATCTATCCTGCCAGATGGAACCCTTGCGCCTCGTCCCCGCGCCCGCACCCTTGGCCCTACAACCGGGCCGCCAAGCCGTGACCTACAAGGCGCGTCACCGTCGCGGTGCGGTGACCCGATCGGCGCGTTCCCGGTGCGCCGGCGTGACCCGGCTGTCGCGTCGCGGGTGCTTTGCTGTCGCATCCCCGGTGCAAAACCCCGAAAATATCGCGCATCGACACTGTGAACTTCCGGCCCGTGACCCCGGTGGCGCGTTATAGTGACCGCAATCCCCCCATCGCAGTCGCGCTTGGGGCCTCCCAAGCAAATCCTTCGCTTGCACCCGCGTCCCCGCCGCCTATCTCTGTCGCCCACACGAATCGCAGTTTGAAAGCCTGACATGACCGCCACCCATTCCACCCGCATGCTCATCCTCGGTTCCGGCCCGGCCGGTCTGTCCGCCGCCATCTATGGCGCGCGTGCGGGTCTGGCGCCGATCGTGGTGCAGGGGATGCAGCCCGGCGGGCAGCTGACCATCACCACCGACGTCGAAAATTATCCCGGTTTCAAGGATGTGATACAGGGGCCGTGGCTGATGGAGCAGATGCAGGCGCAGGCCGAGCATGTCGGCGCGCAGATGATGTACGACCAGATCGTCGACATCGACCTGTCCGAACGCCCCTTCCGTCTGAAGGGCGACAGCGGCACGCTCTATGTCGCCGACACATTGGTCATCTGCACCGGCGCGCAGGCCAAGTGGCTGGGCGTCGAGGGGGAGGAGCATCTTCAGGGCAAGGGCGTATCGGCCTGCGCCACCTGCGACGGTTTCTTCTATCGCGGCAAGAAGGTGGTGGTGATCGGCGGCGGCAACACCGCGGTCGAAGAAGCGCTCTACCTCACCAACCACAGCCATGACGTGACGCTGATCCACCGCCGCGACAGCCTGCGCGCCGAAAAGATCCTGCAGGCGCGACTCCACGCCCACCCGAACATCAAGGTGCTGTGGAACAAGGCGGTGGACAAGTTCGTCGGCGGCGGCACGCCCGAAGGGCTGGTCGGCGTGGACCTGATCGACACGGTGACGGGCGAAAAGTCGCATGTGCCGACCGACGGCGGCTTCGTCGCGATCGGCCATCACCCCGCGACCGAATTGTTCGACGGCAAGCTGCCGCTCGACGAAGGCTATATCGTCGTTGAAAAGGGCACGACCCATACCGCCATCCCCGGCGTCTTCGCGGCGGGCGACGTTACCGACAAGATTTATCGTCAGGCGGTGACGGCGGCGGGCATGGGCTGCATGGCCGCGCTGGATGTCGAGAAGTTCCTGGCGGAACAGGATTTCGAGGCGCTGGTGGAGGCGTAAGCCTCCGACGGGCGGGTCGGCTGTTTCAGCCGACCTTGGCCTGGGCGAAGGCGACCAGCGATCCGAACGTCTCGAACGTGTCGCCGTCTATATCCTCATCCTCGATCAGGATGTCGAAACGATCCTCCATCTCGGTCAGCAGGCCCGCGACCGCCATGGAATCCAGTTCGGGGAGGGCACCGAACAGCGGGGTGTCCGCGTCGAACGCATCGACCCTGTCCTGCGACAGGCCGAGCACGTCGCGCAGCAACGCCCGCATCAGGCTGTCCACATCGATTGTCCGGTCGACCGGCTGAGAATTTTGCGCCTGCATAATGGCCGACTAACTAATGGCTCGCTGCCTAACCTACAAGCGCGGAAATGGCGGTGCGGGCGGCGGGCAGCCATGCAGAGGCGAAGCGCGGGTTGAACGCGTCGATGCGATAGAGGGGGATGCGCTGTTCCATCCAGTCGGTCTTGTACCCGTTGTCGCCGGTGCCATAGTCGATCAGGCGCACATGATCCCCGTCGATGGCGCGCTCGAACATGGCATGGCTCAGCAAGGTGCCGGGGGATGCGCGGTCATGGGCGGCATCGTGGCTCAGCTTGTGGATCAGCGCGACGCCATGGTCCACCGTCCACAATTGCGTCGCCACCGCGCGACCATCCAGTTGGGCAAAGCCCAGCCGCAACGTCCCCGCCGCGCTCTCCCGCTCGGCCAGGTCGTGCAGGAAATCCAGGCCCGGCTCCGCCTCTTTCCAGCTACGGTCATGCACATCGACATAGTCGCGCCACAGATCGTCGGTCAGCCGGCGGGCGATCGACAGGGTGAAGGGGCTGCTGCGCCCCTTGCGCTTGACCAGACTGCGCAGCTTGCCCGGCCGCGACGCCCAATAATCGGCAAAGCTGCGGCCCGCCACCGGCAGCAGATGGCGCCCGCCCATCGCCCGGCGCACCGCGAACCAGCCGGCGCGGCGCAGCGCCTGCATCATCGGCGCGCTATCCTCCAGCGGATAAAGGTCAATCTGGGCGCTGGTCGCCAGCAAGTGGCGGGCGATGCTTTCCAGCAACCGCTGTTGCATCGCCGGATCGGGATCGCCGATGAAGACCGGCGCCCAGGCGAAACTATACCAGTTGGCAAGCGCGCTGACCTGGCGGGGGGAAGGAGCGGTCAGGAACAGCCAGGCTTCCCGGCCGTCTTCCGTCGCCTTCAGGATGCGAAGCGGCGTATCGGCCATGCAATGGGCATGCAGCGCGGCATACCAGTCCAGCCGGTCGAACAGGCCGGTCATATGGGCGCGATCCAGTCGGCCGGCCAGCCGCCGCTGCACCTCATCCAGGCTGTGATATTCCCTTACGCCCCGCAACCGACTATCTCCGACCCAGTCACTGGTCACATATAGAGTAAAAACATCGCCATGGAGTTAAGCATCTGTGACTAACCAATTCCCGATAATCGATGGGGCGCAGGTGCAGCCGATCGACCATCTGCTGCTGCGCGGCGATCCGGCATGCGTGGCGCTGGATGGTCGGTCGGGCAGCTATAATTATGCGGAACTGGAAGAAACGCTGGGCCGGCTGGCGGGATGGTTGGCCGGGTTCGGGCTGGAGAAAGGCGCGCGAGTCGCCAGCTGGATCGCCAAGGGACCGGTGGCTGCGTTGATGCCGCTGGCCGCGCCGCGCGCGGGGTTGGTCCATGTGCCGATCAATCCGCTGCTCAAACATGCCCAGACGGCCCATATATTGGCGGATAGCGGCGCGATGCTGCTGATCGGCACGGCGGCGCGACTCGACAGCCTGTTGCCCGGTGATGTACCGGCCGGTTGCCAGTTGCACCGCGAAGACGACGCCGCCTGCGCGATGAGCGGCGGCGCGGCGATCGGTCCGTCGATGGCGTCGACGGACGATCTGGCGGCGATCCTCTACACCAGCGGCTCGACCGGCCGGCCCAAGGGCGTGATGTTGAACCACGCCAATCTCTGGTTGGGTGCCGTTGCAGTGGCCGATTATCTGAAACTGACGCCGCAGGACCGCACTGCCTGCGTCCTGCCTTTCAGCTTCGACTATGGGCAGAATCAGTTGTTTTCGACCTGGTTCGCGGGCGGCTGCGGCTATCCGCTCGATTATCTGACGCCGCGCGATGTGCTGAAACTGATCGACCGGCGCGACATCACGACGCTGGCCGGGGTGCCGCCGCTCTGGGTGCAACTGACCGAACTGGATTGGCCGGAGGCGGTGGCGGCAAAGCTGCGGCGGCTGACCAACAGCGGCGGAGCGTTGACCCGGCCGCTGGTGGCAAAGTTACGCGCGTTGTTTCCGCAGGCGGACCTCTATCCCATGTATGGCCTGACGGAGGCGTTCCGGTCCACCTATCTGCCGCCCGCGCTGGTCGACAGCCATCCCGATTCGATGGGCAGCGCCATTCCCTTTGCGGAGATATTGGTCGTGCGCCCGGACGGCAGCCTGACCGATGATGAGGAACCGGGCGAACTGGTCCATTGCGGGCCCTTGGTGGCGCAGGGCTATTGGCGCGATGCGGCGCGTACCGCCGAACGGTTCAAGTCCGCGCCGGCCGCGTCGCGCTATGGCGGCATGGCGGTCTGGTCGGGGGACACGGTGCGGCGCGACGCGCAGGGGCTGCTCTATTTCGTCGGCCGCGACGATGCGATGATCAAGTCCGCCGGTAACCGGATCAGCCCGACCGAAATAGAGGAAGCGGCCGTCGCCGTGCCCGGTGTGGCCGAAGCGGTGGCGCTGGGGGTGAAGGACGATCGGCTGGGGCAGGCGGTGCGCCTGTTGCTGCGGTCGGCCGACCCTGACGTCGCGCAGGCCGTCGCCATTCATCTGAAAAGCGAACTGCCCAATTTCATGCAGCCCAAGGATATCGTCGTGCGTCCAGATTTCCCCCGCAACCCCAATGGCAAGATCGACCGGGTCGCGCTGGCGAAGGAGCATGGCGCATGAAGCCGATGGGGCCGATCCCCGGCTGGTTCGCCGAAGAGGAAGGCATGCTGATCATCGGCGGTTGCGGTGCCGCCAGCCTGGTAGACGAAGCGGGCGATACGCCGCTGTTCGTCTATGACATGGACATCGTGCAGGCGCAGGTGCGTCGCTTCCGGGAAGCGATGCCGGACGCGCTGCATCTCCATTATGCGATCAAGGCAAACCCGTATGCGCCGTTGCTGGCGCGGATGGGTACCCAGGTCGATGGCTTCGACATCGCGTCGGGCGGCGAACTGGCCATGGCGTTGGAGGCCGGAATGGCGCCGAATCGGATCAGCTTCGCCGGGCCGGGCAAGCGGGACGACGAACTGGAAGCCGCGATCTTCGCCGGCGTGACGATCAACCTGGAATCGGAAGGAGAAGGGCGTCGCGCGCTCGCCGTCGCCGACCGGATCGGCAAGCGCCCGCGTCTGGCCGTGCGGGTCAATCCGGATTTCGACCTGAAAGGGTCGGGCATGCGCATGGGGGGCGGGGCCAAGCCGTTCGGTGTGGATGCGGATCGGGCGGCGGCGCTGGCGGGGGGGATGATCGATGCGGGGGCGGACTGGCAGGGCTGGCATATCTTCGCCGGCAGCCAGAATCTCGATCCGCTGGCGATCATCGAGACGCAGGCGGCGACGATCGCGCTGGCGGCCCGCCTGTCCGACGCCGTGGGCGCCACGCCGCCGCTGGTCAATCTGGGCGGCGGCTTTGGCCTGGCCTATTTCCCCGGCGATAACCAGTTGGACATTCGTCCGATCGGTGTGGCGCTGGACAGCGCATTGAACAGCCTGCCGGACATATTGCAGGGCAGTGCCTTCGCGATCGAACTGGGCCGATGGCTGGTGGGGGAGGCCGGCGTCTATCTGACCCGCGTGATCGACGTGAAGCTCAGCCAAAGCGAGACTTTCGTGGTGGTCGATGGCGGCCTGCATCACCAATTGGCGGCCAGCGGCAATTTCGGCACGGTCGTCCGGCGCAACTATCCGATTGCGGTCGCCAACCGCTTCGGCGCGCCGCCCGCCGCCGATCCGGTGACGGTGGTCGGGTGCCTGTGCACCCCGATAGACCGGCTCGGCGACAAGGTGGCGCTGGCGCCGGTGAAGGAAGGCGACCTGATCGCCATCTTTCTTGCCGGTGCCTATGGCGCTTCTGCAAGTCCTGCCGCTTTTCTTGGCCATCCAAGTCCTCGCGAACTTTTACTTGGCTGATTTGCACAGGACTTAACTCCTAACGGTATCTTTACCCTTTCACGGCATGAAGGTGGTCGGAGCCATATGCCGATCGGTCGCCTGTCCTTCGTTGGCGGTCGCTGGCGCATGGCCGCACGAAGGGATGAGATTATGCGTTTTGTGTCGGTTTCCAGGCTTTTGATGGGTGCGTCGCTGCCCGCCGTCGCCTTGTCGGGCTGCGCCTCCGCGCCGTCCGGGCCGCAACTGCCGCCTGCCTCCTTCGTGTCGACGCAGGAGGGGCCGGGGGAGGAATATGTTATCGGCCCGCTCGACGACCTGACCATCTTCGTGTGGCGCAACCCGGAACTGGGCGCCAAGGTACAGGTGCGCCCCGACGGTCGCATCACCACGCCGCTGATCACCGACATGCCGGCCGTGGGCAAGACGCCCAAGATGCTGGCCGACGATATCAAGCTGGCGCTGACCCAATATATCGAAAATCCGCTGGTGTCGGTGATCGTCAACAATTTCAGCGGCACGTTCAGCCAGCAGATCAGGATCGTGGGCGCGACGGAAAAGCCGGCGTCCATTCCCTATCGCGCGAACATGACCGTGCTGGACGCGATGATCGCGGTCGGTGGCCTGTCCGAATATGCGGCGGGCAACCGCGCGCGTCTGGTCCGTTTCGACAAGGAGACGGGCAAGCAGAAGGAATATCAGGTGCGCCTGGGCGACCTGCTGAAGAAGGGGGATACGCG
>Ga0209147_101118_pt1 | contig 11104 bp, 10 predicted proteins | sample AraplaCol_mLB_r2_FD_184278 | JGI IMG/M metagenome (GOLD analysis project Ga0209147, IMG submission 184278) | Arabidopsis root microbial communities from North Carolina, USA - plate scrape CL_Col_mLB_r2 (SPAdes) (version 2) | ecosystem: Host-associated > Plants > Roots > Endosphere | place: USA... | reverse complement strand
TAAAACCACCTATGAAAATTTATTGTGCAGTATTAAAGATTTACGCTATAAAATCTTCTCTGGCAAAGTGCAGTACATAGACTTCCAAAAAGAAATGGTCAGTCATTCTGTATATGACACGTTATTTTACAAGCGCAAATCCTATCAGCATGAAAATGAATTGAGGCTCGTTATTGTAGCAAGTCGTATACACGCTTGGAAGCTGCAAAAGCTATTCGAAATTCAAGGTATTTCCGCAAATCAATGGCAAAAACGAATGGATATCCTTGAAAAAAGATCGTATGAGTTTTCTCACGAGCATGGCAACCTCCTTACATGTAATTTACATCAGCTCATCAATGAAATTTACGTATCACCAAGAAGCGCTCAAAGCTGTGTAGAGGAAGTAAAAGCCCTTGCTAAAAAACACGGGCTCGCTTATAAAAAAGTCACTCAGTCCGACTTGTATAGGGACTATATTTATTAAATGTTTAGGCTATTTGAAAACAGGTAAATCAGTAGTAGAAGATGTTTTAAGGAGGAATACAATCATGCCTTACAATTCATTAAAAGAACTGCCAGATGGAGTAAGAGATAATCTTCCTCATCACGCTCAGGAAATTTATAAAGAAGCATTTAATTCAGCAAGTGATGAATACAAAGAAGAAGCTACCGCTCACAAAGTTGCTTGGAACGCGGTGAAAACAAAGTACAAAAAAGATGATAATGACAACTGGGTAAAAAAAGAGTGATAAAAGAGCCTAAGTATAAAGAGTTTGTTATTATTTTTTAAAAAATCTCCCAATGAGGTTTCAACTATTTTTCCGGGGGTATACATTCTATGTAAGGCCAATACAGGAAAGGAGAGACTGTACACATGCATTGTTTTACAGCGACTTCAAGAAACGTATTGAGCACCTTAGAAGGAAGATTTGTTTTGATTACAAAAGGCACATTGGTAAACAATCGTTATACTAAGTGCTAGGCTGTCTAATTAAGACAGAATACTCGACTATTCAAATATAACATTCAGTATAAAAAAGAAGATGCGCTTAGCACGCATCTTCTTTTTTGTCGACTCTATTTTCCTTTCCTTTTTGTATTTCGTCTTATTTTTACGCATAAAGTAATAAAAAGGAGGGGGTTATGCTGTTTGATTATGAACAGGCGTTAACGATTCACCGAAAAGATGCTACTCAAAAGACTGCAGCGACTAATGCTGAGACTTATAAAAACATAGACTGGGAACAAGTGAAATCAGAACAAAATCTTGCGGATTACAAAGCTCTTGTACGCGTACCTTTTCCGCTGATTTTCAAGAAAAATCAGCTGCAGCCTGTATGGGATTTAAGAAAGTACGCTTTTTTATTTCAACAATCTACACCTGCTACCGTTCACCCTAAACTGTGGGAACAAGGAAAATTAAATGTACAAGCCGGCCTATATCAAGTAACTGAAAACATCTTTCAAGTAAGAGGCTTTGATATGGCTAATATTACATTTGTTAAAGGAAAAACGGGATGGATTGTTATTGATTGCTTGACGTCAAAAGAAACAGCAGAAGAAGCACTTAAACTAGTAAACCAGCACTGTGGGAAGCGTCCTGTTAGAGCCGTTATCTTCTCACATTCACATATAGACCATTATGGTGGAGTTCTAGGAATATTACCTGACTCAACACAAAATAAAACTAGTAAAGTTTATGCTCCTGCTGGGTTTATGGACGCGGTTATCGATGAAAACGTCACGGCGGCAACAGCAATGACACGAAGAAGTCAATATATGTACGGTATTCGACTGCGACGAGATGAAAAAGGCTTAGTTGACAACGGCATCGGAAAAGAAATTTCACTTGGAACAATCACGCTTATTAAAGGAATAGAAGAAATTCATTCTTCCGACCATCATTCTTACGTAAGTAAGAGAATTGACGGCGTCTCATTTCAGTTTCAGCTTACGCCAGGGACGGAGGCGCCTGCTGAAATGAACATTTATATTCCTAGTGAAAAGTCTCTGTGTATTGCAGAAAACTGTACGGCCACTCAGCACAACCTCTATACGCTTAGAGGAGCAAAAGTAAGAGACGCAGCAGCATGGGCAAGATACTTGCAGCAAGCAATCGATTTATTTGGTCAAGAACTAACAACTGTATTTGGGGTACATAATTGGCCAAGGTTCGGAAATCAATCGTGCATCACATATATCGAAAATCAACGAGATGTTTATCAATATATTCATGACCAAACATTAAGGCTAATGAATCAAGGCTATACTATCGACCACGTCGGCCGAATGATGAAGCTACCGGAAACCCTATCTCAAGAGTGGTATACAAACGGTTTTTATGGAACGGTTAACCATAACGCAAAAGCGGTTTATCAGCGCTATATGGGCTGGTACAACAGCAATCCTGTAGATTTAAATAAACTGTTTCCTGAAGAGTCAGCTAAGAAGTATGTAGAGTATATGGGGGGAGCGGACAACATTGTCAAAAAAGCACAGCGCTGTTTTCAACAAGGCGACTATCAATGGGTAGCTGAAGTGACCAAACAAGTTATTTACGCTGATCCTCACCATGTGAAGGCAAAACTTTTATGTGCAGACGCGCTTGAACAATTAGGGTATATAGCTGAATCTGGTCCTTGGCGAAATGAATATTTAACAGGAGCCAAAGAACTTCGTTTAGGTAATATACCGCTGCCGGCCAACATTATTACAAAAGAAGTATGGGATACACTTCCTTTAAAAAATATTTTAGAACTATTTAGCATTCGCGTAGATGGATTAAAGGCAGGCGCATGCAACTATCGTATATTGTTTGTGATACCAGATCGTAATGAAGTAGCTCTCACAGAACTTAAGCATGGAATCTTTAGATATCTTGGAGATACGCGAAAGAATGCTGAGGTGACGGTAACGATGTGGCAAGATACCTTATACCAGCTAACAACTACAAATGATCACTCTTATAGCTCGGTCATATTTGTTCAAGGAGATAAATCAAAATGGGATTTCTTTTTGTCTAGTCAGGATTCTATCGATCCAAACTTTAATATTGTGACACCTGTTTCTAAAAAATAGAGTCCCTGATTACAGCTCAGAAAGCACATCGTTGACTTTTTGTTCAAAGCAGCTGTCGCATGTGAAGATTTCTTTTTCTTGAAAAGATGTTAGCCTTTCTCCGCAGATGGAACAGCATTCTATATAGTGATTGCTTCGCTCTTGTTCTTTTCTTTCATTTAACATAGCACTTTCCTCCTTTGCAGTATAAATAGTTTGTCTTATTTCTTTAAGTATATACTAATATCAGCCTATGCAGGGAATATAAGGCTTGCTAATGCGGATTATTTATAATATAAGAGTGTTGTAAAGCACCATAAGTTGGCATAGGAATTGCATGTTAAATCGTTGAGAAAATCCAATGATTAATATGGGGTGAACAGAATGTCCATGACGAAAACAGCTAGTGAATTAAAAAAAGAACAGCAGCAAGAACAAGAATCACTTAATTTATTTTTATCTACTCAAACGGTTATTCAAGAAGCGCTTCAAAAGCTAGGCTATGGTGAGGAAGTATACCATTTATTAAAAGAACCGCTGCGCATGATGACGGTTCGTATTCCAGTTAAAATGGATAACGGATCGGTAAAAGTATTTACGGGCTACCGCTCTCAGCATAATGATGCTGTCGGGCCTACTAAAGGAGGCGTACGCTTTCATCCTGAAGTCAATGAAGAAGAAGTGAAGGCATTATCCATATGGATGAGCTTAAAATGCGGGATTGTTGATCTTCCTTACGGCGGCGGTAAAGGCGGAATTGTATGTGACCCAAGAAATATGTCTTTCGGTGAGCTAGAGCGACTCAGCCGCGGCTATGTGAGAGCCATCAGTCAAATAGTTGGGCCTACTAAAGATATTCCTGCACCGGATGTCTATACAAACTCTCAAATTATGGCGTGGATGATGGATGAATACAGTCGACTCCGTGAGTTTGATTCTCCAGGTTTTATTACCGGAAAACCTATCGTACTCGGAGGGTCTCAAGGACGCGAAACTGCAACAGCTAAAGGCGTAACTATTTGTATTGAAGAAGCTGTTAAAAAGAAAAACCTTAACTTGCAAGAAGCGCGAATTATTATTCAAGGCTTCGGGAATGCCGGCAGTTTTCTCGCTAAGTTCATGCATGATGCAGGAGCAAAAGTAATTGGCATTTCAGACGCATACGGAGCTCTTTATGATCCTCTTGGTCTTGATATTGATTATCTGCTTGATCGACGCGATAGTTTTGGAACCGTAACGAATTTATTTACAAATGTGATGACAAACGAAGAGCTATTAGAAAAAGAATGTGATATTTTAGTACCCGCAGCCATTTCGAATCAAATTACTGTTCGTAATGCTCACCGCATTAAAGCCTCTATTATAGTAGAAGCAGCGAACGGACCGACTACACTTGAGGCTACGCGGATTTTAGATGAAAAAGGCGTACTTTTAGTGCCAGATATTTTAGCAAGTGCTGGAGGCGTAACGGTTTCATACTTCGAATGGGTGCAAAATAATCAAGGCTACTACTGGTCTGAAGAAGAAGTAGCTTACAAATTACGCAAGGTAATGGTGGATTCATTTGAAACGGTCTATCAAATCTCTCAAGAAAATGACGTAGATATGAGACTTGCTGCTTACATGGCAGGAATCAAAAAATCGGCTGAAGCTTCTCGTTTCCGCGGCTGGGTATAAGATAAAAAAACGATTTGGAATATAGAGTCCAAATCGTTTTTTTATTTGCCGTAACTGCCAAATAATTAAAAGAAAACCTGCTAAAAAAGCAAACACGCTTAAAAAATTGGCATATTTATCGCGACCCGAATAAGGGCAAAACAATTGACAGTGAGAATGATTTTCAATTATTCTATATATAAGATATATACATACCTATACTAATAAATTGAATGCAGAAAAGGAGACAGAAAATATGAGCGTATTAGATATTATTAAAGCTAGAAGAACGATTGGGGCTATGCAAGACAAAGACGTATCAGAAGATGCTATTAATCTTATGTTAGAAGCCGGTACTTGGGCTCCTAACCATAAAAAGACAGAGCCTTGGAAATTCCGAGTGTTTACAGGGGATTCACGTGTTCGTTTAGGAGACGAAATGGAACGTATTATGAAGCAAAAAACTGCTCACTTAAGTGAAGAAGAAGCGCTAAAAAAAACAACAAAAGCAAAAAAAGGACCGCTTCGCGCTCCTGTCATTATTGCTGTAGCAGTAAGTCCTTCTGGAAAAGTGCCTGAAATTGAAGAAATCTCTGCCGTAGCGGCAAGCATACAAAATATGCTATTAGTAGCGGAAGAACAAGGTCTGGCTACAATTTGGAGAACCGGTGAAATTGTCTATCAGTCAGAACTGAATGACTTTTTATCTCTAGAAGACGGAGATAAGCTCTTAGGCTTAATTTACGTCGGACACCCTAATAAAGAAGCTTCATCAAAACGTATTCCATATCAAGATAAAACAATTTGGTATCGTTAAAAGGTTATTTCTGTGTTTCTCTAAATAAGAGGCAGCAGCTTATAAGTTGAGCTGCTGTCTTTTATTGTTTTTAAGAAGTGGCAGAAGGAAACTTAAAGTGAATATGAAATGATTATTTTACAATAAAATCCATACGTATGATTCAAATTGAATAGTAGAAAAGATAATGCTTATGAACCGATAAAGCAGCTCGTAACATCTTATTCTCCCGAGTGACTAGCCTGTATCTCTGTCGTCGTAATTTAAACATAGCCTCTGCTTTTTTTCTTCAACATTATAGTATAACTTCTTAATATATGGAACGGAATCATTGTCCAATTCTATCTCAATGTGTGCAGGTAAATAACCTCTCTCTAGAAATGAACTTACCGTCCTTCTCCTAACTTTTTTCACCTTCTTAACGTCCTTCTAGATAACCTTCACGCCTAGCTGTATAATGTGTTTGCTTGATCCTGTATAAACCTGCCCTTTACTGGCTGTATGCTTTGCGTTGACTGCTTTTTCAAATATAATGTACAGTAAAAATATACTATATATTCCAAGGTGATTCCAATGAGATTTTTGATTGAGTATAAGGATTTTAAAACGAAAGAAGAAACTAACTTTTCTTTGCAGTTATTAGATACTTTTTTAAATGAACATTTAATAGGAGAGTTTCATGGAAGCACATTTGAGTGCATGTTGATCCGTTTTATAAATAATCCTAGCTCTAAGAAGAAGTACAAATTACGTGTTCTCTATGAAGATATAGCCGAAATTGAGCTGCCCGGAAATTTTATCAATAACAAAACTCTTAATGTAGAGGATTTCTTAACAGGTCTGCATAGAGTTGAAGAGGCTATTATGTTGGTTAAAACTATAGAACTAAAGTCAGAACTTGACTTTAGTGAAGACAAACTTCTATTAAAGTTTCAACAGTCGATAAAAAATGCACCACGTACACTCGAAGAACTAAAGGCATACTTCAAGAAGCAAAAGCAAACAGTTCAAAGTAACTGGGCAAAACTAGCTGACCTTTCAATGAAAAGATCTTTGTCTAATCCAAAACCGCTAACAAAGCCATTAATAACAATTAGTATTTCTGCTCCTATCGAAGAAACAGAACCAAACCACTCTTTTATCTACACCGAAGTTTTCAGCAACCTGCTAAGGAAAGCAGAAGTGATGCTGCCGGGTTATAGTCACATCTTTATACATTTAGCGGACATACTAGTGGAAGCAAAACAAGAATTTGCTCCAAATCACCGGATAAAAGATGCATTTTCGATAATAGATACTAAAAAATATATGGCGAGTGACAACGAAACTAAATCAAATATGATGTTTAGTAGTATAGTTTCAGCATTAAGAAGCATTACGAAGTTTGATCACTTAGAAGAGCATAAAATAGAATCTGTTATTAGAAAAATAAAAGAAGAAGGAACCGACATTGAGCTCACATACTTCTCGAAACAAAATGATAAGTATTTAGCCGAGGTCATTTATGCAGTGCCCAAATCTCATCTTACAAATGCTCCATTTAAACTGCGTGTTACGGACCTTAATTCTAACGTTGTTAAAACTATAAAAATAGATGATATTAATTTATTTTGGTGCCCGTATAGCTTCGGAAGCATAAATATAAAAAAAGATTCAGTTGTTATTAAAGGGAGAAAGAGCCAGAGAGCAGAGATTTCAAGGAGAGCTGACAAATTACCGGATGAATACATTTTTAAGATTAAAGATATATTTATTTAGCTTTTTATAATGGTAATGAAAATTAGTAATTACGAACAGTCAGCTAAAGAAGCGGATAAAATGTTTTATCAGCGTTGGGGAATTTTTATCTTAGTTATAGCTACATTAGTTGTATCAACAATGGTAGGAGTGTTTAACTCTTTAGTAAATAATATTTACTCTAAACGAAAAGAATTTGCGGTTTTACGTGCAAAGGGCGTTACTTTCAGTTAGGTACCTCATTTAACGAAGGAATGATAACCCCTAATGCTCCCGCTGATTAAGCAGGAAAAGTAATCAGCAAGGAATTTAATGTAGATGAACCCCCTAAATTTGACGCATTTGTAGTTAGACTTACTATTATTCCAGCTGTAATGTCTTTGATGGTTAAATCTATGTGGTATTTACCAAAATAGCTTGATAAAGTTCTTACAAACATAGATGTTGAGGAAGAAAGCATAGTTAATGGAAACAGCCATAATGAGATTAATTTAAAAAATAAAGTAAAGAAAGATAAACAAATTACAAAAACCACTGCCTGTTATAAAAGGTAGTGGTTTTATATTTTTAAAGATAAAACTCATTTCTTATGAACTAGAGACCTTCAACAATTACAAAAATTACATTCTCTGATAAAATGTTTGTAAGTTATTTATAATTTTGGGTTTTTATACATATAGGCACAAGGGAAGAAAGTTGATGGCGGCGGTTTAATTGTAGTGGGAATCATTGCTACTTATATTTTGGTTGCGTAGCAAAGGGAGATATGAAAGGATAGGGAACAAAATTATTATTTTTAAAATGAATGGGGTTTTTTTATGTCCATAAACAAGAGTTATAATCACTTAAGTGAGTTATGTTTCAAGTATCAACAAGATAAATTTTATGTAGAAAAGATTCCTCATACTATATTATCCAAATCACAAAAGCGATTTAAAATATCTCCAGATGAGAAAGTTATAGCTTACCTAGATACTACAATACTGGGAGTTGGAAAAAACGGAATTTATTTTACTAACTACGGAATTAGGTGGCGCAATTTAGGAGGAAAAGCGGAAAAGTTAGCATGGGAAGATTTAGATGAAGTGAACAGTATAACTATACAGAAAAATGTAGAAGTTTATTTTGATCATAAAAAGACGTTTCTGTTAGGTGGCGGTACTAACTACCCCGCTACGCTATTTATAGAGTTATTAGTCTCTATACGAGATTATTTAAAAAACTATTCCGTTGAATTACTTTTTGAAGAACATTTACTTCCTTTTTACACAGAGACAAATGAAATAAAAAACACTTGTGTACTATTTGAAAAGTACGAAGAAGCATTCGAAATTAATAATGGTTTAGTGGTAAAAGAACATATTCCGAAGAATACAGACGAAAAACTACGGGAGCATTATCATTTATCGTCCCAGGATAATATTATTGCCTTCTTATCTACACTTCCTTTTAAAAAACAAAATGGAATAGTTGTTATGGAGGACGGAATTTACTTTAAAGAGCCTTTTGTCTCCTTGTATTATCCTTGGTATGCATTTAGAGATTTGACTATTATGCTGGCCGAAGACGAATTAATTATTGGGAAGAATAATGTTTTTCATTTACTTCACTGTAATATGGATAATTCTGAAGTAATGCTCTTTTTAAGAAACCTACAGCAAGTTATCAATATATTGCACGACGATTACGTTAGTTGTTATAAAAGCTTGTAATAGCAACGAAAAAATAGATATGCAAAAATTATATAATTGTGTAATAGAATTATCTTAACATGTCAACAGGACTCATAATAGCTTTAGCAAACATTTTTAATTCTGGATTCCAAGGGAGTATCCGCTGGGTTATGGTTGGGTGTGGTTTGTTGATTTTTATGTACAATTTAAAAGTAACTTTTAATCAAAAACAAAATGAAGCGGCTAATCAAAATACTGTAGGAATTGTATCTAGAAAAAGGCGTTAATTGTTTTAAGGTTCTGGAGTAAAAATTCTATAAGAAAGAGGGAAGTAATGGACGTTCAAAAGGTAGCAAACTTATTTTTAATTTTTGTTTTAATTGCAGCAGGCATTTCATTGGCGATTGGCTTTGTTGTTGCTGTGAAAAGTGCAAACTATAAGAAGGGATATATATGTACTTTTATATCCAGTGTGGTCTTTTTACTACTGATTGTGAGCTGGTATGATAAAGCATCTTCAAACGTTTTTATGGGGACAATACCTTGGATTTTAAATGTTATTGCCGTCATTATTGTGTTACCACTGTACTTGTTAGTTGCTCGCTTTATATTTAAAAAGGTGACAAAAGGACAAAAAGGAACAAATGAAAAGATTAGCGGTTAACTTACTTTTTTTATCGTTTTTTCTAATCTTCATGATTTTAACTAAATGAAGATACACAAAAAATTTTTTTATCAATATCCTGTTAGAGAAAGTGATTGACATCATTTTCTGTAAAGGAGAGAACGTCTATGATTAAAGTTAACCACCAAATTGTGAAAATAAGTGATCTAAATAATAGTTCGTTAACAAAAGAAAAAGCAGACATTTTAAAACAGATGGATGCCTATAGGGAAGTGTATGAGTATGCTACATTTGACCAGCTTGATTTTGATGTATCTGTTAAATTACAAATTATTGAATCGTCTGTACTGCTGCGCAAAAGCGGCGCTAGGTTTGCTACATTTGCACGTTCTAGGTGTAACGAAAAGTATTGGAAACGAACCGATAACGGAGGGTTTCAGCTACTGCCTACTGTTTCTCCTCAACAGGCCATCGATGATATTTTTTACAACGGACATGAATACGCGTTTGAGTGCGCGACGGCTGTTATCATCATCTTTTACAAAGCTGTATTAAATAATATTGGAAAAGCAAACTTTAACAGGCTTTTTGCTGATCTTTACTTACACGATTGGCAATACGATGAAGATCTTGAGCTCCATGGTTATAAAGGATCTGACTACTTGCCCGGAGACTGTGCGTATTTTAAAAACCCTGATTATAACCCTGATACTCCCCAGTGGAAAGGTGAAAACACCATTGTATTAGATGAAACTCTATATTTTGGTCATGGAATTGGAATTACGACGCGGGAAAGAATCATTGAAGTGTTAAACTTAAAGCGAAAAGATGATGCAAAGCAATCAGCTTATCTGTCAGATGAAATTGTTAGGCTTCACACCGCTCATCTCAGTTATTTTGCAGTTAGATATGAACCTGTTGTTTGGTACGACAGAAATAGCGCTATTATTTCCACTATTGGGTCGATTACGTATGTAGCTTGATTGATCAAAGTTTTGATACTTTGGTCTTTTTATGTAAAAAGGAAAGAATTACATGAAGGTAAATTTGAGAATTCAAAAGGATTTTATGTATAAAAGAAGAATCCATTTAATACACAGGTCTTAAAACTAAAAGGAAAGGAAAGGAGGAGATTACTATTAAAAATCGTGATAAAAGACGCAAGAGAAAACGCGGCGCACTAAAAGATTATCTGAAAAATAAGCTTGGTCAGCTAAAACCGAAGCCAAACAAAGGACCTGTCTCAAATTTGAAGTCTTCTGCTTAAAACATCCCCCTAGTTTTTATATAGGGGGATGTTTCTTTTGAATTTTCTTTTATTTTAAGGGTTAATTTGTGCACAATAGACATTGAATAGTTTATCTAATACGACAACGTAAGGAGAGATTAGACGATGGAAAATATGATTTTAAAACATATGGACGTTGTAAGAGGCATTACAACTAGTATCCTCGAAAAAACAACAGAAGAGGCAGCGGACATCACACCAAAAGGATTCAATAACAATATCCGCTGGAATCTTGGGCACATTGCCTTTATCCAAGAAAAGCTTGTGTTTGGCTTAGCTGGTGAACCGAT
>Ga0209147_101116_pt1 | contig 11116 bp, 8 predicted proteins | sample AraplaCol_mLB_r2_FD_184278 | JGI IMG/M metagenome (GOLD analysis project Ga0209147, IMG submission 184278) | Arabidopsis root microbial communities from North Carolina, USA - plate scrape CL_Col_mLB_r2 (SPAdes) (version 2) | ecosystem: Host-associated > Plants > Roots > Endosphere | place: USA... | reverse complement strand
CGCCTCCATCACTGCCGCGGTGAAGAAGCTCCAGGCATCATCCAGCTATGACGCGCTGCTCATCGCCGACAGCGGCCGGGTCGCGTTGCAGGTCGCGCCGATCGTGCGCAAGAATGGCGGCGCCACCGCGCGCCTGCTGGGCACGGAACTCTGGAACACCGACACCGCGCTGGCCGCAAGCCCTGTGCTGCGTGGCGCTTGGTTCGCCAGCGTGTCCGACACGCTCTATCGCCAGCTCGCCAACAAATATCGCGCCCGCTACGGCAGCGCGCCTTTCCGCCTGTCGTCGCTCGGCTATGATTCGGTGCTGCTGACCGTCCGCATCGCGCAGGATTGGAAGCCCGGTTCCCCCTTCCCGGCGGCGCGTCTGCGCGATGCCGGCGGCTTTTCCGGCATCGATGGCGCCTTCCGCTTCAACCGCGCGGGCGTTGCCGAACGCGCGCTGGAGGTCGGCGAAGTCGGCGCCGGCGCCATCACAGTGATCGACCCCGCACCGCGCGGCTTCGGCGAGTAAAGACGATCCTCCCCCGCAAGGGGGAGGATTTAGCGGACCCGCCCCATCGGCAGGATCAGCGGCACATCCCCGTCCCGCTCGATCCGGGCGGTCACGCCATAGACGCGCGCCAATATGTCGGGCGTCAGCACATCCATCGGCGTGCCGTCCGCGACCAGCGCACCATCCTCCATCAGCAGCAGCCGGTCGCAATAGCGCGCCGCCATGCTGAGGTCGTGCAGCACCGTCACCACCAATGCCCCGCCCCGCGCCTCGGTCCGCAGCAGGTCCATCACGTCGATCTGATGTCCGGGGTCGAGCGCGGCCAGCGGCTCGTCCGCGATCAGCGCCCGCGCGCCCACGGCCAATGCCCGCGCCAGCAGCACCCGCGCCCGCTCACCCCCTGACAATTCGGTCGCGACCCGGCCCTTCAAATGTAGCACATCGGCCCGCGCCATCGCCGCCTCGATCACCGCCTCGTCATCTGCCGACAGGCGCGACAGCGGGCCCAGATGCGGCAACCGCCCCAGCGCCACCAGCCGCTCGACACCCAGCGGCCAGTGCAGCGTCTGACCCTGCGGCAGATAAGCGACCGATTTCGCCACGCTCTGCCGATCCAGCCTGGCCACGTCGCGCCCATCGATCAACACTTGCCCGGCTTCCGGCTTCACCAGCCCCAGCAGCGCGCGGATCAATGTAGACTTGCCTGCGCCATTGGGGCCGATCACGCCGACCAACGTCCCCGGCACCATCGTCACGCCGACATTCCGAACCGCCGCATGGCGCCCCAGCCGAACCGACAGCCCTTCCGCAACGATCGTCACCATAGCCGCCGCTCCCGCATCAGATGGACAAGAAAGACCGGTACGCCCAGCAACGCCGTCACCACGCCCAGCTTCAGTTCGTTGGTCGACGGGATCAGCCGCACGCCGATATCCGCCAGCGTCAGCAGCGCCGCCCCGCCCAGCAGCGAGGGCAGCAGCACAGCCGATGGCGACCGGTCGGTCAGCGGCCGGACCAGATGCGGCACGATCAGGCCGATAAAGCCGATCGAACCGGACACCGCCACAGCGCCGCCCACGCCGATCGCCACGCCCAGCATCATGCGCAGCCGCGCCGCCGACAGGTTGACGCCCAGCGCCTGCGCGCCTTCCTCCCCCAATGTCAGCGCGTCCAGCGTCCGCCCGTCGGCCAGCAGCAATGCCGCGCCGACGATGACGCAGGGCAGCGCGATCCAGACATGGTCATAGCTGCGATTTTCCAGGCTCCCCAACAGCCAGCTCATGATTTCCATCGCGGCGAAGGGGTTGGGCGACAGGTTGAGCGCCAGGCTGATCCCCGCCCCCGCCAGCGTCGATACGGCGATGCCGGCCAGGATCAGCGTCAGCGGGCTTTCCGCCGATCCCGACAGCAGGAACAGCGTCAGGATCGCGATCGCCCCGCCAAGGATGGCCAGCAACGGCAATGCCAGCGGATGCAGTTCGGACAGGCCGAAATAGAGCGCACAGACCGCGCCCAGAGCCGCCGAATTGGATGCGCCCAGCACGGATGGTTCGGCCAGCGGATTGCGCAGATAGCCCTGCAACGCCGCGCCCGCCACGCCCAGCATCGCGCCGACCAGCAGGCCCAGCAGCATGCGCGGCAGGCGCAGGTCCAATATGATGGTGCGGGCGATCATGTCGCCGCCACCGGTCAGTACAGCCCAGATGCGCGTCGGGCTGATCGTCACCGCGCCCAGAAATATGGAGGCGAAGGCCGCGCCGACGACGATCAGCGCCAGGCCGGGGATCAACAGGGGATGATAGCGGCCTGCGCTCATGGCTTGCCTCCTTGCCTGTGCTTGTTAAGGCGGTGGGGATGATCGGCCGAATGATCCTTGCGGCGACCGCCCTGTTCGCGCTCAGCGGCGCGGCTGCGCCTCCACGTCGGATCGTATCGCTCAATGTCTGCGCCGACCAATATCTGCTCGCACTGGCCGATCGGGGTCAGATCGCCGCGCTCAGCAGCAACGCCCGCGACCCCACCTTGTCGGCGGCGGCGGAGAAGGCGCGCGGGTTTCGCATCCTGCGCCGCCCGTTGGAAGAAGTGCTGGCGATCCAGCCCGACCTGATTTTGGGCTATCCGATCGGCGAAGACCGGGTGGCCGGCGCCCCGCCGGGCGACTGGCGCACGCTGGGCCTCGCCAGCGCGGAAAGCTATGGCGCGATCCTCGACCAGATCCGTCAGGTCGCGCGCGCCATCGGCCATGCCGACCGGGACGAAGCGCTGATCGCCGGCATGAACCGCGATCTTGCCACCCTGCCCCATATTGGCCGGGATAAGGTCGCGGCCTATTATCAGCGGCGCGGCTATATGACCGGCACCGGCACGTTGATCGACGATCTCATGCATCGCGTTGGCCTCACCAATCTCGCCAGCCGGCTCGGCAAGCCGATGCTGGCGCAGATATCGCTGGAGGAAATGGTCGCCGCTCGCCCCGACTGGCTGATCGTGGAAAGCGCGACCGACCGGGTGGTCGATCAGGGCACGGAAATGCTGCACCATCCCGCGCTGCGCACCATCCCGCGCATCAGCCTGCCGCAAAGCTGGACCGTGTGCGGCGGCCCGGCCTATGTGCAGGCGGCAAGGGCCATCACGGCGCGCCTGAACGCGCCGCGCTGACCCCAGCCAAAAGCCCTCAGAAGCGGACACGCACGCCGCCATAGGCAGCGCGGCCATAGGTGCCGTAACCATAGGCCGTCTGGTAATTCTCATCGGTCAGATTGTCGACGCGACCATAGACTTCCAGATGCTCGCCCACGGGGAAGGAGGCCCTGATGCCGGCCAGCGCATAGCCATCCAGACGGCGCGTGTTCGCCGCATTGTCGAAACTGTCGCCGACCATCGTGACGGTCGCGCCGGTCGACAGGCCGAAGGGCCAGACATAGTCGGCCGACACGCTCACCGCATTGGCGGCGCGGCGGGCCAGACGATTACCATAGGTGGCCGATCCGACCGACCGGTCGCGCGCATCTACATAGGAGTAGCTGCCCGTCACGGTCAGCGCGTCCACCGGCTTCAAGGCGATCGATGCTTCCACGCCCTTGGCGCGGGTGCGGTCCAGATTGGCGTAGCCACCAAAGGGCGGAAGCGAGACGTCATAATTGATCTGGTTGCGGGTATCGCGCTGGAACGCCGTGACCGACAACACCGCGCGGCCACCATCCAGCCGCTGGTCGAAGCCGACATCATAGCTTTTCGACCGTTCCGGGGTCAGCGCCCTGTTGCCGCTAAACGTGTCGTACAACTGATAGAGCGACGGCGCCTTGAACCCCTCGCCATAGCTCAGCCGTACATTTGTCGCGCCGCCATTGGGCGAATAATTGGCGTTGGCGCCAAAGGTGGTCGCGCCGCCGAACTGGCTATGATCGTCATGACGCAGGCCGCCGGTGACGGCCAGGCCCGTGAAGGGCTTCACGATCGCCAGCGCATAGACGCTGTCGATGTTGATCTTCGCGCTCGTCGTGCTGAAGGCGTCGTAATAATCATAGTCCGGCCGCTCATGCTCGTAACCGAAGACCAGCTTGGCCTGATCGACCGGGGCATAGACGCCTTCATATTCGAAGCGCAGGTTGGTGCCGCTATAGCCATAATCGACATCCGCGCCGCGCGCCGAATAATAGTCGCGATCGTTGCGCATCCAGGTGACGGCCGCCCGATTGGTCAGCTTGCCGTCCAGCAGCGCAAGGTTGATGCCGGCATAGCCGACATATTGGTCGGTAATGGCGACTTCGGGCGTATCGGCCAATATATAGGCCGGCGCCGGGAAGCCATCTACGTCCAGATCGGCATGGATATAATAGCCGCGCAGGTCGAGGCTCAGGCTGTCCGAAAAGGCCAGCTTCAATCGTGCATTGGCGGCGATATTCTCGCTGCCGTCGCGCTCTGTGCCGTTGGCGGCCGACGAAATGCCATCGGTGCGGAAATAGGCAGCGCCCACGCCGCCCGACGCGATACCGGCGGTACCGGATATGTCGGCCTTCGCACTGAACGTGTCGCTATAGCCATATTCGGCCGAAGCGTTGGCGCCGAAGCCTTCGGCCGGCACGCCGGTCATGATATTGACCACGCCGCCGATCGCCTGGCTGCCATGCACCACCGAGTTGGAACCGCGCAGCACCTCGATCCGGCGGATATTGCCGGTCAGCAGCGGGCCGAAATCATAGCCGTCGCCAATGCCGCTGGGGTCGTTCACCTTCACCCCGTCGATCAGCACCAGCGTCTGCGTCGTTTCCGCACCGCGCAGCGACACGCCGGTCTGCGCGCCGACGGTGCCGTTGCGGTTGAAACGCACGCCCGGCGTCGTCGCCAGCAGGTCCACCACGTCGATCGCCTGCCGCGTTTTGATCGTGTCCGCGTCGATGACCGTGATCGCCTGACCGACCTCATCGCGCGACTGTTCGATGCCCGCGGCGGTCACGACGATATCGTCGTCCGCCTGCGCAAAGGCCGGATTGGCAGCAACCAGAGCCACCAGCGAAAGTCCATATTTCAACATTGTCATTGCCCCTAAAGCGTCGGTGCGACGTCGGCAGGGGCGTCCGCCCGAAAGCGGTCGGGCCTTTGGGGGGATGACGCCATATCCCGTCCGCAGCCCGATGCGGCCCCGGCCGCATGGCGTCGCTCGACGGAAAACCACCGTGCCCCGACCATCCCCTGGACCAAAGCAAGAGCGACCAAGCGCCGGCCGGTCTCCTGGCTCGCGGGTCACGGCACGATGCACGCCTTCCCGGATTGCTCCAGTGGCTGCCCTTTTTTGGGGGCCAGTGCATCGCGCTATCCGCTCACAGTTGCAGGGACAGCCGTGGATTAAGGCGCTTGTGACGCCCGCACCACATTCCCGATTAACCCGTTTCCGGGCACCGGCGCGATCATGTTGCAGGAAAGACATGCCTCCCCCACACCGCGCGCCATAAGGGAAAGCCGGGACGCTGCCAAGCGGTCCTATGTTTGGCGGATGTCGCTGTGGCCCCGCAGCAACAGGGCGTCGGACCGCGCCAACACGACCAGCGACAATCCCGCCGCCTCGGCCCGCTCCGCCGCCAGCCGGGTTGGGGCAGATATGGTGACCAGTAGGGGGCAATCGGCCAGCACCGCCTTCTCCACCAGTTCATAGGAACAGCGCGACGACAGCAGCGCAAAGCCGCCGTCCCAGTCCGCCTCCATCCGCGCCATCGCACCGATCAGCTTATCGAACGCATTATGCCGCCCGACATCCTCCCGCGCCAGCCGGATCGCGCCGTCCGCCCCGACCCAGGCCGCCGCATGGGCCGCACCGGTCGCGGCGTTGAGTGGCTGATGATCGCGCAAATCCTCTAGTGCGCGAAAGATGGCATCCCGATCCGCCCGCGACGTCGTCGTCACGCGCGGCAAAGGCCGGATCGCCTGCTCCAGATTCTCGATCCCGCACATGCCGCAGGAGGAATCGGACGCGCGATGCCGCACCCGATCCAGCAATCCATCGGTGCGATGCGGCGGCAATGTCGCGCGGGCGACGATCCCCGCGCCTGTATCATGCACATCCACGTCCAGCAGTGCATCGTCCCGGCTCACCAGCCGCTCGGCCAGGCTGAACCCCTGCACCAGATCGCCGATATCGCTCGGCGTCGCCATCAACACCGCATAGCCCGCGCCATTATATTCGATCGCTACCGGCACTTCTTGCGCCAATGGCCGCTCGACCGCCCGCGTTGCGCCGTCGGGGGTCAGGCGATCGAATGTCAGGGGGCTGGCGGCGGCATCATCCATGATCACGGCCTAGCGGTGGACGGGCCGCCGCTCAACCGGCGTCGCAATGGCCGGCCTCATCCACGGCATTGAACTGCGCCGCATCGACATCGGGCGCCGGCCGGCCCTGCGCCATTCGGGCCACCGCGGCGGCTACCGTCGGCGAAAGCCGTTCGGGCTGATCCTGCGCGATGGCGACGATCTGCGCCTTCATCCGCGGATCCCAGAAGCGGGTCAGATGTTCGGCCAGCGCTTCCGTCGCCTTCGCTTCGCCCATCATTGCCATGTTGCGGGCGATCTGGTGCGCCATATAGACCAGCCTGTCCGTGGTGGACATGACATGCGTATCGTCGCTCATATGCCCGCCTATTCCGCCGCTTCCAGCGGGGCGATGCGGCGGCTGGTCCGGGCCTGCTCCGCATAATCCTGCTGCCAGTCGCTCGGCCCGTTGGACGCCATCACCTGCACCGCCGTCACCTTATATTCGGGGCAATTGGTGGCCCAGTCCGAATAGTCGGTGGTGATGACATTGGCCTGCGTCTCGGGATGATGGAAGGTCGTATAGACCACCCCCGGCGCGACCCGCTCGGTAATCAGCGCGCGCAAGGTCGTCTCCCCCGCCCGGCTGCGCAGCGTCACCCAGTCGCCATCCTTCAGGCCGCGATTGTCGGCGTCGCTCGGATGGATCTCCAGCCGGTCCTCGGGATGCCAGGCGGTATTGGCCGTACGCCGGGTCTGCGCCCCGACATTATAGTGGGACAATATGCGCCCGGTCGTCAGCAACAGCGGGAAGCGCGGCCCGGTCTTCTCGTCGGTCGGCACATAGTCGGTGACGACGAATTTGCCCTTCCCCCGCACGAAGCCGTCGATATGCATGGTCGGCGTTCCGTCCGGCGCGGCGTCATTGGCCGGCCATTGCAGCGATCCTTCCGCCTCCAGCCGGTCATAATGCACGCCGGCAAAGGTTGGGGTGAGCGCCGCAATCTCATCCATGATCTGCGCGGGATGGTCGTAGGTCCAAGCCAGCCCCATGGCATTCGCCACCAATTGCACGATCTCCCAATCGGCGTAGCCATTGAGCGGCGCCATCACCTTGCGCACGCGCTGGATGCGCCGTTCGGCATTGGTGAAGGTGCCGTCCTTCTCCAGAAAGGTCGATCCGGGCAGGAAGATATGCGCATAATTGGCGGTTTCGTTCAGGAACAGATCCTGCACCACCACGCACTCCATCGCCGCCAGCCCCGCCGCGACATGATGGGTATTGGGGTCGGACTGGAGAATATCCTCGCCCTGCACGAACAGGCCCTTGAACGTGCCGTCGGTCGCCGCGTCCAGCATGTTGGGAATGCGCAACCCCGGCTCGGCGTCCAGCGTCACGCCCCATGTTCGTTCGAACAGGCTGCGCGTCGCATCGTCCGACACATGGCGATAGCCGCTGAACTCATGCGGGAAGCTGCCCATGTCGCACGCCCCCTGCACATTATTCTGCCCCCGCAGCGGGTTCACGCCCACGCCTTCACGCCCGACATTGCCGGTCGCCATGGCGAGATTGGCGATGGCCATAACGGTCGAACTGCCCTGCGAATGTTCGGTGACGCCCAGCCCATAATAGATCGCGCCATTGCCTCCGGTCGCATAGAGCCGCGCGGCCGCCCGAACATCCTGCGCCTTCACGCCGGTCAGCGGTTCGATCGCTTCGGGCGAACGCGCCGCCTCCGACACGAACTCCGCCCAGTCCATGAACTCGTCCCAATCGCACCGCTCGCGGATGAAGGCTTCGTCATAGAGTTTCTCGGTCACGACCACATGGGCGATCGCGGTCAGCATCGCGACATTGGTGCCGGGCCGTAAGGGGAGATGATGCTCCGCCGAGATATGGGGCGATTGCACCAGATCGGTACGGCGCGGATCGATGACGATCAGCTTCGCGCCCTGCCGCAACCGCTTCTTCATGCGCGACGCAAACACCGGATGCCCATCGGTCGGATTGGCGCCGATGACCAGAATCACGTCGGCCTGCATGACGCTATCGAAATCCTGCGTCCCTGCCGACGTGCCGAAAGTCTGGCTCAACCCATAGCCGGTCGGCGAATGGCACACCCGCGCGCAGGTATCGACATTATTGTTGCCGAACCCCTGGCGGATCAATTTTTGAACCAGAAAGGTTTCTTCGTTGGTGCAACGGCTCGACGTGATGCCGCCGATGCTGCGCGTGCCATATTTGCCCTGGATGCGGCGAAACTCGCTCGCGGTATAGGCGATCGCCTCCTCCCAAGACACTTCGCGCCACGGCTCGCTCACCGACGCGCGGATCATGGGGTTGAGAATCCGGTCCTGATGCTGGGCATAGCCCCAGGCGAAGCGGCCTTTGACGCAGCTATGGCCGCGATTGGCCTTGCCGTCCTTCCACGGCACCATCCGCACCAGCTCTTCCCCCCGCATTTCCGCGCGGAAGGTGCAACCCACGCCGCAATAGGCGCAGGTGGTGACGACGGCGCGATCGGGCGTGCCGATCTCCACTACCGCCTTCTCGATCAGCGACGCGGTCGGGCAAGCCTGCACGCACGCTCCGCAGGACACACATTCCGACCCCAGAAAATCCTCGCCCTGCGATGGCGACACCTTGGAGTCGAACCCCTTGCCCTCAATGGTCAGCGCGAACGTGCCCTGCACCTCTTCGCATGCCCGCACGCAGCGCGAACAGACGATGCATTTGCTGGGATCGAAATCGAAATAGGGGTTCGACTGATCCTTCGCCTGCCCCATATTGGTCGCGCCATCATAGCCATAGCGCACGTCGCGCAGGCCCACCGCCCCGGCCTGATCCTGCAATTCGCAATCGCCATTCGCGCCGCAGGTCAGGCAATCGAGCGGATGATCGGAAATATAGAGTTCCATCACCCCGCGCCGCAGCTGCTTCAGCCGGTCGGTCTGGGTGCGCACCACCATGCCTTCGGCAACCGGGGTGGTGCAGGATGCGGGATAACCGTTGCGCCCCTCCACCTCGACCAGGCACAGCCGGCACGATCCGAAACTCTCGACATTGTCGGTCGCGCATAATTTGGGGATGGAGCCGCCCAGCAGCGATGCGGCGCGCATGATGCTGGTGCCTTCGGGCAGGGTTACGCTCTGCCCGTCGATGGTCAGGGTGACGCTGTTGCCGGTCGCGATCGCGGGCGGCGTGCCATGGTCGGTTTCGCGGGCGTAGGTCATTCCGCGGCCTCCTTGATGGGCGCAGGCGCGCCGAAATCCTCGGGAAAATAATCGAGCGCGCTCAGCACCGGATAGGGGGTGAAGCCCCCCAGCGCACAGAGCGAGCCATATTTCATCGTATCGGCCAAATCGCGCAGCAACGTGGTCTGGGCTTCGATCGAAACATCGATCCGGGATGGGTCGCGCGAATAAAGCGCTCGATTCAGATACCCCTCCCCCGTTCGTGCTGAGCCTGTCGAAGGGCGCGCACGTGCTTCGACAGGCTCAGCACGAACGGAACTCGCGCTTTCTCGCGCGCCAATGATCCGGTCCATAATCTCTACCCCGCGCGTCGATCCGATCCGGCAGGGCGTGCATTTGCCGCAGCTTTCCGCCGCGCAAAATTCCATCGCGAAGCGCGCCATATGCGCCATGTCGACACTGTCGTCGAACACGGTGATGCCCGCATGACCGATCAGCCCGCCTGCCTGCGCGAATGCCTCATAATCGAACGGCAGATGAAACATGCTCGGCGGGAAATAGGCGCCCAACGGCCCGCCCACCTGCACTGCCCGCACCGGTCGTCTACTCGCCGTCCCGCCGCCGATATCGTTCACCAGCTCGCCCAGCGTGATGCCGAAACCGATCTCGTACAGCCCGCCATGTCGCACATTGCCCGCCAGTTGCACCGGCATTGTCCCGCGCGACCGGCCGAACCCGACCGCCGCATAAGCCTCCGCCCCCTCAGACAATATGAACGGCACGGCGGCCAGCGACAGCACATTATTGATGACGGTCGGCTGACCGAACAGCCCCTTGAGCGCCGGCAGGGGCGGCTTGGCCCGCACCTGTCCGCGCTTGCCCTCGATCGAATCGAGCAGCGCCGTCTCCTCCCCGCAGACATAAGCGCCCGCCCCCTCGCGCACCTCCAGCACGAAGGGCGCTACGATGTGCGCCGACGCCTCGATCGCCGCGCGCATGGTCGCGATGCCGTAGGGATATTCGGAGCGGATATAGATATAACCACGGCCCGCGCCCACGGCATGCGCCGCGATCGCCATGCCCTCGATCAGGCAATAGGGATCGCCCTCCATCAACATCCGGTCGGCGAAGGTGCCGCTGTCGCCCTCGTCGGCGTTGCAGACGATATATTTGTCGCCCGCCGGCGCGTCCAAAACGGTCTGCCACTTGATGCCCGTAGGGAATCCCGCCCCGCCGCGCCCGCGCAGACCCGACGCCTTGACCGCATCGACGACCTTTTGCGGCGCCTGCGTCCGCGCCACGTCCAGACCGATCCAGCCACCCAATGCCGCATAATCATCCAGGCTCAGCGGATCGATCACCCCGCACCGCGCGAAGGTGAACCGCTGTTGCCCGGCAAAGAAGGGCAAATCCTCCACCTTGCCGAGCCGCGCCGCATGGCTGCCATCCAGCACCGCCGCCACATCGTCCGGCCCGACCGGCCCGAAGCCGATCCGTCCGTCCTCCGTTTCTACTTCGACCAGCGGCTCGATACTGAACAGCCCGCGCGATCCGGTGCGCACCACTGCGCACCCGGCATCGGCAAAGGCGCGCGCCACCTCGTCCGCGCCCAGCGCCACCGACGCCATGTCCCGGCTGATGAAAACCCGCCTCATGCCGCCACCTCCAGCGCGATCCGCTCCA
>Ga0209147_101114_pt1 | contig 11141 bp, 6 predicted proteins | sample AraplaCol_mLB_r2_FD_184278 | JGI IMG/M metagenome (GOLD analysis project Ga0209147, IMG submission 184278) | Arabidopsis root microbial communities from North Carolina, USA - plate scrape CL_Col_mLB_r2 (SPAdes) (version 2) | ecosystem: Host-associated > Plants > Roots > Endosphere | place: USA... | reverse complement strand
TGGCGCGGGTACGGCGGCTGGACAATGATTTCCTGCGGACGCTGGGCGGTGGCCTGCCGACCTTGCGCAGTCGGCTTGAGCTTATGAAGGATGGCCAGTTCGCGCTGTCCGACATGCAACTGACGTCGCCCCTGCTCAATCTGACGGCGCGCGGCATACGCCATCGCGACGGGTCGCTCCATCTGGAAGGTAGCGGCCGGCACGGGCGTTACGGGCCGGTCACGCTGACGCTGGACGGCATGATAGAGCGGCCGACCGTCGACCTGCTGCTCGCCCGGCCGATGGATGCGCTGGGCCTGCGCGATGTGCGGGCGAAGCTGATCCCGGACGCCAATGGCTATAGCTACACCGCCAATGGCGGTTCGACGCTCGGCCCCTTCACCGCTCGGGGCGTGATCCTGCTGCCGCAGGGCGGGCAGGCGGTTGTGCGGGTCGCCAATCTGGCCGTGTCGGGCGTCACCGCCAGCGGCGATATTCGCCCGATCGCCGGCGGGCTCGACGGTCAGCTCAGCGTCATGGGGCCGGTCACCGGCTATATCAATTTCAAGCCGATCGACGCGAACCAGCAGGTCCAGCTGAAGCTGACGGCCAGCGATGCCGCGTTCGAAGGGCCGACGATCATAGAGGTTCGGCGCGGCACGCTGGACGGCACGATCCTGCTCGACCCAACGGGCACCACCGTTACCGCCACGGCGCAGGCGCGGGGCCTACGCGTCGGGGGTGTGCTGCTCGGCCGCTTCGCCGCCAATGCCGAACTGGTCGATGGCAAGGGCAAGATACGCGGCAGCCTGTCGGGCCAGCGCGGTCGCCTGTTCGACCTTCAGGGGGAGGCGCAGGTCGAACCCGACCGCATCCGCCTCACCGCCGCCGGCACGATCGACAAGCGCCCCATTCGCCTGACCCGCGCCGCGCTGCTGACGCGGGCGGAGGATGGCTGGCGTCTGTCGCCCGCCACGATCAGCTATGCCGGCGGATCCCTGCAACTGGCCGGCGAACTGGGTGGAGAATCGACCCATATCGAAGCGCGGATGCAGAAGCTGCCGCTGGCGCTGCTCGACATCGCCTATGATAATCTGGGTCTTGGTGGCATGGCGACCGGGTCGCTCAGCTATGTTCAGCCGCGCGGTGGGTTGCCCACCGGCAAGGCGGAGCTGCGTATCCGGGGCCTGTCCCGCTCCGGCCTCTCGCTCAGCAGTCGACCAGTCGATGTCGGCGTCAATGCCGTGTTGACCGGCGAACGGCTGGCGACCCGCATGGTCTTCGTCGCCGATGGCAAGACGATCGGCCAGGCGCAGGCGCTGCTCAACCCGCTGGGCACGGAAGGGGGACTCGTCACTCGCCTCAACAGCGCGCCCTTCTTCGGCCAGTTGCGCTTCAACGGTACGGCGGACACGCTCTGGCGCCTGACCGGGGTGGAGATCGTCGATATTGCCGGCATGGTCGGCGTGTCTGCGGATATGCGCGGCACGCTGGGCGCGCCGGTCATCACCGGTAATTTCACGACCGACAATGCCGCCATCAACAGCCCCGTCACGGGCATGCGGCTGAAGGGCGTCAAGGCGCGGGGCCGCTTCTCCGGTGCGCAACTGGTCATTTCCAGCTTCGCCGCGACCGCGCAAAATGGCGGCACCGTCAACGGCACCGGCCGCTTCACCTTCAACGGTATTGCCGGGGTCGGCATGGACCTCAGCCTGCAAGCCGACAATGCCGCACTATTGGAGCGGGACGATATCGCCGCAACCGTTACCGGCCCCATCACCCTCAAATCCGACGGTGTGGGCGGCACGATCGGCGGTGACCTGGTCCTCAACAAGAGCCGCTTCACCATGGGCCGCGCCGCCGCCGTGGCGCAGATCCCCGAACTCAAGGTGGTCGAGGTCAACCGGCGCGGCGACGAGATCGAACGTCCTCGCACCAACGTCCCCTGGGCGCTGGCGATCAAGGCGCGGGCGCGCAACCGTCTGACCGTCACCGGCCTCGGCCTTGACAGCGAATGGCGCGCGGACCTGGATATCGGCGGTACCGTCACCAACCCCGCCATTGCGGGCCGGGCGCAACTGGTGCGCGGCGGCTATGAATTTGCCGGCCGTCGCTTCGAGCTGCGCGAAGGCAATATCCAGTTCGACGGCAAGGTACCGGTCAACCCGACGCTGGACATCAGCGCCGAAGCCGATGTGAGTGACCTGAGCGCCACCATCCATGTCGGCGGCACGGGCCTGAAACCCGACATCACCTTCACCAGCGTCCCCGCGCTGCCGCAGGACGAACTGCTTTCGCGCATCCTGTTCGGCACCTCCATCACCAACCTGTCCGCGCCCGAAGCGCTGCAACTCGCCTCTGCCGTCGGATCGTTGCAGGGCAATGGCGGCCTTGATCCGATCAACGCGGTGCGCAAGGCAGCGGGCCTCGACCGGCTGCGCATCATCGCCGCCGACCCGACGCAGGGGCAGGGTACGTCGATCGCGGCTGGCAAATATCTTACCCGCAAAACCTATGTCGAACTGATCACCGACGGTCAGGGCTACAGCGCCACCCGCATGGAATATCAGGTCACGCGCTGGCTATCCCTGCTGGCGGCCATCTCCACCCTCGGGCGCGAAAGCGCCAACGTACGTATTTCCAAGGATTATTGATGTGACGAAGAGCGCGATCGACGCGGCCACCGCGATCAGCGTGATGGACCTGTTCACCATCGGCATCGGCCCGTCCAGTTCGCATACGGTGGGGCCGATGCGCGCCGCGCTGATGTTCATGGACACGCTGCCGCAGACGCCGGTTCGGGTGCAGTGCGAATTGTTCGGATCGCTGGCGCTGACCGGACGGGGCCATGCGACGGATAGCGCCATCCTGCTCGGCCTGTCGGGCTATCGTCCCGAAAGCGTCGATCCCGATGCGATCGGGTCCATCCTGGCGGCGATCCGCACCGATGGCCGCATTCGGGCGGGCAGCGCCGTGGATCACTGGCTGCCGTTCGAGGAAGCGCGTGATCTCCTCTTCCACATGGGTGATTTTCTGGAAGCGCACAGCAACGGCATGCGCTTCACCGCCTGGCTGGACGGGCGTGACGATCCGATCGTACGCGACTATTATTCCATCGGCGGCGGCGCGGTGCTGCCGGGTGTAGTGCCGGTCAGCGATGACGCGCCGCTCGGCCATAATGTCGTCCAGCCCTGGCCCTTCTCCTCCGGCGCGGAAATGCTGGCGCAGGGCGACGTCAGCGGCCTGTCGATCGCGACGCTGGTGCTGCGCAACGAAGGCGCCTGGCGGGTGCAGGCGGAAACCGAAGCCTTCCTGGACAATGTCATCGACGCCATGAGCGCGTCGATCGACCGGGGCCTGATGCAGGAGGGGCTGCTGCCCGGCGGCCTCAAGGTCCGCCGTCGCGCTCGCGCCATTCATCAGCGGCTGCGCTTGCAGCAGGACGCGCTCGGTCCCGCCCAGATTTTCGAATGGGTCAGCCTGTTCGCGCTCGCCGTGAATGAGGAGAATGCGGCCGGCGGTCGCGTCGTCACCGCCCCCACCAACGGCGCGGCGGGCGTCATCCCGGCGGTGCTGCATTATTATCGCCGCTTCGTGCCCGGCGCCGACCGGGACGGAGAGCGTCGCTTCCTGCTGACTGCCGCTGCGATCGGCTTCCTCTACAAGAAGCGCGCTTCCATCTCCGCTGCCGAAATGGGCTGTCAGGGCGAAGTCGGCGTGGCCTGCTCCATGGCCGCTGCCGGTCTTGCCGCCGTCCTGGGGGGCACCAACACGCAAGTCGAAAATGCCGCGGAAATCGGCATGGAACATAATCTCGGCCTCACCTGCGACCCGATCGGCGGCCTCGTGCAGATCCCCTGTATCGAGCGCAACACGATGGGCGCGGTAAAAGCGATCAACGCCGCCTATCTCGCGCTCCAGGGTGACGGGCGCCACATCGTCAGCCTGGACGCGGTGATCGAAACCATGCGCCAGACAGGTGAAGACATGGCCAGCCGCTACAAGGAGACATCGCTGGGCGGATTGGCCGTCAATGTCGTGGAATGTTGAAAATCGTTCCGTCGCTTCATCGTCCGTTCGGCACGGTCGCACGGCGAATGGAGCCAATTTCGTGACATTAATGGCACAGAATCAAGCGTTTATCTGAGGTTCATGAAACAAAGGCGGCCGCTCCCGGCTTGAGCGTCTCACCCCCTGAGAGAGGGGAGAGAATGTTTGAACGGAGTATCTGTTATGCGTAAGTTGATGGTCGCAACCCTCTTGGCCGGCGCCACCGTGGCCACTCCCGCTTTGGCGCAGGATGTCGGCCCGACCTTCACCGGCCCGCGTGTCGAAGCCATCCTTGGCTATGACCGCACGGGTGCTGGCAGCGACGTGGACAATGATAATGGCAATGACGATCAGAAGATCGACGGCCTGCTCTACGGCGTCGGCGCCGGCTATGACGTCAATCTCGGCAGCGCGGTCGTCGGCGTTGAAGGCGAATGGACTAACTCGACCTCCAAGAGCAGCCGCCGCGACTATACCGACCAATTCGGCTTCGGCCGCGTAAAGCAGGGTCGCGACCTCTATGTCGGTGCGCGTGCCGGTATCCTGGCCGATCCCGCCACGCTCGTCTATGTGAAGGGCGGCTATACCAACACGAAGCTGAACGTGTTGGCCGGCAACACCAATGAAAGCACCGACGAGGCCTTCAAGCTGAACGGCTGGCGGATCGGCGCGGGCGTGGAGCGCGCGATCAACGCCAACACCTTCGCCAAGGTCGAATATCGCTATTCCAAATATGAAGATGCCAAGCTGCGCTTCGCAGACGGGGCGACGACCAGCGAATTCGGCATCGACACCGACCGTCATCAGGTGGTCGGCAGCGTCGGCTGGCGCTTCTAAACCGCCAAGATCCGTTCGTTTCGAGCGCAGTCGAGAAACGGGAAGCGCTGTTTTGGCCGCTTCTTGACAGGCTCGCAACGAACGAAGCTGTTGGTAAAAGGGGTCGGTCTTCGGATCGGCCCCTTTTTCCGTTCATCCGCCTATCCCCTCTATCAGTACGCGTGCAGGCCTGTTATTGACATTCATGTGAGTAACGCGATTCCCCACCGCTTCCCGATCGGCATCGATCCGACCGACATCGACTTCATGGGTCATGTCAACAATGCCAGCTACCTGAAATGGGTGCAGGAGGCGGTGCTGGACCATTGGCGCGCGCTGGCCCCATCCGAAGCGGTCGCCCAGCATCTCTGGGTCGCGCTCAAGCATGAAATCACCTATCGCAAGCCTACCTTTCTGGACGACGATGTCATCGCCACCGTGCTGCTGGAAAAGGTCCAGGGCGCCCGCGCTTTCTACGAAACGGTCATCCGCCGTGGCGAGGAAGTACTGGCCGAAGTCAAATCCAGCTGGTGCTGCATCGACGCGAGCAGCCTGCGTCCCGCTCGTCTGACGCGAGAGGTGATCGACCGGTTCTTCGTCGGCGATGGCAACGCGAACGCCTGATGGGCGTCGGTTTTTAGACACGGCGAGGGTTACTAGAGGATCGACGGTGGTGAAAGCGCGCTGACAAGTGCGTCGACCGTCGCACGTACGCGCGGTGTCATGTCTCTCGTTTCCAGCCATATGACATGGATCGGCAATCTGGGCTGTTGCAAATGGGGGAAGATCGAGATGAGCTCTCCGGAGCGCAGCTGATCTGCAACCAGCCAGGCGGGCAGTTGGGCAATCCCCATTCCGGCAACCGTTGCAGAGGCGATGGCGTCGAAACTCGCAAATCGATGCGATCCTCTCACCACGGTCCGTTTGACCGCTCCGTCCCCATCCAGGAATAGCCAGGGATCTTCACGCCCCTCACGCAGATGCGTGATCGCGCGATGATTGCCAAGTTCGTCGGCCTCGGTCGGAATATCCCGGGCCGCACAATAAGATGCCGCAGCGCAGATAAGCAGGTCCTGCTCGCCCAATTTCCTGGCGATCAACCCGCTGCTGTCTGGCAAGTGGCCGATACGAACGGAGAGATCATATCCTTCTTCCGCCAGATCGACGATCCGATTGTCGAAACTGACGTCCAGGTTGAGCAACGGATATCGGTTCGCCAAATCCAGGAGGGCAGGTATCACCCTTTTGCGACCGAACAATTCGGGCAAGTTGATGCGCAGCGTGCCTGACGGCGATGCTTTTCGATCCGCAAGCGCGGCCTCGGCACTGGCCAGTTCGGCCAACGCGCGCAGGCAGCTTTGATAATAAGCACGGCCTTCATCCGTCAGGCTGAGATGCCGGGTGGTCCGGAAGAAAAGTTTTACGCCCAGCCTATATTCCAGCCGCGCGATCGCCTTGCTGACAGCCGATTGGGACAGTCCCAGCCGCTCGGACGCCTTGGCGAAACTGCCGGACTGTTCCGCCTGCACGAAGGCCCGAATACCATTTAGCCGTTCGCTGGAGATCATCGTATTCTCGAAATTATGTCCTGATGATCGGGAATTGATACCCGAAACCAGACGAAATTTCCATGCTATCTGAAGGTCCATATTCCGGGTCAAAACCCGCCTATTTGGAGCCTATGCCATGCCACTTGCAAACAAACGCGCGATCATTATCGGTGGTGGCAGCGGCATCGGCCTGGAGGTAGCGCGCCAGGCGATTGCTCAGGACGCCCATGTGGTGATCGGTGGCCGCAACGAGGCGCGCCTCGCTACAGCGCTCTCCGAACTGGGAAGCTGCGCTAGTGCGCACCCCGTCGATACGTCGGACAAGCCGTCCATCCGCGCCTTTTTCGATCGGGTGGGTGCGTTCGATCACCTCTTCATATCCGCAGCCAGCTACACGCTCGGGCCGATCGACCAGATCAGCGATGAAGACGCCGAAAGCCCGTTTCGCTCGAAATTCTGGGGCCAATATTGGACCGTGCGCGATGCGCTCCCCTATCTCGCGCCTGACGGGTCGATCACGTTGATGGCAGGTGCGGCAGGCGCGCGGCCGATCAAGGGCATTCCAGCCTATGTCGCCTGCAACAGCGCGATCGAGGGGCTGGCGCGCGCATTGGCGGTCGACCTGTCGCCCATCCGCGTGAACTGCATATCGCCAGGCACCATCGACGGCCATTTATGGAGGCAGCGCCCTGCCGAAATCCGTGAAGCAGCCTTTGACAGCTACCGGGACATGTCCGTTGTAGGACGCCCCGGAACCGAAAAGGAAGTGGCTTCAACCGTTCTATTTTTGATGCAGAACGGCTTCGTCACGGGCTCGACCCTGTATCCCGACGGTGGCTTCGTGTTGCGATGATGATCTGCCCGGACCATCTGCGCAGGTCCGGGCATGGCAGAGGCGATGAGAGCAGGGCTACCCTCGCGATCCAGCCGGCTTTGCGATCGGGCATCGATATCCGCCCCCAGCTGCCGGCGTCTGGGGGCCGAACTTGTATGCCCGCGGCTGTTAGCGCCTGATGGCGGGGCTATGGTCGATCCGCGCAGCGGAAAAGCGATTGCGCGGTCGCGCAAGGCCCAGATTGTCCCGCAATGTCGGCCCCTCATAATCGGTGCGAAACAGCCCGCGCCGCTGCAATTCGGGTATGACTTGCTCGACGAACCGGTCCACTGATCCGTGCAGGTCCGGGAACATGATATTGAACCCATCGGCCGCCCCGGCACGGAACCAATGTTCGAAATCGTCCGCAATATCCTGCGCGCTGCCAAAGAGGATACGATGGCCTCCTGCCACCATCTTGCGCAGCAATTGACGAACCGTCGGCTGCTCGCGTCGGATCAGATCTATTACTAATTGCTGTCGGCTTTTATGCGTGTTCGTCACCGGGATGACGGAGGGCAGGACGATCGGTTCGTCCAGATCCAGCGTCCACAGGTCGATGCCGATATTGACGAAATGCGAAATTCCCTTGAGCGTCGATATCGGGTCGAGTAAATCCTGTAATGCCTCATAACGGGCACGGGCGTCCGGCGCGCTGTCGCCGACATAGACGGATACGCCCGGCAATATTCGCACATCCGCGCGTTTGCGCCCATATCTGGCCAGCCGCGCGGTGACGTCTGCGTCGAAAGCCTCCGCCTCTTCGATCGTCTGCGCGGCGGTAAAGATCAGTTCCGCTGTACGCGCGGCCAGTTCGCGGCCGTCGTTGGAGGAGCCGGCTTGGGCGATTACCGGATAGCCTTGCACCGGCCGTGCGGAATTGAGTGGTCCCTGGACCGAAAAATGGGCGCCCTTGTGGTTCAGCAAGTGCATCTTGTCCGGGTTGGACCAGATGCCGTTCGCCTTGTCCTGAACGAACGCATCGTCTTCCCAACTATCCCACAGGCCGGTGATGACGTCGAAAAATTCCTCCGCTCGTTCATAGCGTTTGGCATGAAGCAAATGATCGTCCCGGTTGAAATTTTCGCCGCCGCCCAGCGACGTGACGAGGTTCCAACCGGCACGCCCTTCGCTGAGATGATCGAGCGAGGCGAGCCGCCGGGCGAGCGTATAGGGTTCGTTATAGGTGGTATTGGCGGTGCTGATGAGGCCGATCCGGCGCGTCACCACCGCCAAGGCGGGAAGAAGGGTCAACGGATCCCAGCGCATTCCCTGCGCGCTTCGTGCCAGCGATTTCGGGTCCAGTTCGGGCACGGCAACGCTGTCGTTGAGGAAAATCGCATCGAACAATCCTTCCTCCAATTTCTGCGCTACCCGCGCGTAAGGAGCAAAACTGCGGGATGCGTCTTCGTCCACCTCCGGCAGGCGCCAACTGGCATTGTGCGAGCCATGGCCCGACAGGAAAGCGCCGAGTTTGAGCGTGCCGGAGTGGTGGGCCATGCCTGTTTCTCCTTTTAAAAGCTGAACGACAGGCGGCCATAATAATAGCCGCCGTAAAAGCCGAAGGGGGACTGCGCCGGATAAGGCGGGAAGCCATTTGTATCGGGCAACGTATTTTTGTCCGGATAGGTGTCGAAGAAATTGTTCGCGCCGATTGCGACGTTCACATTCTTCGTCGCCTGGAAGGACAGGTCGATGTCCGCGATCCACTTGGCGCCGTAAAACTGGTCGCTCGCCGCCGCCGTGCCCAGGAAAGCGACCTTGCCATAGCGTGTCTCTCGCAGGTTCAGCTTCAGATTGCCAAGCGCCAGATCCTGCCCAAGGATCAGCTTGGTGCGCGGCAGGTTGCGGTCGATATAGCCCTGCGCTTGCCGATCGAAGAGAGTCAGATTGAGCGCGGCCAGTTCCGCGGGATTGGCGGCAACACTTGTGATCTTGGTCTTGTTGTAATTATAGCCTGCGGTCAGGCGCAACGACTTGTCCACGCCCAATGGCTGGAGATAGTTCAGCACGGCCTCCACGCCGCGCGTGCGGGTGTCGATCGCGTTTGCGAAATAGCGGACCGAATAGTTGGGATCGAACCCGTTGGCGACCAGGATCGCGCTGACCCCCGCACCGGTCAAATAGCCGGTCTGGGCGATGCGATCGTCCAGCTTGATCTGATAAGCATCGACCGACAAGTTGAGGCGCGATCCCAGCTTGTAGGTGAAGCCAGCCGACAGGTTGAAGGATTTCTCCGGCGTCAGTGCCTTTGCGCTCAGCGCGTCGCCGATCGGCGTGCCGGGCCGTACCGATTTGGCGGTGATGAAGGTCTGTACGCCGTTCACCGTGGTATATTGGTTGGATGTCTGCGCGAAGGCCGACTGTGCCAGCGCGGGCGCATGGAAGCCGTTGCTCACAGTGCCTCGGATCGCGAAATTATCGGTAAAGTCGAAACGGGTCGTGAATTTGCCGTTCAGCGTGTCACCCGCGCTGTCGTCATAATGTTCGGCCCGCCCTGCCACCGCGACGAACCATTGGGGGATCGGGTTGAAGCCGATGTCGACATAGGCGGCATAGCTGTTGCGGCTCAGTTTGGCGGCATCCTCGGGCGTCAGTACGATCGCACCCTGCGCGCCGATCGTGGCGTAGCGCCCCGCAAGCGGCGTCCCGGCGGGATAGCGATAGAGGCCATTGGCATAGGAGGCCGGATCCCCTGCAATAGTCTGGAACTGCTCATAGCGATGTTCCGCGCCGAAAGAGATTTTCAGTGGCTCGGCAAGACCGATGTCGACCCCCTTTGAGACATCCACATTGTTCGTCCACTGTTTGAATTTTGCGGTAAAGGTCCAGAACTTGGTGGGGCTTGCGCTGCCCAGCGAGGCGTTCAAACTGTTGGTCGAACCGTTTTTCGACCGGTTTTCGCCATAGGTGCTGGAAATGTCCCAGTTCCAGCCGCCACTTTCCCCTTTGACGCCGCCCAGTGCCTGAAAGTCGCGCTCATCTAGCGTGTAATTGGGCGCATAGCCGTCCGGGAAAATGGACAGCACGGCATTGGTCGAATTGGGCCGGCGGAAATTCTGGCCGATGACGGCCTCTCGGGTGGACCAGGTCGACGAAGAATAGACTGTAGCGCCGGGCGATAAGGGCAACTCGGCATTATACAGGATGGTCAGCGCGCGCAGATCGGGCAGGCCGCCGGTGAAGGCGGTCTTGTCGCGATTTTCGCGCGGGTCCGGTTGGCCGTTGGCGGGATAATAGAAGGCGCCGGTCGCCGGGATAGCGCGTCGGGCATGATTATTGTCCCTGGCATTGGCAGCGATGTTCAGGAAGCCGCCTTCGCCCAGCCTGAAGCCGATATTGCCGCCGGCCTCGATATTGCGACCGTCGCTATTGCCCAGATAGCTGTAGCGCTTGCCCGCGTTCAGGCTGAGCGTCCCGCCCTGCGCATCGTCTTTCAGCACGATGTTGATCACGCCGGCGATCGCGTCCGATCCATATTGCGCGGCCGCGCCGTCGCGCAGCACTTCGATTCGCTTGATCGCGGCGGCGGGGATCAGGTCGATATCGACCGAATTGGCGCCCTGATCGACGCTGCCGGTCGACAGGTTGAGCAATGAACTATTGTGTCGCCGCTTGCCATTCACCAGCACCAGTACATGCGATCCGCCAAGGCCGCGCAGACCCGCAGGTCGCGCCACGCTGTTCCAGGACGATGAACTGACCGTCAGCGAATTGAAGCTGGGCAACAACACGCCCAACGCATCGCGCAGCGAACTATTGGCGCCCAGCGTGGCCAACTGGCTCTCGTCGATCACGTCGATCGGCGCGGGGCTGTCGATAACAGTGGTGGCGCGGCTGCGATTGCCGATGACGACGATGGTTGAATCCGT
>Ga0209147_101112_pt1 | contig 11150 bp, 8 predicted proteins | sample AraplaCol_mLB_r2_FD_184278 | JGI IMG/M metagenome (GOLD analysis project Ga0209147, IMG submission 184278) | Arabidopsis root microbial communities from North Carolina, USA - plate scrape CL_Col_mLB_r2 (SPAdes) (version 2) | ecosystem: Host-associated > Plants > Roots > Endosphere | place: USA... | reverse complement strand
TTACTCAAAAGACAGAGTAGAGCTGGATGTGTATATGGAGCCTTCCGTTTCAGCTGATGCCAAAACGCAAGAAACGATTAAACAAATGGTATATAAAATACTGGAAGAAAATAAGTTTCAGCAAAAGGCCTTTCATGTAAAAATTAAATTCCTGCCCGAAAACCAAGCAAAATAGACTTGTCTCGGCCAGGAAATTTTTTTATTAAAATGCTTTTTCATTGGCTGCTGAAATACTCTCTGGGAGAGAAATTTCAGCATTTTTGGGCTGATACGCAATTTTTCCGTCCAGCACATCATTTGCTTTTTGTAGGTCTAGTAAATTTTCCCATCGCGCGATAATAAAAGCAGCTACCGCATAACCAATAATATTAACTGTGGTCCGGTAATTACCCATAAAGCGATCAGGAGCGAGCATCAGAGCAACGGCAGCTACCGGAATGGATCCGGTTGCTGCTGCGGTAGCAGAGAGAGCAACAAAAGCTGATCCTGGAATACCAGCCATTCCTTTAGACGTAAGAAGAAGAACACCAAGCATTAAAAGCTGATCAGTGAGGCTCAAATCCACGCCCGTTGCTTGTGCTAAAAAGACGAGGGCAAGAGACAGGTAGATAGAAGCACCGTCTAGATTAAATGAATAGCCTGTAGGTACGACAAGGCCAACGACTGCTTTGTTGCATCCTGCTTGTTCGAATTTATCCATGAGCTGCGGCATAACGGCTTCAGTGGAACCCGTAGCAAATGCCAGCATAATTTCTTCTCGTATATATAGAATGACTTTCCACAAACTTAATTTTAAATAGATTCGTAAAATAACAGCTAAAACAAGAACAAATGCTAGACAAGCAATTGTCATAGCGATAAATAGCTTTCCAAATGCAGCAAGTGTTCCAAGGCCGTACTGACTAACAGCAAATGCCATGGCGCTAAACGTAGCAAGAGCCGTTAACTTCATGATATATCCCATAATTTTAAATAACACATCATTTACTTTTTCTAATACGTGTAGAAGGGTCTCCGCTGTTTTTCCACCTATATGGACAAGCGCGATGCCGAACAAACAAGAAATTAAAAGCACTTGAAGCATGGAGTTGTTTGAAAAAGCACCAACTGCACTGTCTGGAATCATGTTAAGAAAAAAATCACCTTCACTCGGAAGTTCGGAGCCATTTGTCTTCGCGTCCACTTCAGTTGTGCTTAAGCTTGAAGGATCAACATTCATACCTGCGCCGGGATTCATTATGTTTGCTACTAATAGACCGATAAGTAGAGCGAATGTTGTGACAATTTCGAAGTAAAGAATGGTTTTTCCACCGATACGCCCAACTGTTTTTATGTTTCCGACCTTGGCAATTCCGACAACGACTACTCCAAAAATAAGAGGAGCAATCAGCATTTTGATGAGCTTAATAAAACCGTCTCCAATCGGTTTCACAGCATTTCCAAAGCTTGGCCATAGATATCCTGCGGCTATGCCAAGTACAATTGCCATCATAATTTGAAAGAAAAGACCTTTATAAAAAGGTTTTTGCTTACTTTTTGCCGCTGTTTGTGTCATATGTTCTCCCTTCGTCGTACAATTTTTTAGATATCACAATAGATGTTATGTTTTTTTACATTTTAACGTAAGGTTGTTTGAGGTGTCATTGGTCTCTTTGACTAAAATTCAATAAAAATATTAGTTGAAGTGTATAAGAAGAGGAAATAAATGGTTTAAAGCATTATTATTTTTAATGTAGATCTTTAAAAAAACTAATAAAAAGCACATGCAGAGGCATATGCTTTTTATTTATTAAATAAGTTTAATTCCGCTAATTAAAATGATGGTCGCCATAATGGCTTGAAGCGGTCTTGATGGCACTTTAGTCGATAAACGGCTTCCGAGTAACACACCTGGAATAGATCCAGTTAATAGGTTAGCAGTCAACATATAATCAACGCTTCCAAAGCTTGCATTTAAAATGCCCGCCACCGTAACGAGAAGAAATGCATGTGCAATATCAGTTCCAACCAGCTCAGATGTTTTGAGCTTAAATAAGTACAGCATCGCAATCGCAAATAATGAGCCCGAACCAATCGATGTTAGTCCGACAATGAATCCAAAGACTACGCCAATTCCGATTGTTAATCCTTTTTTCTGATTTAAATCCATTTCCTGAAACCGATTTGGGCGAATTAATTTATCAAAAAAGACACGAAAGATAATTGAAATGGCAACCAGCGTCATGACATATCCAAGAGCGTGCTTAATAATCGTTTCTTGATGCTCGTGAAAAGAGGGGAATGCATGAAGTGTGACAATAGCCAGCACAGCGCTCGGAATACTTCCAAAGGCTAAATATTTTGCTAATTTAAAGTTAATGGTTCGCTGTTTGTAGTGCTGAGCGACTCCGAATAATTTTGTGATAGAATTGTAGACAAGATCTGTTCCTACGGCAATGGAAGGGTTAATGCCGAGTACAATCAGTAAAGGTGTTAATAAAGCGGCACCTCCAACCCCCGTTAAGCCTACAAGGGTTCCAACGAATAATCCCATTAAGGTAATTGATAGTTCCATATTTCGTCCTCCTACTCTCAAAACCAAGTACATTGATCTGATTATAGAGCATTATAACTCATATGTAAATAAAATTCTGAATATTTTTAGCGGAGTTGAAAAGGTTTTCTTCGCCTTCATTATTTTAGGGAACGGACGATAAAGTGATAGGAAGTTATAAAAAAGTAAATAGAATACGTTTATTTATCTATGATTACGCTCTAATTTGTGTTACAAATGTAAATGCAATAAAAGAGTTTATTTTTATCTCATTTGAAAGACCGGTGAATACATGAGTTTTGTTACGAAAGATTTGTTAATTAATTTTTTATTTATTTTATTGGCGCTGTTTTTAGTGCAGATGTTTTATTTAATCAAGTATGCTAAAAAAATTCATTGGTGGAAAGATGGTTATATCGCGGTATTTCCGATTTTAGCTATTACCTTTTGCCTTTTGTTTCCGGTTAACGGAGCTTATGTCCCGGATGACTATCGAATGGATTTACGAAGAATTCCTTATATTTTAGGAACGTTATATGGAGGCTGGCCGCTAGGGAGCTTGCTTTTTGTCTTTATTTTACTGCTGCGCTTGCTAATTGGCGGGTACGATGTAGGGTTTTTATCAACATTAATCGCTCTTCCGATTTTATCCATTCCTTTATTTTTCATAACAAAATACTTTTTACATTTCTCATTAAAAAATAGAATTATCGTGAGCACCTGTCTTAGTATAATCGGTTCTTTATTAGCTATGCTTGTATCTGTTTTTGTCTTGCACGTAACAAGCATTCCTATTAGCGTGTGGGTTCAATTCGCGATTTTAGATGTAGCAGGCATGTTTGTAATTACTATACTGTGGGAAGCGATACGGGCAAATTTACTAGTGCTGCAGCGCTTGATGAAAGCAGAGAAACTAGAAATTGTCAGTCATTTAGCTGCCAGCATCTCTCATGAAGTGCGAAATCCTCTAACGGCAAGCAGAGGATTTATGCAAATGCTGCAAGAAGATGAAAAAGAACCTGCTAAAAAACGCTATATTTCAATTGCCATTAATGAACTAGACCGCGCAAAAGAAATCATCGATGATTACTTGCTATTTGCGAATTCCGCTCCAGAACGAAATGAAAAAATGAATATTTCAGAAGAAATTCATCACGTCACCCATATTATGACGCCTCTTGCCAATATGAATGGAGTCGCGATTGATTTTACATTCGATGAAGAAGTGAAGTTCTTCGTAATGGGAGAAAGAAGAAAGCTTCAGCAGTGCCTAATCAATTTATTTAAAAATAGTATTGAAGCGATGCAAGACGGAGGCACGTTAACTATTAAAGTAGGAAAAGAAGGCGGAGCTGTTATTGTGGATATTATTGATACGGGCTGCGGCATGACGCAAGAACAAATCAACCGGCTAGGTGAACCGTATTTTACAACAAAAGAAAAAGGTACCGGGCTTGGAACGATGGTATCTTTCAGTATTATTCATTATATGAAGGGAAAAGTGAGTGTGTCTAGCGTAAAAGGAAAAGAAACGTGTTTTTCACTTGAATTTCCGCTGTGTGAATAAAAAGGCTGGGACAAAAGTTATTTAGTTGAAGGAAGATCCGAATGCGTTTGATTCTTGAGGGAGAATCAAACGTATTCGGATTTTTTAATGCAGTTCACTCGCATACTGATCAATCATCGCCTGCAGTTCCTCTAGGTTCGTTTTACTGTTGTTAACAGGCAGCTGCTTTAATGAATGAAGAGCACTATCCACAACAAACTTGCGGGGCTTTGATTGTTTAAACAGCTCTTCTTCAATAAAACTAATAAGCTCTGTGCATTTTTGACGTTCGAATTCATCCGTAAATTGTTTGTGAACTTGTTTTTTTAAATCGATAAGTGCTGTAGAAATGTCCTGTCCTATTTGATTTTTAGTATTCAGGCAGGATGGAAGCCATTCTTTGATCGTTTGCGGATCGAGCAAAATGTCTCCTGAACTTGCTACTTCGTCTACAAGAGGAAGCAGACGCTTAACGCTGTAAGTTATAATCTGATGAGGATCAGTATTTGTGCCGTTGATCATAAAATTATAGTGAAAGTTGCGGTGAAGCATGCCAAGAAACATAATTGCACAATCTAGCAGGTACGGTTTCTTTTCTTGCCCAAATAAATCAATAAACCGTTTATAAATCCAGTTTACTTCGATGAACTGGGTTTTTTTTATGTATGCTTTTAAATCAGGATCATTGGAAACAAATACTTCTTCAAGTAACGTAAAAAATTTATGTTCGTGATGGTTTTTCATCTGTGCATCAATCTGTTTAATAAATACATCTACATCGGTCAGACTTTTACCAACCAGCAGCTGATTGCGCTCTTGTTCAATTGTTGTGTGAAGCCAGGTAAAAACAGCGATTAATAATTCATTTTTTGAAGAAAAATAGTTGTAGAATGTTCCTTTTGAAATTCCGCTATAATCAATGATGTCTTGAATGGATGTAGCTTGAAATCCTTTTTCAACGAAGAGATGGTGTGCGTTTTTTACAACTTGCTGTTTTCGGTTATTCATTATTATCACCTAAATATAAAATTAGACTCATGGTCCAACTTTATGATACATGATTTAAAGCGTTTACACAAATGTTCTTTTCGAAAAAATAACGATATCCCGACAATATATTGATATAAGAGGATTGTAGGACTAAAAAAGTTGAGGAAATAAAGGACGTGAACATAAGATTTTTCACTTGCATAAATTGAACTCACAGTATAATATACTCTATGTAGAACATGTGTCTAAAAAAATGAACCTAAAGTATAAGGAGGTACAATAATGAGTCAATCGATAAATCAAATGGAAAAGCCGCCTTATGGCATAATTGCTATTTTATTAATTGGCGCTTTTATCTCATTGTTGAATGAAACGTTACTAAATGTGGCGCTGCCGTCTATTATGAAAGACTTAGATGTGACAACGTCAACTGTCCAGTGGCTTTCTACTGGTTATATGTTAGTGAATGGTATTATGATTCCAACTACCGCTTTTTTAATTCAGCGCTATTCTGTCAGGGGCTTATTTTTAACGGCGATGACTTTATTTACAGCAGGAACAATACTTGCCGGTGCTTCGCCCGTATTTTCGGTCTTGTTAACCGCTCGTATTATTCAAGCATCAGGCGCAGCCATTATGATGCCGCTTTTAATGAACGTATTGCTTACAAGTTTTCCATTAGAAAAACGCGGAGCTGCGATGGGGATTTTCGGTTTAGTTATGATTTTTGCTCCAGCAATTGGTCCTACATTATCAGGCTGGCTAATTGAACACTATGAGTGGAGAATGCTGTTCCACCTTGTTACGCCAATCGCAGCCATTGTATTAATAGGCGCTTTCTTCCTATTAAAAGACAAAAAAGAAAAAGTGGAAATCAATTTGGATTTTTTATCCCTTTTGTTATCTACAATTGGGTTTGGCGGACTTCTATACGGGTTTAGCTCAGCAGGGGATAAAGGCTGGGATTCTGTGGAAGTATACGGCACTATTATCGTAGGAGCTGTGGCTCTGATTTTATTTATTACGCGTCAGTTCAAGCTTAAAACACCGATGCTTGAATTCCGCATTTTTAAATATCCAATGTTTGCTTTATCATCAACGATTTCGATGGTGATCACAATGGCATTATTCTCAGCCATGCTGCTAATGCCAATTTATGTTCAAACGGTACGAGGCATCTCTCCGCTTCATTCAGGATTACTAATGCTTCCAGGTGCGCTGCTAATGGGTGTAATGTCACCGATTACCGGAAAATTATTTGATAAATTCGGAGCGCGTGCATTGGCTGTAACGGGTCTAACGATTACAGCTGTTACGACGTATTTCTTCAGTAACTTAGAGCTTGATACGACGTATACAACGCTCATTACGCTTTACACGCTTCGTATGTTCGGAATGTCTATGGTGATGATGCCGGTTATGACAAACGGATTAAATCAGCTGCCGCAGCGCTTTAATCCGCATGGTACTGCCATGAACAATACGCTTCAACAAGTATCGGGAGCTATTGGTTCGGCTCTTTTAGTAACGGTGATGTCAAACCGTACAGCTACTCATGCAAAAGAGCTCGCTCAAGATGCAATGAGCGGAGCAGGAGCAGCTAATGCAACCGCAGCCGGGGCAGCTCAAATGAAAGAGCAGATTGGGATGCAGGCAATGGTACAAGGGATTAACGATGCGTTTGCTATCTCTGTAGTCCTAGTGGTGGTTGCCTTAATTCTTTCATTGTTTATGAAACGAGCAACGCCGGCAAGTGAAGATGAAATGATAAAGGAAAAAGCAGGACGCGAGCAGTTTGCTAAATAAATTTGCTAAATAAAAAAGAAATCCCCGCTGAGACAGCGGGGATTTTTTCAGCTTGTATATCTAAAGCTTAAGCCCATTTTCTTTAATAATTTCCGGTAGCCGATAGATGTTTGATCAGCCATAATATGCGCTTCCATCTGCAGATCCAAAGGCAAGTCTTCAGGTTTTTGATTTTCAACCATTTCACGGTCTTCGTCAAAGACGCGAAGGTTAAAGTCATACACACCTTCAACGGGAGAATCTTTGTCAAAGTTTCGAGCGATTGGCGCGAATAAACGTGTTTCGCGGGCTGAAATAGGAGAGACTGCATTCATAATCCACAGCTCTGCCCCTTCTGGGAAGTATACTTTTAGCGTAGCTGTAAACGGCGGATAAACATCAAAGACGCGAAGCCATTTAAAATCAGGTGGATTTAAATGCTGCTGTTCTTTGGAATAATTGCTCACGGTGCTCGTATATTCTACATGAAGCCCATAGTCTGTATCGCTTACTTTATATTTAGGCACAAAGGCGTTGTTTCGATCACCAAATGTGTCCGTGTGAACCCAAGCAAAATGAGCTACGTCTAAAAAGCCTTCCATTTGACGACCGGCTGAACCCATGATATTAAAGCTCGGACAAACAATTTGCTGAAAATCAGGGTCCTCCCACGCATCGAAGTAAGGCAGGTTATCTTGTTCTCCTGTCAGGGAAGTCCAAACTAATCCAAATCGTTCAATAACTGGATAGACGGCCATACACAGGCGGGGAGAAATGTTGGCGTCAGGGTGAGCTGGAATCGACGTGCATGCGCCGTCCGTTGCGTAGCGGAAGCCGTGGTAAGGACAGACAATTTCATCATCTTCCACCCAGCCCATGCTAAGCGGGGTGCCTCGGTGAACGCATAAATCCCGTGCCGCTACAACTTTGTGTGTGGTGCGGTATAGAACTAGATTTACATCTAGCAGTTTTACAGACGTTGGTTTCTCAGTTACATCACTGCAGCGTGCGACGGGATACCAATACTTAGCGAGCGTCGTCCAATCTTCCAGGCTGAACGTGCAGTCTCTTGGGTAGGGAGTTGCCGTTTTTGATTTGGTCATGGTTGGTTGTTGTTCCATCTATTTTCTTCCTTTCTTTTGTAAGCTCTTTTACTAAGGGTAATATAAAAAAAGAAAATTCACACAATTTATGTGAGAAGTTCTAACATAAAATATGGAACTTTGTAGAAAGTGCGAATTTCAGAAGACGCCAATTAGAGAATATACCAATAAAAAAATTTAAAAAAGCGCTTCCTAAATAAATTTAAACGTGATATAATTTTCCAAGACGCTGGTGTAGCTCAGTAGGTAGAGCACTTGCATGGTAAGCAAGAGGTCGCAGGTTCGATCCCTGTCGCTAGCATACTAAAAACCTTCTTTCTTGTTGAAAGAAGGTTTTTTTATTTGCGTTGGCTTTAAAATTATTCTTCCCCGCCTTGTGAAAACTTTAACAGTTTGATAGCCTTGTTAGGAGGATGTGGAAAATATATGTATCTTTTTTGCTATGTCTTATGAACCGTATTTAAAAATATTCTTAAAAGAATGTTTATTGCCTCTAAAATTGGGTACACGAAACTAGGGGTTAAATTTCAACAGGGAGTGTGAACGATAATTTGATTACCTTTACGAATGTGTCAAAGCAATATCCAGACGGTACGACCGCCGTGAAAAATATTAATCTAGAAATTAAAGAAGGAGAGTTTTTCGTTTTAATTGGTCCGAGTGGGTGTGGGAAAACAACCACCTTAAAAATGATTAACCGTCTTCATGATATTACCGAAGGAGAACTATACATAAAAGATAAGCTCGTATCGGACCACAACATACATGAGCTACGCTGGAACATTGGTTATGTCCTGCAGCAGATTGCTCTTTTTCCTCATATGACCATTGCTGAAAATATAGCCATTGTACCGGAGATGAAGCATTGGAAGAAAAACAAAATCAAAACGCGCATTGATGAACTGCTTACCTTGGTAGGACTAGACCCAAAGCAGTATCGAAACCGAAAGCCGTCTGAGCTCTCAGGTGGCCAGCAGCAACGTGTAGGTGTAGCACGTGCCCTCGCAGCTGATCCCCCCGTTATTTTAATGGACGAACCCTTTAGTGCCCTAGATCCGTTAAGCCGCGAACAGCTTCAGCAAGATGTTATTAGCTTAAAAGAAAAAATCAAAAAAACATTTGTGTTTGTTACGCACGATATGAGCGAAGCGATGACGCTTGGAGATCGTATCTGTCTAATGAAAGATGGGGAAATTGTTCAAGTTGGAACCCCGGAGGAATTCATTCAAAAGCCTAAAAATGAATTCGTAAAAACATTTATTGGAAATCAAGGAAGTGCTTTATTTGAGACATTGGATACGTTTGTCAAAGAAAGTGAACAGCCAGACGTAGAACCTACCGAAGAGCTAGCTTCAACCGCCACTGTTCAGCAGGCAATGGACGCCCTTTACGACCATGAAGCAATAGCCGTGAAAAAAGGGAGCAAACGCATTGGCGTTGTAACGCGCAAAACTCTATTAGCGTTTCTTTCTGATAAAACGAAAGAAGGAGGAACGCTGTAATGAATGCACTAAGCACATTATTAGATCAACGAGGAGATGCACTGTTTCAAGCTCTTTTTGAACACATTCAAATTTCAGTACTGGCTCTTGTTATTGCCGTATTAATTTCAGTGCCGCTCGGACTGTACTTAACGAGACATGAGCGCATTGCTGAACCGATTATTGGCGTAACAGCCGTACTGCAAACCATTCCTTCACTCGCTTTATTAGGATTACTGATTCCTCTTGTCGGAATTGGAACCTTTCCCGCGGTTATTGCACTGTTTTTATATTCGCTTCTTCCTATTGTACGAAATACATATACCGGAATTAAAGAAGTGGATCCATCTTTAATTGAAGCAGCCAAAGCCATGGGAATGAACTCGTGGAGACGATTAATTAAAGTAGAACTTCCTCTAGCGCTTCCTGTCATTATGGCCGGAATTCGTACAGCAATGGTACTCATTATTGGTACAGCGACAATCGTGGCTCTTATCGGAGCGGGCGGACTCGGAAGCTTAATTTTGCTTGGTATTGACCGAAGCGATAATAGTTTGATTTTATTAGGAGCCATTCCAGCAGCATTATTAGCACTTATTTTTGATGGAATTCTGAGAACGATTGAACACTCAGCTAAAAAAGGATCCAAAAAACGCTCGTTCATTATGATTATCGTATTAATACTCATTCTTGTTTCTCCGTTTGCAGCGATGAGCGCAACAAAACCAGACCTTGTTATCGGAGGGAAAATTGGCGCAGAACAAGATATTTTAATTAATATGTACAAAGAATTAATTGAAGATCAAACCGATATGAAAGTAAATCTTCGTTCGTCGCTTGGGAAAACGGTATTTGTATTTGAGGCTCTGCGTAACAAGGAAATTGATTTGTACCCTGAATATACGGGTACAGCCATTGTGACGCATCTAAAGGAACAGCCGGACAGCAAAGATGAAACACAGGTGTACAAGCAGGCAAAAGAAGGATTTCAAAAGAAATTTGGCCTTGTATATTTAGACCCAATGAAGTTTAATAATACGTACACATTGACCGTGACAAAAGAATTTGCCAAAGAAAATAATCTAACGACCATTTCAGATTTGGCAAATGCAACAGATAAAGTAAAAGCAGGATTTACGCTTGAGTTTAAAGATCGTGAAGACGGCTACGTGGGCCTTCAAAAAGAATATGGCCTTACCTTCCTGAATATTAAAACGATGGAGCCGAAGCTTCGCTATCGCGCTGTAGAAAAAGGCGATATTAACATGCTTGATGCTTACGCAACGGATCCTGAAATCAAACAGTTTGGTTTAAAAGTCTTAAAAGACGACCAGCAGTTCTTCCCTCCGTATCAAGGAGCGCCTGTGCTTCGTGAAGATACGCTAAAAGAGCACCCTGAACTGAAAAAAATCTTAAATCAACTGGGCGGTAAAATCAGTGACGGCGAAATGCGTGAAATGAACTATCAAGTAAATGCAAAAGGAAAACCAGCTGAAGAAGTTGCTCATCAATTCTTAGTGAAAAAAGGATTAATTAAAAAATAAAAATGAAGACAAAAAGATCAGTACAAAAGTATTTTAGTTAAAAAAAGATCCGAACGATAAATCGTTCGGATCTTTTTTTGGGCATGATTTCGTTATGTCTCAATCTCTTTTTAATGTGAGAGAAGCGTTAATGAAAATGAAGTCTTATGAACAAGCTAAAGGTACCAA
>Ga0209147_101109_pt1 | contig 11192 bp, 10 predicted proteins | sample AraplaCol_mLB_r2_FD_184278 | JGI IMG/M metagenome (GOLD analysis project Ga0209147, IMG submission 184278) | Arabidopsis root microbial communities from North Carolina, USA - plate scrape CL_Col_mLB_r2 (SPAdes) (version 2) | ecosystem: Host-associated > Plants > Roots > Endosphere | place: USA... | reverse complement strand
CGCAGCTTGCCGATGATCTCTTCCGGCTTGTGCTTCTTGCTCGGCATTCAATGTCCCTTTCATGGTCCAGACTATCATAGTCTCTGGGCCACTCAGCGGGGGGCAGATCACCTGGGTCGACGAAATCGTGGTCACCGACATGGATGCCAACACGATCTACTACGAGGTGACCGGATCCGTTGTGGTCGAACTGCAATATGGCTCAGGATCTGATGTTGCGAATGATATCGGCTCCCGCGACACTGACGAATATCCCTATGAGGCGGAAATCGAACTTCCCATCAGCGACCCGCTGACGGTGACCGCGTCAGACGTGCGAGTAAAAGTCGACACAAGCAGCTTCTACAAATAACGCTTAGCATCAAAGGGCGACTATCACTGCCACGATATCCGCGCACTCCCGACGGACATAACCAGCCAAACTCTGATTATGTCCGTCGGGAAAGCCTGCGCTTTTAGAGCCAGCGCACCCGGCCGGTCGACAGTTCGTACACGGCGCCCACGACCTTCAACTCGCCACGTTCCTGCGGCTCGATAAGCATCGGCTCTGAGAACTTCTGCAGACGTTCAACCATGCGCCGGACGTTTTCCTCGACAGCAGTGTCGACCAGCTTGTCTTCGCCGACATTGCGCTGAGCAGCCAGAACAGCCGGCACGATCGGCTCGATCATACGGGCGATGCTACCCGGAAAGCGTGTGTCCTTCGTCACGACGTCGGCTGCAGCCGCAACAGCGCCGCACTTCTCATGCCCCAACACGACGATGAGCGGCACCTTCAGCACGGCCACCGAATATTCGATGGAGCCCATGCCGGCGGTGTCCACGTTGTTACCGGCAGTCCGGACAATGAACAGTTCGCCGAGGCCGGCACCGAACAGCTGTTCTGGACCAACGCGAGAGTCCGAACAGCCCACCAGCGTCGCGAACGGCTGCTGACCTTCTGCGAGCGCCAGTCGCCGCTCGCGTGACAAGTCGGCCGGCACCGGCGCATCAGCCACGAATGCCTCATTGCCGTCGACCAAGCGCTGCAGGGCCTCGTCCGGTGTCGGTTGCGTGCTAATTACGCTTGCAGTTGCCACTTCTTACTCCTTCACATGAATGGGCGCGCGAGGCAGATAAGAACCGTCTGTCGCCGGCGCCCAACTCGATCGTAACGATTGATTTCCGTCCCTTTACGGCCTGTTGGAGGGTGTAACGGCTGCGTCTGTCCTTTGATCCCCTACCCTACCACTGCGTTCCCGCCACAGGAGGAAGCGGCCCCGGGCTCTTCCTCCCCAGAGACTCCAAAAGGTCGATTTCGATCGTCCTACACATCGTTGATAGCGGCACGTCATGGACGGTGTTGGCAAACGGGTCCGTCAGATCCTGCCCGATCCGCAACGCAGCCAGGAAGATCATCCCGATCAAGGTCGATCCTATCGGTGTGTAGAGATCCAGCGTCTCTACCAACGAGATCGGTAACAGCACGCAGAACAGCCGCGTGAAGAAGTTCGGCATGAACTCGAAGCCGCTGGGCAGCGGCGTGTTCTTGATCCGCTCCATGCCACCCTGGGCATTGGCGATGTCGATCATCACTCGTTCGAACAGGGACTGCTGGATGGTGTCGATCTTCCCATCAGCCCGCGCTCCAGACACGATGCGAGACATGTCCTCGAGCAACGCATTGGGGCGGTTCGTACGCTCGGCAGCCACTTCGGCGGCCTCCTTGCCCGCCAGCCGCTCAATATCCTCTGTCGGATCCTGCCCCCGCAGCCGGCACCGCATCGCGTGCGCGAAAGAGATCTGCCGCAGCACAATAGCTTCCGCTTCCGGGCCAGCCGGCAATACATTGCGACACAACCGGGCGATGCTGCGCGATGCGTTGATCAAAGCGCCCCATAAGGTGCGCGCCTCCCACCAGCGGGCGTAAGCGGCGTTCGTCCGGAACCCGAGAAACAAGGCGATGGCCGTGCCGAACAGCGCGACCGGCAGCGCGGGCTCCTTGATCGGCATGAACCGATGGAAAATGGTGACCGCCACATCCCAAGCGAACAGGATGGTCAGCGGCTTCCAGATTTCGAGTATGATCTGCTGCAGGCGGGGACGCGCTCCGACGATCATCGCGGTGCTCCATTGTCTATGATGTGAGAAGTGTAGCGCCCAATTCTTAAAATCAGGGGGCCACCAAGGATTCAGGCTGACGAGCGCCTGTTCGGTTCAGGATGTCGAAATTGCCCTCGGCAAAAAAGCCGATATGCACCGGCTCGGGCGATAGGTTGTTCCAAGACCATTCGTACAAGCTGCCATGCTGGGGGCGTAATTCCCCGCGCTGAGCGCCCGATGCAATTGTGTCGGCAAGAATTGAACCTTGGTGCCCATCTTCCAGGCGAAGGCGATAGCGGACCTTTGCGCCGCGACTTTCGCTTACGAACCGTACGGTTCCCTCCCCGGCCACATAGGCTGCTACCCGCTGCGTTTCCCCCGGCTGGATCGTGAAGTGCATACGCTTCGTGGCGGGTGGATCATTAAGTGGTGCGTGCAGTCCGCCGGACATCGCCCACACTCCCACCACAGCGAGAGCGACGCATATCAATATGCCTGTCCCGACAAAGATGGCGTCGAATTTTCCGATCCTCACGTCGCGTCTCGATGGCGACCCGCATCCTGTTCAAGCACGGACCGGATCCCGATATGCCAGAAGCCGCAGCGCGTTGATGACCACCAGCAAGGTGGATCCCTCGTGAAGGGCGACAGCCGGTCCGATGCCAAGACCCAGGATGGTCGCCGGTACGAGGAAGGCGACGACACCCAGGCTGACGAACACATTCTGCCTGATAACCCAGCGCGTGCTCCGGCTGAGGCCCACCGCAAACGGCAGGTGCGACAGATTGTCGGCCATGAGCGCCACATCGGCTGTCTCCAAAGCAACATCTGAGCCGGCCGCGCCCATGGCGATACCCACGGTTGCGGTCGCCATCGCTGGCGCGTCGTTCACGCCGTCACCGACCATGGCGACCTTGGTTTCGGCACGCAGCTTCTTGATGGCCTCGACCTTGTCTTCAGGCATGAGATCGCCCCAGGCTTCATCGATCCCGACCTGCTTGCCTATGGCATCAGCCACACGCTGGTGATCGCCCGAGATCATGATCATCCGCTTGATGCCGATCTCGCGCAGGCGTTCCAGCGCCGCGCGGGCTGCTTCGCGCGGCGTATCCAGAAGACCGATAGCCCCCATATCCCGCGAGCCGCTGCGCACGACCATGCTGGTCTGTCCTGCCTCCCGCAGCGTCTTGATCGCAGCATCCATCTCGGTGGACAGCGGGGCGATGCCGTCGCTGCGGAACATCTCGGCCTTGCCAATGAGAACTTCGTCCTCACCGACAAGAGCCGAGATGCCGCGACCCGTGAGGCTTTTCAGATTTTCAGCCTCCGGAACTGGATGATCGCCAATATGCTCGCGCCCATCTCGCGCAATTGCCTGGGCCAAGGGATGGTCGCTGAGGCTTTCTACAGCCACCGCCAGCGCCATCAGTTCTTCCCTGGTGACGCCAGGCGCCGGGATGATCTGCTGGATGCGCGGCTCGCCCATCGTCAGCGTGCCGGTCTTGTCGAATGCGATAGCGTCGAGCGAACCCAGCAGTTCGAGTGGGGCACCGCCCTTCACCAGGACGCCGCCACGCGCCGCACGGGCAACACCCGACAGCACGGCGCTCGGCGTCGCAATGGCCAACGCGCAAGGGCTGGCGGCCACAAGGACGGCCATCGCCCTATAGAAACTGTCGCGGAAAGGCTCGTCGACGACCACCCATGCGAATAGCAGCAGGAAGGCGAGTGCAAGGACTGCGGGCACGAAGAAGCGCTCAAAGCGATCCGTGAACCGCTGCGTGGGCGACTTCTGCGTCTCCGCCTCGCTGACCATCTTCACAACCTTGGCCAGCGTGCTTTCGCTCGACAGCCGCGTGACCTCGATCTCGATCAGGCCGCTGCCGTTGATCGTCCCGGCGAAGACCCGGCTTGCTGCAACGACGCGATCAGGATTGGCCCGAGCAGCGTCCGCGCTTTCGACCGGCTCCTTGTCGACCGGGATGCTTTCGCCAGTGACAGGTGCCTGATTGACCGCAGAATTACCCTTGATGACGAAGCCATCGGCCGCAATACGCTCATCCGGCTTGATGATGACCACGTCGCCAAGGACCAGTTCCTCTACCGGTACGACACTGGAGCCACCGTCCATCCGCCGAACGGTAGCCGTCCGCGGCGCCAGTTCGGCCAGCGCTTCGATTGCACGCTTGGCGCGACCCATGGCGTAGTGCTCGAGCGCATGCCCAAGACTGAAGAGGAACAGAAGCAAGGCACCTTCGGCCCAAGCACCAAGAGCGGCCGCGCCTGCTGCTGCCACCAGCATCAGCGTGTCGATCTCGAAGCGCTTCTGGCGTAGATTTTCGATGGCCTCGCGCACCGTGTAGAAGCCGCCGAAGACATAGGCCGCGATGAAGAGAGCGAACGGAACCCAGGTGGGTGCCGTCAGGAACGTCTCGATGAGATAGCCCACCCCCAGCGCGCCGCCGCAGGCCAGAGCGAAGATCAGCTCGGTGTTGGGTCCAAGCAGTCCGCCATGCCCATGATCATGGTCGTGCTTCTCGCCAGCCGGGTGATCGTGATCCTTGTCGTGGTCATGTGCCGACGGCTTTTTGTCCAGAGTGGTGAGAGCCTTCCGGCTTACACCTGCATCGCGAAGCGCCGTAAGAATTCCATCCTCCGACGTGTTCGTGCGATCGAACTCAACCCGCACCGTCCCAGGAAGAATGGCCTCGGCTTCGAACACGCCTGGCAGCGCGCGCAGCATTTCGCCAATAGACCTGGCACGCCTCTGATGACCAATGCCGTCGACCTCCCACACCACATGGCCGATACGCTCTGCGATCTGCGTTCCCGCCGCCTTCGCCAGCTCCCGGATACGCGGAAGAGAGATCGCGTCCGGATCATAGTGGATGCACAGCTGCGGCAGTGTACCGGCCGGCTCCTTCGTTACATGCACTTCAGCGACGCCGGGACGGCTTTCAATCAAGGATATCAGGCGCGAAACACAACCGTCAGCTGTGTCGGTGACTTCAGGGAGTAGCAAGGGGACATCGAGGCGGAGTTTTTCAATCATGACCATCATCCTGGTTGGGGCACTCAATCTTCGGTAAAAGCAGTCGCCATCAGGGTGGATGCAGGCGTCCCTGCTTGCTGATCGTCCGAGTTCTCCTGCAGATCAGCGGTTTCTGATCGGCGCGTACGAGCTTCAACGTGTCGACGCCGGTCAGGCTGACATTGAGCTTATCGCCGACATAGGTAAGGCCCGTGTCGGGCGCGGTGAGACGGATCGGCTTCTGGTCCGGCAGGATCGCCAGATCGAGGGTCAGTCCATCGACCAGGAAATCGCCGTCCAGCTGCGTTCCATCTTCGCATGCGTAAAGATGCTCCCCGACGAGCGTAGGGATGGAATTGCGATCATGGCGGCTTTCATCACCGCCGCCATTCTGCTGGCATCCCATCAAGCTGAGCATCAAGACTCCTCCAGTCAGGGAGAGACGGCTCAAACGATATTGTTTCAGGCGCATGTTGTTTCCCGGATCTCGAGGGTAAACTGTCGTCATGGGCGGCAAGGGAAGCCGCCCATGACGCGGGCCGTTCTCGCACACAGGGGTAGATGCGGCGGCCAAACTGGTCATCAGTCGAACAGTTCGCGCAGGAAGCCCTTGCGACGACCATGATGGTCGCCCCGAGATCCATGGCCGTCACCACGATCGCTTCCATGCTTTGAGCCAAACACACCAAGCGTGCCTTCACGCCGTTCGACCGGCTGAGTTTCGCTGATGCTGCGTTCGATGATCTTGTCGAGTTCGCCGCGGTCGAGCCAAACGCCACGACACTGGGGACAATAGTCGATCTCGATGCCCTGTCGTTCGCTCATGAGCAGGTCGACCTTGCACACCGGACAGGGCATTCCGTTCGAAGGGGTACGGTTCGTCATGTCAGGCCTCCTTGATTTCTGGGCGGCCCTTGGCCTCCCGAATTTCGCTACGGGCGTCCTTGAGGATCTCGATCCCGCCCTTGATGGCGATCAGCGCAGTAGCGACACCGACGAGAAGATCCGGCCAGTTTGTGCCGAGCCACCAGACCAGCACGCCGGCGATCAAAATGCCGCCATTCGAAATGAAGTCGTTGAAGCTAAAGGTTGTAGCTGCGCGCATGTTGACGTCTGGCTGCTCAAGCCGTTGCAGCAGCCTCAGGCAGATGAAGTTGACGACGGCCGCCACGGCCGACATCGCCATCATGGCCGTGCCAATGGGCTCGCTGCCGTAGACATATCGACGGCCGACATCGACGAGGATGCCGACTGCGAAGACCAACAGCATAGAGCCGGAGAACATTGCCGCCCGGCTCTTCCACATGACGCCTCGGCTCAGGGCTACGAGGCTCAGCGCATAGACGAGAGCATCCGACAAATTGTCGACACCATTGGCGATGAGCGCGCTGGAGTCTCCACTGAAGCCCACGACAAAGAAGGCAGCAGATATGAGGACATTCAGGATCAGCACGATCCAGAGCGTCTTGCGCTCCATTCCCTGATCGGCGCCAGTCGTTGCGCTATCCATCGCCCTTCCCCTTGCCCTTGGTCACATTCGCGGCTCGCCGTTTGTGACGATTGGGTGGAGGAACTGCACGGACCGCGCGCTTCGCCAAGGCCATGAAACTTGCGTCTTGCTCCCTCATCTGGCGACGAAGGCCCTGGACTATCAGGCGTGCCCACAGCCCGAGAAAACCTGTGCATTCGAAACTGTGCCGCACGTGCAGTCCTGTTTCATTCTCGAAAAGCTCATACCCCTCTTCGATACTGAACAGCGGGAATGTCCTTGTCCTCCAGCGGATGCTGTCCGGCTTTTGATGGGCCACAATCTTAGCTTCGAGCGAGGCATGTTTCCCCATCACAGTCCAGGTCATATCGATCTTGTTCCCAAGGTCGATCACGCCTGGGCCAAAGCGATAGTGCGGGTGCCATGCCTCATATTGGTTGAGGTCGGCCAACAGCCCCCATGCCCGCATACGCGAGATCTGGGGACTGAATATGGTTTCCTCTCTCATCGGTCTGATCCTTTCCATCGAGCAGGAAGAGGCGGGAGGGCAATTCCTGCCCTCCCGTCACATCAGTGCTGCGGTTGAGCAGCCGGGGAGACCTCGACCTCTGGATCGTCCTCCTCGAGCATGCTGGTGCGGCCGTATCGCGCATAGAGCGTCGGCAGGACGAACAGGGTCAGGAGCGTCGCGGAGATCAGGCCACCGATCACGACCGTCGCCAATGGCTTCTGGACTTCAGCGCCAGCGCCGCTACCCAGAGCCATCGGCACAAAGCCAAGGCTTGCAACCAGCGCGGTCATGACCACCGGCCTCAGACGCTGAAGCGCGCCGACCCGCGCCGCCTCAGCCCGGTCCATGCCGGTTCGCATGAGATCCTGAATGGAGGACACCATGACGAGACCGTTCAGGACCGCGATGCCCGACAGTGCGATGAACCCGACCGCTGCGGAGATGGAGAAATCCATGCCCCGCAGGAAAAGGGCCAGAACGCCACCTACCAGAGCCAGCGGAACGCCGGTGAACACGATGGCGGCATCACGGACCGACCCCAGAGCGCCATAAAGCAGCAGCAGGATCAGAACGAAGCAGGCCGGGATCACCAGTTGCAGACGCTCCTGAGCCGATGCCAGATTTTCGAACTGACCACCCCATTCGAGATAGCTGCCCGCAGGAAGGCGGACTTCCTTACCAATGGCCGCCTGTGCGTCCGCTACCACGCTGCCGACGTCACGCCCGCGCACGTTCGCCTGAACGACAACGCGACGCTTGCCGTTTTCACGGCTGATCTGGTTTGGACCGTCGACGACGCGGATATCCGCCACGCTGGCCAGCGGCACAAACTGCCCACCCGGCGTCGGCACCTGAACCTGACTGAGCAGCGATATATCGGCGCGCTGATCTTCGGAAAGACGGATCACCACCGGGAAACGGCGGTCGCCTTCGAAGATCATGCCCGACTGCTGGCCCCCCAGCGTTGCGTTCACGATGTCCTGCACGTCCTGAGCGGTAACGCCGAGGCGGGCCATGGCATCGCGATTGACGCGGATGTCGAGCATCGGAAGGCCCGTGGTCTGCTCGACCTTCACGTCGGCAGCCCCCTGCGTGCGGCGCAGGACGCTGGCGATCTTCTCCGCCGTCGCGTTCATCGAGTTGAAGTCGTCCCCGAAGACCTTGACCGCGATATCACCACGCACGCCGGCGATGAGCTCGTTGAAGCGCATCTGGATCGGCTGGGTGATCTCGTAGGCGTTGCCCGGGAACTTGGCGAGCTGCCCCTCGATCCGAGAGATGAGTTCCTCCTTCTTCAGGCTGGGGTCCGGCCATTCCTTCCGGTCCTTGAGGATGACGAACATGTCAGTGGCGTTGGGCGGCATCGGGTCGGATGCCAGTTCGGCCGTACCGGTCTTGGAGAAGACGAACTTCACCTCCGGCTGCTTCGACATCATCTGTTCGATCGGCACCTGCATCGCCTGGCTCTGCTGCACCGACGTTGCCGGAATACGCAAAGCCTGAATCAGAAGGTCGCCCTCATCGAGCTGCGGCAGGAAAACCTGGCCCAAAGACATGAAGGCCAGGATCGCGAGAACGAAGCCGCCGACACCAGCGCCGACAGTGACGACAGGCCGATTCATCGCCCGGTCGAGACCGGGTTCGTAGCGGGCCTTGAGCCAGCCCATGATCCGCCCTTCCTTCTCCTCGATCCGCTTGGACAGCCACAGGGCAATCGCAGCAGGCACGAAGGTCAGGGAAAGGATGAAGGCGCAAACCAACGCGATGATGACGGTAAGCGCCATCGGCACGAAGGTCTTGCCCTCAACACCGGTCAGGGTGAGCAGCGGCACATAAACGAGGATAATGATCGCCTGGCCATAGACCGACGGCTTGATCATTTCCCGCGCAGCGGAAGCGACCGTGTCCAGCCGCTCCTTCACGGTGAGCAGACGGCCTTCATGATGCTGATGCTCAGCCATGCGTCGCAGGGCATTTTCGACAATGATGACGGCGCCATCGACGATGAGGCCAAAGTCGAGAGCGCCAAGACTCATAAGGTTGGCCGACACCCCAGCACGCAACATGCCAAAGCCGGTCAGCATCATGGTCACCGGGATGATGACGGCGGCGATCAGCGCGGCGCGGAAATTGCCCAGCAGCAGGAACAGCACCACGATGACGAGGACCGCGCCTTCGCTCAGATTCTTTGCGACCGTCTTAATGGTCGAGTTCACCAGCGCTGTACGGTTCAGCACAGGCTGGACGATTACGTCTGGCGGCAGTGAGGCGTTGATCTCCTCCAGCCGGTTGGCGACTGCGGTCGCGACGGTGCGGCTATTCTCGCCGATCCGCATGATGGCGGTGCCGACGACGACTTCGGTGCCGTTTTCGGATGCCGAACCCATGCGGATCGCCTGCCCCGTACGGACGGACGCAACCTGACCAAGGGTGATGGGTACGCCTTCCCGGGTGGCCACCACGATCTTGGAGAGTTCGTCAGCGTTGCGGACAAGAGCGTCCGCACGGACTGCCAGACCTTCGCCATTGCGATTGACGAAGCCGCCACCGACGCTGGTGTTGTTGCGTTCGAGGGCTGTGCTGAGCTGCGTCAGCGTGATCCCCATCGAAGCCAGGCGCTGGACGTCGGGCACGACGAGGAACTGCTTGGCATAGCCGCCAATCGAATCGACGCCGGCCAAGCCCTGCGTGTTCTTCAGCAGCGGCGAAACGATCCAGTCCTGCGCGGTACGCAGGTAGGTCGCCTTGTCGGTGTCGTTCGTCAGCCGTTCGCCTTCCGGCGTGATGTAGCTGCCATCGGGCTGCATGCCGGGTTCACCCGGCTGGTGCTTGTCGTCCTTGCGATGCTCCAGACGGACGGTCCACATATAGACCTCGCCCAGACCGGTGGCGATCGGGCCCATTTCGGGCGTTACGCCATCGGGCAAGTTCTCGGACACGCCTGTCAGGCGCTCGCCGACCTGCTGGCGGGCGAAAAAGATATCCGCCTGATCGGAGAAGACCGCCGTCACCTGCGCGAAACCATTGCGGCTAAGCGAACGGCTATATTCGAGGCCCGGAATGCCGGCGAGCGCAGTCTCGATCGGGAACGCCACCTGCTTTTCGACCAGTTCGGGCGAAAGCGCGGGCGCACGGACGTTGATCTGCACCTGATTGTTGGTGATGTCCGGCACTGCGTCGATAGGCAGGCGAGACAGGGCGGCGGCGCCGATCACGGCGGCAATGGCGGTCAGCAGCAGGACGAGCCAGCGCTTGTGAACCGCCCATGTTACGATTGGGGCGATCATCGGCTCAGTCCTCCGCGGCTTCGCTCTTGCCGAGTTCGGCCTTGAGCGTGAAGCTATTGACGGTGGCGATCTCCTCGGTGCCCTTCAGGCCCGACTTGATGATCACGCTGTCGCCGGCACTGTCGCCCAATTGGACGGCGGTTGCCTGGAACCCGGTCTTGGTCCGCACAAAGACGACCGACCTGCCCTCCTCTGTCTGCACCGCAGTCAGCGGCACACGGATCGCGCCATCGCCGCCGCTGCCGGTGAGCGCGACCGATGCCGTAACCGGCTCGCCGACGCGCCAGAGGCCATCACGATTGTCGAGAGTCGCGATGACGGGAACCAGTCGCGTATTGGCATCGAGCGCCGGCGACACGAACGTCACCTTCGCGGTCGCCTGTCGACCAGCTGCCTTGATATTCACCGTTGCGCCCGGACGGACCCGGCCCGCATCCTGCGGCTGCAGGTTGAGCGAAAGCGACACGCTCGAAAGGTTGGCGACGCGGAACAATTCAGCATCCGCCGCGACCGTCTGCCCCAGCACCACGCTGCGGCCGATAACCTGACCCGACATAGGCGCCACGATGCCGATGCGATTGAGGCCGCCGCCACCCGTGCCCGCAGCAGAAACCTGCTGCTGCGCCAGACGAAGGGCGATGCGGGCTTCGGTCGCTGCGGTGCGTGCAGCGATGAGATCCTGCTCAGGCGAGACGCGCTGCGAAAACAGACGCTGTTCGCGGGCGAGATTGCTGTTCGCCAGAGACAGCCGTGCGCGAGCAGCTTCGGTCTCGGCGTTGAGCGAGGCGGCCT
>Ga0209147_101103_pt1 | contig 11256 bp, 15 predicted proteins | sample AraplaCol_mLB_r2_FD_184278 | JGI IMG/M metagenome (GOLD analysis project Ga0209147, IMG submission 184278) | Arabidopsis root microbial communities from North Carolina, USA - plate scrape CL_Col_mLB_r2 (SPAdes) (version 2) | ecosystem: Host-associated > Plants > Roots > Endosphere | place: USA... | reverse complement strand
GGTGTGGAGGTGGTGGATGTGCTGGCGATCCAGAAGGGGACCGGTGATCCGTCGCAGGTGGTGATCGTCGCGGGGCATATCGATAGCCGCGTGACCGATGTGATGAACATCACCGACGATGCGCCGGGCGCGAACGACAATGCGTCGGGCACGGCGCTGGTGATGGAGGCGGCGCGGGTGCTGGCCGGCGAAAAGTTCGACGGGACGATCGTCTACGCGCTGCTGTCAGGTGAGGAGCAGGGGCTGTGGGGCGCCAAGCTGCTGGCGGCGACCGCCAAGGCGCGCGGGTGGCAGGTGCGCGCTATGCTGAACAACGATATCGTCGGCAATACGGTGGGCCAGAATGGCCAGAGGGTGGCCGACCGGGTGCGGGTGTTTTCCGAAGGGATACGCGGCGCCGAGGATGGCAAGGCGACCCTGACGCGCCGGGCGATCGGCGGCGAGGATGATGGGCCGTCCCGCGCGCTGGCCAAGGCGATCGACGGGATTGCGAAGGCCGATCGGGGGATCGGGCTGGACGTGTTTGCGGTACGGCGGTTCGATCGCTTCGGGCGTGGGGGCGATCATTCGCCGTTTCTGGACCTGGGCTTTCCCGCCGTGCGCTTTTCGGTGGGGATCGAAAATTACGACCGGCAGCATCAGGATCTGCGCACGGAAAACGGCCGCGTCTTCGGCGATACGGTCGAGGGGATGGACTTTCCCTATCTGGCGAAGGTGACGGCGCTGAATGTCGCGACGCTGCGGCAGTTGGCGAGCGCGCCGGCGGCGCCGGCGAGCGTGTCACTGGATGGCGCGCTGTCGATGGATACGCGGGCCTTCTGGGACGCGGTGCCGGGGGCGGTTTCGTACAAAGTCTATTGGCGCCGGGCCGATGCGCAGGACTGGACGCAGAGCCGCGCAGTGAGCGGGGCGACGGAGACGGTGCTGAAGGATATCGTAGTGGACGATCATTTCATCGGCGTGGCGGCCGTGGCGAAAAATGGCGCGGAAAGCCTGGTGACGTTCGGGGGCATGGCGCCCAGAAAATAAGGGCCGGGGATAAGACCATCCCCTCCCCATGGTGGGGAGGGGATGGATAAAGGTTAACGGCAGACCTGATGCCAGCGTCCGCCATCGTAGGTGGTGCGGCAATGCTGGCCACCGCGCTGGCCGCCCCGGTCGGCATAGCCGCGGCGGTCGTCGCGATCGCGGCGGACGTCATGCCGGCGGCGCTGATCGTAGCGGCGCTCGGCCGCCTGACGCCGCTGTTCCGCGCGATAACGATCCGATCGGTGATCGTCATAGTGACGCGCGGAGGGGCGATGATCGCGGTCGGGCCGGGCCATCGCAGGCGCGGTCGTCATCGTCAGGGCGGCGATGGCCGCGGCAAGGGCGGTAAGGCGGGTGAACTTCATATAAACTCCCATATCTCGTGCCGATACAACGTCGCAGTGCGCGGTCGGTTGCATGGGGCGACCGGTCGGGTTTTGATATGATACCTTTAATTTGATGGGAGAGGCTTCTACATGCGAGCGTCATGTGCCGGGCTCAGGCTTTGGCGCGACGCTTTTTCTGCAAAGGAATGCCCATGCTGATCGACCGTTTGAACTGGCGCTATGCCACCAAGAAGATGAACCCGGACAAGGCGGTGCCGGAGGACAAGGTGGAACGCATCCTGGAAGCGGTGCGGCTGGCGCCGACGTCGAGCGGGTTGCAGCAGTTCGAGGTGATCGTCGTCACCAACAGGCAAGTGCGCGAGAAGATCAAGCCGATCGCCTGGAACCAGGAGCAGGTGACCGATGCGTCGCACCTGATCGTCTTTGCCGCGTGGGACAATTATACCCCCGAGCGGATCAACCATATGTTCGACCTGGTCAATGACGAGCGCGGGTTCCGGAGCGAGGGCTGGGAAGCCTATCGCCAGATGTTGCTCACCACCTACCCGCAGCGCGACGCGGAAACGAATTTCGAACATGCCGCGCGGCAGGCCTATGTCGGGTTGGGCATCGCGCTGACGGCCGCTGCCTTCGAAGAGGTGGATGCGACGCCGATGGAAGGCTTCGATCCGGCGGCGCTGGACGAGATACTGGACCTGCGCGCGCGCGGATTGCGGTCGGTGGCGATGATGCCGCTGGGCTATCGCGCGGATGAAGGCGACTGGTTGCTGGGCCTGAAGAAGGTACGGCGCCCGGTCGACGAATTCGTTTCGCGGGTGGATTGAAATTGTGCTTCGCCCCTTTCGTCGGGGAACCGGCGAAAGGGGCGGATCGTTTCTGCGCCATTATGAAAACATCATGGTGAGAAACGGAGTAAGTGCGATGAAGATGGCCAAAATCTGTGCGGCTGTCGTGGGTGTTTCGCTGATGGCGGGACCGGTGATGGCGGCGAGCCTGAACAGCAAGGACCGGGCGCGGGTGGCGCGGGCCGCGCCGCGCGATCGCGACGACGTGCGCTACTGCCTGCTTCAGGGCAAGAAGGGGCGCGACAAGGGTACGCTGATCGGCGCGGCCGGTGGCGCGGGCGTGGGTGCGATCGCAGGCGGCAGCCTGGGCGAGACGTTGCTGGCGGGTGCTGCAGGCGCGGTGGCGGGCCGGGTTATCGGCAAGAGCGAAGGCACGAACAGCGTGTGCGATCGGGTGCTGGCGCGGAATAGGTGAGGTGATTTCGCTTGGCGTTGAATGGCAATATTGCTAATTTACCGCCTGATAAGCCAAGTGGCTGCGACTGATCTTTGTGGCATCTCTCAACAGGAAAGGAGAGCATGTGGCCGTTTATTCGAACATATTTGGCGGACTCCACCTGAGTGGAGAAGACGCCCGCAAATTTGTGGCTCAGTCTCGTACCGGGCAAAGCGCGACGGTGAAGGCCACCGTCAGTCGGGGTAAAGAACTGGCTGCGGTTCTGTTATCGACAGGCCAGGTCAAGATTGACACGTCCGTGTAACGAGACTTAATTTCCCCTTATGTCGGGGGATATCATTATCAAGAAACTTGAAACGGCTGATCTGGACCAGGTCAGCCGTTTTCGTATGAAGGATGATGGCGACAAACCGTTGCAGAAATTCCTGCGCCGCGATGCCTTCAAATCTGGCGCGGCAAATCTGACCACAACCTATGTCATCAAACGGCCCGACGCGCCGCATGTGCTGGCCTATGCGAGCATCATGTGCGCGGAGATCAAGCTGGAGGGCGCCTACCCCATTGACGACAAGAAAGGGGCGGAGCGGTATAGTTATCAGCCGGCGGTGCGGATCGCGCGGCTGGCCGTGTGCCAAGGGTGTGAGGGGCAGGGTTGGGGCAAGACGCTGGTGACGACGGTGATCGGGGTCGTTTCGCTATCCATCCAGCCTTATGCGGGGTGCCGGTTCCTGATCGTCGATGCGAAGCGCAAGTCGGTCGATTTCTATCGGAAGCTGGGCTTTCGATTGCTTGATACGGCCGAGAACCGTGCATTGGAAACGCCGCTGATGTTCATGGATTTGAAGGGCGGGTAAACGCGGGGCGGTCAGGCCCCTCTCCAAGTTTCGGTAAGCGGCTGGCGCCGCTGACCTTCACTATCCTCTCCCCCTTGGGGAGAGGATTTTTTGCGTTTGGGGGCTTTGCATGAAATGGTTTGGGACGAAGGCGGCTCAAGGGGCGGCGCAGGCGGATGCGCGGCCGGTTTTGGCGCGGGCCTGGGGTTCGGGGGCGGTGGCGCTGGGTGAGTGGCCGGCCAGCTATGAGGCGCAGTTGCGCGCAGGCGTGATGGGCAATGCGGTGGCGCAGCGGGCGATGCGGCTGGTGTCCGAAGGGGCGGGCGCCTGTGCGATCAAGATGCGGGGTGTCGACGATGCGGCGGTGGCCACGGTGGCGGCGCTGGTCGGGCGGGCTTCGGCCGGGCAGGGGCTGGTGGAGACGTTGGCTTGCCATCTGCTGTTGCATGGCAATGCCTATGTGCAGGTGATTGCCGGAGCCGATGGGATGCCCGCCGAACTCTTTGCGCTGCGGCCCGAGCGCGTCAGCGTGGAGGCCGATGCGCGGGGATGGCCGGCGGCCTATCTCTATCGCGTAGGGGAGAGCGTGACGCGCCTGTCGCCGCAGGATGGCGCGGGGCGGACGGGCGTGCTGCATATCAAGGCGCTGCATCCGCTGGACGATCATTATGGGTTGGGCTGTACCGGTGCGGCGGCGGGCGCGGTGGCGATCCACAATGCGGCGAGCGTGTGGAACAAGGCGCTGCTGGACAATGCGGCCCGGCCCAGCGGCGCGATGGTCTATGATCCGGGCGATGGGTCGGTGCTTAGCCCCGAACAGTTCGAGCGGGTGAAGCGGGAGATGGAGGCGGCCTTTGCCGGCGCGGCCAATGCGGGGCGGCCGATGCTGCTGGAAGGGGGGCTGAGTTGGCGGGCGATGAGCTTGACGCCGGCGGAGATGGATTTCGTGGGCCTCAAAAGCGCGGCGGCGCGGGAGATTGCGCTGGCCTTCGGGGTGCCGCCGATGCTGATGGGGCTGCCCGGCGACAATGCCTATGCCAATTATCGCGAGGCGAACAAGGCGCTGTGGCGGCAGACGATATTGCCGTTGGTGACGAAGATTTGCGGGGCGCTGGCCCAGGGGCTGGACGATTGGTGGCCGGGACTGGTCATCGCGCCGGACCTGGACGCGGTGCCGGCGCTGTCGGACGAGCGCGCGTCGTTGTGGGAACGGGTGGCGACGGCGGATTTTCTGAGCGCCGACGAGAAGAAGGCCTTGCTCGGGCTATGACTGTGTTGGCCGTGATTTTCGAGCCGTGAAATGTTCCATTTCACTCAAAATCACTCAGAAGGCGTCCGGCGCACGGGCGGGCATGGAATCGAGGCGGCAAAAGCCATTGTCCCAATTCCAGCTACCACCCTGCACGATGCAGTCGCCCGCCCGGAACAGGCCGAAATGCCAGGCGAGGGCGGCGAGGATGACCAGAGCGAGGATGATCAGGACTTTGCGAGGGGCGCGTTTCATGGGGCGCAGATAGGGCGGCGCGGGCCTGAAGAAAAGATGGGTTCGCGCGGAGGCGCGGAAGGCGCGGAGAAGACAGAGGGGAAAGGTGCCGTCTTTTGCGGTTTTCGGGGCGGCTTTTTGGGAGGATGGAACATGAAAGAGGAGATGCTGGCGCGGCTGGTGGCGCAGGCGGAGGGGCGGCCGATGGATATGGTCACCGTCCGCGCGCTGATCGAGGAGGCGAGCGATCTGGGGGCGGAGCGGGCGCTGGAGCGGCTGGGCCTGGCGGACCGGCGCGCGGAGGGCGATGTGCGGGAGTTGCGCGAATTGCTGTCCGCCTGGCGCGACGCGAAGAAGGCGGCGCGCGGGGCGGTGATCGGTTGGGTCGTGCGGATCGTGATGGCGATGATCCTGCTGGGGATTGCGGTCAAGGTGGGGCTGGTCGGGTTGGTGCGGGGGTAAGTGGCGTCTTTCGACAGGCTCAGGACAAACGGAGGGGCGGGATGGAAGGCGATGTGCGCTTTGCCGGCTATGCGGCGATATTCGACCGGGTGGACCGGGGCGGGGATGTGGTGCGGACGGGGGCCTTTGGCGCGATCGATCCGGCGGGCGTGCCCTTATTGTGGCAGCATGGGCCGGGGCAGGTGATCGGTGTTGTGGAAAAGGCGCTGGAGGACGCGCGGGGGCTGCGCGTGATCGGCCGGGTGTCGCGGCGCACGGCGGCGGGGCGCGAGGCGGCGGCGGCTTTGGCACGGGGGGCGCTGGATGGGTTGAGTTTTGGGTATCGGGTGCGGGCGGCGCGGGGCGTGGGACCGCGCGAGTTGCTGGGGCTGGATCTGGTGGAGGTCAGTCTGGTGACGCACCCGATGCAGGATTTGGCGCGGGTGGTGGCGGTGGAGGGTTAGTGTTTTCTCCCTCATCCAACTGCGCCTAGCCAGCAGGCTGGCAAGGCTTCGTATCCTTCTCCTCCGTGGGGAGAAGGATTTTTATGTGACGCCCAGCCATTGCAGGCCGCCGGGTAGTGGGTCGGCGCTATAGTCGAGTTGCAGGACGCGGCGGTGGCGCGGGGCTGTGGCAGCGTCGGAGGCGTGGAGGATCGGCGTGGCATAGAGCCAGATGTCGCCGCGTTCTGCGAGGCAGGCATGAGTGCCGTGCCGGGCGACATGGGTGGCGACTTCGCTTTCCGGGATGCGGCCGTGGCGGTGGGTGCCGGGTGCGATCAGGAGCGGCGCATTATCTGCATCCACCGGATCGAGATGGAGGCGCAGCGTCAGCATGCGGTCGAGCAGCGATTGCGGCGGGGCGACGTGCTGGATGCCCGACTTGACGGTCCATGGGCCGAAGCCCGGCGCGTCGTGGCGTTCGATCACGGCGATGGTGCGGTCCTGATGCCAGCCGAGCGACCAGTTGGTCGTGGCGCTCTTGTCGAACAGGATGGCGCGGACCGGGCGGCTCGCCTGCCCCTGATGCGCGGCGGCATGGCGGCCGATCGCGCCGGTGGGGGCGAGGAGGGCGGCGAGCGCGGAAAGGCTGGCGAGGCGCAGGCCGGCGCGGTCGGCGGGCTGGCTTGCGAGAGTGAATTCGATCGTCGCGAGCGAGGCGGCGTCGATGGCGACGGGGATGTGCTGCGCGCCGTCGGTGGCGAGGGTGAGGGACATTTTCAGCAACGGCTCAAGCGACGCGGGGATCTTCACCGTACCGGTTGGAGCCGCTTGTGCCGGGGCATAATATGAACGTCAAAAGCAGGATGATAAGCACGATCTTCATAGCGATCCAAGGGGCAGGAAGGTGGGAGATATCGCCGTGACCGGTCGAAAACCTGTAATTTTCGATCATGTTCAGGACGATTGCCGCCGGCATGATCAGGCCCCACCAACCTGATCGATTTTGATCATGAAGACGCCGGGTGATCAGCGCAAATAGCGGAATAGTAGCGATTATCTGAGCTGCACTGATTGCCCATATCATCGTGGTCGCGGGTAGGATCATCATTCCGATGAAGCCAATGACGGCGCCAATCAAAGCGACCATGATCTGATAAATAAGCACTTCCGATCTGCGTGAGCGGCCTTTGAAATCTGTGGTGCCCTTGATCACGCGAAGGATCAGATTGGCTTCTGCATTTGCGGTCGTGTGACGGTTCATGGTGGAAATCCCCTTCCACCATAAATGCATGAGAGGTTTTCGGGAGGCAAGGGCGCTGCCTCCCTCATCCAACTTCGCCTAGCCAGCAGGCTGGCAAGGCTTCGTATCCTTCTCCCCGGTGGGGAGAAGGTTTGATCGGGTGGTCCGTTTGGACCACCCTTTTTTGTGGAGACGGGTATGACGGATCAGGTGACGGACAAGCTGGAGGCCAGTTTCGATGCGGTGTTGCAGGGGGAGCGGATCGACGGACGGGAGGGTGAGATTGCGGCGTTGAAAGGGGCGTTGCTGGCGCAGCAGCGGCCGGCGCTCGATGGGGTGAAGGGTGGTGCTGTCGATCCCGCGCGGGCGGCGTTCGTCGATCGCTATTTGCGGCAGGGGCATGAGGCGGGTGTCGAGTTGAAGAGCTTTTCGGGCGCCAGCGGTGCGGCGGGGGGCTATGCGGTGCCGCGCGAGATCGACCAGTTGATCGGATCGACGCTGAAGGGGATTTCGCCGATCCGCGCCATCGCCAATGTCGTGCGCACCGGGACGGCGGGCTATCGCAAGCTGGTGAGCGCGGGCGGCATCGTGTCGGGTTGGGCGAGCGAGACGGGCGCGCGGGCCGAGACGGGGACGCCGAGCTTCAACGAAATCGCGCCTCCGGCTGGTGAATTGTTTGCCAATCCGGCGGCGTCGCAGGCCATGCTGGACGATGCGCAGTTCGATGTCGAAGCCTGGCTGGCGGGCGAGATTGCGCGGGAATTCGCGGTCGCGGAGGGCGCGGCCTTCGTCAATGGCAATGGGACGAACAAGCCCAAGGGCTTCCTGACCTATACGACCACCAACGAGGCGGACAGCGTGCGTGCGTTCGGGTCGCTGCAATATGTGGCGTCGGGCGCGGCGGGCGGTTTTGCCGCGTCGAACCCGCAGGATCGGCTGATCGACCTGGTGCAGAGCCTGCGTGCGCCGTACCGGCAGGGGGCGAGTTTCGTGATGAACGGCGCCACGCTGGCGGCGGTGCGCAAGATGAAGACGAGCGACGGCGCGTTCATCTGGCAGCCGGGGCTGACGGGTGGGCAGCCCGCGACGTTGCTGGGCTATCCTGTGGTCGAGGCCGAGGACATGCCCGATATCGCCGCGAACAGCCTGTCGATCGCCTTCGGCAATTTCCAGGCCGGCTATGTCATCGCCGAACGCAGCGACACGAGCATCCTGCGCGATCCGTTCAGCAACAAGCCGTTCGTGCATTTCTATGCGGTCAAGCGGATCGGCGGCGCGGTGGCGAACAGCGAGGCGATCAAATTGATGAAGTTTGCGGCTTCTTGATGATGGGAGGGGGCGTGCTGCCCCCTCATCCAACTGCGCCTAGCCAGCAAGCTGGCAAGGCTTCGTATCCTTCTCCCCCAAGGGGAGAAGCTTTGGGGGGAGGCTTTTGGGCTTTCCCCCCTTTTTATGGGGGGTGGCTGTGGCGATCACGGATTGGGAGATGGCGGATCTGGTGCGGGAGGTCTGTCTGGATGCGGGGGCGGGACCGCTGATGCTGGGCGGACCGTTGCCGGGCTATCGTGGCTTTGCGGCCGCGATCAGTGTCGGTGCGACTTTCCCTTATGTGATTCAGGGGGTGGTCGATCCGGGGCAGTGGGAGGCGGGACGCGGGACGATCGATCCGGGCGGGCGGCTGGTGCGGGTGCCGCATGCCTCTTCGGCGGGCGGGGCGGCGGTGGATTTCGTCGCGGGGGAGAAGCATGTCGGGTTGGCGCTGCATGCCGACTGGGTCGCGCGGGTCGAGGGGCATGGCCATGGGATCGACGCGATCGAGGGCTTGGCGGCGGCGATCGCGGCTGGCCCTGCTGGCGGTGCGCTGACGAAGGTGGATGATGCCAATGTCAGGCTGACGCTGGGCGGTGGGGCGGCGACGGCGTTGCTGACGCCGGCGTCGATCAGCGTGAGTTGGTCGGGACAGTTGGCGGTGGCGCGCGGCGGGACCGGGGCGGCGAGCCTGACCGGCTATGTGAAGGGGAATGGCGCAGCGGCGATGAGCGCGAGCGCGACCATCCCCGCGAGCGACATCAGCGGGCTGGGCAGCATGGCGGGGCAGCAGGCCGGGGCGGTGGCGATCAGCGGGGGGACGGCGAGCCTGTCCGCCTTCAGCCTGGCGCCGGCGGCGGGGCCTGCCCATGCGGTGGTGAGTGCGGTTAACGGGCAGAGTGCGGCGCTGTCGCTGGGCACGGGCGGCGTGGAGATGTGGCGGGTCGAGCGCATGGCGAGCGCCAATAGCGGGGGCAATGCCGGGTCCGACTTCGCGTTGCGGCGCATGGATGATGGCGGCGCGGCGCTGGGGACGGCGATCGCGATTTCGCGGGCGAGCGGGGCCATCAGTTGCAGTGCGAGCAGCGCGCCCGTCCTGTCGGCGGCGCGGACGGGGAGCAATTTCAATTGCTGCTTTGCGGCGCAGACCAGTGCGGGGACGCTCTATTTCGGCAATGCGGATGGGACGCGCTTTGCCATCGGGCCTAACAGCAACCTGGCGGTGTCGCCCTATCTGACGGCGAGCGCGACCAGCTTTGCCATCGGCGCGAGCGTGGAGACGAGCTTTGCCAGCGGCGGGCGGCCATTGACGGATAATGGGCTGGCATGGGGCACGGCGGCCCATCGATGGTCCACCATTTATGCCGCAAGCGGGACGATCAATACATCCGATGCGCGGGCCAAATGCGATGTCGGCGTGGCGGACTCGGCGCTGATCGAGGCATGGGGGGCGGTCGAATGGCAGCGCTATCGCTTCGTCGAGGCAGTGGCGGAGAAAGGCGAGGATGCGCGCTGGCATATGGGGCTGGTGGCGCAGCAGGTGCGCGATGCGATCGACCAGCGGCTGGGCGACGGGGCGGCGGTGCGATGGGGGCTGGTGTGCCACGACAGTTGGGAGGCCGTGCCCGCGCAGGACGGGGTGCCGGCGCGAGCGGCGGGCGACCGGTGGGGACTGCGTTACGACGAATGTTTCGCGCTGGAGGCGGTGTGGCAGCGGCGGGCGATCGCGCGGCTGGAGGCAAGATTGGCGTTGCTGGAAGAGGCAAGCGGCCATGCTGGCGGGTGAGGCGATCGGCGCGCGGCCCTTGGGCGAGGTGCGGGTGCAGACATGGCGGGGGCCATGGGGATGGGGCGTGCGGCCGGGGTTGGAGGCGCGCGTGGGCATGCGGGACGGCGCGATGCGGCCGGAGGCGAATAAGGGGAGCAAGGTGCGATGAGCCTGACTGTCAAAGACCCGCAGGCGCGGGTGGATCATGCGATCGACTGGTCCGCCTATCTGGCGGGGCAGAGCCTGGTGGCGAGCCTGTGGACTGTGGCGCCGCAGGAAGAAGGCGGGCTGGCGATCGAGGCGAGCGCGTTCGAGGCGCAGCGCAGCAGCGCGCGGGTGAACGGTGGAATTGTCGGGCGCGTCTATCGGCTGACCAATCGCGTCACCTTGTCCGACGGGCAGGTGGATGAACGGTCGGTGACGATGCGGGTGGAGGAGCGCTGAAAGCGATGGTGGACGAGAGCGAGAGCGGGGCGCTGGCGGCATCGCTGGCGGAGTTGAAAGCCTATTTGCGGATCGAGACGGCGGGCGAGGATGCGGTGCTGGCGGGGTTGCTGCGCAGTGCGGCGGCCTTGTGCGAGCAGTTTACCGGGCAGTGGCTGGTGCGGCGCGCGGTGGGCGAGACGGTGGCATGCGATGGCAGCTGGCAAAGGCTGGCGGCGCGGCCGGTGGCGGCGATCGACGAGGTCGAGGCGGTGGATGGCGAGGGCGTGGTGCTGGCGTTGCCGGTGGAGGCCTATGCGATCGACATCGACGCAGCGGGCGACGGATGGGTGCGATCGACGCGGGCGCGGGCGGGCGAGCGGTTGAAGGTGCGATACCGGGCCGGGCTGGCGGCGGAGATGAATGGGCTGCCGGAACCGCTGCGGCAGGGGATCGTGCGGCTGGCGGCGGAGCATTTTTCGGCGCGGGGGGCCGAGAGCGCGGCGCCGCCGGCGGTGGTGAGCGCGCTGTGGCGGCCGTTCCGGCGGATGCGGCTGGCGTGAGGGGGCGATTGGTGGCCTTGCTGGAGGCGCGGGCGGCGGCGCGGCGGGCGCGGATTGCGGCGGTGCTGGGGGATATGGGCGTCGAGGCTGTGGTGGAGGGGGAGGATGTGCGGGCGTCCGGGGCTGGGCTGATGGG